>JADMIO010799913.1_pt1 | contig 89290 bp, 66 predicted proteins | sample 8958161 | NCBI WGS metagenome assembly JADMIO01 (sample SAMN16585339, study PRJNA669376) | soil metagenome | isolation source: Crop rotation soil | place: USA: Cullars Rotation, Alabama | collected 2011
CGCGACAACTTGTCCACGTGGAATTCTAAGCTTAGGATCCCAATGTGCTGGAAAGGGTATTTAAAACAAACCCACAAGCATGGGCGGCTTTTGGGTACACCAGCATCCTTGGCATATTTGGTACCGCTGTTGCGCTGATCATATATAATTACCTGGTTCAGAAGACGGGAGCCCTGTTTGCATCTACAGTTACCTATTTAATGCCGATTGTTGCTGTTTTATGGGGTATAACTGCCGGCGAATCAGTGGGTATTGAGCATTTCTTATGCATGGTGCTGATTTTGGCGGGTGTATACCTGGCAAAGAAATAGGCTTAATTCATTCGTGCTTTAATAGCTGCGTATTAAATTTGTCCGCCTTAGAATTGGCACTCCATTGAGGATATTTGTAACCGGCACGGCTGAGAGAATAAGCGAATTTAGCCACGTAATTGACAAATCTGAACAGCTATCAACAGTTGTTTATGATGAAGCTTTCAATTACGAGCTTAAAGATTTTGACTTGGTTGTAGATCTGAATCTGGATGAACAGCCGGAAAGGGTTAAGCTGTATAATTCATTACCGGGCAATATTGTACTTGCAGGGGCGGTTAAAAGAACATTGAAAGAGATTGCTGCCTATGCAGGCACCCTGCATTGCCGCCTGGTTGGTTTTAACAGCATACCTACCTTTATTAACCGTGGTGAAAAAGAAGTATCTTTCTTAGATGACCATTCAAGAAACGCGTTTGCACTACTGGCTGATGCATTAGGGTGGAAATGGCAGGAAGTAAAAGATTCGGCGGGCATGGTTAGTATACGTACAATTGCTATGATAATTAATGAGGCATGTTTTACCTTGCAGGAAGGAACAGCATCAAAGGAAGATATTGACAAGGGTATGAAGCTGGGAACAGCCTATCCATTGGGCCCGCTGGAGTGGGCTGACCGTATTGGCATTCAGCATGTTTTTGAAACACTGAAAGCAATTCAAAAAGAAAAAGGAGATAAGCGACATCAGATATCGCCTTTATTGAAAGAGATGTATGACCGTAAAGAAAAATTTTACAATTAATTTAAGCTCTGACAAGATAAATGCTGCTGATATATTCTCTACAAATTACTTCCAGGCTTCAGTATATCGCTGACCTTATTTTTCGTGACTTGCTGGAAACCGATGTAGAGTTTACAACCAGCACAGATAAATTTTACAATTATAAAGGACCTAAAATAAACTATAGTAAAGAAAGGCTAGGCGATGAAATTCATATTTATCCTCAGCATATACTGTTTGAAAAAGATATAAAGCCACAACGTGTGGATACCAGCCATTATAAAGGTATGCCGACCATTTTTTCCCATGAATTTCCTTCCGACCTCCCTTATGATCCATTAGCCGCGTCTTTTTTTCTTGTGACCCGCTATGAAGAATATTTACCATTTAAAGGGGACAGATATGGTCGATTCAGGGCTGAAAGAAGCCTCGCTTATTCAAAGCTATTCCATAATATACCGGTTGTTAATCATTATGCGCGTCATGTTAAGGAGCTATTGCAACAAAGGTATGAGGGCATGCTATTCTCCTCTAAAGAGTACCAGTTTATATTAACCTATGATATTGATATTGCCTTCAAGTATCTCGATAGGCCCGCATGGAGATCAGTGGGCTCTTTGGCTTTGGCCGTTTTAAAGCGCAATTGGAAATTTATTTCTGAAAGAAGGAAAGTTTTGGCAGGCGTGGAACCGGACCCCAATGATACCTTTGATGAGCAACTTAAACTAAGTACAAAATACAGGATATACCCCGTTTATTTTTTCCCGACAGGAAATTATGGTGGCCTTGATAAGAACATCTCGTGGAAGAGTGCCAGGCTTAAACAGGTAATCAGGAAAATCTCAGAACGATTTTTGATTGGATTGCACCCAAGTTATTCATCGAACAAAAATCCCAGTAAGCTGGAAATGGAAATCGCACGGTTAAATGCTATCTCAGGCAAAGCGATTTTAAGAAGCAGGCAACACTACTTAAAACTTGAAATGCCCAACACGTACAGAACCCTCCTGTCTCAAAGCATACAGGAAGACTGGACGATGGGTTATGCTTCCGTTCTTGGCTTCCGCGCGAGCATAGCATCTCCTTACTACTTTTATGATCTTCGGAAAGAAGAACAAACCAATCTCAGGATATATCCCTTTGCCGCTATTGATAGCGCTTTATTTTACTATTTAAAACTTTCCTCTGCCTCGGCTTTTGAAGAAGTGAAATTATTGGTTGACGAGGTTAAGAAAGTAAATGGCACTTTTATATTTGTCGCCCACAACGACCTGATTGGGCCACATGGGCCATGGGCAAATTGGCAAACCTATTTTGAAAAACTGGTTGCTTATGCCCGCGAGTAATGCTGGCACCGGTATGCAATTTCTTTCGCATAACCAGATAGAAAAGAATAAATGGGACGATTGTATCCGGCGTGCTTCCAATGAGCTACCCTATGCCTATTCATGGTATCTTGATACAATGTGCCAGAATTGGGATGCCATTATCTGGAAGGATTACGAGGCGGTATTTCCGCTTACATGGAATAAGAAGGCAGGTGTTTATTATTTATATCAACCGTTTTTTACTCAGCAACTGGGTGTTTTTTCCCCCGCAAAAATCACAGGGGAGATGGTTCAATCCTTTTTAGCAGCTGTTCCGGAGAAATTCAGATTTATTGAGATCAACCTGAACAGTGATAACTTTTTTAAAGGCCCTTCGTTTTCAGTAAAGCAGAAACTGACGCATCATTTACTATTGCATGAGCCACATGATAACATTCGATCGGGTTACAACGATAATGCAAAGCGCAATCTTAAAAAAGCCGTTAAAGAAGATCTCAGTGTAAGAAACAATATTTCTCCTGCTCAAATTATTGCGATGTTCAGAAAGAACCAGGGTGGCAGGGTGCCTGAAGTAAAAAGCCGGGATTACGGGAAACTGAAAACATTAATGGAAATTTCTTTAAAGAATGGCCAGGGAGAAATAATTGGAATTCAAACAAAAGCAGGAGAATTATGCGCGGCCGGGTTCTTTATCCGTTCGGCCCGAATGGTCATAAATCTATTTCCTTCTTCCAGTGAAGAAGGCCGGAAGAATGGGGCGATGCTTTTTTTAATTGATTCCGTTCTCAAAAAGTATGAGCAAACCGGGTTGATATTTGACTTTGAAGGTTCCGAAGTTCCCTCGATAGCGAAATTTTACAAAGGCTTTGGAGGGAAGGAGGTATTTTACACGCACATAAGGCGAAACAATCTTCCCTGGCATCTAAAATGGTTAAAAAAGTAGCAAATGATTATAAATCTTTCTGAACAAAATTCTATTGTTAACCAATTTATGGCTGAAATAAGAAATGTTGATGTGCAACATGACCGTATGAGGTTTCGCAGAAACATTGAACGAATAGGAGAGATAAGCGCATATGAAATCAGCAAAGGACTGGAGTACGTAGATAAGGAAATTACCACACCTCTTGGAAGTTTAAAGATACCCGTGTTAAAGCAGCAGCCGGTTTTAGGTACCATACTTAGAGCGGGATTACCTCTTCATCATGGATTGCTGAATTTTTTTGATCGAGCCGACAATACTTTTATAAGTGCATATCGTCATCATTTAAAAGATGGGAGTTTTGAAATAAAACTTGAATATTTTGCCAGTGCCCCAATAGACGATCGTGTTCTTATTATCGCCGACCCCATGCTTGCAACGGGCGCATCCATGCTAATGACATTAAATGAGGTTTTTAAGTACGGAAAGCCAAAACAAACCCATGTTGTTAGCGTAATAGCAAGTAAACAGGGGATAGATCTTATAAAATCAAATCTGCCTGAAGTAACTATTTGGGCAGGCGCGATAGATGAAAAATTAGATTCCAGGGCCTATATAGTACCCGGATTGGGTGATGCAGGCGACCTTGCTTTCGGCGATAAAACGCAGAATTAGGGGATTTTAAACAAATTTTTGGTGGTCAGATAAAGAATTCCATATCTTTAACAACTAAACCGATCAAAAAATAGGTTATCGCAACGTTTAACTTACTGCGATATTTGAAGAAATAAACAGGCTCATGAAAATTTTTACGCGGTTCTTTTTAATGCTCCTTTTTGTTGCTCCCCTGGCCCAGGCTCAGGATTGGCATTATTCTCAATTTTATTATTCTCCGCTTACGCTTAACCCTGCCTTAACCGGTAACATGGACGGCACTTACCGCATAGGATTAAATTATACTAATCAGTGGGCCGCTATTACTTCTCCTTTTGTTTACTCTACTCCCTCCATCTGGGCTGATGTTACTGTATTCAGAGGGAAATACAGTGGCAACTCACTTGGCATGGGTTTGTATGTAATGGATGATAAAGCAGGCGACGGCAGGCTTAGCACTTTGAACGTAATGTATTCATTGGCCTATCATCAAACAATTGATGCAACAGGCAACTTCCATATTTCTGCAGGAATACAGGGAGGGATAATGCAGCGCAGGATAGACCAGTCCAAACTTTATTTTGCCAATCAATTTACCGGCTCAGGTTTTGACAATAATATTCTAAGTAATGAGAATATTGAACCCACTCACCTGAACGCAGACATTGCTGCCGGTGGAGCTTTTTCTGGTATGTTAAGCGATTACTCAAGAATCTCATTTGGCTTTGCAGTTTTACATTTGGCCCGTCCGCAGGATTCGTTTGAAGGTGACGATTGGAGATATTACATGTCGTATAATGCGCATGCTGAAGGTACATTTGGACTTCAAAATAAGGTGTATTTATTTCCGGCGGCATACTATCATATTCAGGGACCAGAGACAGAAGTGGAGGCCGGTACAGCTATAGGTTATAACTTCTCTCCTAATAAGCGTAAGGTCGGAACAATATTTTACGTAGGTGGTTTTTATCGCCTGAATGATGCAGCAGTTGCAACGGCAGGCTTTCTGCTTAAAGGGCTTCAATGCGGTTTAAGTTATGATATTACAACCTCCAGCCTTAATACTGCTAATGCGGGTAATGGTGCTTTTGAGATTGCACTTAAATATGGCAACACAGTTGTGAAGCACAAAATGAAAAAGGCTTACTGCCCCCGCTTCTAAGTTATTTTTTGCTTACCCATTCATTTCCTTTAATGTAAAAACGGTAATTGAGTTTGGCGTGCTCGCCTGCGTATTCAACACCTATTCTTGTGGCTTTAGCAATTCTTTTGTTTTCCATTTTTATACCTCTGTCCTCTATCCATATAAGCTTACCCAATAGGTCAGTACCTGTTTGTTTAACGCTGATGCCCAGTGCCTGTGAAAGCGCTCCGGGCCCCCCTGTAAGCGAATAAGATAATTTCTCTTTCCGGCGCCTTTCCAGCATAATATCAATTCCTTCCACGGGTTCAATCGCCCTGATAAGTACTGCGTGTGGAACATCTTTATCATTTGTTACAACATTAAAAAGATGGTGTATGCCATATATCAGGTACACATATGCTGTTCCTCCTTGCCCAAACATAACCTCTGTGCGTTTAGTGCGGCGTCCATTATATGCATGTGAAGCCTTATCAATAACACCGGCATACGCTTCCGTTTCCACTATCATTCCCCCGGTTAATTCTCCATTCATTTTTGTAAAAAGGAATTTGCCCAGCAACTCGCGGCTAATAGCAACAACATTATTACGGGAATAGAATGAGCGTCCCAGTTTTTTTATTGCCATTTTTTCATTTCATTTTGTTTGGAAAATACTCAACTTAGCGAAAATAAGAATCCTTTGCCTCAACCTACTGATAAAACCCCCGGTATATTATACCTGATTCCCAGTGCCCTGGCAGATGGAATGGAAAATGTAATACCGGCTTATGTGATGAAAATAGTTGAAGGCCTTTCTTTCTTCGTAGTGGAAAATGAGCGCTCTGCAAGAAGGTATCTTAGGAAGATTGGCTACAAAAACAATTTTGATGAAGTAACGCTGATAGAGATAGACAAACATAATCCCAACGAAATAAACCAGCAAGTCTTTGTTCACTTAAAGGCCGGGGGGAACGCGGGAATACTTTCTGAGGCAGGGCTGCCTGCAGTTGCAGACCCGGGAAATCTATACGTACAGCTTGCCCATAGTGAAGGAATAAAAGTTTCTCCCCTTACAGGGCCGTCATCTATTCTGCTGGCGCTGATGGCTTCGGGCATGAACGGACAGCGTTTCCGTTTTCACGGATATATCCCTGTAGCTAAAGCGGAGAGAATAAAGAAAATACAGGAAATGGAGCGGCTGGCCGGAAAAGAGGATGAAACTCAAATATTTATTGAAACTCCTTACCGCAACCAATCTTTATTCGACGATATTATCCATACCTGCAGTCCGCAAACATTGCTTTGTATAGCAGCTGATCTAACAGCCCAAACTGAGTTAATAAAGACTATGCCTGTCAGGGATTGGCAAAAAAAGACTATTGATATAAATAAAAGGCCGGCTGTATTTCTGATATATAAATGAAGGAGTTTTACAGGTTTCTGATTCGATTTTTACAAAAGAATGACAAAATTGTGCATCACTGAGGATATCTTTGAATCCAGGTAAAATTACTCTTTAAATACAGGAGGTCTTTCATAACCCATTTACCTGATGATAAATGAATATGATTTAAAACACAAATAACATTTTATCTAAATAATTAAAATCATTTCGTTTCACTAGGTATTCAATTAGTTCATACATTGCCCATCCCTTTATAAAAAACGATTAAATGAACCATTCGATTTACATGAAAAACGGCTTAAAGAGCGTAATCTTTTTTTCTATTGTCCTTGCCTTATTTTTCAAGGTGTCCTTTGTATCTGCACAAACTATTCCTTGTATTTCTGACCAGGTTTTACAGCAGCAAATAAAGGAGCATCCTGAAATTCAGGATTCTATAAATGCGTTTAACCAATTTGCGAAAACATACAAGCAGCCTCGCTTAAGAGGTGATGATGTGAAAATTATCCCCGTGGTATTTCATGTATTTCATATAAACGGCGATGAAAATATCAGCGATGCGCAGATCAAGGATCAGATCCGCATTCTGAATCTTGATTACAGGAGATTGAATCCCGATACGGCAAACATGAATCCCATTTTTGCCGGGGTGGGCGCTGATATGAAAATTGAATTCCGCATAGCCTCTATAGATCCGTTTGGCGATTGTACAGATGGAATAGTGCGTTACTATTCTCCTAGTACAGTGAATGCCGATGACTATATAAAGTCTTTAAGTGTATGGCCCACCGATAAGTACCTGAACATATGGATAGTAAAAAACATTAAGGCTATAGGTGTTGAACCAGGTTTGGAAATTGCGGGGTATGCTCAATTCCCGTTTCCGCAGGGTAAAGCGTCTTTATCCATTTCTGATGGTGTTGTAATTCGCTCCGACTTTGTCGGCAGCATTGGAACAAGTAACCCGGGAAGAGCGGGGCGGGTAGCAACCCATGAAGTAGGCCATTGGCTTGGGCTAATACATCCTTTTCAGGATAGCTGCTATGGTGGCGACGATGTATCAGACACTCCTCCCGTAAGAGATGCAAATTTTGGGTGCACTCCGCGTAATAGCTGCACATTTGATAATCCCGACCTGCCTGACATGATTGAAAACTATATGGATTATGCCAATGGATCATGCCAGAACACCTTTACAAACGGTCAGAAAACCCGTGTAGATGCTATATTCGATAAGTGGAGGAAGTTGCTTTATCAGGAGTCAAACCTTATTGCGGCAGGAGTTCAGGACGGGGCACCGGCATTGGACTGCAAACCAATTGCCGCTTTTAATTCTACTCTTAATACTGATTGTGAAGGGGGGACGGTTTCCTTCTTTGATTATAGTTACAATGCCAATGTAACCAAGCGCACATGGTCATTTCCCGGTGGCACACCTTCTACAAGCACACAGCAGGAACCGGTGGTTACTTATCCTAATGCTGGCGATTATGATGTGACACTTACTGTTGAGAATGCCAATGGAACCAGTACGACTACTAAATCTTCTTACATTCATGTATCACCTCTGGTTTCTCAAAACTTAGCTTTGTCTGAAGATATGGAAGGCACCAACTTCCCATATGGATGGACCCTTTCATCTACCGGCCGTGATAACTGGAAGCGTACAACCCAGGCAAAATATGCAGGTAATGCCAGTATGATGATAGAAAATGGATATTCTGATGCTGATGATAAATACTCCATGATTTCACCTTCTATCAATATTAAGAATGCATCAAGCAAAACGTTTTCATTTCAAATGGCGTACACCCCAAGAACAATAAGCGGTAATACGACAGTTGATAAATTATCAGTTTACATCAGTACGAATTGTGGAAGAACCTGGGTGGTTCTTTGGTCTAAATCAGGAACACTTCTTAATACATTGAAGGGAGTAGTAAAGGATCCTTATTTCTCTAATTTTTACGCGGTGTTGGGAACAGATTGGAAACCGATATCAATTAACCTGACTAATTATGCTAATGCCACCAATGCTATGTTTAAAATAGAATTTTCAAGTAAGAGTGGCCACAATATTTTTATTGATAATGTTAATGTTGGTACAATCACTGATATCAATGATCCCAAGGTGTCTGTTTCCGCTTCCATGGATGTATTTCCTAATCCTGTAGTGGATGTTACTACATTGAAATACGAAATTGATGGAACTGCTCCGCTGCAGATTTCTTTGTACGATGTTACTGGCAGGAAGGTATCAGACCTGGTCAATAAAATAGTAGCACCCGGTTCTTATGAATTGAATATTGACAAACGTAATCTTCCGGAACTTGTACAGGGGGCATATTTCCTGGTATTAAAATCTCCCGGCCAAGTATTGACTAAGAAACTGATTATGCTCTAACGCCTGATCAGCTAATTGCCTTTTGGGGGCGTATCCGGTTTGAGGCCGGATCCGCCCCCAACTATTTATGGAAATAGGCCGCCGGAAACGAATTTTTTACTTGAGGTCAATTGTTCTTTATGACTGTGGATAGCGCCAAATCCTCTTTGATTTTCATACCTTTGCAACTCAAATTAAGCCATTTTGGCGCAAAAATGGCATTGGCAAGTCATTTGACTGCCTAAATCTTTAGATAACTATGGAAGAGAAAATCAATAATCCGGAAAATCCGGACAATAAAGAAAAGCCTGAAAATAACGGCAACCAGATGGCCGAGGATATTTTAAATGAGATTGAGCAAAGTGGTAACGCTGAAACGCCTTCTTCAGAAGAAAATGCAAAAGAGGAAGAAGGCCTTTTGGATAAGTTTGGGTTTGGCAAAAACAAGCACAAAAAGGAAATTCACGACCTGAAAGAGAAGGTGAATGAAGTAAACGATAAATACCTCCGTCTGTTAGCTGAATTTGATAACTATAAAAAACGCAACGCCAAGGAGCGAATGGAATCGATGAAAACTGCCGGGCAGGAAGTGATACTTTCCATGCTTCCCGTTATTGATGATTTTGAGAGGGCGAACAAACAAATCGAAACCACCAAAGATTTTCAATCATTGAAAAATGGAGTTGATCTCATTTACAATAAAATGAAGAACACGCTCGATTCCTATGGTTTGAAAGAAATGTTAAGTGTAGGAAAAGATTTTGACTCTGAGCTGCACGAAGCCATTGCTGAAGTTCCCGCTCCTGCTGAAGACTTAAAAGGTAAGGTGGTGGACGAGGTGGAGAAAGGATATACGCTTAATAATAAGATCATTCGTCACGCAAAAGTGATTGTAGGCAGATAACAATGGCAAAAAGAGACTATTACGAGATTTTAGGGGTTAATAAGAATTCATCTGCGGACGAAATAAAGAAAGCATACCGCAAGGTTGCCATGCAATACCACCCGGACCGTAATCCCGGTGATAAGGCTTCTGAAGAAAAGTTTAAAGAAGCTGCTGAAGCTTACGAGGTGCTGAGTGATAGCGATAAGCGCGCCAAGTACGACCGTTTTGGTCACCAGGGTGTTGGGGGCGCTGCTTCCGGCGGTTATGGTGGAGGTGGAGGAATGCGGATGGAAGATATCTTCAGCAATTTTGGAGATGTTTTTGGCGAAGGCAATCCATTTGAATCTTTTTTTGGTGGGGGCCGGCAGGGCGGTGGCCAACGCACTAGGGGAATACGAGGCGGAAACATCCGTATTAAAGTATCCCTGACTTTGCGTGATATGGCAGAAGGCGTGCAAAAGAAATTAAAAGTTAAAAAGTATATCTCTTGTCATGTATGCGGAGGAAACGGCGCCAAGGATAAGAATTCGTTTACATCGTGCCCCACCTGTAAGGGCTCAGGCTATGTACGGCGGGTTACCAATACTATCCTTGGGCAAATGCAAACCACTACAACCTGCCCAACCTGTAATGGGGAAGGACAAACTATTTCAGCTAAATGTCTTCATTGCAAAGGCGAAGGGCGTGAGTATGCGGAAGAAACAATAACAGTGGATATTCCGGCCGGTGTTACGGATGGAATGCAGTTAAGCATGAGCGGAAAAGGAAATGCAGGTGAGCGTGGTGGAATGCCCGGCGACTTGATTATTCTGATTGAAGAGGAAGCCCACGAGGAGTTGAAACGGGAAGGCACTAATGTAATTTATGAATTGCACATCAGCTTTATGGATGCCGCTCTTGGCACTGCTGTGGAGGTACCAACCATTGATGGAAAAGCGAAAATAAAGATCAAGCCAGGCACGCAGGCAGGGGAAATTTTCAGGCTGAAAGGAAAAGGCTTACCGAACCTCAACGCTTATGGCAAAGGGGACCAGCTAATCCACGTAAATATCTGGACCCCTAAGAGTTTGACCCCTGAAGAGCAAAAGATAATTGAGAAGCTACGTGACCACGTAAACTTTCAACCCCATCCTAATAAAAATGATAAAGGGTTCTTTGAAAAAGTGAAGGATTATTTTTCAGGAAATTAACGGTCAAACCCAGACATTACATATAAATATCCTTGATTGCTGAAGGGCGGCATAAGCTATTTTAAATTACATTTGCGCAAACAGGATAAATGAAGATTACTACGCTGATTTACAGGGCTGGAAAAAGGCTTCTCCACGTAATCCCGCTTAAAAAAGAAGTATTTACCGCTTTAAAAGCAGTTTATATCCCACCTAAAAAGGTGCGGAGGGAATTAAAATTCAATGGAGTTTTTAAAGTTAAGATTGATGGGGTCGCTTTTAAGATAATGAATTACGATTACAAGCATCATACCCTAGAAAATGATATTTTTTGGCTTGGAATGGACGGATGGGAGCCCCATAGCGCTAAAATCTGGATTAAGTTGTGCAAAGACAGTAAAGTTATCCTGGATATTGGGGCAAACACGGGTGTTTATTCCCTGATGGCCGCCGCCGCTAACCCATCTTCTGTAATTTACGGGTTTGAACCGGTTAAAAGAATTTTTGCTAAGTATACCCGTAACCTTTCCGTTAATAATTTTAATACGGTTACCTCTGAAATGATTGCGCTGTCAGACTCTAATGGAACGGCTACGCTGTATGACTTTTCAGAAGAAGTGCCTGTAAATGCTACGCTTAATAAGAACTGGGGAAGCGAATACACGGGCCGGTCAGAAACAACTGTTCCAACAGAAAAGTTAGAGACCTATATAGAGAGGAAAGGCATTCAGCAGATAGATCTTATGAAGATAGATGTGGAGCTGCATGAACCTGAAGTGTTGGCGGGTATGGGAAAATATCTTGCCCAGTTTCGCCCCACAATGCTGATAGAAATTTTCAATGAAACGATGTGGGATCGCCTGATGAAAATTATTTCCGGGTTAGATTATTTATACTTCTTCATCGATGAAGATGGAACGATCAGAAAGATTACCAAATTTGAAGAATTCAAAGCATATAATTTTCTGTTTTGCAATGAGAAAACAGCGAAGAAGTTAAATTTAATCTAAAAATAAATTATCGCCGGTCTCTTTCCCAGGTTAGAACCAAGCTTTACGTAAGTATGAATCTTGAAGTACTTGTTTCTTACAATGCACCATCTAATGCGTCTGAATGGGATAGACTTGCGGAAGCCAACAGTAATTTTTTTCAAAGCACGCATAACGATTCTCTACAGGCATTTTACAAGCAGTACCCCGTCTATTTTGAGGCCAGGGATGCAGGGAGATTAGTTGGCGGAGTAAAGATCTATACGTGGGAAAGCAGAAAACTTGGAAAGTTGACGGCTGATATTTCCCGTTCTGCATTTCAATTGGCCGAAATGCTTTCTTCAGTTCAAACAAGTAGTGATGAGTTTGCTTTAGTAAAGAGGAAGCTGAAGGAATCATTGCAACAATTTATAAAGCAGAAGAAGGTAAATGAGTATACGGTTTATGGAATGTATGGAGATGAAGCTTTGCTGATTGAGCTTGATCTGCAACCGAAAGCCACGTTTCTTTTTAGCTCTTCTTATGTTGATCTCGCTCCGCCTATTGAAGATGTAATAAAAGGCTTTAACCGCAATACCATGCGTAATTATAAGAAGGCGGAGGAAGCAGGATTAACTATTTACAAGGAAGATAACATTGAAGCATTTCTCCCTGTATTAAATATGGTTTATGGTCAGCAAAACCCGCCGCATGAGCCCCCCAGCAACAATTTTATAAGGCATATTTCCAAAGCGCTGGCCAAAAGCAAGGCATTGGATGTACAACTGGTAAAGCAGGGCGATGAAGTTCTTTCGTCTTCTTTCTTTGTTAAATTCGGGGCCAACGCCTATTCGTGGTTTGGCGGCAGTTTGAAAAACCAGGTGGGTGCCGGCCAATTTATTTATACCAAACTGATGAGGCAATACAAGCAGGAAGGGATTACGCGCTTCTATTTTGGTCAAGTGGAGCGAAGCGATGACAAAAATGAAAATGAGAAATTCTCAAGGGGAATATCTACTTTTAAGAGAGGGTTTGGCCTCGTGGAACTGCACTCATTTAAAAAGGTGTACATACTTAATAAAACAAAGAAGAAAATATGGGATCTGCTGCTGAAGGTGAAAAAATAAATAAGGACAAAGTGGAGGAATTTTTCGATTCCACTGCCTTGCTTCACGGGAATGAGAATGCAGTATTGGATGTAGGTGCCGGAGAAAAAACCGCTCATGCAAATATTTATCGCGACTATTTTACAAAGAGCTACATAAAAAAGTACGTTAACCCCTCTTTATCTGATACGGTACTTGATTTTGGCTGCGGCGTAGGAAGGGTTACCTTTTACATGGCTCCTTTCACCAAAGAAATTATGGGCATTGATTTATCTGCTCAAATGATTGAGGTAGCGAAAAAGGATCCAAGAAATAAAGGTAATGTACATTTCTCCTGGCTTAGAAATCCTCCATTGGAGCAGGCAGATAAAACAATTAATAAAATTTTCACCCATTGGGTGATGCAGCATATTCCGGATTCGGAAATACTCGTTTACCTGAAAGAATTTCACCGCTTGTTAAAGGATAAGGGCCGTATTTATCTTTTTGAGCAGGTGAAAAATGAGGTGACAAAAAATTCAGACAAGCATATCTATCGAACCACTGATCAATACAGGCAGCTTATACTTCAATCCGGCTATAAAGAGGTTACGGTAACGCCTGTGATGCGTGTGCCATCAAGAGGAATGAGTTTGTGGAACAAGAGGTTGTTACCCGGCAAATTATTACTGCCCGTATTCAGGTCCATTGATAATATGACGTTGAATAGAAAACCGCAGTTTGCAAACTATTATACTTCGGTTTTTATTTTTGAAAAGAGGTAGCTATTTAATGAGGTATTTAATATTTACCTCAAGTCCGTGTCCATCAATCAGAGAGGTTTCCCAAGGAGGATTGAAATCATAGCCTGCCATCAATTGAAATTTCTTCTTCAGGTTGATTCCCCCAGATATTTTAAGGGAATTGTAATCTGTTGTAGGCCGGTAACCAATACCAAGATAATAGGTTTCATCCAGGCAGAATTCGTCATCTATTTCAAGATAATTGCTTGGCCCCTGGTGTATAAAAATGGCTGAAGGTATGGTACTGAAATGCTTACTTAATTTCCAGGTGTAGCTGCCGGTGGCAATAATTGCCTGGTAAAGATTATCTGGCTTCCCATATGAATCAAACGAAATATCTGGCCTGTTAATATGCTTAACAGAGAAACCAAGGTTAAAATCTTTCCAGGAGTACCAGATGCCGGCACCAAAATCAATATAGTTGATTTCTGAATTAATTATAAGGTCTCCATTTGGCGTACTGGAAAATCCACTTCCGGTAAATTGGTTGGCGAAATATAGATTCGATAAATCAAGGGTTCTATGTACAAAAGCAATATTTACGCCTACACCAAGGTTCATTTCTTCTGCGAGTTTAAAATTATACTTGTAACATAGCCCCGCGTAATAGTTGGTGAGCTTAGAGGTACCAGCCTGATCAAATAAGAGAATGACTCCAATGCCGCTATTGATTTTTCTGATGGGCTGATCGTAGGTCAGGATAGCCGTATTATAAGTATAACCCCATTGTGTGCGCCCTGATAAAGAAAAAACATGCTTATCCATCACTCCTGCATAAGCCGGGTTTGACCATAAATTGTTTTGTCGGTAAAGGCTGAAGAAGGCGTCCTGGGCTTTGAGAGAATGAATACACGAGATAAAAAGAATAGCGATTAATAGCTTTTTCATATTAATACAAATATAATAATAATCCGTGCCTCAAATCATAAATCTAAATTCATAGATCTAAAATAAAGCTACTCGCTTAACTCATCTTCCATCATACTATCCCCGGAATCGGTTTGCAGGATATCCATTACCTGCTTTACCATATATACCGACTTGTTATAACGATTGCCAAGCACAATAACCACGCTTTCATTTTTTGGGCTCATATAAAACAACGAGTTATACCCTTTCCACCAGCCATTGTGATAGATACATTTTGAATCATCCGTGTAATGCGACATTCTGAAACCTAACCCGTAGTTCTTATCTCCAACTTTTTCAAAGCTGCGGGGTTCAAAAGCCATATCAAGCGTTTCCTTTTTAAGGAAACAGGAGGAGTTAAGTGTATGGTACCATTTCGCGAGGTCCTCTGTAGTGGAATAAACACCTTTATCACCCACAATGCCGTCAAAAGCGCGCAATGGCTGAACGCTCCAATTAGCGTTATAGCCTACTGTTTTATTGGTATTGATGTCTTCGCTTTCAGTAGTAACAACAAACGTATTCATCATTCCCAATGGCTCAAATACATACTGCCGCATGTATCCATCAAAAGACATTTCAGTGATCTTTTCAATAATGGCCGCTAGTATGGCGTAATTGGTATTGCAATAGCAGAAGTGCCTTCCGGGCGTTGATCTCATTTGGGGGCGCTGTTTAGCCATCAGTGCCATCAGGTCACGGTTCGAGAAATTCTTAAATCCTTTGCCTTCGATCTGGGGGTAAGCAAAACGATAATCGGGTAACCCGCTGCGGTGGCAAAGCAACATTTCTATAGTAATGCCATGAACCGGGAAATCCTCGTAATACTGCTGAACGGAATCCTGCAGGTTAATTGAGCCCTCTTCCATCAGCCTGAGAATAGCAACTGCTGTAAAAGTTTTGGAAAGGGAGGCTAACTGAAACTTAGATTGAGAGGTGAGAGCTTTCTTCTGGCGATAGTCTTCGTAGCCGAAAGAGTTTTCATAAAGCGTTACACCTTTTTGAATGACCAGCACATTGCCATTAAAGCCTAATTTTTTAGCGCGGTAATGAAAAAGAGAATCGAGCTTATGAGCCTTGGCATCTGCATGAATATTGGAGCGAAGGGCTGTTAACTGACCCTGAGAAAGTGCAAATTCCTGCAGGCATTCAATACAATGCGAATCAGGCATTGTATCCTTTGAAAAGAGGTTTTTACACGAAGAACCGCTAATCGAGAGGATAATACCTACTAATAAGAGCCTTATTCCTAAAAATGAGAACTTCATCCGGTCGCAAGGATATTAATTGAAGCTGATACGGAAGAAATTCAAATAAGTTAGTTTTCCATATAGAATGGTTGAATTGTCCAATCTCTATTTTTTCGCTTTTACCTTCAAGGTCTTTCCTTCCTTCATCGATATAATGCGAACATCCGTTACAGGGCGGTCACTTGGGCCTGTTTTTACAGCTGCAATTGAGTCCACAAAGTTCAGCCCTTCTATTACTTCACCATACACGGTATAATTCTGGTCAAGATGCGGCGTGCCGCCAATTGTCTTATATATCTCGCGCTGGTCAGCAGGAATTTTGTGGCCGGTCTGGCTTTCCAGTTTATTCAGCTCATCATCGCTGAAGGTTTTTCCCTGTACAATATAGAACTGGCAGCCGCTTGAAGCCTTTGCAGGATTATTATCCCGGGCCGCGGCCAATACCCCTTTTTTATGAAATAGGGTAGGTACAAATTCAGCCGGTACGGTATAAGCGGGGGTTACTTCGCCATTGCCAAGCATGAGGCCAGCTTTCGCATGCTTTGAATCAGGATCTCCACCCTGTATCATAAAATTTTTAATCACGCGGTGAAAAAGCAGGCTGTCATAAAAATGATTATTAACCAGTTTCAGCATATTGTCCCGGTGCTGGGGTGTTTCATTGTAAAGCTTGATCTTAATAACCCCCCATTTGGTAGCGAGGTTAATCACATGTATTTTTTCCTGGGTAGAAGAAGGTGTTTTATGACAGGAGAAGAGAATGGAAACAGAAATGATAAGTAGCAATGCTTTTTTCATGGTTGAAAGCTGGTTTAATAAGCGTAAAAATAAAAGGAAGGGGTATATGTAGGGAAATAAGTTTGAAAAAATGACTAAAACCGAAGAAAGAGTATAAAATCATATTTGAGGAAACAATTTTAGAATGTGAAAGTAAAAGCGGCTACTTAAATTTTAAATATGTCAAATTTTAACACGCAAAAGACTACTCTTAAAATTAAAACCGCGATTAAACTGGCGATTAAGTACCGCCTGATGATAGCGGGAAGTAGCCTGGCTATAGCCTTTTTAGTTGCTATCGCTTTATTTATTCATGGCAACATAGGCACCTCTTTTACCGCGCAGGCGGCGGCCAATGGCGACTACCGCACAAAAACTATAGGAAACTGGAACAGTACAGGCACGTGGGAAAAATATAACGGTTCAACCTGGGTAAATGCAACAGCTACGCCAACCTCATCTGATGGGGCTATAACCATTTTAAGTGGACATACCGTTACTGTAACGGCGAATGTAACAGTTGACCAGCTTACGATTAATACCGGAAGTACTGGCCTTACCATTAGTAGCGGAGCCACCATGACAATTGCCGATGGAACAGGTATTGATATGATTGAAACTAATGCCCCAGTTATAGTAAACGGAACATTAGTTATTAATAGCGGGGCGGAATTTGACGGTGGTGGTGGAAATAGTTCAACAACTGGTTCATTAACGGTTAACTCCGGAGGTACCTTAACTGTAAACGGTTCCATTGTAGGTGTAAATACGCCAATGCCTATTACCATTAACGGAACGGCAACAGTAGCCGGTTCTGTTTCAGGTACAAAGGATTTTACAATTAACTCAGGCGGTAATGTTGCTGTTTCGGGCAGTATGACACTGGGTTCAACTACTACTCTTACAGTTGCATCAGGTGGCGCGCTTTCTCTTTCAGGAACAGCCACTGTATCAGGAACAAGGGGTAATTCAGGAGACGTAATATTGGTATCAGGCACCGTTACATTAACAGGCGCTTCTGTTATTAGCTCATTAGGTAATCCAAACAGCACCTTAAAAGTAAATAGCGGGGGAACATTGGATCTTGGACCTAATGCAATGGTAGATGGAAAACAATTTTCGCTTTTAAGCGGAGGGATACTCAAAATAGGCTCAGTAAATGGGATTATGGCATCAGGGGCAACTGGGAATATTCAAACCAGTGGAAGAAGTTTCAGCTCTACGGCAAACTACGTTTACAGTGGTATAGCTGGACAGGTTTCCGGCGATGCGATTCCTTCTTCGGTGATTGACTTAACGGTTAATAATTCTTTAGGACTTACATTATCTTCTGATATTACGGTAACGGGAATTCTAAACCTGTTAAACGGAAAAGTCAATACGGGTAGTTATGAACTTAAGGTAACAAATGCATCAACCAGCGCGGTAAACGGTTTTTCGGCATCCAGCTACGTAATAGGAAACCTCCGCAGAACAGTAAATGCAACGGGTTCTTACGATTTCCCTTTAGGCACTTCAGCTAACTATGAATTAGCGACAGTAAATCTGTCATCCATGACAGGCTTTGCTACTTTACTTGGAACATTTACAATTGCCAACCCTATTGCCTCAATACCACTTACGAATATTATTGTAAGCGGTACGCCGGTAAGTAATATGCTCAATTATGGTTACTGGACACTTACTCCCAATAGTGCGATGACCGGGGGTACGTATACAATTACTTTAAAGGAGAAAGGATACACTAACCAGGCGCCCTCTGCAGGCTGTTACTGTGTTTTAAAAAGAACAAATGTTTCTTCTGCATGGCAGTCGCTTGGTACACATTCCAATGCTACACAATCGGTTAACAGTGGGACAGTTACGGCGGCACGATCTGCTTTATCATCCTTTTCTGATTTTGGAATTGGTTACGGAGGTACGGTGCTTCCTATTACGCTTTCTTCTTTTAGTGGCGTATTAAAGAATAATATTGTTAACCTTAACTGGGTTACACAAAGTGAAATTAATAACTCGCATTTTCTTATTGAAAGGAGTGCAAATGGTTCCGATTTTCAAACAATAGGACAAGTGAATGGCAATGGAACTACCACCCAGTTGCATCAGTATAGTTTTATCGATGAATCACCACTGGTGCCAATTTCATACTATAGGTTAAAACAGGTAGACCTAGACGGTAAATATTCTTACAGTGATATAAAGGCCGTAAGTAAAGGATCTACCTCCACAATTAATCCAATAGTAAAATTATATCCTGTTCCGGCAACTACAGAGCTCAACCTTGAGATCAATTCGGTAAATAAACTAAATACTAATATTGACATTATAGACCTGAGCGGTAAACTCATTTACAGGAAAAATATTCAATTCAATGCCGGCCTAAACGACATAAAGCTTCCACTGAATGATTTACCAAAGGGATTTTACTTTGTTCAATACTCAGGGGCGGATGGAACAGCCTATTCAAAGAAATTTGTAAAAGAGTAAGATTCTTTTAAAGACTATTTAATAAGAAGGAAGGGTATTTATCTAAATACCCTTCCTTCTTTCATTTTTATACTGTTTTTGGGTAACCTTTTAACCCGTTTCGCTGAAATTTAGCTAAAAATCAATATTCATGACGTAACATTTTGGGTTTGTAAGTGTAAAAGCGCTTGCAAAAAACACCCAAATGTCAAGAATTAAAAGGAGTAAGCTTGAATTAAAGCCAAAAACAGCGTTAAAAACCACGGTTAAATATCGCCTGGTATTAAGCGGTAGCGCGTTAGCGGTAGCAGTATTATTCGGTATTGGCGTTTTCATGTATGGAAACATCGGTAATAATACTGAATCACTTGCCGCAAATAATAATAAGTATGCGAAGGAAGTTAAAAAGCTTCTTAAAAATACAACAACCCCTCAGGGCCCTGGTGAAGTTGAGGTTACTCTTACTTCTAACAAGGTTTCCTTAAGTTGGGTAAACAAGCTGGAAGAATCTACAGATTCAAAAACGGATGGCATTCTTGTTTTAAGGAAAGCCGGTATTGTTTCTGAAGACCAGTCAATGGAAGAATTTGAAACAGATTCTTCATCTTCAGCTAAATCATTCATTAATGGATGGCAGGTTTTATATAATGGTAACCTGGTTTCTTCTTTCAGCGATAGCCTTATAGCTTCAGGGGCATTTACCTACCTGGTATTTGAAAAGAACAACGGAATTAAATACACCGCTGCAAAGAATGCCGCAAGGGCATTTGTTTTTAACGGAACTAATATTTCAGAAACCTTAAATAAGGATACTAGGATTGACGGCCTGTTAATACCTGCTACCTGTACTTTGGAAGTAGCGTCAAAAGCGGAGTTAGAAATAAGGGACGGTGGAATACTGACCATTGCCGGAACGTTTGTATTGGGCGGAGAAATAAAGAATGAATACTCAAAATGGACAATTGCCAATGGTGGCCAATTCATTTACGACCGTAACGGAAATAAGAAAAGCGGAATACCTGTAGCTAAATGGGAGAGTGGTTCAACCTGTATCATTCAGGGCGTTACTACTAAGGAGCCAGCCGGGTTAAACCAGTCTTTTGAAAATTTTACGTGGAATTGTAAGGACCAGTCTTCTGATATCACGCTTCCTGGTTCTTTAACCGTTCATGGAGATCTTACTATTCAATCAACCGGTAAAAAGGTTAAAACCATTTGGTTTGATGATAACAACGTCTTTACTGGCATTTTAACAGTAAACGATGGCTCTGCTAAAGTAAATGCAGCTAAGAACAGCACTATTACCTTAAGCGGGACAACAACACAAACTATTCAGGGTACCTGGAATTTCCAGAAAGTTGTCTTTGACAATGATGTAGTTAACCAGGGAACGATTACAGTAAATAAAGAAATGGTATTAATAAGCGGCGAGGTGAAGAACCCGACTGCCGCTTCATTTAAACTGGCTGATGAAGCAATGGTGAATTGCTTTGAAGGTACTATTAAAGGCATCCTTACCTGTGCCGGTACCTACGACCTGTATTATCACAACCCATCAACAACCGGTGCTGAATTAACACTGTCTAACAATGCGTTAAAAAACCTGACCATTGATTGTAAAGGCGATCTTACTTTGGGCAGCAATGTCAGCCTTAATGGAACACTTCAGTTCATATCAGGCCGAATAGTGACCGGTAAGTACGAAGTAAGCGTAAAGAATACTTCTGCCAATAGTATTAAAGGATATTCTGCTTCCAGCTACGTAGTTGGTGACCTGCGCAGAAGTGTGGATGGAAAGAGTACTTATGATTTTCCAATTGGTACCTCTGCCCAGTATGAATTGATCAGCACTAACTTTTCAAAAGCAACCGGGTTCAACAGTGTATTGGCGCATTTTAACGCGTCAAAGCCCGATGCTCAATCTCTGTCTGATAATTTAAGATTAAATGGAACGGTGATAGGCAATATGCTTGACTATGGCTATTGGTCACTTACCCCAAATACCCCGATGACCTCTGGCACATGCAGTGTAACGCTGAATGGGAGAGGCCAATCAAATGCAGCCCCGAGCGTAGCTTGCTATTGCGTACTTAAAAGAGACAACGCTACAGCGGGCTGGCAATTAGCAGGTAAGCATTCAATGAAGACCCAGTTTATAAACCACGGTACTGTCACAGCGGCCCGTTCAATGGTTCCTTCTTTGGGGGATTTCGCCATTGCTTACAGCAGCGCTTCATTAATTCTTTCACGCTCATCGCTTACAGCCAGCATTAACAATAACCATACGGATATTGTTTGGCGTACTAACCTGGAATTAGATAATCCAACCTTAACAGTAGAAAGGAGCATTGATGCTTATAGCTACGAAGAGATAGGTGAGATGAAGGATAAAGGAGAGTCTAACGACATGTTCGAATTCGCCTTCAAAGATTCAAATCCGTTGCCTGGTACTTCTTATTACCGTGTAAGGCAAGTGGATGCGAACGGAACAGTTACGTATAGCGATATACGCTTTGTTACTAATAATCAAAAAACAGCCTCTAAGTAATCCGATAAAAAACATTCACGCGGCTTACCCAACAGGTTAATTACCCTTTAATATAAAACACCAATGAAAAAGTTTACGACGAACACCACTATTGGAAGGAGAACTACAAGGATTTTTGCCGGTATCGTTCTCTTTATCCTGGTTTCCTTTACCTGGAATGCAAAGGCGCAGCTTACTGTGTCAAGTGTAGGTACAACTTATAACATTGACTTTAGCACCACCGTTACCGGTGTTAATAGCGGATCATGGGCCGGTTCAACCGTCTCTACCACTATGTCAGCTGGCAGGCTTGACCGTAATGGCTGGTACATAAGTACTACAGCTTCAGGCGGAGGCGTTGCAACTTTTGGCGGCACCGGCTACACGGGTGGTGGCGCGTCAAGCGGTATTAATAATGCCGGTAATTTCTATGCCTACAATACCGGCAGCGGTAACCCTGCTTTGGGTGTTTCTTTATCCAGTTCGGCTTATACACCCGGTATAATTACACTAAAAATAGTGAATACGACCGGCCAAACGCTTAAAAGTATTGATATTAGTTATGAGGCATGGTCAAGAAATAGTGGGGCAAATTCAAATGGACTTGATTTTTATTATTCGAGTACAAATGCGGCGAGTTCCTATACGCGTATAAGTGCGTTGGATTATACTACTGCAACAACTGCAACTAATACCTGGTCTTCTTCTACTAAAACTAGTACGATAACCGGTTTGAGTATAGCTAATAATGGCGCTTTTTACATTCAATGGGAAATGGCAACTGTTTCAGGAACAGGTACCAATGATGAATTGGCCATTGATGATATTACTGTAACTGGTTATGCTGCTCCAACGATCTCTTCTGTGCCTTCAACTGCTTGTATAGGAAGCACAATGAATATTACCGGAACTTACCTGACCGACGCTACTGCTGTATCTTTTCATGGTACAAATGCCCCAACCTTTACGGTTAACTCATCAACTTCAATAACTGTAACTGTTCCTGCCGGTACAACAACCGGTACTGTTTCGGTTACTACCGCAGGTGGAACAGCTACCAGCTCTTCCATTACAGTTGGTTCACCTCCTTCTGATAATGCGGGTGCTAATAAAACTATTTGTAGCGGGTCAAGCACAACTATTGGGGCTTCATCAGCTTCGGGGCGTACTTATAGCTGGAGCCCATCAACCGGATTAAGTAGTTCAACGTCTGCCAACCCGACCGCTAACCCAACAGCATCTACTACTTATACTTTAACAGAAACTGTTACATCTGCCGGATGTTCAGCATCTAATAGTACCGTTGTTACTGTAAACTCTGTTCCTGGCGACAATACAGGAACAGATAAATCAGTATGCAGTGGTTCTAATACCACCATAGGAGCAGCGAGTACTTCTGGCCGCACGTATAGCTGGAGCCCTTCAACCGGATTAAGCAGCTCAACGGTAGCTAATCCTACGGTGACGCCTACTGCAACCACCACATACACTTTAACAGAAACAATTACAGCTACTACCTGTGCCTCAACCAATAGTGTGGTAGTTACCTTCAATTCCTTACCGTCAAATAAAACTGTATCAGCACAAGCATCCACTATTTGTGCGGGCACCTCAACAAGCATTCAGGTATCCGGCGCAACAAGCGGTATTAGTTATCAATTAAGAAATAACTCAAATGATGCAGCTATTGGCAGCCCTGTAGTAAGCCCGGGGGGCACCATATTATTGCCTACAGGCACACTTAACAGTACTACAACATTTAATGTGCTTGCTACAAATACGTCTACCTCTTGTAGTTTGGAAATGACGAATACGCCGACGGTAACCGTAAACCCGGCTCCGGTTGATAATACAGGTTCTGATAAATCTTATTGTACCGGTGGCAGTACTACTTTAGGTGCTTCTTCCACAGCAGGCCGCACGTATAGCTGGAGTCCTTCAACAGGATTAAATAGCTCAACAAAATCTAATCCAACAGCTAACCCAACAGTAACAACAACCTATACATTAACAGAAACAATTTCCGCTACAGGTTGTTCAGCTTCTAATACGGTTATGGTTAGTGTAAGCAGTTATCCATCCGCTACTATATCCCCCAGTTATTGCAATGGAGGTGGTAACGTGCAATTATCTGTTCCGGCGGCTACTTCTTATATATGGAGTAATGGAGGAACGAATCAATCCATTACGGTTGACCGTGCAGGAACCTATGCTGTAACGGTCACGAACGCTGGTATCTGTACGGCTACTTCCTCTTATAACGTGGCACTGGAACTCGTAGCAAATGGAGATTTTGAAAATGGTAATACCGGCTTCACTACATACTATACCTATTCTACTGCTGCTGGCGGTCTTTACCCGGAAGGGACGTATACTGTAGCCACTGATCCCAATTATTACCAGGGTAATTTTCATGCTATTGACCATACAACAGGATCAGGAAAATTTATGGTTATAAATGGAGCTACTTCAGCTATACCCGTAACCGTATGGCAGGAAAATGTAACATTGATACCTAATACAACTTATTATTTCTCCGCTTATGCCATGAGTATGAGCAGTCATTCTCCATTTGCCCAGCTTAAATTTGCTGTGAATGGTGTGCAGGTTGGAACGACAGCCAATTTAACGGCGAGCGTCGATAATGATTTAGGTCCTTTTAATTGGACACGTTTTTATGCTACCTGGAATTCAGGATCTTCCACTTCAGCAGTTATTTCTATCGTTGACTTGCAAACGAATGCCGGTGGTAATGATTTTGGATTGGATGATATTTCGTGTAGTACGCTTTCAACTGTTCCATTAAGTGCGACCCCAACAACTAATAGTCCTGTTTGTACAGGCAGCCACCTGGTTATGAGCGCCAATGTTTTAGGCGGAATGATGCCAATGACTTATACCTGGTCAGGCCCGAATTCGTTTACTTCAACTTCATTGAATGATTCAATATTAAGTGCGGCAGCGGCCAATGCTGGAGTTTATTCAGTTACTGTTACAGATTATCATGGCTGTACGGTAAGCGCAAGCACTGCAAGCGCTACTATTACGGCGCTACCGGTTAATAAAACCTGCACGGCTCAAACTGCTACAATCTGTACAGGAAGCTCAACCAATATACAGGTAGCGTTATCACAGAGTGGTATAACTTACCAGCTAAGAAATAATGCAGACGATTCAAACATTGGTAGTGCCGTTGCCGGAACGGGTGGCACTATTAACCTGCCAACCGGGACTTTAACCAGTACTACAACTTTCAATGTACTGGCTTCAACCGGCACTTGTACCGCGGAAATGACTCCAACGGTAACAGTAACGGTGAATGCTAAATCGGGGAATCCAACTTCTGCTACTGCCGGTTCAAGTACAATTTGTACCGGAGGCAGCACAACGCTGACACTGAATGGTGGAGGCGGTGGTGCAAGTGAGACCGTTAAATGGTACACTGTTTCTTGCGGCGGAACATTAGCGGCAACGGGTAACGGGGCTACTGTAAGCCCAACTACTACAACCACTTATTACGGCCGTTATGAAGACGCTTCACCATGCAGCTATAATTCAACGTGTGCCACAGTAACTGTAACAGTAAGCACAGGCCCAACCGATAAGACACCAACAGCTGTAGCAGCTACCATCTGTACAGGTGGTTCAACCAATATTCAGATTGCCACATCGCAAAGTGGTTTAACATACCAATTAAGAAATAATGCAACGAGTGCTAACGTAGGAACTGCAGTATCAGGTAACGGCGCAACCATTAATTTGCCTACAGGAGCACTGACCAGCACAACTACCTTTAATGTGCTGGCTACACTTACCTCTATCGGATGTACAGTGCCAATGGTTAATACAGTAACGGTTACTGTTAACGCTAAATCAGCGGACCCTACTTCGGCAACTGCTGGTTCGGCTACTATTTGTAACGGCAGCAGTACCACACTAACCCTTAATGGTGGTGGCGGCGGCGCCAGCGAAACAGTAAAATGGTATACCGTTTCATGTGGCGGAACATTGGCAGCAACCGGTAATGGCGCTTCTGTAAGCCCTGCAACTACCACAACTTACTACGGAAGGTATGAAGATGCCGCGCCATGCAGCTATAATTCAGCTTGTTCTTCAGTTACTGTTACCGTGGTGGCAAAATCTACCAACCCAACTTCAGCATCAGCAAGCGCTACTACCATATGTAGTGGCAGCAGCACCGTGCTTACCTTAAATGGCGGCGGTGGTGGCCCAAGTGCTACCGTTAAATGGTATACAGGTTCATGCGGAGGAACATTAGTAGCAACCGGCAATGGTGTATCAGTAAGCCCTTCAGGTAATACTACTTATTACGGAAGATGGGAGGATGGCTCACCATGTAACTATAATACAACCTGTTCTTCAGTGGCTATTACAGTAAATGCTGCCCCAGCTAATAAAACAGTTACAGCTGCATCAGCAACTATTTGTTCCGGTAGTTCCACCAACATACAAATTGCATCAGCTACGCTGGGGGCTACTTATCAGCTAAGAAATGATGCGGATGATTCTAACATCGGGTTACCCGGAGTTGGAATAGGCGGAACACTTAGCCTTTCAACGGGTACTTTAACAACTACAACAACTTTTAACGTATTGGCTACAACCATTTTGAATGGCTGTACTACCGAAATGACCAATACACCAACTGTAACGGTAAATGTTGCTCCTTCCTTTTCACCACAGCCTACCAACCAGACTACCTGTGCGGGCAGTAGCATAATTTTCAGTACCACAGGTGTCGGAACTCCATCGCCAACCTACCAGTGGTATGAAAAGAAGGGCAGCGGAAGTTTTACAGCAATAACAAACGGTACCGGAAGTAATGGCGCTGTATACACGGGGGCAACTACTACTTCGTTGAGTATTTCCAATGTAGCTGCGGCTATGAGCGGATGGACCTATTATTGCACCGGGAGCAATAGCTGCGCGAATAATAATTCCAATACTGTATCACTTTCTATTTCAACTACAGGCCAGTGGGTGGGTACAACCAGCACTGACTGGAACACAGCAACTAACTGGTGCGGAAGCGTGCCAACATCTACTACGGATGTTACCATCCCTTCAGGAGTGCCTAACCAGCCAACTATCAGCACTACTGCGGCATGCCGTAACCTTACCATTAACAGCGGCGCTACAGTAACTATTACCACTGGTGGCGACCTGTCGCTATATGGTAACCTTACCGTAAATGGAACTTATACCCATACTGCTGGTTTACTTCAATTGGTAGGAACTTCCACGCAAACCGTTCCTGCTATTACAGTTTATAATTCAACCGTAAATAATTCCAACGGTGTTACTATAACAGGTGATCTTACTGTAGCTGGCGTGCTTAACTTAACAAACGGAAAGATTACAACCGGAAGTAATGAAGTTAAGGTAACCAATACATCTACTTCAGCCGTTAATGGTTTTTCGGCTAATAGTTATGTGATTGGGAACCTACGCAGAAGCGTGGCCGGCACGGGCTCTTATGATTACCCGCTTGGTACCTCAACAAAGTATGAGCATCTTAATATTACTCTTGCCAGTACCACCGGCTTTACCAGCATCCTCGGCTCCTTCAACAATTCAAATCCGTTGAGTGGCCTGACCTCTTTGGTAGGGCTTATTGTAAGCGGATCTCCTTTGAACGGACTGCTTGATTATGGTTACTGGACGCTTACACCTAACAGTACCATTACCGGTGGCAGTTACAGCGTAACCGCAAAGGAACAGGGGCACAGCAACAGCGCACCAAGTGCAGGGTGTTATACATTATTAAAGAGGCATGATCTTCTTTCAGGATGGCAGGCGTTGGGCGTGCATAATAATGCCACACAATCAGTAACCAACGGAATTGTAACCGCGGTGCGTTCAGGACTTACTTCTTTCTCTGACTATTCAATTGGTTACAGTGGTACGGTTCTGCCCATCAAACTGACCTACTTTAAGGCTGAAAAATACAATGATGATGCTGATGCATTGTTGACCTGGAATACTGCATCTGAAGTAAACAACGATCACTTTGAACTTGAAGTTGCTACTGTCACAGATGCTAACGGACAGCTTGAATTTAATAAAATTGGAGAGGTAGCCGGAAGCGGTACAACTACTATCGCCACTGACTACAGTTTTATAGATACAGAGCCTAATAAGAGCGGTATCAGGTACTATAGGATGAAGCAGGTTGATTTTGACGGAACGTTCTCTTATTCGGAGGTTCAGGCAGTTGTTTTTGATGCGGCTAAGGTGGAAATGTCAACCCTGTATCCTAACCCGGTTTACGATGTACTGCACTTCTCCTTACAATCACCGGATAACAGGCAGGTAACAGTATCAATCTCTAACATGGTTGGTCAGGAAGTTTACAAGGAATCTATTTCACTTAACTCAGGGAAGAACACTGTTAATTTCAATGTTTCTGACCTGCCAAATGGATTGTACTTCCTGAATATGCTTGATGGATTGCAAAGAAATAATCCAACCAAATTTGAAAAATTTGCTGGTCACTAATAAAGAATAATTGTAGCAATGAGTTATAAAATAAAGAAAATGCCGAGCCTAAAACAAATTCAGAAATTGAAGCTTAAGCAACGATTGATGGTTGCTTCAGGCATATTTTGCTTCGCCCTGGTGCTGGGTGCCGCTGTATTTTTATACAGCAATTTAGGCACCTCAAAGCAGACAAAAGCCTCAGGCATTGAGTTGTCAGGCTTTATGGCTACGTTAAGTAATGGCACAGTTACCATTCAATGGTCAACAGAATCAGAGGACGATAACGGAGCATTTATTATAGAGCGTAGCGCGAATGCATTTGATTATGAGCCCCTGACAGAAGTGCCCGGAAGTGGCACATCAGCTATTCATCATGATTATAGTTTTAATGACCCGGCTCCTTTAAAGAATGTTTCCTATTACCGCCTGAAGCAGGTAAATATGGATGGTTCATATACTTATGGCGCGATTCAATCTATCAATAATGAAGTCCAGGATAATGGTTCAGGTAATGATAGTGAAGCCGGCATAACGGAAGGGATTACCGACAATAATCTATATGAAAAGGAGTCTGAAACATCGGGGAGCAAAGAAGACAATAATATGGAAACGATCAATACGCAGGAGATGAGCGTATCGATAGCTAATTCATTAAAAGTATTTCCCAATCCCGCTATAAACGAAATTAATATCGCACTCAGTACAACGAAGCCATTGAATACGAATATCGACATCGTTGACCTTGCCGGTAAGCTGGTCTATTCGCAACCATTCAGCCTAGTTTCAGGACAAGCTCAAGTTAAGATACCGGTTAACGAATTACCGAAAGGAATTTATTTCGTTCGCCTGAATGATGAAACCGATAGCCCGATGTTACAAAAGTTTATGAAACAATAATTGCGCTCACTGACGTTAAATAAAAAAGGCTCCGCATTTGTGGAGCCTTTTTTATTTAAATTAATTGATAGCTTATTTAAGCGGGTCAATTGGGAGTTGTTTAAGATTGCTGACTGGTCCCGGTTCGAATCGTAAATCTGCAAAAGGAGAAACCCTGCCACCGATAACTGCATCGGCCACATTGCAGGTAACGCTCCACTGGAATGTAACGTTAGAATTGCCGCCACCCAGTTCAATTACATCAAAGCCGGTGGCAGTTTTATTGGTTACATATACACCTTTGCAATCACCCTCCAACTGGATGAAAACCCGCAAGGGGTGCTTCTCGTTAATGGCCACATTTTTTGCCAGGATAGGGTCAATATCAATATGCGCCTGACCATTTACGAGCTTAGCTTGTCCGTAATCCTGAAAATAGAACTCAGGAGTTTCGATGGCGTGCAAAGTAGCAGGCTGGTTATTTAAATCGGGAACAGAGGTTGCCACGCTTCCAACCACATTCTGCCATATCTTATAGTGAGTACCACCGGAGGAGAAAGCTTCAACTAAGGTAGTGCTGGTTGCACCACCGGCGCCATCGCCTGAAATAAAGTAGCCTCCTGCAGTCTGGCCTGTTGTTGTGTATTGGTAGCCGGTCACGCCATAAGAGTTTCCGATAAACATACCACCGGACCCTTGCGAGGGCCCTGCCCCCAGAACGTTATTCGCGCGTCCTATTACACCATAGGCGGAAGAAACATTATCAGCACGGCCATATACACCGTATCCGCCGTTACCGGTCGCGAATCCATAAGCACCATTAGCTGTACCATAGAAAGCGCCACCGGCGCCACCTGTAGGCAATGTATAACTGCCCAGGTTGTTTCCAACGCCGAGGATACCTGTACCGCCTGCGCTTAAGTTTGTAGCGTAAACACCAAAACCATTTGATTGTTGCGTTGCACCGTAAACACCCACACCGGTACTTGCTCCGCTGGCAGCAAGGTTCTGACCGGTAAGGCCTACTCCGGCAGCGTTGTTATTGGAAATAACTGCAACGGATGAACCTGTTCCGGCGCTTCCAATCATATGAAGCATGTAAGATGGAGTAGTAGTGCCAATACCAATGTTACCGCCACTTAAAACCCTGAATCTTTCTGTTCCGTTGGTTTTAATAACCAGGTCAACACCATCCGATGTGCCGATGTAATTTGTTCCGGCACTTGTTCCGCTGTTACCGGTTAAGTTCCATGAAGAGCCTGCGCCGGGAGTTGCGGGCGCCCAGCTTGCTCCATTCCACTGCAGTACCTGCCCGTTGGTAGCACTTTGCTGTGCCAGGCTGAAAGAAGTACCCGTGAGAGCGAGGCCACTACCAGCAGTATAGGTTGTATTATTATCAGTTGAGGATACCGTAAAGTTTGGATAGGTTCCTGTAACACTCGTAGCACCGGTTCCTGTTATAGAAACAGTTTTATCAGGAGCAGTATTGTTAATAGTGTTGCCGCCGGTTATGCTAATGTTTGTACCGGCTACATAGGTAGTATTATTATCAGTAGAAGAGATGGTGAAGTTTGGATAGGTACCTGTAACGGACGTAGCGCCTGTGCCTGTAAGTACCACTGTTTTGTCTGGAGCTGTATTGGTGATCGTTGTCCCGGTGATATCTATTCCTGTTCCTGCATTATAATTGCCACCTGCGCTGTTATCGTTTCCGGGTTTCCAGGATGATGAATTGTTATCGTATTTTAAAACCTGACCGTCTGTAACCCCGCTGGTGCTTACATCTGTAAGATCATCCAGTTTCATGTTGGTTGCTTTACCTGCCACAAAAGAATAAGGAACAGCTTGTAACTGGGTAGTACCCATATCACTATAACCTGAACCCGCATCCATTTCAATTTTCAGAAAATACTTTCCTGATGCCCAATCAATGTTAGCAAAAACAGTTTGAGCCCCACCTGTTCGTGTACCCTGCCCGATAGTGACATTAATTAACCCGAATTGATTAGTGGTTACAGCATGAGTCTCTATCCATTGCGCTGTGCCGGAGGCTGAGCCTGAAAGTACAGTTGCCCTGAGCGTGACTGACTGGCTCACTAAAATATTGCCAGAGGAATTACGGGCTACTGCCTGATAGTTAATTCCCTGGGGAGGTACCTGGGCATTGGTGTTGGTAACAGCAAGCAGGCAAATCATTAATACGCTAAAGAAGATGTATTTCACTTTCATTGTAATAGGGGTTAAAGAATTTTAGTAATTGATCTTGGAGATTTTAAAAGAATGGTTAACGGTTCCACCTTCAGCATACAAGTGAAGTATATACATGGCTGCAGGCAATGTGTGCATATCGATAAGAAAATTGGAACTTCCGCCTTGCTGGTGAAGAGTGGTATAAACATTCACACGCCTGCCCAGCATATCCGTTAACTCAACAGAATAACTCTCTGGATGATCGCCATTAATTTCCAATACCAGCATATCTGTAGTGGGATTTGGGTACAGGCTTACTTTTACATTGGAGGGCAACAGTTCATTAATACCATTTGATTTGTCATCAGGCTGCTGAAAGCCTTGTGTAAGCATGTAGGAACCACCGGTAAAAGTTGGAATAACCGCTTCGCCGGTTGTGGAAGACAGGCTATAACCGCCTGCGGCTTGATAATTACCGGTGCTGCCAATAACGAAACGCTCTATGCTTTGGGCTTTTGAAAAGAAAGAAAAAAAGCACAAAACAGCTATTAAATAAGATGTTTTTTGCATCACTATGGGGTTTTGCGCAATAAAGGTAAAGCTTTAGACGCATATTCCCCTAGGCATCCGGCAATTTCAGAACATATATAATTCCTTATCAATCACATTTACTGTAGCCGCAACTTTTGCAAGTCAGGCACCCTTCCTGGTAAACAAGCCCTTCAGGGTCGCCACAGTTGGGGCATAAAGTATCAGGGGCAGATGTGCCGTCTGATATATATCGTTTGAGTGCGCGGGCTACGCCGTTCTTCCAGTTATTAATGGATTGATTATCAAGCGTAAGATTGGAAACCAGGTCAACGGCTAATGGCAGGGGCATACCATGGCGCAGTACGCCTGAAATAAGTTTGGCGTAATTCCAGTACTGACGTTCGAACGTTCGCGATAGACCTTGTACCGTTACCACGTTATTGTCTTTATCCAGGTATTGAAAGTCATAAACGGACTTGTCTTTAATAGTTTTTGTTTTTATAACCCAGCCATTATTTACCGAAGCTGGAATGACAAATGATTCATCTGATTTACCGGTGAATATTTCATAGGGCCGGCCCTTTAATAACCCCACGATGGCAATCCATTTTTCGCTGGCATTCATAAAGCGTATTACGTCGGCTTCCAGCTTTTTAGGCCGTTTGGGAGCAGTGGTTTCTTTTATCTCATCATACCGCTCCGTTTTAACAGGTTCATCATTTGATATTAATACACCTGACCTACTGCTATCGCGATAAATGGTTATGCCCTTTAAACCCTGCTTCCATGCCTCCAGGTAAATTTCCCCCACGCGCTCTTTCGAAACATCGGAAGGAAGATTAATGGTGGAGCTAATAGAATGGGTGATGTATTTCTGTACCAGCGACTGAACCTTCACTCTTTTTATCCAGTCTATTTCATTGGCAGTGCTCCCGGTATAAGGGCTCTTTGCTATATCCTTACCCGGGTTAAGGTTCATCCACATTTTCAACTTTGGATGATAGACATCAAACTCCTGCCAGGCATCGCCCGTAGCATCAGTAAAATCAACCCTCGCACTTTTATCAGATGGGTTTATTTTTCGCCTGCGCTTATAGGAAAGCATAAACACAGGCTCCAAACCTGATGAGGTTTGAGCGAGAATACTTAATGAACCGGTAGGCGCCACTGTACTAATGGAAATATTCCGGCGGCCATGCTTCATCATTCGTTTATAGATTCCGGGAAATTCACTCTTCATCATTTGAACAAATTCCGATGTATTATCCGTTTCCGGAGTAAATGCTTCAAAACTGCCGCGCTCAATGGCCATATCAATGGAGCTGTTAAATTCAGCTTCCAGCTTGGTACGCATTATTTTTTCAATCTCTTTCAAAGCCTTATCAGAATCAAACTTTAACCCTAAAGCGGCAATGGCATCACCCAACGCGGTAAAGCCTAATCCAGTACGGCGGCCTTTCTTGCCATTCTCGTAAAGAAGCTTCCACGTTTCTATTTCTACCTGTTTAATATTACCGGGCTCCTTATCCTTACTTACTTTTTGCAGGATACGCTCAATGGCTTCCAGCTCCAAATCAACCAGGTCGTCCATCAGGCGCTGAGCTTCGTAAGTTGTCTCAGCAAACTTCTCATAGTCAAATGAGGCGTTTTTAGTGAACGGTTCCTTCACAAAGTTGAAGAGGTTAAGCGCAATGAGGCGACAGCTGTCGCCACCCTGCATGGCTATTTCAGAACAGGGGTTGGTGGACACATTTTTAAACCCTGGGTAAATAGACGAGGTGGAATACTGATGCTGCCTGTCCCAGAAGATGAGCCCAGGCTCAGCGCTGTGATGGGCAGATTGAATAATGGAGTTCCATAATTCACGCGCTTTTATTTTTTTAGTGACTTTAGGATTTGCCGCATCAATCGGCCAGCGAAGCAGGTATTCTTTATCGTCAGCTACCGCCTGCATAAACTCATCTGACAAGCGGACTGAAATATTGGCGCCGGTTATTTTGGTCAGGTCTTGTTTCGCAATCACAAATTTCTCAATGTCAGGATGCGCCACATCCATGGTAATCATTAATGCACCGCGGCGTCCTTTTTGTGCCACCTCACGCGTGGTATCGGAAAACCGGTCCATGAACGAAACCGGCCCTGACGTAGTGCCTGCCGCATTGGAAACCCGGGTACCTTCCGGGCGAAGGGTGGAGATATCAATGCCCACTCCACAGCGCCGCTTGAACATTTGCGCCAGTTGTTGGTCGGTATAAAATATGCCGCCATAGGAATCAAATATTTCAGGCAGCACTACGCAATTAGAAAGCGATGCTAGTACATTGTAATTACCTAATACAGCCATTACACTGCCTTGCGGTATGATATATTTAAAGTGATCGAAGTATTCAAATATTTTTTTCTCAGTCAGCGGCTTTCTTGTTTTACCGTAATTGGAAAGAAGGGATCTACTTTTTTCGGCCACCTTATATTTCTTTTCAATCCTAGCAAATTCCGTGGCCATACGACGGTGCATATCCTCCGGAGTTAGCTCAAGGAATTTTCCATCTTCCGTTTTCATGGCATACTTATTCATCCATGTAGTGGCAGCCAGGTCATCTCCTTTAAAATAGGCCATGCATTTTTTCAGCACCTCCTCATAGTCAAAGGTATTTCCCTTGTGCGTGGACTTAATTATTGTCTTCATTTATACTGCTTAATTACAAAATTTCCTGCTTTTCAATGTAATATACATAAGTTGATAAGTTTCTGTTCCGTTAACGGGTATGTTCGGTTGCTTCGTATCCAGAACTTTTTGACAATTGCCTGACAATCTGCTTAATACTAAGATCTAGTTTTAACCGTTTAAAAGATTATTAATTCAGTTGTTATGAAGAAAAATAAAGAAAATATCTCCCTCACCCGAAAGATCAAAAGAAGCACTATTAATTTTTGTGCTAAGTGCTTAAGTGTAGTTTACCTGTGGGGAATAATGTTACTCACCGGTGGCGGTAAAAATTAAACCGATTCTTTATTCTTCTCCTTCCATAGCTGGTTGAAGGATTTGGGCGTGATAACCGGCATGGTTCTGTGGGCGCCCCATGAGTTCTTAAACAACAGGTTCAGCATAAAATTCTTTATCCCCGCTCCACCGGTATTCATCAGTTTGCGATTCAGCATGGCGCGGCGCCAAACAAACCACCCAAATTTTTCTGACTTATTGTAGAAGCCACTGTTCACGGCATCCTTTCGGTTAATTACCAGCAGGTTGTGCAGGTTAATTTTCATAGGACAAACCTCGGTACAGTTACCGCAGAGTGACGAAGCACCACTGAGATGCTTGTAGTCGTTCATGCTTTTCAGGTGCGGGGTAATAACACTTCCAATAGGGCCACTGTAAGTAGTTTGATAACTGAAGCCACCAATGTTCTTATATACTGGACAAGCATTTAAACATGCGCCACAACGGATGCAGTAAAGCGCTTCGCGCTGTTCGGCTTCTGCCAATAAATTAGTACGGCCGTTGTCGAGCAGTATTACATACATTTCTTCCGGGCCATCCACTTCGTTTTCCTGGCGGGGACCGGTGAGGATGCTATTATAAACCGTAACCTGTTGGCCTGTACCAAAGGTAGCGAGCAGGGGGAGGAATAAATAAAGATCGTTAATAGAAGGAATGACTTTCTCAATACCCACGATAACAATGTGTACTTTAGGGAACGTAGTGGTGAGGCGGGCATTGCCTTCATTCTCCGTTACTACTACGGCGCCTACATCAGGCAGAATAAAATTGGCTCCTGTAATGCCTACCTCCGCTCTCAGGTATTTGTCGCGTAGGGTTTTGCGGGCCACCATGGTCAGTTCCTGTGGGGTGCTGTTAATAGGAGTACCCAAATGGTCGTGAAATACCTTCGCCACGTCCTCCTTTGACTTATGCATGGCAGGGGTAACAATATGAAAAGGCGGCTGGCCATCCAGCTGCTGTATGTATTCACCCAAATCCGTTTCTACGGATTCCACGCCAATTGATTCAAGGTATTTATTCAGGTGAAGCTCCTCGGTAACCATGCTCTTCGACTTCACAATGCTTTTGGCATTCACCCGCTTCATGATGTTGCCTATCTCATTCAGGGCCTCTTCGGCATTTTCAGCCCATAGTACCTTGCCACCACGCCTGGTAAAAGCGGTTTCAAACTCCACCAGGTACTTGTCAAGGTTTTCCATCACCTTCCACTTATGGTTCTTGGCGCGCTGTTTGGCCTGTTCTATATTATCATATTGCAACTTGCCCTTAACGACTGTAGCGGCATATTTGCCAATATTCCAGTTCAGCTTGCGGTGCATCTCCTTGTCAAAGGAGGTCTTTTCCGCTGCTTCCTGGAATGAATCGAAGGTGGTTGTGGCCATTACTAAGTTGGAAATTAGGCGATTGGGAGATTAGGAAATCGCTTCAAACGCACGCAAATGTAATACAGTAATTACTTCTTAGCCCGTTTTTTCGGTTTCGACTTATTCACTTTCCTCAGTTCGATGTTCGGGTCCCAGAAGTGCTTGTCAAAGTCCTGCACCTGGTCGTCAATTACCTCAATTCCCTCTGCTTCCAGCAGTTCCTGCATCAGGGTAGGGGTGGCAAAGTGGTGCTTGCCGGTTAGCAGGCCATTGCGGTTAACCACGCGGTGAGCAGGTACGGGCGGTTTAGTGGCCGGTGTTGAATTCATGGCCCAGCCCACCATGCGGCTGCTCATGCCCGTTCCCAGGTAGTTGGCAATGGAGCCATAATTGGTCACTCTGCCTTTAGGTATTTTCCTTGCTACCAGAAATACCTTCTCAAAGAAATTCTTTTTGTCGAATTCTTCGGGAGGTTTTTTTCGTAGAGAAGGAGGAAGCATATTCTTAGTTATTGGTTAATGAGTTAATAGGTTATTAGGATTGGCAAGCCATCAGTTTTGATACATTATACTCTCCAGCAATAACCAAGTAACTAAATAACATAGTAACCAAAATCAATTCGCCATTTCGCTCATAAACTTTATGCGCATCAGTTTTATTTCTTCTGCGGTAAAGTTTTCATCGCCCAGCTCGTTGAGGGCCTCATCCACTGAATCGGAGTTGGCACTGCGGAAGTAGTCATATACTTCTTCCTGGCGTTCTTCCTCCATAATATCGTTGATATAGTAATTCAGGTTAAGGCGCGTGCCGGCTGAAACGATGGTCTCAATTTCCTGTAACATCTGGTCGCGGGTAAGGCCCTTGCCGCGGGCTATCTGGTCAATAGGTATCTTCTTGTCAATGTTCTGGATGATGTAAACCTTCAGCGCGCTTTTGTTCGCCACTGATTTCACGATCATTTCGCTCGGCTTCTCAATATCATTGTCCTCCACATACTTATCGATCATTTCAATGAACTGCTCGCCATAGCGCTCTGCCTTCCCCTTACTTACGCCGCTTATCTGCGCCAATTCCTCCATGGTGGTAGGGTATTGGCTGGCCATATCTTCCAATGATGGCTCCTGGAAAATAACGAACGGTGGAAGGTTGTGTTCCTTGGCTACCTGCCGGGTAAGGTCCTGCAGCATTTTAAACAGCACGGGGTCCAATGAGCTGGTACCGCCTGCTGATTCTTCTGTCTCCGCTTCTGCCAGTCCTTCAAAGTCGTGGTTAAGCGATACCATTATCTTGGTAGGCTTCTTTAAAAATTTCTTTCCATTATCACTCAGCGTAATTACGCCGTAGTTCTCAATGTCTTTTGTAATAAGGTTGCTGAGCAGCGTTTGACGGATGATGCTGTTCCAGAAATGGTCGTCGTGGTCCTTGCCTACGCCAAACACTTTTAACTTATCGTGTTTGTAATTCGCTATCTCCTGGTTCTTATTGCCGCAAAGCATATTCACCAGGTAGGGGATGGTAAAGCTTTCGTTCACGGCCTGTACTGTTTCCAGTACATCCTTGATGTACTCAGTTCCTTCAATTTGTTCTTTCGGGTGCAGGCAGTTGTCGCAGGCGCCGCAGTTGGTCTTCAGGTAATCTTCACCGAAGTAGTGTATTAAAAATTTACGGCGGCATACGGATGTTTCCGCATACGCCATGGTTTCCATCAGCAGGTGGCCGCCCAATTCGCGCTCGCTGTTGCTCTTGTCGCGCATAAACTTTTCCAGCTTCTGTATGTCGTGGTAGTTGTAAAAGGCTATGCACTTGCCTTCCAGCCCGTCACGCCCGGCGCGACCTGTTTCCTGGTAATAGTTCTCCAGACTCTTTGGTATGCTGTAGTGAATTACAAACCGCACATCGGGCTTGTCAATGCCCATACCAAAGGCAATGGTGGCTACTATTACATCAATGTCTTCTTTTAAAAATTGGTCCTGCCGCTGGGCGCGCACTGCCTGTTCCAGCCCGGCATGATAGGCCGCCGCTTTAATGCCATTTACATTCAGCACCTGTGCGATCTCCTCGGTCGACTTACGGCTAAGCGAATAAATAATTCCTGACTTACCCTGCTTGGTTTTAATGAACTTGATGATGCTCTTCATCACCATATCCTTGCTCACCTTGGGCTTTACTTCGTAATACAGGTTGGGGCGGTTGAATGACGAAATAAATACTGCCGCGTCTTCCATGTCCAGCGTCTTCAATATATCCGACTGCACCTTAGGGGTAGCAGTAGCGGTTAAGGCTATCACCGGTATCTTGTGGCCAATGCCCTGTATCATCTGGCGTATCTTGCGGTATTCCGGGCGGAAATCGTGGCCCCACTCGGAGATACAGTGCGCCTCATCTACCGCTACAAACGATACGTTTATTTCGCTGAAAAACTTTATGTTCTCTTCCTTGGTTAGTGTTTCGGGTGCTACGTACAGCATTTTTGTTTTGCCGTCCGTAATATCCTTGCGCACTTCGCGCGATTGAGTCTTATTTAATGATGAGTTTAAAAAGTGCGCCACGTGGTCGCGGTCGCTGTAGCTGCGTATCTGGTCAACCTGGTTCTTCATCAGCGCAATCAGCGGGCTGATTATAATGGCAGTACCCTCTAACATCAGCGCGGGCAACTGGTAGCAAAGCGATTTGCCGCCGCCCGTAGGCATAATCACGAATGTATCGTTACCGGCTATCAGGTTTTGGATGATCTTTTCCTGGTTGCCCTTAAATTTATCAAACCCGAAATGCTTTTTCAGGTCGCCCACTAATTTCCCTTCCTGGCCGTTTTTGGCGGTGGGGTCGGGCCTTGCTTCTTTCTTTGGTTCTTTAACGGCTTCCTTCTTGGTTTCCTTGCCGGTTGCCTTACTGGTTTCTTTACCGTTTGCCTTCTTCGGCGCCTTCTTGCTTACCGCAGCTTCTTTAGTTTTCATTTACTGATGATATAATTACAAATTAATAATTACCGATGGGGTTTCATGGTAACGATTTAATTTTTCTTTTGTTTCTCTTCCAAAGTACCATTTTTAATACTTTTACGCAAGAAACCTCTTTTCACTCATGAGGCTGAAATTAACAGTTAATTGTAAGTTATAAAAGAATAAAGTAACAACAAACGGATAACAGTCATAAAACATCACCCTAAATCCCCTTAACACCACATCACCGGCCTCTTTACACCTCACCCTAAATCCCTCTCCACCCAAAAGTGGAGAGGGACTTTGTGATGACCACGAAAGAAGTTACCACATCTCCCCTCTACACGAAGTGGAGAGGGGCCGGGGGTGAGGTCAAAACCCTCTTATTTTGCCCTATTCCGATAAACAACTACTGAAATCAGCACAGGAAACGCTGCAAATTGAAGCCGATGCCATATTGCAGCTGCGCAAAAACCTGAACGCTGACTTTGTTAAAGCCATAAAAAAAATATATGCCAGCAAAGGCCGCGTGGTGGTTACCGGCATCGGCAAAAGCGCCATTATAGCCAACAAAATAGTGGCCACCCTTAACAGCACCGGCACGCCTGCCATGTACATGCATGCGGCCGATGCCATCCATGGCGACCTGGGCATGATACAGCCCGATGACATTATTATATGCATTAGCAAGAGCGGCGAAAGCCCCGAAATAAAGGTGCTGGTGCCCCTGCTGAAGCACAGCGGCAACCTGCTGATAGCCATGGCGGGCAACATCCACTCCTTCCTGGCGCTACAGGCCGACCTGGTGCTGGATACCACTGTAGATAAGGAAGCCTGCCCCAATAACCTGGCCCCCACGGCCAGCACTACGGCCCAACTAGCCATGGGCGATGCCGTGGCCGTTTGCCTGCTGCAGATGCGTGGCTTTACCAGCCGCGACTTTGCCCGCGTGCACCCGGGAGGCGCCCTCGGCAAAAAGCTCTACCTAAAGGTAGAGGAACTGGCCCTGCACCACCAGCGCCCCGCCGTAACCGCCACCGACAGCATTAACACCGTAATTATGGAAATGACGGCCCGCCGCCTGGGCGCCACCGCCGTGCTGGATAAAAAGAAAAAGCTGCTGGGCATTATTACCGATGGCGACCTGCGCCGAATGATAGAAAAGAAGAAAGACTTCAGCACCCTGCATGCCGCCGACATTATGAGCCGCAACCCCAAAACGGTACAAGCCGGCGAACTAGCCGTAAACGCCCTGCAACTGATGCGGCAGAACAACATTACCCAGATAATAGTAATGAAGAAGGCGCAGTATATGGGGATTGTGCATGTGCATGATCTGTTGAAGGAGGGGTTGCTTTAGTAGCGATTAGCCAGATTTTATAGTGTTTACAGTTATGTACTTATTATAATAAGTAGTGTGTATTAAATAGGTATTGCACAATTCAAATCTGTCCGTAAATTTGTCCGTGTCCGTAAATCTGTCCGCAAATGATTAATGTTAAATTTTACCTAGATAAAGCTGATAAAAACAAGCTTTCCCCAATTCACCTTGTTATTAGGAAAAAAGATGCGCAAGTAAAAGTTGCCACTGGTGAAAAAATTATGAAAAAGGATTGGGATGCTGAAAATCAATTGGTAAAATCTTCATCTTATTCGAACAAGGGAATAAATAAGTTCCTTGCTTTTCTAAAACAAGAAATCGAAAGGTATGCAGAAACAGCTCCTCATACCCAATTAACAGAGAAAAAAATAAAGGACAAGATCTTGTCCTTTGTTAACAGTAGAAAATTTAATTCTGATGTTGCAATAGTTAGCGAAGATGAATATTACTATCAGGGAAAGGAGAAGGTAACTTTTATCGATTTGTTTGCTGGGGCAGGGGGATTTAGCGAAGGCTTTTTGCAAGCAGAGCATGCAAATAAATTTTATGATTTTCTTTTTGCGAGTGATATAAACGAGAATTGTGAATTAACTCACCTCGCCAGGTATAACCATCAACTTGGGTTGGAAATGGAATTTTTAAGGCAAGACATCACTGAGCCTGATTTCCTTGATAACATGATCAAGAAGTTAAAAGGGAAATCTGTCGATGTTGTTTGTGGTGGCCCCCCGTGTCAAAGTTTTAGCCTTGCGGGTAAAAGGAAAAAATTTGATAAAAAAGATGACCTATTCGCACACTATTTAAAAGTAATTAGGCAATTAAGGCCTAAATACTTTGTAATGGAAAATGTAAAAGGCATTTTAACAAAGGAAGCGGGTAAAATCAGGGAAATGATTTTGCAGGAAATTCGCTCTATTATTGATTTAAAAGAGTTTAACCAACTCACAACTTTTGTCGCCCATCTTTTTAAAATCGAGAAAATGCAAACCTATATTCTCGAATGCTATCTTTTACGGTTGCAATTTGAAACGGCTTTAGAAAAAGATTTAGATGGGTTAAAAGAAAGATATATTCAAAATTTAGAAAATAAATTTAAGCAACTCACACCCAAGATCGTTGATTATAAAACAAGTAAGACGGATCCAAACATTAGCACTATTAGGCATGGCTTTAACTTGTTAAAAAGAAACAATGAATTGTTGTCATTGCGTAAAAAAATAATTAATGAAAAAACTTTTTGCGATTTAGACAATGATTTCTTTGCGGATGACTTTAATAATTTCCTTGCAACGATTGAACCCGAAGCAATTGTAGAAAAAATTGAAGCATCTTTTAGAAACCTTAAGCCATCTAAGGAATTTGTGAATGAAATAGATCAAGTTATAGCTGCTCTTGAAATCTATACGTACTCGTTTGACGAATGCATGAATGGCCTTAAAGCTTTTGCTATGAAAGCAAAGAAGGAAAAAGAATTTGAAGAGATTCTTTCCCAGATCCGCCTCTATAACATTGGCGAACCCTTCGTTGCCTTGTCATCAAACTATGGGGTGCCTCAAAACAGAGAAAGGGTATTATTTATAGGTTGTAGGAAAGATCAAAAACTTATTTCCGCTATACCAGCTACTGTTAATGAGAAAGAGAAGGTGACAGTTTTCGAAGCTCTTTATGATCTTGATTTTATAGGCAATGGGGATGAAAAATTCGACTATGAGAAGGTTGATGTAAAGAAAAAGTTTAACGGCTCTTCTGAAAAACTGCTTTCTCTTCTAAAAACGCGAGCTATTGATGGAACAATAGATGAAAAGAAGGGAATGACTTATGCAGAATGGTCGAAGAAAGGACGCTTAAATGGCCGTTTTGTAAATGCTAAAAAGCCATTCTATGTTAGAGACTTTGAAGAATTAAATAATACCCCATTTCATTCGGTGGCGCTTTTGCATAACCATAAAACAAGTAAGCAAAACGACGAGGTACTGAAACGGTTGGATGTAATATTGAATGAAGGAAATTATGAGGAGGCTAAAAAGAAACTAAAGCAGCTGGGTTTGGATTCTGAAAAGCGAAATTACAATGTATTGAAACCAGAGGGACAAAGTCCAACGGTAATGACAATGCCGGATGATTACATTCATTTTGCTACCCCTAGGGCTCTTTCCGTTCGTGAAATGGCAAGACTACAATCATTTGATGATTCTTTTGTATTCCAAGGAAAACGCTCAACAGGTGGGGATAAAAGAAAAAGTGAAGTGCCCCAATATACTTTAGTTGGAAACGCAGTTCCTCCTTTAATGGCAAGAGGGATTGCAATGGAAGTTTTAAAAAATATAAGATAGATAATGAGGCAATTAACCTCTCTTGAGATTAACAAGATAAAATTACTCACGGAAAATTCGATTGAACTTGCACTAATTGAACCAACTGAAAATGGTTTGAGTAAATCAATTATGGATGCAACAGGACCCGTTAGAAATTATTTAAAGTCAAAATCAATTCACGATTATGAAGTCCAAAAACAGGGGCCTGCTAATAAAATTCAACGTAAAGCTTATTTAGTTTCTCAGGATAAATTAATTCCTTCAGTTGCTTCATTATATCGTCCTATTACAAAAAAAGGCGACCCTAGAATCTGGTTTAAGGGGTTGGGGGAATTTGCAAGTGCAAATGATATGCTTGCAATAATTGAATTTGGTAAAGAATTGTATGTGATAAATGTTACTCACCTTGATTTAAAAAAATTATTAGAATCAAAAGAGCCAAATTCTCTAAAGGATTTAGTCAATGAATTAAGGAATATTTCAAACGAAATCGCTGATGAATTACTTTTTTTACTGAAAAGAATCGCTAAAAATGGACCAGTACCTGCAATGTTACAAGCTGATACAGCAATTGGCCGGACTTTGGAAATGCTTCTAGGTATTGATATTAATTCTTCCAAAAAACCTGATTATAAAGGAATTGAATTGAAATCATATAGAGATAAGAAAAGAGGAAATAGAAAGAATCTCTTTGCCCAAGTTCCTGATTGGAATTTAAGTAAGTTTAAGAGCTCAGCTGAAATATTAAATAATTTCGGGTACAATCGTGGGGCAGACTTTAAATTATACTGTACTGTTTCAAGTCTTATGAGGAACTCACAAGGCTTGACACTTAAACTGGATAATAAAATAAATCAGCTTATTGAAAATTCTGACAAACCAAATGTAGGAGATTTTGTGGTTTGGGCTTTAGAAACATTGCATGCCCGGTTACTTGAAAAGCATAATGAAACCTTTTGGATAGCTGCGGATCCAATTGATAGAGGTGGAAAGGAGTATTTTAATTTTACAAAAGTTGAGCATACGCGAAAACCTATTGTTTCTCAATTTGATATTTTGTTAGAACAAGGAATAATTACTCTTGATCATTTAATAAAAAGAACTTCTAAGAATCAAGTGGTAGAGAAGGGGCCTCTGTTTAAGATTAAACCTAATTCTCTTGGATTGCTATTCCCGCCAAGTAATTTATATAAATTAGATTAAACTTTGTTTGATCATTTTATTTATAATTTTTCCTCTGAAATCTCTTGCAGGTTTTCCATTAACGCCTTCTCTGGAATATTCTATATATTTTAAATGTTCCTTAGAAATTTTTGCGTTTTTATTGTTCTTAATTGCTAATAAATATTCAGAGTTATCCTCTTCAAGTTTTTCGAGTCTGTTTTTGAATTTTTTAGTATCAATAGCTTTAACATCATATTTGTATAGTTCAATAATTAAAGAAAAAATATTAGCTTTATTAAACCAGTAGGATAATTTATCGAGTTTAAGTTTATCAATAAATTTTAAGGTAGAAATTAAGGTATAATCGATATCGCTAGCTTCTGGAACTTCTTCGAATAATGTCTGGATATAATACTGAACTTTTGAATTCCTGTTAAAATATTCACCTTCACAAATCGTTGCAATAAGAGTAAGAATATATTGAAGTGATAACATTCTATTAATATCATTTCCAGTAAACACATTATTCTTTTCATGAAAAAATTGCAAATAAAATCTTCGATTATTTGAAGAAACTGTATAATTAATAAGTTCAATATTAATGTCTAATTTTTCTTCAATCATCTGTTTTGCGAAGCAAACAAATTCGCTATCACCCCATCGAGCATTTAACCTTTCTGTGGCATTTAAAGCATATTCCGTTCTGTTTATTCTTTGAAAAATATCTGCAATTTGTTGGGATGTTGCATTCTTTAAATATCTAACTGAGACCTCGTAGGCAAGAAATTCCTCTTTTTCGTCATCAGTAAGGGCCTTGAATTTTTTAATAGGCATATCATTTAATGCAAAAACATCGTGCCCATTTATATAATCACGAATCGTGGTAAGGCGCTGTTGACCGTCAACTACTAATTCACTAATCGAAAGATTTTTGGTATTTATTTTGCCTGGTGCTATATAAATTTCAGGGAATGGAAAATTGATTAATATAGTTTCAATAAAATCGTATTTGTGTTTTGTGCGCCATACGAGTTTTCTTTGAAAACTAGGCTTTGGATCAAGTTGTTTCTTTTCCAACTTATTATAGAGAGAGATTATTTTTTCATTATTGGCTGGTATACTTGAGATTAATTTAACGGTTTTCATATTTTTTCGGTTTTTATTCTTAATGTAAGATTTTTAATATTTGTCAGATGGTAATTAGTGAAATAGAACCAATTTTGATAGACTGCTAGTGAGACCTTTCTTCCAATTTTTTTTCTTAGACTCCCTTTTAATTCTTCAAATGACCCCTTGGCACAGAATTCAAAGCCTAAAGGTTTAAAATCAGGTCGGAACCAACCTCTGGTAAAGTATTCAAAATATTTGTAACAAATATCCACGGGGAACTGTCTCGCTTTTTCAATGGAGTAATATTCATTACTCTTCCATTTATCTCTATAGGCTGCAGTGAAGTTGTACATATTTCTCCCAATGTTATCATATAAGCTTCTTGATATTATAACAATATCTAGATCTGATTTGTCCTTATTTTGCTTAGTAATTGAAAATTCGTAATCGAACTCATTAAATAATTTATTTGGGTTTAAGCTAAATCCAAGTTTCCCGGATCCCACTACATATATTTCTTTAAGATTCACTAAGAGGGCTTCTGCAATCAAGGACTTGATTAATGGTTCTAAGGAGGGATCCATATTAGGTTTTTGAAAAAAATAGGTTGGACCATTAATTATATATTTTCGGAGAATTCTTTCAGGGGTTAAATTCTCCAGTAGTATATCTTTTTTAAAAAGATCTAATCGCTCTTTTCCAGTCATTATTTAGATTAACGATTCAAATTAGAATATAGTAATATCAATTACCCCATTATGGAGGGATGCAGTTAAATCAACCATAAAGTTGTCGATTTGCCTCAGTAGGGGTTTGCCGTTTATATTATTAATTAATTTTGAATTAGCTGGAATAATTGCATAAAGAACTGCAGGCATGTATATTCCTATGAAACCCCTAAATAGATACATCCTCGTTCTAGGCTCTGTCCATTCATTCGCATCATCAAATAATCCCCATCCGACTGTAGGAGAAAGGATATTTCCACTTCCACTAACAAGTAGCCTTTCTTTTGCCTTAAAGCTTTTCACAGATATTAATAAGTTAAAAGGATGTCCCAACAACGAAAAATCAGCCATCCAATTCCATTTGTCAGAAATAGCTTTATGTATCCTTGGTACCCTTGATTCTAATGCAAGCTTACACAACCTCTCTGAAATTGTACCGGTTGTTTTAGGATTAATTGGGTTTTGATTATTTAAATGGTGTAAACGAGCAACTATTGCATTTATACTTTGATATTTTTGATCAGGAGTTGATGTATGAAGGTTTAAGTGTCGATAAACACTATTTAATATTGTGTCTGCTTGTGCCATTTAGCTTATTAATGTATAAACATTTTAGTGAAATTAAACAATTATTGCAAATTGGTTGTTTTGCCTTACAAATGAGTGAAGCGAAATCTAATATTGCCCAGTTTAATTCTTTTGAATTTTTATTCCTAACAAAATCCAGAGCTAATTTTTGCAAATAAGGATCGTGCCTAATATCAGCTAATTTTCTTTTGCCAAAGAACCGTTCTAAAACCCTTGCCATATTAACATCTATTAATGGGCTTGGCTTTTTATTAATAAACAAATCAATGGCGTTACCAATATATTGCCCAACAGCGGGTAGTTTATCAATCTCACCCCTGTCTTTTGGAAACCGGCCATTCCGTTTTACCATTTCCCTTGATAACCTTTTGATGGATGCAGCACGTTGCCTAAACAACCCTATCGGTTGTAATGCTTTCTCTAATTGCTTCTTGGATACTGCATCTAAATTTTTCCATGAAGGGAATTGCTTTATAAAGCCAGGGTAGAATCTTGCTACGGTTTCTGCCTTTGTGCGTTGCAATAGAACTTCTGAAATGATTAATTGGTAATTACTTGCCGATTTATTTCTCCAAGGGAAATGGTGCCTACCGTTATTCTTAAACCACTTCAATAATCCCTCTTGAAAGAATTTGATTTTTGCGGACGGTATAGGCTTGGTATCCTTGCTGCGGATACGGCTCATATTATAGCTCCTCGTTTTTTTATCGTGCACATCGGCCATGAGAGCCCGCCTTTGCTAAAGCTTCGGACGGGTAAGAGCAAAAGTAAGGGAAGTCCGCCAGTAGGCGGATCCGACCTTCGGCGAATTTCAGGTTCAAAGTTTCAAGGGCAAGGCCCGCGCACATGGTTCGACTTTCGCTCCGTTGCAAGGAGCGGCTCACCATGACCCCAGCGGCGGCCCGTAGCTAGGTCATATAAACCGGTATATCATTAAACTCCTCGGCTTGTTTTTCTTCCAGCAGGTAATCCTTTACAGCTATAATAATGGCCTTGTTGCTGGTAAACAGTTCGCGGTTAAGGTTAATAATGGTGGTAATATCGGTTTCGGGCAGTTCTGTTTTTTTGGCTTCGGCGTAAAATTGTGCCAGCAGGGCGTTAAAGTTATTCTGCACCTCGGTAAACAACTGCTGCAATTCATCAAAGGGGGCCTTGCTTTCGTTCAGCACCTTGTTAAGGCGCAGGTACAGGTCAACTGTTTGCTTTTTTATCTGGTTATGAAGGTTGAATTTAAAATCCTTCGACGATTCGCGCAGGTTGGTAATGTTGCGCTCAATATCTTTAATGCTTTTGGCGGCATGTATGCCGCTGCGCACGGCCGATATCAATTGCTCAATTTTCTGCAGGTCTTTTTCGGCAACGGTTTCAGCCAGCAGCCGTATGTAAAATGATTGTATTTCCCCCTGCAACTGCTTCAGGAATTCATATTTCTGCTCGAAGCTCATAGCGTAGAATTCTTTCTGCTCATTTACCCGGTGCAGCTCCGGCTGCTGTGTTACTTCTTTCTCCTCCACCTCAAATATGCTGAGGCCGAACAGCAGGGCATTATTAATAAAGTGGGATGTTTCCATCCTTAGCATTTCAAGCGTACTGCTTATCTCCTTGCCGCCGGAATGCTGCAGGTAGGCAGCGGCAATGTTATCGTTGGTGTGGTACAGGCGCTGCAGCAGTTTGGTAAAGGCATTGAGAAAGGGCAGGATAACAATAATGGACAGGACGTTAATGGTGGTTTGAAACAACACCAGCCCTATAAGGGGGTCTTTAATGTTAAACACATCCGTAATAACGAACAGCAGTTGCCTGAGAAAACCAAACGCAATAAAGGTGGTGAGTATATTAAAGAACAGGGTTCCGGTGGCCAGTTGCTTTTTGGCGGCTATACCCTTCCACGCGCCCAGCTGCAGCTTGAGGGCGGTGCCAACTTCAGCGCCTACTATAATAGCGGCCGCGGCCGGAAAAGGGAGTACGTTGGCATTAAGTGCGGTTAAAGTGAGCGCCATGGTGGTGGAGCTGGACTGAATAATGGCAGTGATGACCAGCCCGATAACCAGGAAGATAATAAGCGGGTAGTGGGCATATTTGGAGAAGTCGAACGTATGTACCTGTTCCTCCAAAGAGGTTTTCATAAAGGAGAGTCCGATAAAGATGAGTCCGAACCCCATAAGGAAGCGGGCTATGTTTTTTAACACACGGGAATTGCTGAAGGCAATGAGCAGGATGCCGGCCACACCCACGGCCGGGTAAGCAACCAAATCAATATTTACTTTAAAGCCCAGCAGGGCCACCAGCCAGCTATTGAAGGTAGAACCTACGTTGGCACCGATGATTACTGCCAGCGCACTTTTTAAAGTTAATACCCCTGCACCTACAAATGCCAGCACCAGTACTGATACTACCGAACTGCTTTGCAGCACGCCGGTTACCAGTGCGCCACTGATAATAGCTTTAAACCGGTTGCTGGTGTGCCGCTGCAAAAACAGTTTGAACGGCCGTCCGGCCAGGTTCTTCAGCGCATCTTCCAGCAGCGACATGGCAAATACAAACAAGCCAATGCCGGCAATTAATTGTAAGATGGATTCGACAATCATTTGCTACAAGATAGGGATTTTAAAGTTTCAGGTTTCAAGTTCAAAGTTTCAGGGGGCGTTACCACAGCAAGGGTCACCTGACCTGTCCCGATTCTTTCGGGAGCTTGTCGAAGGGTATGCAAGGGCCATATCAAGATTCAAGCTGTTTTTTAAAAATTATATAATTCCGTAAATTTGAAATACGGTTTCAATATCATTGAAATCCGAAGTCCAAGAGAATTAGTTAGAATATGAAGAAGAAAACAACGGAAAAGGCTTTTAATGCCGTGGGGTTCATGCGCAAACGACGCGATGAATTAGGCGAGTTGCGTGAGAAAGACCCCCAAGAATTCAAACGCTTATTAGAAGAAACAGGCAAAAAATATAAAAAGAAATTTCATCGTAAGGCCAAGCCCGCTGCTTAATATGAGCTTATAGCGCTTATAAGTCATTAAGAAGATCTTTTGCAGGACGCGCCTTCAATTTACCTTTCTTTACAAGGGGCATATTTTCAACGGTTTCTTTCAGTTCCTCCATAAGCTGGGCTTTATAAGGCGTAAGCTGCTTGGTTTTTACGTAAGAAAGGTTTTTAAGCAATTCTAAGACAAAGTCCGCTTTACTATCTTTTACATCTAGCAATAGCTTCATAATATTATATTGTTTTACAAAGGTAAAAAAAGCAATCGTGAAACTTAATTCTAAGCCCCATCCCTTTTTCTAAAATTCGATGTGTGCAAAAATATATTTTCAGAAAGTGCCCAAATAAACCAAACAAAACACCCCTTTTTGACTCTTATTAGTAGGAGATTTAATTGCCAACGGTCTTTGTCATTGTGAGCGCTTTTGTATTGCAATGAGAAAGGGAAGCGCGCGGCAATCTCTTTGTGACTTTCGACCACCGAAATGAAAGCGGTTAAGGAACGATACGAAGAGATTGCTTCGCCGTACCTCCTCGCAATGACATCGTTCCTGTGGTAAGAGCAAAAAAGTTTCAAAAAGTATACACAATCAAAAACAGTGTCTAGTGTACAGGATAGTGAGCAGGGAAGTTTTAACACAGAGCGCACAGAGCACAGGAGTTGCACAGAGCAAACTCCGTGTTACTCAATTAACTCCGTGGCCTCTGTGTTAAAAAAGTAGATAAAAGTCAACAAACCCAGACCCAAAAACATTTATAATGAGCGAAAAACACAATAAAATGCAAGAATCACCAAAAAATGTGTTGACCCACAAAACGCCCAAATTTCCCAATCCCCTAATCACCCAATTTCCCAAGCCTGTTCGGTTAATTCCAATAGAATCGCTTTCTTTGCGAACTTTATCCGGAGTAGTGCTTCGGACAAACCCAACCCCAACAGCAGGTAATGGCCGGTAATAATTACGCAGTTATAATGGCAGGTGGCATTGGTAGCCGTTTTTGGCCTTACAGCAAAAACAAGAAGCCAAAGCAGTTCCTGGATGTGTTGGGCACGGGTAAAACCCTTATTCAGCAAACCTACGACCGCTTTGCGCAGTTCATATTGCCCGAAAACATTTTTGTAATAGCCAACGATGCGTACAAGGACCTGGTAAGGGAGCAATTGCCTAAAATAAAGGAGACCAACCTGTTGCTGGAGCCGGCGCGTAAGAACACGGCACCGTGTGTGGCCTATGCCGCCCATAAAATTGCCAGCATTAATGGCAATGCCAACATCATCATTGCTCCCAGCGATCATGTGATACTGAACGAAATGGTATTTGCCGATGTGGCTGAAAAAGCACTTACACTGGTGGGTATAAAGGATGTGCTGGTTACGCTGGGCATTATGCCTACCCGCCCCGATACGGGCTATGGCTACATACAGTTTCATGAGGACCAGAACGAGAACGGGGCTTTTAAGGTGAAGACCTTTGTAGAGAAGCCTACGCTTGAAATAGCCAAAACATTTTACCAGAGCGGAGACTTTTTATGGAACGCCGGCATATTTGTAGCGAATGTAAAATCGTGGGTAAGGGCGTTTCATCACTATATGCCGGAGATGAATGAGTTGTTTGCGGAAGGCAAGACGGCTTACGGTACAGCAAAGGAAAAAGACTTTATTACGAAGACCTATGCGCAGTGCCCGAACGTGAGCATTGATATTGGTATAATGGAGAAGGCGAAGAACGTGCTGGTGATTCCGGCTAAGTTCGGCTGGACTGATCTGGGTACATGGGCATCGCTCTATGGTATGTATGAGAAGGATTATCTCGGCAATGCCGTAAGTGGTAAGAATGTGATGATATATGACAGCACTAATTGCATAGTGATGGTGCCGAATAATAAGCTGGTGGTGCTGGAAGGGTTGGATGACTACATAGTGGTGGATACGGATGATGTACTGCTGATATGCCAGAAGAGCCAGGAGCAGGAGATAAAGCAGATAGTGGCGGATATCAAGCGGCAGAAGGGGGAGAAGTACCTCTAGAGTTTCAAGTTTGAGGTTTGAGAGTTTGAAGGTATGTTGATGAATAATTTGAGAATTGATAATTAGATAATTTGTAATTGGCGTTATATGCCTCAGTTTCCTAGCACCATAAAATCGAAATTACCACAGGTTGGCACTACCATTTTTACGTTGATGAGTGCACTGGCAACGGAGCACAAAGCCGTTAACCTCGGCCAGGGCTTCCCTGACTTTATGTGCAACCCCGATCTGCTGGCCTACGTGGAAGAAGCCATGCACAAAGGTTTGAACCAGTATGCCCCCATGCCCGGTGTAATTGGTTTGCGCGAACAGATAGCGAAGAAGGCGGAGAAGCTGTATGGCGCCATCTTTAATCCTGATACCGAGATAACGATTACCGCCGGTGGCACAGAAGCCATTTATTCTGCCATTACTGCCGTGGTGCACGATGGAGATGAGGTGATAATTTTTGAACCCGCTTACGATTGTTATGCTCCCGCTGTTGAATTGAGTGGCGGCATACCCGTATATGTGCAACTGCAAGCACCTGACTATGCTATTCCGTGGGAGACAGTAAAGAAACTCGTAAACCCGAAGACGCGGATGATCATGATTAACACGCCGCATAACCCAACGGGTTCCGTATTAAGTGCGTCAGATATGGTGGAGCTGGAGAAGATCACACACGACAATAACATCATCATCCTGAGTGATGAGGTGTATGAGCATATTATTTTTGATGAGGTGGAACACCAGAGTGTATTGCGTTACCCTAAATTAGCGGAGCGCAGTTTTGTGGTTTACTCCTTTGGGAAAACCTACCACAATACCGGCTGGAAAATGGGTTACTGCCTGGCACCCGCCGAGTTGATGAAGGAGTTTAGGAAGGTGCACCAGTATATTGTGTTCAGTGCCAACACACCTTACCAGCATGCGTTTGCTGAGGTAATGAAACGCGAGAACCTTTACCTCAACTTAAAAGGCTTTTACCAAACCAAGCGCGATTACTTTCTCAGCCTGCTGAAGGGTAGTAAGTTTACGTGGAAGGTTTCATCGGGCAGCTACTTTCAGCTGCTGGATTATTCCGCTATTACCAATGAGAAGGATACGGATTATGCCATCCGTTTATCGAAGGAAGTGGGCGTGGCATCGGTGCCGGTTTCTGTGTTTTATCATAAATCATTCGACCAGAAGCAATTGCGTTTTTGCTTTGCCAAGGAGGATGAAACACTGGAGAAGGCGGCAGAAAGGCTGATGAAGATTTGACCACAGAAGGAACGGAAGGGTTGAAATGCACAGAATAACAAGCATAGAGATATAAGTTAACAATATCTTAACACATAATGACACCGGAACAGCAGGCTATATGGGATAAAGTCAGGAACTTTGAGCTCGATGAACCTGGTTCTATGTTTACGTTCACACAGAGATTAGCGAGAGAGAATGGTTGGACAATAGAGTATTCGTTAAGGGCGGTACACGAGTACAAGAAATTTATGTTCATGCTTTGTATAGCAGAATACCCGCTTACCCCTTCTGACCAGGTTGACCAGGTATGGCACCTGCATCTCATCTACACACACTCTTACTGGAATGACTTCTGCCGTGACACACTAAATAAAGTTATTCATCACGGACCTACGCGTGGCGGCAAAGCGGAGGGAGATAAATACACCGACTGGTATCAAAAGACGTTGGATTTATATAAGCAGCTCTTTGAGCGAGATGCGCCGGAAGATATCTGGCCATCAAAGGAGGTGAGGTTCAGGGATATCAATTTCAGGCGGGTGAATGTAAATGGTAATTGGATCATTAAAAAACCGTCGGTGTTTAAAAAATGAAATACCTCTCCAAACTCACGCCGGCGGAAACAATCCTTATTCTTAAAGGAGGCGCTCCTGTAAGGGGACTTTTAAAAGCCACTTTTATGGATCTGCTTTTAAAAGAAGTACTTGAGATAGTGGAGGTCGCTCAGCAACCCGATAAGAATGGGAAGGTGCTGGTTTACAAATACGTGGCACGGGGAAAGAATTTTGCTAACCACAAACCGCTTCAACATGAAAGAGTTTATTTGTCTCCATACTACCAAAGCGGTTCAATCAAAATCTTGCTGACACATTTGCTAAAAATGGGCGCGGAGAATGCAGCCAGGGATGGTAAGTATAGTTATAAGGTTGCAGAGTCACCTGCCATGAATGGCTACTTTACCCAGAACTTTTTTGAAAGGATATTTGGCGGCTTTAGCATATCAACTTCCGGACTTGAAGTGCGCAGGCAGGTAAAGGCGGAAATAGAAAAGCTGGAAAAAGAGTTGCCACCTGTATTTAGTGTTAAAGCTGAATCGTTAGAGATAACACGGCTCATAGGTGGCAATATCATTTTGCTCGAGGCCATCATGTTTAGTTCTATACAGCAACTCGACAATGAGATACACAAAGAGATAGGCCGGTATAGCCCCCAGCCGGGTAGTTCCGGAGGGTCGGGTTGTGCCGGGGGCGGTTGCAGCAGCGGACATGGAGGGCATGACAGCGGCGGCCATGGGTGCAGTAGTGGCTGCAGTGGTTGTGGGGGAGGAGGATGTGGCGGTTGCGGAAGTTAGATTACTTTTGTAGTAACATTTGAGATGGCTGACCTTAAGATAACTTTAATACAAACCAAACTACACTGGGAGAACGTGGAAGCTAATCTTGCCATGTTCGCTGAGAAGATTACTTCTATTAAAGAATCGACTGACCTTATACTATTACCCGAGATGTTTAGCACAGGCTTCTCTATGAACCCGGAAACACTGGCTGAGGAGATGAACGGCCGCGCTATGAACTGGATGTATGAGCAGGCGAAAGCAAAGAACGCTGTGGTATGTGGTAGCCTCATCATTAAAGAAAACGACAAGTATTACAACCGCCTCATCTGGATGCGCCCTGATTTTGCTTTCAGCTTTTATGATAAGCGCCACTTGTTTCGTTATGGTGAAGAGAATAACCATTACTCAGGTGGCCATGCAAAGATCATTGAGGAGTTGAATGGCTGGAAGATATGTCCATTGGTGTGTTACGACCTGCGCTTTCCTGTGTGGTCGCGCAATCGCGAGAACTACGACCTGCTATTATACATTGCCAACTGGCCGGAAAGAAGGAACCATGCCTGGAAGTCGCTGCTTGTAGCAAGGGCCATTGAGAACCAAACGTACGTAGCTGGTCTCAACAGGGTAGGGGATGATGGCAATAATATTTACCACAGTGGTGATAGTTCTTTGATAGATTATAAAGGGGAAATCATTTTCCAGCAGGCAAAAGAAGAATTCGTTAAGACCTTTACCCTAACGAAGGAGCCGCTGGAAGCCTACCGGAAAGAATTTCCTGTGCTGATGGATAGAGACGAATTTGAATTTAAGTAGACTATATCCGCTTGATCTTTGCACCCAGCGCGTTCAGGCGGGTGTCTATATTCTGGTAGCCGCGGTCAATCTGGTTAATATTGTTGATCACACTCTTGCCTTCCGCGCTCATGGCCGCAATCAGCAAGGCGACACCGGCACGTATATCGGGGCTGGTCATGCTGATGCCGCGTAGCATTTGCTGGCGATTAAGGCCAATCACTACAGCGCGGTGGGGGTCACACAATACGATTTGCGCACCCATGTCAATCAGCTTATCCACGAAGAACAGGCGGCTCTCAAACATCTTCTGGTGAATGAGTATAGTGCCCTTAGCTTGTGTAGCTGTAACCAGTATCACAGACAGAAGATCGGGCGTTAAACCCGGCCAGATGGCATCGGCAATCGTCATAATAGAGCCATCAATAAATGTCTGGATGCCGTAACTCTTCTGTTCCGGCACAAATATGTCATCGCCTCGTATTTCCAGTTCTATACCCAGGCGGCGGAAAGCATCGGGGATAATGCCCAGGTGTTCCGGCTGAGAATCTTTGATAAGCAACTCGGACTGCGTCATAGCTGCCAGCCCGATAAAGCTGCCTATCTCGATCATATCGCTCAGCATCTTGTGCTCGCAGCCACCAAGTGATTGAACACCATGGATAGTTAACAGGTTGGATCCAATGCCTTCTATCTTTCCACCCATGCGCACTATCATGCGGCAGAGTTGTTGAATGTAAGGTTCGCAGGCCGCGTTAAAAATGGTAGTGGTGCCTTTCGCAAGCGAAGCTGCCATTACAATGTTAGCCGTACCGGTTACAGAGGCTTCATCCAGCAGCATGTAAGCACCCCTTAATTCAGAGGCATCAATCGTAAATGAGTTGTCCTTTGTATCAAATTGAAACTTGGCGCCAAGGTTTTGAAAACCAATAAAGTGAGTGTCTAATCTCCTTCTACCAATCTTGTCGCCTCCCGGCTTGGGGATGTATGCTTTTTTAAAACGTGCCAGCAATGGCCCGATTATCATAATAGAACCGCGCAGCCTTGAAGCCTTTTTAGCGTACTGCTCGGTTTGCATGTACTCCAGGTTAATATCGCTGGCCTTGAACGAATAAGTATCTTCTGAGTGCTTTTTGATCTCTACCCCAAAATCACGGAGCAGGTCAATGAGCATGTTAACATCCACAATATTCGGGATGTTGCTGATAGTAACTGTTTGGTCAGTCAACAGTACAGCGGATAATATCTGCAATGCCTCATTCTTGGCTCCCTGCGGTTTAATTTCTCCTTTCAGTTTATATCCGCCGGTTACTTCAAATGCATCTGCCATTGTTGGTTGGTAGTAATTAGTTGTTAGTGCCTGGTTAGTGTAACGTTACTCTTAATGAGGAATTATCTTTTTTTTCTGAAGGGGCGATTGCCGGGATGAGCACCGGGCCTCTTCTTGAAATTCTTTTTGTAACCACCTCTTTCGCCGCCCTTATCCCTGTATGAGGCCGTCTGCTGTTTGGGCCCACCCTTTATATTATCAAGGTTGTAATCGCCGCCTAATTCAAGTTCGCCATCCGTCAGCATTTTTAAGTCGGCCTTTATCAATTCATCGCTTGGGTTTTCATTGTTCCACTGCAGGTGAACCAGTTTCATATAGTAAGCAATGGTTTCAGCGGCGCTTTTCTTTTTCTCAGGGTCGGTAATGTCCTTTATCTTTTCAATCAACGTCTGCAGGTTCTTGCCGTAATTTTTAAAGCGTATTTTCTGCCTGGGGTAGGGAAGGGGTTCGGGCCTGATCTGACTCATGTCGAGCCTGTCAGGTTTTGGATAAGGCGAGTCCACATCCAGTTTAAAGTCAGTAATAATATAGAGGTGATCCCAAAGCTTATGCCTGTACTCTTCAATCTGCTTGAACTGCGGATTAAAGGTTGCCATCATTTCAACTAACTGGCGAGCTGCTGCGTTCCGCTTCTCCCTGTCGGAAATTTCGCAGACATAGTCAGCCATTTTTTGTGTAATGCGCCCATACTCAGGGATGATCATTTTGGGGCGCTGTGAATTGTATTCCATATAAAGTTATTATGTCAAAGGTAATGACATACAGTCATTAATTCTTCTTGATTGTCATTTCATTGATTAATCGCTGGGCACCCGCGTATTTGTCGATAATGAACAATACATAGCGGATGTCAACAGAAATGGTTCTTTTCAATGAAGGGTTATAGTAAAAATCCCCCGTCATTGCTTCGGAATTGCCATCAAAGGCAAGTCCGAGAAGTTCGCCATTGGCGTTCAGGACCGGGCTGCCTGAGTTTCCACCTGTAATATCGTTGTTGGTAAGGAAAGCGACAGGGATTTCTCCATTCACGGCATAAGGCCCAAAATCTTTTTTCAGGTAAAGGTCTTTCAGTTTTGCAGGCACATTGAATTCATCGCTGGAAGGATTTTCTTTTTGAATTACACCGCCAAGCGTTGTGAAGTAGTTGTAATGTACGGCATCGCGTGGATCATAATCAGCTACGCTGCCATAGCTTAGGCGAATGGTGCTGTTGGCATCAGGGTAAAAACTTTTACCGGCATCCATTTGCCTTAGGCCCTGTACGTAGATACGGTTATCTGATTTTACTGCTGCGGCCAATGAGGATGACTGCGGGAACTGGGCTGTAAACCTTATCACTTTCATGGCATACATATACCCCGGATCTTTATCCAATGTTTTTGCGGAAGGCTTTGCGAGGAAGGCATTCAGCTTGGTTTCTGAAACAAACATGCTCTTGCTGAAAATTTCATCGGCGTATTTCTGGAAAGATTCTTCAGGTGTAGCTGCCTTGTATTTTTCCAATATCTCGCTGATAAATGTTCCCTGTTTTTCTTTAGGTACGCCTGCGTTGAAACAACCGAGGTATGCAACCAGGATATCCTTATCGGCAGGCATAAAATACTGTAAGAAGTGGTCATGGGTCATCTCTTTCAATTTGCCAACCATCTCATCTTTCTTCTGCGCATCGATAGGTTCAGTAGCCAACACATCGTGCAGCGCATTATACTGGGCTGCCAGTTGGGCAAATCCCAAGGAGAGCATCATGTTGCCATAAACAGATGGCAGGTTACTGGGGCGATACTCTTCATATTTCTTCTTCATATCGGGAAGAACCTTGCCATAAGCCTTTTTTAAGCTGTCATTAGTCAGGGTATTTACCCAGTTAGTGAATTTCGTTTCTTCTTCGATCTTCATTTTTAACAGGTTATCTGCCATACCGAAGCCTGTCTGTCCCTGGAATAATTTACACACGTTTGCTATCTGCACATATTCATCTGTTAGCTGCAACCTCGTCTTTTCATCCTTATCCATATACTTCTTCATAATGTCCAGCTCCTTCTGCCACATGCTTACCAGGGCGGGATAGCTTTCCTTCAATGTCATGTCGGCACTGTAGCTGGTGAGATAGCGGGTCGTGCGCCCGGGGAAACCCATGATCATGGCGAAATCACCTTTATTATATCCTTTCAGGGAAATGTCAAGATACTTTTTGGGTTTGTAGGGTACGTTGTCGGCGCTGTACTCTGCAGGCTTGTTATCCTTGTTCGCATAAATGCGGAACATGGAAAAGTCGCAGGTATGGCGCGGCCACATCCAGTTATCCGTTTCGCCACCAAACTTGCCGATGCTGGCCGGTGGGGCTCCTACCAGGCGTATGTCTTTAAATGTTTCAAACACAAATAAATAGTATTCAGACCCGCGGAACATTTCCTTTACATCTGCATTATACCCGGTTCCTTCTGTAGCCTTGGCAATAATTTCTTTTGATGCTTTTACAACAGCCTGCTCCCGTGCAATACCCTCCAATCCACCGCATGCGCTCAATACTTTGGCAGAAACATCTTCCATTCTTACTAAAATGGAAACAAACATGCCGGGGTTTGACAACTCATCTTTTAACGATGCCGCCCAGAAACCATCTCTCAGGTAATCATGCTCTACTGTGCTGTGGCTGGTGATGGCGCCGTAACCACAGTGATGGTTCGTTAAAACCAAACCCTGGGAGGAAACGATCTCCCCGGTGCAGCCACCATCAAACCACACAATGGCATCTTTCAGGGAAGGGTTCTGCTCATCGTATATTTGTTCAGCGGTGAGTTGCAGGCCTAACTGGCGCATGGCCTCATAGTTATATTTTTTTACAAGCGATAGCAGCCACATGCCTTCATCAGCATGCAGAAACCCGGGTGATAAAGTAACAATGAGGAGAGTGGTCAGTAGGATTTTTTTCATTGGATGGAAATGATTGGTAAGAAGGTTAAATTTTTGTGCGAATGTAATGGTTTAAGAGCTAAAGAATGTAACATGAAGAGGAGGTTACATATAGTATTTTCTATCAGTTATCGCCGGGGGGTGTTTCCTTTTGTTCAGCGGTTCCAATATTTTCAGTCGCTTCCACATCTTTTTTTATTCCCTCTTCTTTAGTGCTAAAAAATGTTCTCTGAAAAAGCACAATGAGCAGCACACCGGAGGTAATGGATGCGTCGGCAATATTAAACACCGGGCGGAAGAAGATGAAATAGGCGCCTCCGTACCAAGGTATCCATTTTGGAAGGTAGCCTTCGAAAATCGGAAAGTAAAGCATATCAACCACCTGGCCATGCAAAATGGCCGCGTAGCCGCCACCCGGAGGAAATAACGTAGCTATCGTACCTAATTTCTGGCTGTCAGAAAAAATCATCCCGTAAAAAACTGAGTCAATAATATTGCCAACGGCTCCTGCAAAGATGAGTGACACCGCTACAATTAACCCTGTGTGTGCTTTGCGTTTAACCAGGGTAGTGAGCCAGTACCAGATGAAACAGGCAGCAATAAGCCTGAAAACGGTAAGAATTATTTTGCCGGTATCACCACCCCACTTCATCCCAAAAGCCATTCCCGGATTTTCAATAAAATAAAGGGAGAACCAACTGAAAATTTCGTGATGTTCACCATAGGTATAATGAAGCTTAATCCAGAATTTCAGGAACTGGTCAATAGAAAGAACAGCAAGAATAATTAATAGTGGCCTGGCGTACTTCAATGTTTGGTGCTTGGTATATAGTGCCCTGTGCTTAGTGTACGGTAAAATTACTATGCACTAATAACCAAGCACTACGAACTATTTACTTGTTCATCATCATCTTCGCTTCCATACTCAGCGTTGCATGGGGTACAGCGCGTAGACGGTCCTTATCAATGAGTTTACCGGTTACGCGGCAAACGCCATATGTTTTGTTCTGAATGCGGATGAGGGCCTTCTCCAGGTGGTCAATATATTGCGCCTGGCGGGCAGCCATTTGGGTAAGGTATTCGCGCTCCATGGCAACGGTTCCGTCTTCCATGGTAGCGAATTTGTTTTCAGTATCATCGGTACCATTGTCATCCTTGCGGTTGATCTGGTCGTTCAGGTACTTTAGCTCGTTACGTGCCGTATCCAGTTTCTCCTCTATCAGGTTTTTAAATTCCTGTAATTCACGGTCGCTGTAACGCGTTCTGTTCGATTCCTCCTTAGTTGCCTTAACAACATGTTTAACCTGTGGAGCTTTCGTATGGTTATTTACTGCTGCCTTAGGAGCAGGTTTCGGAGTTTTTGCTGCGGGTTTTGTTTCTTTCTTCACGGGGGTCTTTGCTTTGGGTGCAGGTTTAGCTTTGGCAACAACCTTCTTTACAGCCTTTTTAGGGGCAGGTTTGGTCGTTTTCTTTACGGTAGGTTTAGCCTTCTTTGGAGCAGGTTTTTTAGAAACTGCTTTTTTAGCCGGCTTTGACGCTTTCTTGGATTTTGTTGCCATAAACGCGTATTATTTTTTTGGTTTGATAATGATCTTTACGGGAAATTCGTTCACTTCGATAGTTTCCGCTTCTGCAAGAGTATCAACGAGTTGAATGTCGTCCGCTAAAATTTCGGCGCAAATATAGTCTTTATGATTAATTATGGTAATATCAATTTCCGGCTGTTTTTCAATGATTACGGATATGCGGTCCGTAACGTTAAAATTGCTGTCTTTCCTCAATTTTTGCACTTTATTGACCAATTCGCGGGCATTTCCTTCCTCTTTTAGTTCTTCAGTAACTGTTATATCAAGGGCTACCGTCAGCTCCCCTTTATTGGCTACCTGCCAGCCGGGTATGTCTTCTGAAATGATCTCCACTTCTTCCAAAAGTATCTGAACCGGCTCATGTCCCACTAATAATTCAATGGATTTATTTTTCTCTAATTCCGATATCTGCTTTTGTGTTAAAACGGCAATGATATCAGCCGCCCCTTTCATCTGTTTGCCTAATCGCTGGCCCAGCAACTTAAAATTAGCCTTCGCCTTCTTTTTTATAACACCTTCGGTTTCGGTAATAAATTCTATCTCCTTCACATTCACTTCGGATAGGATAAGGTCACTTACCTTTTGTACCTGCTCCTTAAAACCGGCATTTAAAACAGGCACCAGTATTTTATTCAGCGGCTGACGAACTTTGATGTTCACCTTTTTGCGAAGTGAAAGCACCAGCGATGAAATATCCTGGGCTATCTGCATTCTTTCTTCCAGCGATTTATCAATAGCTGATTCGTTCACCTTCGGGAAATCAGACAAGTGAACAGACTCTGCCTTGTCCTTCTTCGTTACCTCATTCAGGTTGCGGAAAAGGAAATCGCCGAAGAAGGGAGAGATGGGCGACATCAGCTTGGCGATGGTTTCCAGGCAGGTGTAAAGTGTTTGGTAGGCCGCTACTTTGTCTTCGCTGTATTCACCTTTCCAGAAACGCCTGCGGCATAGGCGTACATACCAGTTGCTTAAATGCTCGTCAATAAACTCCTGTATGGCGCGGGCCGTTTTGGTTGGCTCGTAATCATCCAGGTCGGTTTGCACCGATTTAACCAATGAGTTTAACAGCGAAATGATCCAGCGGTCTATCTCGGGGCGCTGCTCTAAGGGTATATCTTTCTCCTTGTAGCTGAACTTATCAATGTTGGCGTACAGGGCAAAGAAGGAATAGGTATTATATAAGGTGCCAAAGAACTTGCGGCGTACTTCATCAATCCCGCTCACGTCAAACTTCAGGTTATCCCACGGCTGTGCATTGCTTATCATGTACCAGCGGCTGGCATCGGCACCATATTTTTCAATGGTCGCGAACGGGTCAACAGCATTGCCCAGGCGCTTGCTCATCTTGTTGCCGTTCTTGTCAAGTACCAGGCCGTTAGAGATCACATTCTTAAAGGCAACTGAATCAAATAGCAAAGTAGCCAGCGTATGCAAGGTAAAGAACCAGCCACGTGTCTGGTCAACCCCTTCGGCAATAAAGTCAGCCGGGAAATTTTTTTCAAACACATCCTTATTCTCAAACGGGTAGTGCCACTGCGCATAAGGCATGGCACCGCTGTCGAACCACACATCCACCAGGTCAGGTATGCGGCTAAGTTTCTTGCCGGTTTCAGAAACGAACCAGATGCGGTCGATATGCGGACGGTGCAGGTCTTTCAATTCAGGCTCCAGTGCGGCAGCACTATAGGTGATGCCAAACTTCTTCGCATTCGCTTCAGACTTTTGGATCATTTCCTTCAGATCAGCAATCGAGCCAATGCAAACCTGTTCAGTCTTATCTTCTGATAACCATAATGGGAGAGGAGTACCCCAGAAGCGGGAACGTGATAAATTCCAGTCCTGTAAATTCTCGAGCCAGTTGCCAAAGCGGCCCGTACCAGTGCTTTCCGGTTTCCAGTTAATGGTTTTATTTAACTCCACTAATCTATCCTTGGCAGCTGTTGTTTTTATGAACCATGAATCCAACGGGTAATAAATAACAGGCTTGTCGGTACGCCAGCAGTGGGGGTAGTTGTGTTCGTATTTCTCTACTTTAAATGCCCTGTTCTCTTTCTTCAGCTTTATAGCTATCAGTACATCAGGCGATTCGTAATTCGGGGCATCCTTATAATCCTTCACATACATGCCGCTGAATTCACCTACGCCATCAATAAATTTTCCCTGCTTGTCTACGAGGGTAAGCGAACCCAATCCATATTTTTTCGCCATGCGAAAATCATCAGCTCCAAAGCTTGGGGCAGTGTGCACAATACCGGTTCCGTCTTCCGTCGTAACAAAATCGCCCAGGACCACTTTAAATGCATCACCATCCTTTGGTTGCTGATATGGAAGGAGTTGCTCGTAACGGATGCCGTCTAATTCTTTACCCTTAAATGTTTTCAGTACCTGCCACGCAATTTCCTTCTTGCCCTGCTCATATGTCATTTCCGCATTCTCCATCTTCGCGTCAAAGTATCTGCCTATCAGGGCTTTTGCTAATACCACATTAATAGGCAGGCCTGTATATTGATTAAATGTTTTAACCAGCGCGTATTCAATATCGCCGCCGACGGTTAACGCGGTATTGGAGGGTAATGTCCAGGGTGTAGTTGTCCAGGCGAGCAGGAATATATCTCCTTCCGCTTTTAGCAGGTCAGGGGAGCTTGTTACTTTAAACTGCGCCACCACTGTTGTATCCTTGACCAACTTATAAGTACCGGGCTGATTCAACTCGTGTGTACTTAATCCTGTGCCCGCAGCAGGGGAGTAGGGCTGAATGGTATAGCCTTCATACAATAATCCTTTATCGTATAATGTCTTCAGCGCCCACCAGATGGTTTCAATGTACTTGTTCTCGTAGGTAACATATGGGTTATCGAGGTCAACCCAGTATCCCATTTTATTGGTCAGGTCTTCCCATACGTTCTTATACTGCATCACCTCGCGGCGGCATTCTATATTATAATCCTCGATCGAAATTTTCTTGCCAATGTCTTCCTTGGTAATTTTCAGGTTCTTTTCCACGCTCAGCTCTACCGGCAACCCATGCGTATCCCATCCGCTCTTGCGGTTTACCTGGTAACCCTGCAATGTTTTGTAACGACAGAAAATATCCTTAATGGTGCGCGCCATTACGTGGTGAATGCCGGGCATGCCGTTGGCCGATGGCGGTCCTTCGTAAAACACAAAGGGCTGTTTGCCATCGCGGTTGCTTACACTTTGCTCAAAAACCTTGTTTTTTTTCCAAAATTCAAGCACTTCCTTTTCTATCTCAGGAAGATTTAATGATTTGTATTCGTTGTAGCCGCTCATAAAAGGAGTGCAAATATCGGAAAGTTGAGAAGATACTTTACATTTATGAGCAGCCGGGCATCCCTGAAAATACACCCGCTCATATGAAAATTAAAAAATATAGATTATCTTCACCTTCTATTAACTAAAACCTGTTTCCTATGAAAAGAATATTACTTCTTTCAGCCGTTCTCTTGACGGCTTTTTTCTCTCCCCGTTTGGCGAATGCACAATTTCAAAACATACAAGGCAACTGGACCATGCTGGGCCCCACCGGTACAACCGGCGGCGGCGGCAAAATAAACTCCATTGCAGTTGACCCTGCCAACAGCAATATTATTTGGATTACTACGCCCGGTGGTGGCGTGTGGAAATCAACGGATAGTGGCAACACGTGGACAGTGAAAACAGCCAAGCTACCCGTGCCTGGTGCTTCAGCTTTGGCTATTTCACCGGCCAATAGCAATGAAATGTATTTGGGTACCGGTGATCCGTGGACCATCATTTGTGTAAGTGTGGGTTTATTGAAATCAACGGATGGTGGCATAACCTGGAATAAAACGGGGTTAACCTTTCCGAAAACGAATTACTTCATTTACGAAGTGCTAATTAACCCCACTAACACCAACATTGTGCTGGCGGCAACAAGTAAAGGCCTTTATAAAAGTACGGATGCCGGCGCCACCTGGAACCAGACCTTGAAAGACACCTGTATAAGCGACATAGAATTTAAACCCGGCGACCCGAACACTGTTTATGCTACTGCTATGGGACTGCAGGGTTATTTTTTCAGGTCCACTAATGCGGGCACCAGCTTTAAAAAAATTATTCCGGCTTATGCCAACTTATTGCGTTATTCCATTGGTGTTTCAGCGGCCAACCCTTCCTACATATACTTGTTAGCCGCTAAGTCCTCTAGCTATGGATACTTCTCCATGTATCGCTCCACCGATGGGGGTAATACCTTTAAGGAGCAATCCAGCTCACCTAATATTATCGGCTCTAATGGGAGCAGTATCAGCAGTATTGTCGTTAACCCAACGAATGCAGAGGATGTGTACGCCGGCGGTGCAAGCCTTTACCGTTCCACCAATGGAGGCGTTAACTGGAGCCTCGTCAGCACAGGGCTACATAGTAACGTAAATGCAATTACCTTTTTACCGGGCAGCAGCACAATGATGGTGGCTGCAACCGAAGGAGGCTTTTTCAAAACAGTGAACAATGCCACACAATGGACCGACAATAACACGGGTTTATCCATTGATGGATTGGTTAAACTAAACACGTCAGGCAATCTTACAGTTACGGCAAACGCTTCGAATGGTGCATACGGACTAAGCAACGGAACCTGGAAGGCCTATGCCACTTATGCCGGATGGCGCTGCGCCATTGATTATACCGACCCGAATATTATTTACGTTTCAAGTGTTGATGGGAATATTTTAAAATCTACTAATGGAGGAATATCATTCAGCACCATAGTGAACGCCTACAACACTGGCGTAAATGAGCGTGTCTGCTGGTTTCCTTTTATCATTCACCCAACGGACCACAACACGCTGCTGGTTGGAAAAAGATATGTATACCGCTCCATAGATGGTGGCGCCAACTGGACTCAATTGGCAGGCGCATCTATAAACAGAGACCTGACCAACCTGGCAGCCGCTCCTTCTAATCCTAATTACATTTATGCCACCGCTGATTACAAATTTTATGCGTCTACTGATGGTGCCACCATGGTTGATAAATCATCCAGCCTGCCAACCATAAAAGTTACTGATCTCGCCGTTAGCAATACTAACCCTTCCAAATTGTGGGTTTCCTGCCTGGGTAATGGTAGCTATGAAAAAGGAAAAAAAGTATATTCTTCGACGGATGGCGGCAGCACCTGGAAAAACTATTCCGATGGCTTGCCGAATGTAAACATCAACACCATAGTGTATCAAAACGGGTCAAGCGATGGGTTGTATGCAGGCACCGATTCAGGTGTATATTACAGAACCAGTACCATGAGCATGTGGCAGCCTTTCTATAAAGGCCTGCCTGATGCCGTTGTTTCCGACCTGGAGATAAATTATACGGATGGCAAATTGCGCGCTGCTACCAATGGCCGTGGATTATGGGAATCAACTCTGGCCAATCCTAACCTGGCCCCGCCAGTTGCCAAATTCTCAGCTTCTGATGGTTCGCCTTGCAAAGGTACCACCGTTACCTTTTCTGATTTATCTACCAATTCACCTACCGGCTGGTACTGGACATTCTCGCATGGCTCGCCCGCTACCTCTACACTTCAAAACCCAACGGTACTGTTTGATACGGTTGGTGGTTCCTTTTACACCCTTACCACGTATAATAACGATGGCATTGCTTTCAAAACCTCCAGTGTAAATGTGATAAACATACCGGATATTAATATTTACGGATCAAGCACCCTTTGCGAGGGATCCAGTCAAACCATTGGCGTTAATACTTATGGTTCAGGGACACATTCGTTCAAATGGTCAACCGGGCAAAACGTTATTAGTTTTAGTATAAATGTAGCCGGCACCTATACAGTAACTGTTACTGATGGCAATGGCTGCAAGGCAGTTGAGTCAAAAACCATTAAGGTGTATCCACTGCCGCCGGTTCCCACGGTTACACCACAATCATCACTAACCATTTGCCAGGGCGATAGTATAATGCTTACCTCCAGCACTGCCACCAGTTACAAATGGTCGAACGGGGTTACTACGCAAAGCGTTGCCGCAAAAACAGCAGGCAACTACACGGTAAAGGTAAAGGACACTACTTATTGCACATCCACTTCTGCCATTACCGCAGTAAATGTGAACCAGCCTCAAAATGGCCTGGCGCTTATACTGCAAACGGATACACTTTCATCCCCTTATGCACAGCCAAATGATTGGTACATGGTGAGCAATGCTACGGCAGTGGGTAGTGGCAGCATGTACAAAGTGCAGCAAACAGGATATTATTTTTCAATTGGGCAGGATGTGAATGGCTGCCGCGCCACAAGCGATACGGTTTATGTGCAGGGGCTGGCTACCGGAATGGTAACACCATTAGTAAGTGGAATTAATTTGTACCCTAACCCTACGGCTGACAATGCCACGCTGGTGTATACCATTAATGGCGAAAGCAGCGTGAGTATTGAAGTGTATGATCCGTTAGGCAGGTTGGTGCAAACAATAGTTAATCATCAAACGAAAGCAGGCGTGAATGAAACACGAATTGTTACTGAAAAATTAGGTAGTGGAATTTACCTCGTAAAATTAAATAGCGGAGATAAGCAACACTTCAGCAAACTTGTACTGATAAAATAAACCCCATCATTCCCATACCTTGTTTCGGTTGACGGGCGGACAAAGCTGCAAAGAGCTGTAAGAATTAAGAAATTGAGGCTTTTAGGGTGCTGAAAGGGCAATTTATTATACCAAATGCCGTTTTGCAGGAATATCATTTTACTTAATGAGACTTCCTTTTTTACTACTGTTCCCTTTTGCCTTTATTACCTTTCATTCAAAGGCGCAGTTTTCCTATATAAATAGTTCCTTTAAGGATAGCACCGGACAAGTGAAGTCGGTTTATTTTGAAGAGTATAAAGTGAAATTGGTAAATGACAGCCTGGTTCAGGATACTACGCGGGAAGAACCGCTTGACAGGATTTTTGGAGGCGGAGACTATTTTTATGGTAGCGGCCATTACCTTGTTTTTAACGGGAAGCGACAATTGCTGGAAGAGTATGCTAAATATAACCCGGATAAAAAGACTTATAAGTACAAGAAGGCATTTCGCTACAACAATGAGGAGCAACTTAAAAAAGGAATGCCTTCTTATATGTTGCAATGCGATTCATTGGGGAAAATGGTCCGCGAGACTAAATTATATTTAGATATAAGAAAGCATCCCCGTAAAGTAGTCTTCTTAAGTGGCGATGGGGGAAGTTCCCGTTACATTTATAAGGTGAATAAAAAGGGCAAACCGGTGAAGGAAGAAGAATGGTATCGCAAGAGAGACGGAGAGTGGAAATATCAAAAAGGAACCTACTATACTTATAACGAGCAGGGAAAACTGCTAAAGAAGGCAAGTTATATAGCCCCATATAAAGAAATCAATGATTCTACTATACTCCTGAACCATTATAATTCAGCAGGCGATATAGACAGACAGGTAAATCTTGACGGCGCAAGAGATTCTACAGTAACTATTTATGTTTACGACCCTTCCGGCAATCTCCTCAGTATTAAAGAAGGGGGCTATGTGCAGCAATTTGATTCTTTAAAAAACCTGGTATCACTTGTTACGCCGTATAAAAGTATACACAGCAAATACGAAGGGAAAAACCTGGTGGAAGAATGCCAATATGATAAGGATAATGTTTTAAGATTCTGTAGACACCTCACCTATAAAAATGACACACTTGTTAAGGAGCTTTACTTATATCCTGATTCTTCGACTACCGAATACAGATACGATAAAGGCGATTTGGATATGAGGATCAACACACAACCTACACGTAAGATGGATACCATCTTCTATAATGTTAAAAATCCTGTGCCGGTAGAAGATACCATTACCACGTACACAAACGATATATATACGGAGAAGTATGAGTTTGATTCACATGGCAACTGGGTAACGAAGATCACCTATACCAATGGGGCGCCTACATATTTTAACAGAAGAGTTATTACTTATTTCAGATAACAAATAGGGGCGCCATATTCAATATTTTTATTACGGGCAATTATTAAACAAAGCAGATTATTTCCAATAAAGGCAGTAACTTTACTATACTATTAATAACCTCTGATTATGACGAATGTAAGCACCGTATGCGTGGTTGACGATGATAGTACCTTCCAATACCTGGCATGCAGAGGAATTGAGCAGACCAACCTGGTGAAGGAGGTTAAAAAATTTGGCAATGGATTGGAAGCCATCAATTTTCTGAGATCGGTTGCAGATACCCCGGAAAAACTTCCTGAAATTATTTTGCTGGACCTGAATATGCCGGTGATGGATGGGTGGGAATTTATGAAAGAGTTTATAACACTGAAACCAAGCCTGGCAAAAGAGGTAGTGGTTTATATTGTTTCATCTTCCATTTCGCAGTTTGATATTAACCGCGCCATGGCCATTGCCGATGTGAAGGACTATGTTATCAAGCCTATTACCAAGGAACGTTTTATAGAGCTGATGAGGAAGAGGTAAAAAAAGCCGATTACTGCTCAACAGGTTTCTCATCCGTTAAATTATCTTCCACGCTCAGCTCTGCCGGAAGGCCGTGCGTATCCCAGCCGCTTTTGCGTTTTACCTGGCAACCTTGTAGGATTTTGTAACGGTAAAAATCTAATTCAATATGTTTTTATTTCTTATGTAGTCAAATGCTATTTTATTTTTCCGGCTGGCTGCTCTCCTTAGCCCCCTTGTCCAGCTTAAAAGTAACGGGTATAACCATTTTAACATTAACTCCCACACCACCCTGTTTGCCCGGGTTCCAGGCTGGCATTATTTTAACCAGCCTTATTGTTTCATCGCCACAGCCGCCACCAATATCATGTAGTATTTTTATATTCCTAAGGCTGCCATCTGCGCTAACTAAAAACTCTACCATTACATCGCCTTTAATATTTTGTTTAATGGCTTCACTGGGGTAACTTAAATTCCTTTTCAAAAAAGTTTTTAATGCTACATCCCCTCCCGGAAAGGTAGGCATATGCTCAACAGATATAAATTCACTTTCTTCATCCTTTTTCTTCTGCTGCTCACTTCTTCTAATCCATGTAGTAGTTCCGTCAGTCTTAAAATTCTGAATCGATGAATCTTGCCTGCCTTCGTCCCAAAATATCCATTGGTCAACTTTATTATTCTTTTTATAAACACCTTCGCTTTTCTTTTCCCCGTTTTCGCGGTAATACGTACACGGGCCGTTTTTTTGTTCTGGGTTTAATGAGAGAAATTCGGCAACCATTTGTGGCTGGTTATTGCTTATAAAATAATCGGTAACCGTATAAGATACTTTGGTATTTTTAATAATTAGCCTGTAATACAAAGCCTCGGTGCGGTTACATTTGTACCAATCCTTATTGTAATAAATGGTATCGCTTTGCGCAAGGCAAAGGTTTGCAGTAATGACGGCCATTAAGGTTAGTAGTACTGGTTTCAGGTTTTTCATGGTTAGGTTATTTCTGGAGAAATTCCACTTCTTTAAGAAGTGGAACTTCTCCTTAGCACTATCTGATCAGGGTAACATCTCCCTTCAGCTTGATCAACTTGCCGTCTGTTTTAATTACTTCCATATAGTACACGTATATATCAGTGTTTAATTTCAACCCATGCAACTTACCGTCCCAGCCGGTGTTCAGTCCATCGCCATCGTATACCCTTTCGCCCCACCGGTCGTACACCATTAAATGTGTTTCACTGATGTTGGTTCCATAAACTTTAAATAACTCGTTCAACCCATCGTTGTTTGGCGTAAAAGCGGTGGGAACAAAAACCATGTCAGCAGGGATAACTAACAGCGGGCCAAGGCTGAATGTATCGGAACAGCCAAAGTTATTGTAGGCAATCAGCGTAACGGTATAGGTTCCCGTATCGGCATACGTGTGCGAAACATTTATCTCTGTTGAAATAGTACTGTCGCCAAATTCCCATAAGTAACTTGTCGCGCTATCCGATTGATTTAAAAATGAGAACAGGGCATCTTTCAGCTCCACAGGTATGTTGGCTTGCGGGTAGGAGGTGAAAAAAGCGGTGGGGGTAGATTCAATATGGAGGTAATCGGGTTTCACCATGGTATCGCTGCAGCCAAACGGGTTAGTTGCAATTAAGGAGATGGTATAGTTGCCATTATAATAAGTGTGGGAAGGGGTAGCGGTAGTATCATCCGTATTATCACCCATGTTCCATAAATACTGGTTGGCGCCAACGCTTTGATTGACAAAATCTACATTCAGCATATCGCATCCGCCCAGGACCGGCGCGTTAAAGTCTGCTACCGGTATTGGGTTAATATTAACTTCCTGTAAAAACGTATCACCCGGGCAGCCGTTATCCGTTATCGACAGGGTGATGGTTTGAGCGGTGGCATTGTTATATATTAATACAAGGGGCCCCGCGCTGGTAGGTGTACCTGAAACGATGACCGGAGACCCGAGGGACCATTTGTAATTAGCTCCCGCACTAGCCGTTCCATTGAAGGTGAGTGTAATGGGTTGCCCGGCGCAAACGGTAGAAGGGTTGACCGTGAATGAAGAAATAGGGTAAGGGTTAACAATGACCTGCTGGAACACTTTTTTGCTGCAGCCATTATCAGACTGATCCAACTGGATGGTAAACGTGCCGGGCGAATTGTAAGTTATGGTATGGGGGCCCTGGCCGGTACTTGTTTGCGGCACACCCGCGTTAAAATCCCAGTTATATTGGGAAGTACCCGTAGGCGCGCCGTTATAGGTAACCGTGACGTTTCCTCCGATACAAATAGATGAGGGAGAAACGCCAAAAGAAGGAGCCGGAATGGGATTGACCAATATGTCATTACTGGTTAAGGTAGATGAACAACCGTTTTCGGTTACCGATAATGTAATGGTGTAATTGCCAGGCATGCTCCAGTTAACCGTTTGTGGCCCCTGCCCGGTACCTGGTAAGGCTGTGCCACCATTAAAATCCCAGTTGTATGTTGCCCCAGCAGAGGCAGTGCCGCTGTAGTTAATGGTAGCCAGACCTCCATCACAAATAGAAGTGGGCATACTGAAAGATGAAGTAGGTACTGCATTTACTTGTACAATCAGATCAGTTGTATCTGAATTGCATCCATTTTCCGAAACAGCCAACCGGATAGTATGCGCCCCTGTGGATGACCAGGCAATAGTTTGTGGCCCCTGGCCCATGCCCGGTAATGCGGCTTCGCCACCAAAATCCCACGTGTAGGCTGCGTTGGGAGATGCACCGCCACTATAAGTGAAAACGGAAGAAGGCCCAAAGCAAACGGAAGTACTGCCGGTTGTAAATGAAGAGGAAGGCGCCGCCTGGATAATTACATCGCGCGATGAAACCGGCGATATACATCCATTCGGGTCTGTTAATTTTAACGTGATGGTTTTCTTGCCACCGGTAGGCCATGTAATGCTATGGGGGCCCTGCCCGGTTCCGGGTACAGCTGTTCCCCCGTTAAAGTTCCATTGGAAGACTGACCCTGCAGAAGCGTTGCCCGTGTAAGTTGCAATGACAGGGCTGGTGCTGCAACTCGTATCTACAGAGGTGGTAAAGGTGGAAGTGGAGAGGTCTTTTATTACAATGGTATTGTTTCCAACCAGGGAAGTGCAACCGTTTTCAGTAACCTGCAGCCTGATAACAAAAGTGCCGCCTGAGGCCCAGGTGACGGAGTGAGGCCCTTGCCCCGTTGCTGTTAAAGGATTGCCGTTTTGAAAATCCCAGTCGTAAACAGCTGAAGCGGATGAAGTACCTGTATAAGTAATGGTGGAGGGAGTGCCTGCGCAAATGTTTGTAGTATAAGTAAATGATGGATCGGGCAGTGCTGTAACGCCAATGGTATTAGAATACAAGGAGGATGTACAGCCGCCTTCAGAAACAATTAACGTAACAGTTTTAGTACCTGTTGTTGTCCATGTAACTGCATGTGGCCCCTTTCCGGTACCCGGCACAGCTATACCGCCGCCAAAATTCCATGTATAGATACCTGCCGAAGTCGCGCTGCCGGTATAGGTAATAGTGGTAGGGGTTAATTCACATGCCTTGCCTATTGTAAAAGTGGCAAGAGGAGGGTTGTTGGTTACAACTACGGGAACTGTATTCGTTGCTGAACTGCAGCCATTCGCATCCGTTACCTGCAAAGAAACATTGTATGTGGAGGCCGCAGACCAGGTGACGGTATGAGGGCCCTGCCCGGTTCCGGGAACAGCGGTGCCGCCATTAAAATTCCAGGTGTAAGTAGCGTTGGCAGGGGCATTACCTGTGTAAGTTATCAGGCCTTTAAAGCAACCGACCGATGAAAAGCTAAATGTACTTGTTGGGACATCGATTACAATATCTTTAGATGTAGTGCCGGAAGGGCAGGTACCCTGGGTTACCTGCAAGGTAACCGTTTTAGTGCCTACTAAACCCCAGGATACTACATAGGGCCCCTGGCCGCTTCCGCTTATAATAGTAGCGCCGCCAAAATTCCAGTTATAGGTGGCGTTGGCAGGAGCACCGCCTGTGTACGTGATAGTAACATTCTTCCCTGGACACCCTGTGGCCGCTAAAGTGAAAGTTGAAGAGGGTAAAGGAGTAACTGTTACAGGAATAGTGGCATTTACTGAATTGCCACATGCATCGGTTGTTGTAACAGTATAAGTGGTACTAACAGCTGGGTTATCTGAAATGCCCATTGAACTGAATCCGCTTGGATTCCACATATAATTATAAGGAGGCACGCCATATTTTGCAGAGTCAATAAGATCAACAGAAGAACCAAGGCAAATGCTTGCTGAAGTGGCGCCGCTAAGTGTATAAGCTTTTGATTGAATGGTTTCTCCTTCTACGGTAATAGTATATAATTCCTGTGTAGAGGAAAGGAAGATACAACTGTTATCACATGTACCTCCAGGGCAAATGCTGCAGCGCATTAATCTTAATGTAAAAGGTATGATAATGGGGTTGCAGGAAGGTGTCAGGCAGCCATTAATCATTTCCGGCGCAGAGATGGCGCCAGGAAATTGATTCGCGTCAACGGTAAAACAGACAGCGCCAAGAGATGGGCCACCCAAAAGCGCACTGTAGTAGGGGCAAGACCATGCGCCATTTGTTGAAGGATCAAGGGAAACACCACATGGCCCCATTACATCGAAGGCGCCATAACCAAGTCTGCATGTTCCGCCACATCCAAATCCTACACCGTACTCCGCCGTAAAGGCGCTATTGGTAACTGTAGAGCCCCCGGGGAAATTAATATTGATCGTATACCCGCATCCTGAATTGGTCCAGCAGGTATTGGAATAGCCGCTTCCTTGCGGATAGCCTCCTGCCCACGCTCCCGATACACTGACTAAAGGATCAACAATTACCGGGTATTGCCTTTCATCTGCCTGTAACCATTTCATAGGCACCATTAATTGCAGTACCCAATCGGTTCCTCTTTTTAAAATTCTATACCCGGATGTAACATTATCTTCTTCGCCGGCTACTTCTTCCGTCTTTGTTTCTGCTACTAAGGGCTTGTCAATGTGAAAGGCCTCATTACCCTTAGCATCAGTAATTATCAGCGCGCCATTCCAAATGCCATCCTCGGTGGTATATCCGTTCGTTGATTTTATAAGAGAATATCCTTCAGGCAATGTCCACGTATCTTCAAAAACCATAAAATCGGTATTCGGGCCGCCTTCTGGTTTTTGCTGAATAATATAATTGGTTTCGATATTTCCCTTCCCGGTTACAAATTGCCGGTAGATGCCGGGTACAAAATTTCTTTGTTCTACGCCATTGTCACCAGCTGTATAGAAAACATCATTTGATGATTCTTGTTCATTTATAATGGCATGGCCACGTAAATAGTAAACTTTTGCATCCTGATTAAAAAAGATAACATCATCCTTTTCTCTTAATGAAGTATAACCTTTATCAAGGTCAATTGTAACGGGGAAGGGCTGATGATTAGCTATAAATCTTTTTTCTCCATCTGGTTTTATGCGCGGGTCAATGGTAATCCAGCGCCCGTTTAAATCCTTATAGTGCAAAGGGCCATAAGCGCCCTGCATATAAAACTTCTTTCCGTCGCTGTTTTCTTTTACAAAGTATCGTTCGCTTTGTGTTCTTCTTTCTATTAATTCATAGCAATCCCGGCAACCGGCATTGTAAGGCAGAATACCAGATTCAGGATGTTTGGTGTCTTTATTTGAACCTGAAAACAGCTCAAAAGAAGGAGTTTTTTTATCCTCAATAAATGAATACAGGTTAGGTTTGTATACCTGCATTTTCTGCCCTTTGGCCGCATAGCAACCAATAAACATTAAAACAAAAAAGCAGAATATGCGAGTATTCAAAAAATAAGGCCTTTTAAAAAAGTGAACACTTCCCCCTCTCCCTTTTAAGAGATTAACTGAACTGCAATTTACAACGAAATGAAGCTTATTGCCAAATAGATATACGTAAGTTATCCCCTTAAAAGTTGGGAATTGTCACTTCCAGCCAATCTTTTACTATTTGTTGCGATATTTCTTTTTCCTCGATCATCCCCATATGAGCCGAATGGTCAAGAACATGGATGGAAGCGGCTTGTGGCAGATGTACCATTTGCATGCTTTTTTCAAACGGGAAGGTCTGATCATGCCTTCCGACAATAAACAGAACCGGGTTTTTAGTCTCTTTCAACACCTGAGAACGGTCAGGCCTTTTACTCATAGCTAATGACGCGTTACCAATGCCATCAGCCGAAAAACCAGAAGCATAGTTAACGAGTTCATCAATTAATGGGCGGTTATCCTGCGCAAATTCGCTGCTGAATAGTTTGCCATACAACTCTTTTACAAAAGGAGCGCTGCCGTTACTCTTTACAAAGTCAGCCACCTTGCGGCGGCTTTCTTTTTTGGCTTCATCATCGGCAAAACAAATGCTGTGAAACAGTCCAAACCCGGCAAGAAGGTTCGCATACTTTTCAGCAAAGGCCAGCGTTACATAGCCTCCCATGGAATGCCCTATTATCACAACCTTTTCCAGTTGCTCTTTATCAATGATTGCTTTTATGCTCTCGGCCATCTGGTCAATGCTCACCTCTCCTTTATTTAAGGTAGATTTACCGAAGCCTGCCAGGTCAGGTACAATAACCCGGTTTTGTTTCAGGAAAGGAGGTATAAAATCTTTCCAAATGGTGTGGTCTTCGCAAAAGCCGTGAAGGAATATAATTGGGAACCCTGTCCCATCATCAGTGTAAAAAACGGCAGTATTTTCAGTGGTTAGATTTTTTTCCATAGTGAAAGATAACCTAAATTAATGCCACGAATCTGAAATCAGCAAATCCTCCGAATTTCAAATCAAATTCCATTACTTTCGTCAGCGAAAATTTTCTAAATGAAGAGATACACTGTTCTCTGTTGCCTTCTCCTTCTTACCTATATTGTTAATGCCCAGCAAACGTTCCCGGTTAATGGCACACACGACCCCCGCACGGGTGTATATGCTTTTACCCATGCAAACATTATGGTTGATTACCAAACGCTTATTACGGATGCAACCCTGCTGATAGTGGATGGAAAAATTGAAGCCGTTGGCAAGCAGGTAACGATACCTGAAGGCGTGGTGGTAACCGACCTGCAAGGAAAATTTATTTATCCATCCTTTATCGACATCTATTCCGATTATGGTATGCCTGATGTAAAGCCTGTTCCCAATCCACCGGGCCCGCAATTTATTTCGGGCAAGGAGGGAGCTTATAACTGGAACATGGCCATTAAACCGGAAATAAACGCGTCCGAACTTTTTACAGCCCGGACAGAAGGCGCGCGCGAATGGCGTGCCGGTGGCTTCGGTTCAGTGGTTTCGCACGAGCAGGACGGCATTATAAGGGGCACGGGTTGCTTTGTATTGCTGGGTGATGACCGCGAGAATAAATTAATACTGAAAGATAAGGTGTGTACCAATTATTCATTCAGCAAGGGTGTTTCTCCGCAGGAATATCCTTCGTCGTTGATGGGCTCTATAGCACTGTTGCGCCAGACCTTTTACGATGCCCAATGGTATAAACAAACAAAAGGTGTTGAAGAGTATAATATATCACTGGATGCGCTGAATAAGTTACTTACACTCCCTCAGGTGTTCCAGGTGGATAATGATCTATCAGTTCTGCGGGCAGATATATTAGGTGATGAGTTCAATCTTAATTTTATCATTAAGGGAGCAGGAGATGAATACAAGCGCGTGAACGAAATTAAAGCTACCGGAGATGCCCTTATTATTCCGCTTAATTTTCCGAAAGCTTATGATGTGGCCGATCCACTGGATGCCAACCTGATAAGCCTTGCCGATATGATGCACTGGGAACTGGCCCCAACCAACCCTGCAGCTTTGCAAAAAGCAGGCATCACGTTCGCCATAACAGCCGCCGGTGCAAAAAATCCCGGTGAGTTCTGGAACAACCTGCGGAAAGCAATTCTTTATGGGTTGAGTGAAACAGACGCATTAAAGGCGCTTACCTACACCCCTGCCAAACTGATGAATGTATTGGACCAGGTGGGCACACTTGAGAAAGGGAAGGTGGCTAACTTTATTATCACCTCCGATTCCATTTTTGCTGAAGACAATGTCATTTACCAGAATTGGGTAAGTGGCAAGCCCTATATCATTCATGATATAGCGGAAGGAGATATGAGGGGCAGCTACAATTTTACACTGGGACAGAGAAGCAATATTCAGCTGACTTTAACAGGCAATATCAATTCGCCTGTAGTTAAGCTGCGCGCCGATTCAACGGATGTAAATGTTGAGTTCAGAAAAACAGATAACCTGGTAACGTTAGGATTCACCCTGCCAAAAGACTCCGGTATTTACAGGCTTACAGGTTATATCACAGGCAGCAAGTGGACAGGAACCGGTACTGATGCCAAAGGACGGAACATAACCTGGAGTGCCGCCTACAACAAACCACTCGAGCCAAAGAAGAATGAGAAGAAGAAAGAAGTTCTTCAATTAGGAAAGGTGATGTACCCTTTCTGCGCATTTGGATGGGATACCCTGCCAAAGCAGGAAACGGTGTTGTTCAAAAATGCCACTGTCTGGACAAATGAAAAAGATGGCATTCTTACGAATACAGATGTGCTGATAAAAGATGGAAAGATCTCGCAGATAGGTAAGAACCTCTCTTATCCCGGCGCGAAAATAATTGATGCTACCGGCAAGAACCTCACGTCTGGCATTATTGATGAACATTCACATATTGGTATTTCTCAGGGGGTGAATGAAGGCTCGCAATCCGTTACTTCGGAAGTGCGCATTGGAGATGTACTCACCTCAGAGGACATTAATATCTACCGCCAGTTAGGTGGTGGTGTTACCTGTTCGCACTTACTTCATGGCTCTGCCAACGCTATTGGCGGTCAAACGCAGCTTATTAAGTTGCGCTGGGGGTATGCGCCGGAGCAATTGAAATTCGCCGGCTGGCCGGGCTTTATCAAGTTTGCTTTAGGGGAGAATGTAAAGCAATCTAATTGGGGTGATATTCAAACTACACGCTTTCCGCAATCCCGCACCGGGGTTGAACAAACATTTTATGATGGCTTCATTCGCGCGAAGGATTATGAAAAGCAATGGAATAGCTATAATGGCCTTTCTGCCAAATTAAAGCTTACCGCCATTGCCCCACGCCGCGATCTTGAATTGGATGCCCTGGTAGAGATCATGAATGGTAAGCGCTTTATCACCTGCCATTCGTATGTTCAAAGCGAAATAAATATGCTTATGCATGTGGCCGACAGCATGCATTTTAAAGTAAATACATTCACGCACATACTGGAAGGATATAAGGTGGCAGATAAAATGAAGATGCACGGGGTATATGCCTCCACTTTTGCTGATTGGTGGGCTTACAAGTACGAAGTATACGATGCGATTCCTTACAATGGTGCATTGTTGAACGGCGTGGGTGTGATAACAGCGTATAATTCAGATGACGCGGAAATGGCGCGCCGCCTTAACCAGGAAGCCGCAAAAGGAGTGAAGTATGGAAATGTGAGCGAGGAAGATGCCTGGAAATTTGTTACGCTTAACCCCGCAAAAATGCTGCACGTGGATGATAAGGTGGGAAGTATCAAGGTGGGTAAGGATGCTGATGTGGTTTTATGGACGGATAATCCGCTCTCCATTTACGCTAAGCCGGAATACACTTTTGTGGATGGTATCTGCTTCTTCAGCTTAAAGCAGGACCAGCAGAAACAATTGTTCGTTAAATCGGAGAGACAGCGCCTTATCAATAAAATGATTGACGCCAAAAAGAATGGCGAACCGGTTCAATCGCCTCAGAATAATTTTCAAAAGCTTTATGAGTGCGATAGCGAATGCGATGGCAAGCAGATAGGCGGGCAATAACAATAGCTATTACCTTTATTGAATAATGAAAAACGTTCTCTGGTTAGTTAGCTGGTACCCTAATCGCTATGATGAATCGCACGCTAATTTTATCCAGCGGCAGGCCGTCGCTGTTTCCGCTTTCGCCCGGGTTCATGTGCTGTACATACACCCAACAGAAGAAAAGGTAGCGAATGGAATGGAGGAAAGCATAAAACATTCCGGTAATCTTACTGAGCAGATCATTTATTACCATACTTCAGGTGCAAGAAATTTGCTTGCCCGCACGCTCTCTATTAACCGGTATTATAAGCTGGCGAAGAAGTATATTAGTCAGTACGTTGAAAACAAGGATGTCCCCGACTATGTGCACGTGCAGGTGCCTGTCAGGGCCGGGACACTGGCCATCTGGATGAAGAAGAAATTTGGCACCCGCTACGCGCTTACAGAACACTATGGCATTTATAACAGGGAGGTGGTTGACCCTTTCGAAGGCAGGAGTTCTCTGTATCGGTTAGCGGTAAAGAGGATAATTGAACAAGCGCAGCCATTTATTGTGGTGAGCAAACAACTGGGCGACGATATTCACCGTATAGGAATTAAGAAAGAGTTTGTAAGTATCCCAAACGTAGTTGACACCTCTCTTTTTCAATTCAGGGAAAGAACGGAGCAGAACCAACGGTTCAGGTTTTTGCATGTTTCGAATATGATTCCGTTGAAAAACGTCGAAGGAATTATTGATGCCTGCAAATTGCTGGCACATAAGCGTAGCGATTTTGAATTATTGATTACCGGCCGCGCGCCGGCACATATAAAGGAGTATGCGGCGCAAAGCGGCCTGCTCGATAAGCAGATTACGTTTACAAATGAAATTCCTTATAACCAGGTGGCAGCTGAAATGCAACAGGCGGATTTATTTATCCTGTTCAGCAGGAGTGAAAGTTCCTCCTGTGTTTTGCAGGAATCGCTGTGCTGTGGGTTGCCAGTTCTTTCCACGCCGGTTGGCATTGCGCTGGAACAGGTAAACGATACTAATGGAAAATTTGTGGCCATTAACGATGTAAATGACTTATGCGATAAGATGAATAAGATGATCGAGCAGAAGCAATCATTTGACAGGAAAATGATTTCGGTAGCTGCCACACAACTATTCAGCTATGAAGCGATTGGCAAAAAAATAGTCGCCTTTTATGGCTCCTGATCTTTTGTGCCGATGATATTGTATCCAAACGTGCCGGTGGTGGTAACCTTTACATCTTTATAATTACGGGAAGTAAACCAGTTAGCTGCTTTGGAAGGTGTGGTTTCCCATCGATATTGTGGAGAGAACCAATCGAGAATGTCAATCATCATCTCGCGAGCATTCTGCTTATTCCCTTTCAGCCGTTTAATGATGAAACTAACAGGGAAGAGCGTTGCCCAGTATAAATAGTATTGAACCTTCAACGGTGGTCGGGAGGTAACCCCGCGAACGGTATTGAATAAATTATGGATGAAGTCTTTCCTTGGAGCATACAACCACACGCTCAACTTTCCATTCTTCTTTACGCAAGGTGCGATGCAGCCAAATGCTTTTTCAGGGTTCCGGGTGTGAACCAGCACACCGCTACACTGTACAATATCAAATTGACCCTCTGCAACCGGAGGATATTCTATATCGCCCTGAATAAACCAAACATTCGGATTCTTATTCCGGTTAAATGCCCTTACAATACTCAGGCTAAAGTCCATGGCCACATTCGGGGCGCCCGATTCAGCCAGCAGAATATTCAATAAACCATTTCCGCAACCGGCATCAAAAATCAATTTGCCTTTAATGGAAGCTAAAGTTTCATCGGTCTCATCTAGAAACCGTTGTAAGATTCTTTTAGGGTCCAGGTCCCAGGTTTTGTCGGTTTCGTAATTGTACAGGCTCCATTCCTGTGCAAAGCTTTCGCGGGTACGTTTGTTTTTCTTTACTACATCATCAATCAGCGGGCGGTAGTTTGCCTCCAGGTACTCCTTTCTCTGGTTATAATCACCAATATGTTTGGAGAGAAAGGGTTGATAGTCTGTAAATGCCTCCACGACTAACCTCGGTATGCCGTCTATCACAGGGTAAAACCAATTATCCTTTCCATACAGTACTCCTTCCCAGATTATTTCCTGCTCACTGCCCTCAAATGATTTTTTTCTGCTGCTTATAACAGTCAGCGTGAGTTCGCTTTGGGTAACCGGGCACCTTAATAAGTTAAGCAGGCTGTTAAACATATTGGTTAAATAAGGCGCTTTACTATTGATGAGGTGCCAAGATTTCCACCCGACGTGTTACTTATCAGGTTAACCCCCGGCTTTTTACCTGCTTCAAGGCTTCCCAATTTATTATCTACCCCGAGGAATTTTGCCCCGTTAATAGTGGCCCACTGGATCAGTGTTTCTGTTTTAAGAGCGGGAAAATGCTGCTGAATGGTTTTTATTTCTTCCAGTACAGATAGCTGATGATTGGAAGCGAGGCTATCCGTACCCACACAAACGTTGTTACTTTCTTTTAGAAACAGGGTGTAATCAGGCAGTTGATTTTCGATGTAAATGTTAGCATTGGGGCAAGTACACCAATAAAAATAGGGGTTATGTTCTTTGGCTTGTTTAATATCAGCAGCAGTAGTCATGGTGTTATGTACCAGCAGCATTTTTTTATCCGTTGGCAGGTAAGGTAAAATGGATTCTAAACTGCGCTTGCCTGTCGGGTGAAATAAATGCGAATCAATTTTGAAGAAAGATTCCATCAGGTGCTGAAAGCCACCCGTACCGTCTTTAAAAAATTGTGTTTCATCGGCAGTCTCCTGGTTATGAATGCTGAAGATGGCAGGATGATTTTCTCCGAACGCATAAATAAGCTTGAACAGTTCCGGTGGAACGGAGTAGGGTGCATGGGGTGTAATGGAAGAAGATAAATTAAGCGCCCGCGCTTTGTTAAAAACGGTGGTTGCCATATCAAAATATTTCTGCGCATCCTCCGGTACAAAACCATAAGCTTCCACAAAGGTGTGATAGTATATGTCGCTATCTGCTTTGGTGGCCAGGCTGTGGTCGTCGTTTGAGATATCCCCAACTGCGACGATGCCATTTTTACTCATTTCTCTATCCGCCCGCTCAATTTCCGCTAAAACAACCTCCAATTTTTCGTTCCTGATTCGCAAAAGGTCCATAATGAACTGAACAAGGCCCTTTTTTTCGGGAACCCGGCCCAACATGTATGAAAGCTCCAAATGGCAATGGGCATTAATAAAGCCCGGGCATAGGATTCCTTCAAAAATTTCAAGGTCATCCGGGTTAAAATTGTCCCTTTCCCCCACTGAAAGAATGGTTCCGTCGTCCTCGCAAACGACTACCCCTTTTGGGATAGCCGGGGTGTTACCCGGAAATACAATATCTGCGCTTAGTCTTCTCATGCTGCAAAAGTAGAAGAATTGGTTTTTTGAAGGGTTTTACTTGTTACCATATAATGAATTAAAGAGAATAGTTCAAGTAATGCAAGCTAAATTTTATTCGTGTGCGGTCAAATGTTACCTTATCCTTATCTTTGCGCCCTCATGATAAACGGTGTGGAGAAAAAGAATTTAAGGCACCTTACCTTTAATGAACTAAATGGGGTTATCGCCAATCTGGGCGAAAAACCGTTCCGCGCTAAACAAACGTGGGATTGGATATGGAAAAAGGGAGCAGGTTCTATCGGGGACATGAGTAACCTCTCCAAGGCTTTACGCGAAAAACTGGCAGATCAGTACGATTTTTATTCCATCAAGATAGACGTTATTCAGAAAAGCGGGGATGGAACCGTAAAAATGCGTTTTGTAACGTTTGACGGGCATTTTATTGAAGGAGTGCTTATCCCGGCAGAAGATAGAATAACAGCCTGTGTTTCTTCACAGGTTGGTTGCAGTCTAACTTGTAAATTTTGTGCCACCGGCCAATTGGGCCGCGAACGCAATCTGAATTTCGACGAGATATTTGACCAGGTCGTTTTATTGAATAAAGCTTCTGAAGAAAATTTTCAAAGGCCGTTAACCAATATTGTTTTCATGGGCATGGGTGAGCCGTTGCTTAATTACAGTAATGTAATTAAAGCCAACGAAATGATCTCATCACCCCAGGGCTTGGGCATGTCGCCACGCCGTATTACAGTTAGCACCGCAGGCATTTCTAAAATGATACACAAGCTGGGAGAAGACAAGGTGAGGTTTCGCCTGGCTCTTTCATTGCATGCCGCTAACGATGAGAAGCGCAACCAGATCATGCCCATCAACCAGCATAATAACCTGGAGACATTGATTGAAGAACTGAATTTCTTTTACAACGAAACCGGTAACCGCGTTTCATTAGAGTATATACTGTTTGACAACTTTAATGATTCACCGGAGGATGCCCGCCAACTGGTGGAGCTCTGCAGGAAGGTGCCGGCAAGGGTAAACCTGATCGAGTACAACCCGGTAGCGAACGTTACCTTTAAAAAATCAGGAGAAGAAAGAGCAGAAAAATTTCTTGATATCTTAAGTAAAAACAACATTAACGCTACCATTCGCCGCAGCAGGGGAAAAGACATTGACGCTGCCTGCGGCCAGTTAGCGAATAAATAATTCTTTTTCAACCAGTTTAAATTCAAAAACAATGAATTACACCGAAACACTTGACCTGCTGTCTGAAAAGGTTGTTGACTGCGCTACGCGCGTACACGATCATTTTGGTCCCGGTTTTCCGGAAAGACAATACTTTGACGCCCTGTGCGCCGAGTTAAAAAAGGACAAGATAAAATACCGCACCCAGGAGACCGCGGTGAGTTATGTAAACGGGGCGCAGATCGGTACCAAGCGCTCTGAAATTATTGTGGACGAGATAATGATCGAATTGAAAGCATTACCAAGGATTGAAATACCACACGTGGTATTGTTCAGCAACGGCTTAAAGAAATCAAACCTGGAGATGGGATTGCTCATCAATTTTGGAACACAAAAATTACAGGTGAAGAAACGTGTTACAAAGAGTGAGGAAGTAGAAGGAGAATAATTTTTACACGAATGAAACAAAAAGCCCTCCGGTTCCGGAGGGCTTTTTTTATTTAGACCAGGTTTATTTATTTATGCTGATTCAGCTACTACCTCCGTTACCTCAGGCACCATACGTTTCAACAACCCTTCAATACCGGATTTAAGCGTGATAACAGATGAAGGGCAACCGCTGCATGAACCCTGTAGCATCAAGGTTACCTTACCTTCGTTGTATGATTTAAACTGGATAGCGCCACCGTCCATTTCCACGGCAGGCTTCACATAATTTTCCAGCATCTCCTTAATCTTATTTACAATTTCAGTTTCGTTGGTAGGTGTGCTGTCGGCGGCTGCCGTTACAACATTCGTTGAAACCGGTTTAAAACTCTTACTGAATATGGGTTTTTGGTCTCCCAGGTAGTTCACTATGAATTCCTTTAAAACCGGAATAATCTCATACCAATCCGTTTCACCCAGACGTGAAATAGTTATGAAGTTGTTCATGATGAATACACCCTTCACAAACGGGAAACCGAATAACTCGGTAGCCAGGGGCGATTCTTTGGCGCTTGCTTCATCCGGGAAATCTGCGTGAATATCAGGCAATAACATCTTATCCGTTACAAATTTCATTGTTTCCGGGTTCGGCGTCATCTCGCTATAAACATTAACCGGTATTTTTTCAGTGGTCGTCATTTTCTGCCTTTTGAATTATAAACGCAAAGGTATCAAAAAAATTCCCTTATCGTAGGGACACGATGCTCGTGTCCTGGCCGAAAGAAGGGCGCAGGCACTGCGCCCCTACAAAATTTAAGGACTTTTTGTAGCTTCATCGCTTATTATGGAGGAAATAGTAAACAAAAAGAAGGAACGGAGGCAGTCTTCCAAAACGGGAATGCCACCCGGCAGGCTCGTTTATATAGGGGAGCAAAGAACTGATCCTGTTCGCATTACCATTATTGATTATGATGATAAGGAGTACACGGAACGGCAGGTAACTGACCCGAAGGAAACATTCCTGTATAAAAATACCAAAACCAGTACCTGGATAAATATTGATGGTATTCATAAAACCGATATTATAGAACAACTGGGAAAGGCCTATGACATCCATCCATTGTTTCTGGAAGATATTGTAAACACCAGCCAGCGGCCGAAAATGGAGGAAGGACAGGAAAATATTTTCCTTGTTTTTAAAATGCTTGAATTTGATGAAGCAGCCAATGGTGTAAAGGTGGAGCAGGTTAGCCTGGTCTTGGGTAAGAACTATGTCATTTCTTTCCAGGAAAACGTGGGAGATATTTTTGATACCGTGCGAGCTCGTTTAAGGAACCCGGATTCACGTATCAGGAAATTTGGCTCCGACTACCTGATGTATGCGCTGATGGATAGGGTAATTGATAATTACTTCCTGATAATGGAGCGGATAGGGGAGAAGGTAGAGGACCTGGAAGATAAAGCGGAAGAAATCCAGAGCAGCGAATTTGTAAGAGAGATAAGCCGCCTGAAAAAGGAGGTGATGGTATTGCGCCGCACCATCTGGCCGTTGCGCGAGGTGATCAATAACCTGTTGCGTGGCGAAATGAAAGTAATAAAAGAAGGCACCCTGATCTTTTACCGCGACTTATATGATCACACCGTACAGGTTATAGATACTATTGAAACATACCGTGATAACCTGGCCAGCGCGCTGGATGTCAATTTCTCGCTGGTAAACCTGAAGCTGAATGATGTTATCAAGGTCTTGACCATCATTTCAACCATATTCATTCCACTTACGTTTATTGTAGGCGTATATGGCATGAATTTTAAGCACATGCCGGAATTAGATTGGCATTATGGCTACTTTGTTGTAATGTTTATGATGGCTGCCGTTGCGGGGGGAATGATATACTGGTTTAAGAAAAAGAAGTGGTTCTGATCTAAGCTTCAATTATTTTCTTAAAAGCCTTAGACCAAAGTTGAGCATATAATACTTTGAATAGACATGGCCGGCTAATCCGTAATCAATTCTTTTGTAATAGTTAATAGGATATGTTTCTATTTCACCATTTATAAAAAGAGAGATTAAAATCTTATCAGACAATTCAAAATAGCAGGCCAGTTCTACAAATGCTGATGTTAAGTTTTTGGGATTAAGATATTGGGGGGCGTGAGAAAAGTTGTTATGGACAGTTTTATTAGAAATAAAAAAAGATTCATAGTGACGGTGCCCTTTGTTGTCGTATACCGGCATGTTGAATTTAGCAGTATATCCAATAAGGTGATAATAATTAATACCTCCCTCAATGCTAAAGTCGTTATGTTGAAAACCTAAGGAAAGAGGGATTTTAATATAATAGTCGTGCTGTTCGGTTTTCCTTCTTTCTCCGCCGTAGGCAACCCAAGTCTGATTTACTGAAGTAATTTTCATACCAACTCCACTTGAAACATAAAATCCCCTTGGTTTTTTAAATTGGTATTTTAATGATAAGGAAGAACCGAAGCCGAGGGGAAATTTGTTTTCAAAAATGGATGTATCGGAAAGGCTTACTATGCCTGCATATCGTGTTTGCCTCCATTTGCAAAGGTTAGATTCACCAGATAAACCATACTTAAATTGCGCACTTGCCAGAGTGCTTAATAGAGTTATCGCAATAAAGAGTATAACTCTCATTTATTCAAAGAGTTCATTTAAAACATCCCAAACCAATTCGCTTTCATACCCCTTGCTAATCAGAAAACGGGCAAGCTTGTTGCGTTTTTCAAATGGAGTAAGTCCTTTTAAGGTCGCGGCTTTTTTCTTTATAAGAGCCTTCAGCGTTATCGCATAATCTTTCTCATCTATATCCTTTAAGGCGCGGTTAATATTGTACTCTGATATTTTTCTGGCAGTAAGCTGCTGTACTATTTTATTCCGCCCCCAGCTCTTCATCCTGAATTTCCCGCCGGCATAAGCTTTCGCAAACCGTTCTTCGTTCAGAAAATTTTCTTCAATCAGCTTGCTCATTATTTCTTCCAGGTCAAGCCCCTTTTGCCCCCATTCCAGCAGCTTGTTTCTTACTTCGGAGTGACTGCGTTCCTGGTAAGCGGCATATTTTTTTGCCCGCGCAAAAGCTTCCTGCTTTGATAAGTATTTGATCTTCTTTCCTTCCACAACGGTGAAATTAGCAATTGAAACAGTTATAAAACTAAAAAGCCTTTCCGGGTTTAGGAAAGGCTTTTTAGTAAAAAAGAGTTAATGGTTATGCCAACTTTACATTGATTGCATTTAATCCTTTTTTTCCTTCTGTAACTTCAAATACAACTTCGTCACCTTCACGGATGTCTTCAGTTAATCCGGTTACATGGACAAAAATATCTTGCCCTGTTTGATCGTCTTTAATGAAACCAAAACCTTTGGTTGAGTTAAAGAACTTTACTTTACCTTTTTTCATTAGTACTTTAAAATTTTAAATGATTAATACTACAAAAGTAGAAGAAATATGCACTTTAACCTAATTTTTGGCACATTATTCTTATGTAACCCTTATGAATAGGTTCATATATTTTGTGCGATTTCAAAATAAATTCAACCCTCTTTCGTCTTAGAAGTGACTGGATTTCCCTCATATTTTTAAATAGAAATTTAATTGGCGCGTCGTAATAATTATAATAGTGAAACAGAACCACCTAAAGTAAAGGTGAACAAGGAAAATCTAAAGGAGGCCCTACAGATTTTCCGTTATTTGAAACCATACAGGGGTTATTTTGCGGGAGGGCTTGTTTTCCTTTTCCTGAGCAATCTTACCACCATGGCTTTTCCGTTTGCTACTGGAAAGCTGATTGATTCTGCCTTATTGCATGGCCAGGGTAACGGAATATTTTCCAACATTAACCAGGTGGCAATTGCCCTGATTGTGGTGCTTAGCTTTCAATCCATATTCTCATTTCTGCGAATTGTATTATTTACGATAACCGGAGAGCGAACATTGGCCGATATGCGCCGCGAAACTTACGGCAGGATCATATCGCTTCCCATGAGCTTCTTCTCCAACAGGCGGGTAGGGGAACTGGCAAGCCGTCTTTCATCCGACCTGTCGCAGATACAGGATACGATTACATCCACCCTTGCTGAGTTTTTAAGGCAGATCATTGTGTTCCTTATCGGGTTCGTTATCATCTTCAACCTGTCCATGAAACTTACGCTGGTGATGTTGTCAGTTGTTCCGCTGGTTATTGTCGCGTCCGTTGTTTTTGGCAAGGCCATTCGTAAACTCTCTCGAAAGGCGCAGGACCAGTTAGCAGAATCCGGAACCATTGTGGAAGAAACCCTGCAGGGTATTACCAATGTAAAGGCATTTACCAATGAAGGTTACGAGATCAATCGATACCGCGGCGCTTTAAATAAGGTAATTGACCTTGCCCTGAAGAATTCCCGCTACCGCGGCGCGTTTGCTTCCTTTTTAATCTTCACCATGTTTGGCGCTATTGTGCTGGTGATGTGGTACGGCTCCGTATTGATTCAACAGGGCGAGCTGTCTGTCGGGCAGCTTACCTCATTTATGATCTATACCATGTTTGTAGGGGGCTCTATGGCAGGCTTTGCAGAGGTATACAGCCAATTGCAAAAAACGATTGGCGCTACCCAACGGGTTCGCGAACTGATGCGTGAAACACCGGAACCTATTGAAACAACGGATGAACCTATTCAGCTACAAAACAAAATAAACGGGGAGGTTGAGTTTGACCACGTCGCTTTCAGCTACCCCAGCAGGAGTGAATTGCCTGTGCTGCGGGATATTTCGTTGCATGTAAAGTCAGGGCAAAAAGTAGCATTGGTGGGGCCAAGTGGCGCCGGTAAATCAACCATTGCAACGCTGCTTCTCCATTTCTATTCACCGGATAATGGTCAGATACTGATTGATGGCAGGCCCTCTTCTTCTATACCTCTTACGCAACTGCGACGCCAAATGGCATATGTGCCACAGGACGTAATGTTGTTTGGCGGCACCATTAAAGAGAACATCGCGTATGGCAAACCCAATGCGACATTGGATGAGAAAAAGGCCGCTGCCCGCAAAGCCAATGCCCACGACTTTATAGAATCCTTCCCCGAAAAGTATGAGACGGTAGTAGGAGAGAGAGGAATTAAACTTTCCGGCGGACAGCGCCAGCGTATTGCCATAGCCCGCGCCGTGCTGAAGGACCCTGTTATTCTAATACTTGATGAGGCGACCAGCTCGCTCGATTCGGAATCGGAAAGGCTTGTACAGGAAGCATTAGAACAATTGATGAAGAACCGCACCTCATTTATTATCGCCCACCGCCTTTCAACTATCCGCAACTTTCCAGCACAGTGGGATCCGAAGCTTGGAATTCACGTGACTTGAAGTCGCGGC
>JADMIO010921743.1_pt1 | contig 89288 bp, 83 predicted proteins | sample 8958161 | NCBI WGS metagenome assembly JADMIO01 (sample SAMN16585339, study PRJNA669376) | soil metagenome | isolation source: Crop rotation soil | place: USA: Cullars Rotation, Alabama | collected 2011
GGCCTGGCGCCGCTTTGGTCTCGATGGACGTGATCGATAACAAAGCGGCGCCAGGCCGCCGCACTCCAAGGAGGCGCCCAATCCAAGCAGCAGAATGCCTAAACGCACCGACATTCACAAAATCCTGATCATAGGCTCTGGTCCGATCGTCATCGGCCAAGCCTGCGAGTTTGACTACTCCGGAACCCAGGCCTGCAAAGCGCTGCGGCAGGAAGGCTACGAGATCGTGCTGGTGAACTCGAACCCGGCGACGATCATGACCGATCCGGAAACGGCTAACATCACTTACATCGAGCCACTCACAGTCGCTTCAGTCACGGAGATAATTCGTCGCGAACGTCCGGACGCGCTGTTGCCGACTGTCGGCGGTCAGACGGCGCTGAATCTCGCGATCGCGCTCGAAGATGCGGGCGTGCTGCGCGAGTTTGGCGTCGAGATGATCGGCGCGAATCGCGACGCGATTAAAGTCGCTGAGAATCGTCTGCTGTTCAAGCAGGCGATGGACGAAGCGGGTCTCGAGATGCCTCGTGGCGGTTTTGCGAAATCGTGGGACGAGGCAAAAGAGATCGTCACTCAAACCGGTTATCCCGCGATCATTCGCCCGTCGTTTACGCTCGGCGGCACGGGGGGCGGCACTGCGTACAATCCTGAAGAGTTTGAAGAGATCATTCGCGGCGGGCTCGCGGCTTCGCCGATTCACGAGGTCCTGATCGAGGAGTCGATCCTCGGTTGGAAAGAGTTTGAGCTCGAAGTGATGCGCGACCTTGCGGACAACGTCGTGATCATCTGCTCGATCGAGAACTTCGATCCGATGGGGGTACACACGGGCGATTCGATCACGGTCGCGCCTGCGCAGACGCTGACCGATCGTGAGTATCAGTTGATGCGCGACATGGCGATCACGATCATTAGAAAAGTCGGTGTGGAGACTGGTGGGTCGAATATTCAGTTTGGAGTTAATCCTGAGAACGGCGAGATTCGCGTTATCGAGATGAATCCGCGCGTCTCGCGTTCTTCAGCGCTGGCTTCAAAGGCCACTGGTTTTCCGATCGCCAAGATCGCTGCGAAGCTCGCGGTTGGCTACACGCTCGACGAGATCCCAAACGACATCACGCGCAAGACACCGGCTTCTTTTGAGCCGACGATCGACTACGTCGTCGCGAAGATTCCCAAGTGGGACTTCGAGAAGTTTCGCGAAGCGGAAGACGTTCTCGGAACGCAGATGAAGTCAGTCGGCGAGGTGATGGCCATCGGCCGCACGTTCAAGGAAGCGCTCTTTAAAGGACTGCGCTCGCTCGAAGCCGTGAAGCCTTTGCGACTCGAGGACATTTCCAACGACGAGCTGCAACGCAAATTGGCTCGGCCGAATTCGCAACGCTTCTCCTATATCACTTACGCGCTTCAGCACGACTGGCCCATCTCCGAAATCTACCGCCTCTCGCGCATCGATCCGTGGTTTCTGGATCAACTGCAACAGGTGACGGAGATTCAAAAGAGCATCGAAGGCTCGAAACTCGAAGACATTTCCGGCGACGAGCTGCGAGCATTCAAAGAAGTGGCGCTTTCCGATCGACGTCTCGCGTATCTTACCGAGCGTTCCGAAGACGGAGTGCGCGAGTATCGCAAGAGTTTGGGGATTATCCCGGTTTACAAACGTGTTGACACGTGCGGCGCCGAGTTTGAATCGCACACACCTTACCTTTATTCGACTTACGAGAGCGAAGACGAAGCCGCGCCCACCGATCGACGCAAGATCATGATTCTCGGCTCCGGCCCAAACCGTATCGGGCAGGGAATCGAGTTTGATTACTGCTGTTGCCACGCGTCGTTTGCACTTCACGAAGCAGGGTTCGAGACCATCATGGTCAACTGCAACCCGGAAACAGTCTCAACCGACTACGACACGTCCGATCGTCTCTACTTCGAGCCGTTGACGTTCGAAGACGTGATGAACATCGTCGACGTTGAAAAACCGGAAGGCGTCATCGTTCAGTTTGGCGGGCAAACACCGCTGAACCTCGCGATGCGACTGCACCAGTCGGGCGTTGAAGTGATTGGCACGTCGCCTGACTCGATCGATCTCGCTGAAGATCGCAAACGATTCGGAGCGCTGCTCAAGGAGCTCGGCATACCGCAGCCCGATAACGGCATGGCGGCGTCGGTCGAAGAGGCGCGAGAAATCGCGGCACGGATCGGTTATCCGGTGCTCGTGCGGCCCAGTTACGTTCTTGGTGGACGCGCGATGGCGATCGTCTACGACCAGGAAGCACTCGAGACTTACGTGCGCAACGCCGTCGGATTTACGCCTGACCGTCCGGTGCTGATCGATAAGTTTCTCGAACAAGCCGCGGAGTTCGACGTCGATGCGCTTGCTGACGATACCGCGTGCGTGATTGCGGGCATTCAGGAGCACATCGAAGAAGCGGGCATTCACTCCGGCGATTCGTCGTGCGTGTTGCCGCCGGTGCGCATCGATCCCGAGCATCTCGAAACGATGCGTCATTACACACGCAAACTTGCGAAGGCTTTGTCGGTCAGTGGGCTGATGAACATTCAGTTTGCGATTAAGGACCATCGTGTTTACGTGCTGGAAGTGAACCCACGTGCTTCGCGAACCGTTCCGTTTGTATCGAAGGCGACGGGAGTCCCGATTGCGCGCATCGCGGCGCTGGTGATGGCGGGGCGGAAGCTCAAGGAGTTTGGACTGCCTGATGAGTTGTCCGTAAAGCGGTTCTTCATCAAGTCGCCAGTGTTTCCGTTTGCGAAGTTTCCCGGCGTCGATCCGGTTTTGAGTCCGGAGATGCACTCGACCGGCGAGGTGATGGGCATCGGCGACACGTTCGGTGAGGCTTACGGTAAGGCGATGATCGGCGCCGGTATAAATTTGCCGTCCGCAGGGAAAGCGTTCCTGAGCGTGAACGATGCTGACAAGGGCGCAGCGGTTTTGCTGGCGCGCAAGCTGAGTCGTTTGGGTTTTGAAATCGTTGCGACCCTCGGCACGGCGGCGCGTCTGCTCGAAGTCGGCATGACGGTTGAGACTGTTTTCAAGGTCAACGAAGGTAGACCCAACATCGTAGACTACATAAAGAGCGGTGACATATCCCTCATAATTAATACGCCCCTTGGTCGTGTTTCGCGCTATGACGAACAGGCAATCCGGCGCGCGGCGTTGCAGTATGGCGTGCCCTGCGTGACGACGATGACCGGCGCGCAGGCGCTCGTTGAAGCCATCGCTGCACACGGACCGCAGAGCACTCCCAACGTGCATTCGTTGCAAGAGCTGCATGGATTGCGCGCTTCGATGGATGCTGTTTCGTCAGCGTAAAGGGGGTACCAGTGGCAATCAATTCTCAGGAAACAATTCGTCGCATACTTGATGAATGCCGGACGATTGCAGTCGTCGGGCTTTCGTCTGATCCGTCACGGCCGTCAAACAGTGTCGCGGGATACATGAAACGCAGTGGTTATCGTGTGATTCCGGTGAATCCGAACGAGACGTCGGTGTTTGGAGAGAAGGCGTATCCCGATCTTTCTGCGGTGCCGGAGAAGTTCGATCTGGTTGACGTCTTCCGGCGTTCGGAAGAGGCCGGACAGGCTGTCGATGACGCGATCGCGGTCGGCGCAAAAGCGGTGTGGTTGCAGGAAGGCGTGATCGACAAGGACGCAGCGCAGCGTGCGCTCGATGCGGGGCTGCTCGTGGTGATGGATCGTTGCTGGCTCAAGGAGCACTTCCGCGCGCGAAGATGACATGTCTGACATACGGGCTGTAGTTATCACATTGAGTGACGCTTGCTCACGCGGCGAGCGGGAAGACACGTCCGGCACGGCGTTGGTCCAACTGCTCACGGAGCTCGGCGCCGAGATCGTTGAACGCAAGCTTCTTTCCGACGATCTCGATCCGCTGGTCCAGACATTGAAAGAGTGTGCTGACCGCGGCGATGTCAACCTGATCGTCACCACCGGCGGAACGGGTTTAGGTCCGCGTGACAACACCCCTGAAGCAACTCAACAGGTCATCGAACGCGAGGCGCCCGGGATCGCTGAAGCGATTCGTGCGGAGTCACTGAAAGCGACGGCGATGGCGATGCTCTCGAGAGGTGTCTGCGGTGTTCGATCAGGGACGTTGATCGTAAATCTTCCGGGCTCACCAAAGGCAGTAAAAGAAAGCTTCGCGGTTATCGCGCCCGTGCTTTCTCACGCCCTCGATTTGTTGGCTGGCAGAACATCTCACGTGAGGAAGCCAAAATAAGGCAAAATGTAAAAGAACAACTCCAGCTAGAACAAGTCAGGAAGGGTGGCTTGCCCCCGCTGCTGGTTGAGTCGGAAGAGCGGGGGCAAGCCACCCTTCCTGACTTGTTCTAGCTGGAGGTTGTGATTTGTTCTGTAAAGCTTCTGCTAACTCAGGTTGAGTTTGCAGTCGAAGGCATTCTCAAACAACGCTAATCTTCGATCAGCCTCAGTTAACTCGTGCTCGCACTCGAGTGTGCTCAGCGCGTGGATGTTGACTACGTTGCGATTGCGGTTGCAGAGTAGATCCTGAACTCGGTTGTCGTGGCGGCGGTCCATTGCGTCCGCCACCCGCAGGATACCGGCGAGTCGCGAAACGGTGCGCCGATCCGACGCGCTCAACGCCGCATAATTCGGATGCCGTTCCTTCGGCAGCGAGCCTTTGTGATAGCGTGCGATATTCGCAATCACCGCGCGCTCGCTTTCGGAAAAGCCCGTCAACTCCGAATTCTCGATCAAGTAAAACGAATGCTTGTGATGCGACTCGTGCGCGATGTGATAACCCACGTCGTGCAGCAGTGCAGCAGCCGAAAGCAGTAGCCGCTGATGCCGCGTCAGATTTGCACTCGCCGCCAGCGCGTCAAAGATCGTCTCCGCGAGTCGCGCGACTTGATGCGAGTGAGCCTCTTCGTATCCAAACCGTTTCCCGACCGCATGCACGCCGCGAAGTTTTTGATCCGCGATGTCAGGCATCGGTGGCCGCGACTGTGCTTCCCAGTCACGCAAACGATCGATGATCACGCCTTCGCGCAACGCCCATTCGCACGTCGTCAGCGATTCGACGCCGAGCGCATGCATGATCCCTTCGAGCAGCAAGCCACCCGCCACAATGATCTCGGCACGTTGTGGAGTAAGCCGCGCTGCATTTCTGCGTTCGGCAGTGGTCATCGCCACGAGTGAGGCGTTGAACTTGGCCAGCTTAGTCAGCTTGATCGCCGCTCCTGCCGGCTGTACCGCCTGATCGCTATTGGACCATGCGCGTAGCGCATTGCCGATTGCCAGAATCGTCCCGGAAGTGCCAGTCGCGCTGTCCCACTTGCAGTCGTGTAACTCGCGAGCAGGACGCTCTACCGCCGCGTGAACCTCGGCCTGCAATTCATGTAGCTGTCTTGAACGTGGAGGATCGGACTTGAGAAAACGCTCCGTGAGACCAACAGCGCCCAGCCTGATCGAGTGCAGCGTGAGTGGCAGTCCATCACGAAAGATCGAGATCTCGGTCGAGCCACCGCCGATATCGATGTTCAGTGTTGACGCACCTTTTGTGCTGCAACCCTGTGCAGCCGCCAGGCCAATCAGTCGCGCTTCCTCGATGCCGGAAAGTACTTCGACGTTGATTCCGGTTTTCTGCTCGATCGCCTTGATGAAGCCCGCGCCATTGTTGGCTTCACGAACGGCCGCCGTCGCAGTGGCGACGATCTTTTCCGCGCCACGCGCTTCGGCGATCGATCGGAAACGTTTGACGCAATCAATCGCGCGGAGTATCTCATCGCGGCCCAGGTAGCCCTTCAAAAAAGTTTCATGGCCCAGCCTGACAGTCTCTTTTTCACGCGTGAGCACTGCGAAAGAATCGCTTGCAGCAGCGTCGACTACGACGAGTTTGATTGAATTGGAGCCGATGTCTATGGCCGCAAACTTCAAGAGAGGGCCTCTTTGTTGAGGTCGATTACGTTGGTTGTTGGTTTGGCGGGAGCCGGCTTGTCTTTTAGTGGAATCAGTGGCCTGACGTTGTGTTCAGTAGGTGTTGCCGGCTCTTCGATGAGCTTACTAACCTCGCGCCGCAAGTCTAACGCTACGCTGCGGACGGTCCGCGAAGCATTAAGCACGTTAAACCCGAATTCGGAGCTCATCCGATCAAACACCTTGAGCATTCGCGCTTGATACGCGATAAAGCTGTCGTAAAAATCCTCACCCCGGCCGAGGTCCATTCCTGATTCCCAGTAGTCGAAACCACGTCCTGAGCTCACTACGCGTTCGACGAGTTTTTGCGCCGAGGAGATCCGTAAGTAAAAAACGGCATCAGGCACGAGGGCCATGCTGTAGATCGATCGTATCCACGCGGAGTCGATACCACGCACTTCAGCGCGCGCCATCGCGGAGTAGATGTAGCGATCGGTCAGGACCACAAAACCCGCGCGTAGCGCCGGCAACATCTCGTTTTCGAGTCGATCGATGAAGTCGGTCGCGTAAAAGAGTTGCATCGTGAGACGGCCCAACGTGTGTCCCGTCTTCGCTTCTTTGATACCGCGGCCTGCGAGCACCGATCGCGTCATGCCGGTATCGAGTACGGCATGGCCGCGCGACTCGAGCCACGTGCGCAGCAACGCGGTGTGTGTGGATCGGCCCACACCGTCAGTGCCTTCGATGACGATCAACTTGCCGCTATATTCTTCATGTTCGACTCCGGGTAGCGGCGTTCCGTATGAGTGCTTGTGGTTAATGGCCTTTGCCTCGTCTCTTATTATTTAAATGTTGGCTGATCAGCAGACGCATTTCGCGTTGTTGCCGTTCAATCGAACGGCTCGCGTCGATGACAGTCAGTCCAAACTCCGAAACCATCCGATCGTACTCTTCCAGACTCTTCCCCTGAAAGATCCTGAAACTATCTTCCGGATCGTCGGACCAATTCATGTCCATGCCCGCTTCGTAATATTTTAAAGTCGGCCTACTCGAAACTATGCGATCCATGGCTACATCGAGTGGCGCTCTGAAAAAGAAAGCTACGGTAGGTTTCACTGCAAATGAATAGACGTCTCTCACCCAGGCGCGGTCGCAGCCACGGGCAACGTCACGCGCGAAGGCCGTGTAGATATAGCGATCGGCAAGAACGATTGCTCCGGCTTTGAGTGGCGGGATGATGTCGCGCTCGGTGCGGTCCGCAAAATCGGTCGCATGCAACAGCGAGAAGGTTGCGGGCGTAAACAAGTGGCGCTTCTTAGCGCGTTTTGTCGTATCCTTGACGAGCGGCGACGAGTTCCACTCGGAGAAGAAGACAGGATAACCTTCGGCCTTCAGCCATTGATGAAGCAGAGCGAGCTGGGTTGACTTGCCGCTGCCGTCGGTCCCTTCGACCACGAAGAGCTTGCCGGGAAATTGATGGTGTCCGTACGAAATCATCGCGCGTGAGCCTATGCTAATCGTGTTACAGGAGCATGAAACTTGACCAGAACTTTGTACCTCTTACGACATGCCAAATCAAGTTGGAAGGACGACTCTCTAACGGACTTCGATAGGCCGCTGAAAGGCCGTGGCAGAGACGCCGCGGAGCGGATGGGAAAGAGACTCGCTTCCGAAAAACTCAAAGACGCCGTATTGATTTGTTCTCCAGCGGTCCGCACGCGCGAAACGGCGGACATTGTGCTGAAGCACTCGCGACTGCGAATGGACCAGCGCTTCGACGAGCGTATTTACGAAGCGTCTTTGCGTGACCTGTTGCAAGTTGTCTCGGAGATTCCAGACGACAGGCAGACGGCGATGATGATTGGACATAATCCCGGATTTGAAGAGTTGTTGGCGTTTTTGACTCGCCAGTCTCGACGCATGCCGACTTGCGCGCTGGCGAAGATTAAGTTGGACGTGAGTTGGAAGGATGTGAGAGCGGGTGAGGGAAGTCTCGAGTTGTTTATAACGCCGAAGGGAATGCTGGAGGATTAACGATCGCTTACGAACTCGCCGTAGATTGTTTGCTTATGTGCGTGCAGGTGATTGCTTAGGATCTGGTAGAAGCACTTCAAGCACACGCCTTTGGTTTCCTCTTCCATGTCATCGCGGATCTTCGATCCGCACCAGATACATTGAACCTCGAATATTCTTTGTTTTGTTTCTTCTTTCATACCTAGTTCCATACTTTGCTGGTGTTACGTCCTCATAACCGCTGAGTTAAATGCTGGTTAAAGCTTGAAACAGCTAAACAAGGCCTGGAACAGTTAAGCTAGTTGGACTAGAACAAGTCAGGAAGGGTGGCTTGCCCCCGCTGCTGCGCATTCGACGAGCGGGGGCAAGCCACCCTTCCTGACTTGTTTTGTTTACGGTTGTGAAATTCTTCGATAGAGTTCAGGTCATGTTCAGTTCATCCGCAAAATAAAACTTTTCTGTATCCGCTCAGTTAACATTTTGGTAACATCAGGGCCCAACGACGCCGCCCTAACGGCGTCATGGAAGCCTGAACCGACGCACGCCAACAACGACTACGCCGGTCCATCGTCTGGGAGGAGCTAATGAGACCCAGAATCGAAAGGAAGTCCTTTTCTCTAAAAATCGCGCTGGCCGCCGTCTGCTTGTGTTTAAGTGCCCTCACAACCTTAGCTGCGACCAATGTCAGTCGAGTGATGCTTAAACCAGATGTCTCGCGAGCGCATCGTGAGGAGTTGGCAGCGCGTCTTCGTGTGATTACCGGATTGACTGATCTCAGATTTGATAAAGATGGCTCGCTTCGTTTCGACCTTAATCAATCTAAAGGCGGTTCGAAGAGCGCACGCGAGCTACTGTCACAGGCGGTTGAAGGCGGAAACGTCATAGTTCTCGAAGACGCGAGCTCTCGATCCGATGTCGCATTCTGTCGCGTTGTTCGAGGCCGCTGGCTCCGAGGTGAATCAACCAAACCGCCGGTGTATGTTGTGCTAATCGACTTCACTGACTTTCACCAGCTCAGCGGAGACGCAGAAGCGCGCGCGGCCTTCGACGTCGGCTGGGGCCTGCTTCATGAAATCGATCACGTGGTTAGTGGTTCAGAGGATGCTAAAGACGCGAAGGCGATCGGCGCGTGTGAAGATCACATCAATGAAATGCGCCTCGAGGTTGGCCTGCCTACTCGTGCGGACTATTTTTTTACTCGCGCTTATCTAAAAGCCGATGCAAACTTCAACGCCTGCTACGTGCGGCTTTCGTTTGAACGGCGCGACCAAACTTCTCTACAAACCAAACGTTATTGGTTGGTCTGGGATGCCGTCACTGTCGGTGGTCTAATCGGCGACGGCCAGCGAGCCCTGGTCCGCTAGCTCAATCTGTGTCTTTTGTGCCTTCTTGCGGCTTCTTTCTATTGAAACGGTAAGCCCGCGTCTCCTCCGACATTTCCTGTAGTGTTGAATGAACTTCGAGGATGATGTCCTTAAGTTTTTTCAACTCTTGTGGTGACTTCTCTTTTGCCAAAAGTGCGACAGCAACGTCGCTGCTCAGTTCGTTGGAAATAGCCATGTTCAAATGGGGCTTTATAGAATCTGCCTGGTTTTTTTGAAGAGTCGCCATCGTAAATTCTCCGTGTTACGCCGATGTTAATTCCATGTTAATAAAACACCCGCCCACCCTCCGGCCTTAGCTTCGATTAACAAACATTTAAGGCGCAATTCACAGGCCCTTAACCGGTCGGGGCTAAGGTCTGGCTTTGAACCTGGAAGCCATCCAACAAAACTAGAATTACTTTTCCACAGGAGAATTGTATGTATTCGAATAATGTTCCCCGACGCATTCGCTACGTCTTGCTGCTGGTCCTGGTCGCGCTGATTCAGTTGCCGGTCTTGGCGCAACAGGACCAGGGACGCATCGGAGGAGTTGTCACTGATGCCAATGGCGCTATCGTGCCGGGAGCCGCGGTCGTTGTAAAAAACGAGCGCACCGGTGAAGAGCGCACCGCAACCTCAACCGAATCCGGTTCCTATATCGTTTCCGGACTCAGACCTTCACTCTATACGGTAACGGCATCCGCGCAGAGCCTGACGGTGCGTGCGACAAGCGTGCAGTTACTGGCGGGCCAGGAGTTGAATTTGAACCTGACCCTCCAGGCCACAGGCGTCGAGGAAAAAGTCGACATCATCGCTGCGGCTGATACCGGCATCGACACCGGTTCAGCGGCGATGGGCGTGAACGTTAATCCACGCGAGGTCGAAGCGCTGCCACTAAATGGACGGCAGCTCTCGCAGCTTTATTTGCAGGCGCCCGGTTCCGTTAACAGTGGATCGGGAACCTTCGGCGACATTCGGTTCAGCGGACGCGCAGTGCAACAGAACGTTATTCGTTACGATGGTATCGAAGGCTCAGCGATCATCGACGCTTCGCCCGGTAACCTCAACGGTGAAGTCCCTTCGCCGTTCCGGCTACAATCGAGCCTCGAGAACGTTCAGGAGTTTCGTGTTGACTCAAACAACTTCCCGGCTGAATTCGGCACCGGCACTGGCGGGCAGGTCAGTGTGGTTACCAAGTCGGGCGGTAACGCGTTTCACGGCTCACTCTTCGAATACATCCGCAACGACGCCTTAGACGCAGCGAATTTCTTCGACAACATCATCGGGCAGAAAGCACCGCTGCGGCTCAATCAATTCGGCGGCTCAATCGGTGGTCCAATAGTTAAAGACAAGACATTCTTCTTCTTCAGTTATGAAGGCTACCGTCTCCGCGCAGGCATCAATTCGATAGAGGCGGTCCCCGGATCAGCCAGTCGCCTGTGCTCAGGAATCGGAACCGGGTCGATTAACTGCAACGCGACGAGCGTTTCCTTGCTCCCGGCGTTTCGTGCACCTAATGCAGCCATAATCTCGACGGGCTCCGGAATCAATTTATTCGACGTCGCACAGTTGCAGGCCAACTCAACTGTCGACGAGAACTCGGTAGCGTTGCGTCTCGATCATCGATTCAACACAAAGCACTCAGCATACATCCGGTTCTTCCGTGACCAGGGCAGCAACGATCAGCCCGAGGGAGTTACGGGTCGTCGTGTTGCGATCAAAGCGGTCCCGCAAAATGGTGTGCTGGCAGTGCAGTCACTGCTGACTCCGACACTGCTGAACGAGTTCAAGTTTGGCTACAACAGCGCGTACACTCGCATCAACGGGCAAGCGCCAACAATCGCGGGTTTCGATCTCTCATCCGCCGTAATCAACATCTCCGGCAATACCGCAAACTTCGCACTGCCGGGCCAGGGAACTTCCGCCGGCACTGCAACACCCGGCGGCTTGGTTCGTGCCAACAGCGCCACCAATGGCCGCGGTCAGCCTTACACTCCATACTCACTTTCGTTTGTCGATAGTGTTAATTGGACCAAGGGAAATCACAACGCGAAGTTCGGTGGTGAGCTCCGACTTATCCGCCTGTACACGGATCGACTTGGCGGCACAACCTACACCTATTCAAACCTGACTAACTTTTTGACGAACACGCCGCAGTCGATTCAATTCCTGGGTGACTTGAGCGCGCCGAGTCCTTTCAATAACGGTGCCACCGGACAGCGGTTCGCGAAGCAGGAGTACTACATCACCTACGCTGAAGACGAATGGAAGATCAGGCCGAACCTAACGCTCAACTACGGTCTTCGCTACGAATACTACACCCCATTGCGAGAGGATCGGAATCTTCAGGTGCTGTTTGATATCAGAACCGGCGCGCTTCGTCCGCCGACTGAGCAGGCGTTCCAGTCTTCAAAAACAAACTTTGGTCCGCGCATCGCGATGACGTGGTCTCCAAACCAGAACAGCACCGGTTTCTTCGGTGGCGGACGCACGGTACTGCGCGGCGGCTTCGGAATCTTTTATGGCCCGGGCCAGACGGAAGATCAAATACAGCCGATTGAGAGCGATCGCGTCAGCTCGACCTTTACCGGACCGATCGTTGCAGGTGGACCACCGCTCGGATTCCCGCTCGACTCGGCCGCGGCGATTGCATTCTTCAACAACCCTGCGAACGTCAACACCAGGTCTTATCAGCCGCGCGCTTACGCTGCTGAGTACAAGGTCCCTGAGAAGGTCTATCAATACACCGTCTCACTCCAGCAGGAGTTGTTCTCGGGAACAGTGTTGACCGCGGCGTACGTTGGCAGCCAGGGAAGAAACCTCTTCCTGCGCAGCATCGCCAACAAGATTTTGCCGGGACAGACGACAGTGCCGAATACGGTGAGTGTGCTTCCGTCAGGATTTGGAGTCGTTAATCTGACGAACGCGAGTGGTCAGGTTACCGCCATCCGCACAGTCCGAGAGTTCGCAATCATCAACGGAAACAACGTACAGAACCCGTTTGCCGAAGTTGACTACAAGACCAGCGGTGGTGACGACAGTTACAACGCTTTCCAGATGACGTTGGCGCGTCGGCTCAGCACCGGCCTGACTCTGAATTCGCAGTACACCTTCTCTCGAAGTTTCGGAAACACAGCGGGGTCGAATGAAGCGAGGACCGCTGCCATTCCCGACAACTTCGAAGCAGATCGCGGCTATAACAACTTCGACGTGCGGCATACTTTCAACTTCAGCGCTATTTACAAACTGCCGTTCGGAAAAGGCACTGCTCACGATTTCGGCAGTGTTGGAAATGCGTTCCTCGGAGATTGGGAAGTCGGAGGCATCGTCAACGCGCGTAGCGGTCTGCCGATTGAAATCGGAATTGTGCGGCCGGACGTCGTGATGCAATGCGCGGCAGCTACTTGTCCGGTCACGATAAACGGTGTGGCGACGACGGTGTCGCAGGGATTTGTGGCCCAACTGGCAAGCGGCGCGCTGCCAACCGGATTCGTCGGCGTGATCAATACGCCCGGTGGCGGTGCTTCGCGAAACATTCGCCGTCCGAACCTGATTCCCGGCGTCGATCCATACCTGAATAAAGATCGCAACCTGATCAATCCGGCTGCCTTTGCGATACCGGGGCCCGGCACTTTCGGAGATCTGCCGCGCAATGCTCTACGTGGTCCAAATTTCCGTCAGTTTGATCTGGTTCTCAACAAGCGCTTCCCGCTTACGGAGTCGACAAACCTCGAGTTCCGCACCGAGATATTCAACATCTTCAACTTCACGAATTTCGCGGTGCCGTCAACGACTCTTAACAACGCATTGCCGGTAGTCACTACTTCAGCCAGCGGCGTTGGCGTACTTACACCGGGAGGTTTGCAACCGGGGAATTCGTTCTCTCAATCGCAAGCCGGCGGCGCCTTTGGTCTCTTGCGACAAACGGTCGAACGCACAGTGGGGCTGGGAACCAATCGCCAGATCCAATTTGCGTTACGACTCAATTTCTAAAGTTAAAGTTTCGCGCAAAGGCGTAAAGCGCTGCCGCGTTTTTAAGAGTTTCTTTGCGCCTTTGCGCCTTTGCGTGAGAAATCTTCTGATTTAAAGCAGGTTCATTATGTCACTACAAGAAATGACGCGAGTCGAGCACGAGAATCTGATTCCAACCGGCGAAGACATCTACGACGATGGTTTTCTGCGAGTTGAGCATAAGAGCTACTACGTCGCGGTGGGGGGCAGTCCAATCAAGCTGCCCCGCACCGAGTTTCTGATCTTTTCGCGGCTTGTGCGAACGCCAAATCGCATCGTCACTGCCGACGACCTTTGGATCTCAGTTTGGAGCGGCAACAAGCCGCTCAATACCGAAAGCCTTCACGTTTACATCTATCGCCTGCGGGCAAAGCTCGGCTCTTTCGGACTGCAAATCGAAACCATGGTCAATGTCGGCTACCGGCTAATCACCTCGAAAAGCTAAGAAAAGCCCAACATTCACTCGTCTGTTAACTGAGAGTTCAGTCACAGTTCAGTTAGATGTAACACCAGGCCCGTAGATTGAGCTACGAAAAAGCGCTCGAACAATCAGTTCCCGCAGCATTGGAGATCCTAAATGTCTGTCTCGAAGAGAAGTTCTCAGCTTGTAGTCTGGCTTGTTGTACTGGCTTTCACCTTTGTTTGCCTCGCCTGCAATGGCGGAAGCGGAGGCGGCTCCGGAACGGTAAGCCTCCAGGGCGCCGGCGCCACCTTCCCAAATCCTCTTTATCAAAAGTGGTTGAGTGAATACTCGAAACTTCATTCGAACGTGAGGATCGATTACCAGTCGATTGGCTCCGGCGGTGGTATCAAACAACTGAAAGAACAGACAGTGGATTTCGGCGCCTCCGACGCGCCGATGAAAGATGACGACCTGAAGTCAGCGCCGGGCGAGGTGCTTCATGTCCCGACAGTGCTGGGCGCGGTTGTTATTACTTATAACCTTCAGGGCGTTAGCCAGCCGCTGAAGTTCTCTCCGGAAGTCATTGCCGACATCTTTCTGGGCAAAATCAAGAAATGGAACGATCCGAAGATCGTCGCTGACAATTCCGGCGTAACACTGCCGGCAAACGACATCACGGTGGTCCATCGTTCCGACGGCAGCGGCACGTCGGCTGTCTTCACTGATTACCTTTCAAAAGTCAGCGCTGAGTGGAAAGAGAAAGTCGGCTCCGGCACTTCCCCGAGTTGGCCCATCGGCATTGGTGGGAAAGGCAATGAAGGTGTTACGGGGCAAGTGAAGCAAACGCCGAACACGATCGGCTATGTCGAGTTGGCTTATGCAGTGCAGAACAAGCTGCCGGTGGCCGAGATCAAGAATGCGAGTGGAAGCTTTGTGGCGCCTTCGATCGATGCCGTCACGGCAGCAGCTTCGGCCTCAGTGGCAAACACGCCTGAAGACTTGCGCGTGTCGATCACGAATTCAGCAGGAGCACAGGCTTATCCAATCTCCAGCTACACCTACATTCTTGTTTACAAGGACCAGAAAGACGCGGCGAAAGGAAAAGCGCTCGTCGACTTTCTCTGGTGGGGAATTCACGACGGCGAACAGTTCGCGAAAGAGTTGCAGTACGCGCCATTACCCGAAGACATCGTGAAACGCGCCGAAGGCAAGATTAGTTCGATCACCGCAGGAGGGGCCGCACTTAGATAGCCACAAAAAGGCACAAAAAACACAAAATGATTTTATGTGCCTTTTGTGGCCCAAACAAAAAGATGAGTGCGGTCACGTATCAATCAACCTGGCGACGAGTAGTCGCGCCGACCGGAAACACGGGCGATGCAGTGTTTCGCATTCTGATGCTGCTCGTCGTGCTGTTGATGGTTGGCATTGTCGTGGCGATGGTGGTTGCGCTCGCTGCCGATTCAATGCTCTCGATTCGGCAGTTTGGTTTTGGTTTTTTGACAAGCCAGCGATGGGATCCGATCAAGGGCGAGTTTGGAGCGCTGCCATTCGTTTATGGAACTGTAGCTTCGTCGCTGATCGCGCTGCTGATCAGTGTTCCGTTTTCTTTGGGCATCGCGATCTTTTTGGTTGAGCAGGCGCCACGTTACATCGCACGGCCGGTAGGTTTTTTAGTCGAGCTGCTGGCAGCGATTCCGTCGGTAGTTTATGGCTTGTGGGGCATCTTCGTGTTGGCGCCTTTTCTGCGCCAGTATGTCGAGCCGGCTTTGGCAAAGTGGTTTGGCTGGCTGCCACTCTTCCAGGGTTCGATCACCGGCATCGGATTGCTGACGGGTGGGATCATCCTCGCGATCATGGTGACGCCGATCATCTCCGCTGTTGTGCGTGACGTGCTCGCCGCCGTGCCCGGTTCACAACGCGAAGCAGCGCTGGCCCTCGGTGCGACGAAGTGGGAAATGATTCGTGTCGTCCTCGTAAACGGCGCACCGGGTATCGCAGGCGCAGTGATCCTCGGATTAGGACGCGCGTTGGGCGAAACGATGGCAGTGACGATGGTCATCGGCAATCGTCCACAGATCAGCCTGTCACTTTTCGAACCGTCGTACACGATCGCGTCGGCGATAGCTAATGAATTCACCGAGGCGACCGGCGATCTTTATTTGAGCTCGCTGGTTGAGCTCGGGCTCATTCTGTTTCTCGTCACGTTTATTGTGAATGGCATCGCCCGGCTTTTGGTTTGGAATGTAACTCGACGGACTGGTGGAGTTGGTAGAGCAGCCTGATGATTAGTTACGCCGATCGGATGCGTCGTACAACGAGCGGGTTGATGACAACCTTGACGGGGTTGTGCACGTTGCTCGCCGTTGGCGCCCTGCTGTTGATTCTTTTTTATATCGCGTGGCAGGGAGTCGGCTCGCTCAACTTTCGATTTTTGACTGATAGTCCTCGCCCCGTTGGTGAAGGTGGCGGAATCGGAAATGCAATCGTGGGCTCGCTGGTGCTGCTTTTGATTTCCTCCGCCATCGGTTTGCCGCTGGGAATTTGTGTCGGAGTTTACTTGTCGGAGATTGGCAAAGGACGGTTCGGCAGCGTGATTCGTTTCATCGTGGACACTCTGACCGGGATTCCGTCCATTGTTACCGGCGTTTTTGTTTACGCGATCCTGGTGTTGCCGATGAAGCATTTTTCGGCGCTGGCCGGCGGCGTGGCGCTGGCGCTGATCATGGTCCCAATCGTCGCGCGGACGACGGAAGAAATGTTGAAGCTCGTGCCGCACAGTTTGCGCGAAGGCGCGCTGGCGCTCGGCGCTCCGCAATGGCGCGTGATCCTGGGCGTAGTCATTCCCGCGGCAGCGCCGGGAATCGCGACAGGTGCGATGCTCGCGATCGCGCGTGTTTCGGGCGAGACGGCGCCGCTGTTGTTCACAGCTTTTGGAAGTCGATTTTTCCCAGAGTCATTGAATCAGCCGATCGCGTCGTTAACGGTTCAGATTTACAACTACGCGATCTCGCCATACGACGAATGGCACGCGCAAGCATGGGCAGCAACGCTGGTGCTGATGACACTCGTGCTCGGTATCAACATCATCGTGCGGTTCTTAACTCGGAAGAAGTTTTAGTACACGGATTTTAACGGATAGAAAACAGGATTTTCGCGGATAGGATTTTTCTTTTGTGACTTTTGTGCCTTTTTGTGGCTGATTATGCCTGTTCAAACTGCGGCTCCAAAAATTGAAGTGCGGCCCTCGACGCCTCCGCCCGTACCCGGCAAGGCAAAAGTGTCGGTGCGCAATCTGAACTTCTTCTACGGCCGCGTGCAGGCACTTCACGACATCTCACTCGATATCCCGGAACGCATCGTGATGGCGTTCATCGGTCCATCAGGTTGCGGCAAGTCGACTTTCCTGCGCACGCTGAACCGAATGAACGACGTCATTCCCGGCACTCGTGTCGGTGGACAAGTGTCGATCGACGATCACGACATTTACGCGCCCGGAACGGACGTCGTTGAGCTGCGTCGCCGTGTGGGAATGGTGTTTCAGAAGTCGAACCCATTTCCGAAATCGATCTTTGACAACGTCGCGTACGGTTTGAAAATCAACAAGATTACAAACAGCAGCAGCGAGCTGGGCGATCGCGTCGAACAGGCACTGAAGGACGCGGCCTTGTGGAATGAAGTTAAGGATCGCTTGAAGACTTCCGCGTTGAGTCTTTCCGGAGGACAGCAACAACGTTTGTGCATCGCGCGCGCGCTCGCGATTCGTCCTGAGGTACTATTGATGGACGAGCCTGCTTCGGCACTCGATCCAATTGCAACCTCGAAGATCGAAGAGTTGATCTTCGATTTGAAAGCGCAGTACACGATCGTCATCGTCACGCACAACATGCAGCAGGCGGCACGTGTTTCCGATACGACCGCGTTCTTCCTGCTCGGCAAGTTGATCGAAGTAAATTCGACTGAGAAGATGTTCACCGCCCCCAACGAAAAACTGACTGAGGACTACATTACCGGAAGGTTTGGCTGAATCTACAAAAGCACTAAATTATGGATATCCACCGTCATCTTGACGACGAACTGAGCTCATTGCGTGACCGCGTTCTCTTGCTGGGCGGCGAAGCGGAACAAGCGCTCGAACGTGCAATGTATTCGCTGAGCGAGCGCGACAGCGACGTCGCCCGGGACGTGCTCGACCACGACGATCAAATCGATCATCTCGAAGTCGAGATCGACCGCCAGTGCATCGACATCATCGCGCTGCGCCAGCCCGCTGCGCGCGACCTGCGTTTCGTCATCTCCGTTGCGAAGATGGCGCCGGTTTTGGAGCGCATCGCCGACCACGCCTGCAACATCGCGCGCGCCGCCATCGATCTGAACAACGAACCGGAGCTGAAGTCAGTGCTCGACCTGAATCGCATGGCCGAACACGCGTTGCAGATGTTGCGCTCGTCGCTCGACGCGTTTACCACCGGCGATGCGATCACGGCGCGCGAGATCATCAAGAGCGACAGCGAGATCAACGATCTCTACAATCACACGTTCCATCGCCTGATTGAGCTGATGGTGACCGAACCGACCACTGCCACTCGCGATGCACGGCTCTTGTTTGTCGCCAAACACCTCGAACGCATCGGCGACTATGTTACTGATATTTGCGAATTGACGGTTTACATGGCTGAAGCCGCATTCATCAAACACATTAATTTATGACCCGCCCAATCCTGATCATCGAGGATGACGCCGACATCTCTGAGAGTCTGAAGTACAACTTCGAGCGCGAAGGATTGGCGGCAGTAACCGCGCCAACGGGAGAAGCCGGACTGTCCGCGGCATTGAACGAACGCGAACCGCCGCGACTCATCATCCTCGATTTAATGTTACCCGGAATGAGCGGTATCGAATTGTGCCGGCGCTTGCGACGCGAGCCCGCCACGAGGCGGACTCCGATCATCATGCTTACCGCAAAAGCGTCGGAATCGGATCGCGTCACGGGTCTCGATCTCGGCGCCGACGACTACATCACGAAGCCGTTTTCAGTGCGCGAGCTTTTGGCGCGCGTGCGCGCGGTGATGCGCCGTGCAGACGAGACGATGGGCAAGACCTACGAGGACGATCATCTGCTCATCGACTTCGACGACATTAGAGTCAACTGCGACGGCGTGAAGATCAAACTCACGAACAAGGAATTCACGCTGCTTTCAGTGCTCGCGAGAAGCGCGGATCGCGTGGTAACGCGACAGCAGTTGCTGGATAGTGTTTGGGGATACAGTTACTATGGCGATGCGCGTACGCTTGACGTGCACATCCGTCGATTGCGGCAGAAGCTCGATAAGTGCGGTGATTGCATCGAGACGGTCGTCGGAGTTGGTTATCGTTTTGTTGGTTGCACGGGCCAGGCGGCAGCGAGCAGTCAAAGTAATTAAGGAATGAAGCTCTCGTGCCCAGGCAACAGTCTCTTCTGATCGGTGCGTGTGTTCTTCTCACAGTCCTGGCACTGGTTGTTCCCTCGTCTTTAGCACGACTCGTTTTAGCGGGCCTGCTTTTAATAATGGTCATCGCTGTGGTCCTGAGTAATCGCAAGCCTGGTTCACCTGTCGAGCCGCTCGATGAAACAAACTCACCCGAGAATCTTGCTGTCAGTTCATTGCTTGAGGCAACGCTGAGCGGCATGCGCGAAGGTCTGCTGGTGGTGAACAAAGACATGCGCGTCGTTGCTTCCAACCCCGCCGCACACAAATTGTTCAATCCTTCTGTCGCGGCGTTGAAGTCGCAGCGACTGACAGAGCTGACTCGCAACCCCGCGATCTACAGCGCGTTTCTGGATGGGCTAAAAGGTATCGAGCGCAGTGGCGTGAAAGTTGAGACTCATGGACCAGAGCGACAGGTGTTCGACCTGCGCGTGGTCCCGATCGGCAGTGCGAATGGGCACGGCGCACAGGGCGCGCTCGGCGTCTTCTTCGACATCACTCGAACCGAGCGCCTGGAAATCATCAGGCAGGAGTTCCTCTCAAACGTATCACACGAACTAAGAACGCCGCTGACTGCGATCATCGCGTTTGTAGAAACACTCGAAACGGGCGCGATGGAAGATCAGGAGAGTTGCCAGCGCTTCCTTTCGATCATTCGCAAGAACGCTTCGCGCATGCACATCCTCATCGACGACATCCTCGAGCTCACGGCGATCGAAGGTGGCAACGTAACACTCCGCGCAGCCCCGGTTGAGTTGTACGCCCTCGTCGAGGAAGTGTGTGCGTCCCTCGCTGCAAAAGCTGCGGCGCAAAACGTGACGCTCGAAAACAATGTACCACCTGAGATGATGGTGAACGCTGATGAGCGCCGACTGGAGCAAATGCTCACGAACCTGATCGACAACGGGATCAAGTTCAGTCGCGAGCACGGCACCGTTGCGATCAGTTATGAGTCAGGCACCCGCGACAAGATTCTGGTTCACGACGACGGCGACGGAATCCCAGCACAGCACCTCGAGCGATTGTTCGAGCGCTTTTACCGGGTTGACCGGGCGCGTTCGAGAGACATGGGCGGGACCGGCCTCGGACTGGCAATAGTCAAGCATCTAGCGCTATTGCACGGCGGCGAAGTAACCGTCACCTCGGAATTGGGCAAAGGCACCACCTTCATTATCCACCTACCGAGAGAGGGCCACTCAGAACAAGTCAAAAAGACTAGATAGAACAAGAAGAATAGATAGAACAAGTCAGGAAGGGCGGCTTGCCCCCGCTGCTTCGTAATTTCAACGAGCGGGGGCAAGCCGCCCTTCCTGACTTGTTCTATTTTATAGGCCCTTAATCCCCCTCTGCAAAACACTGTTGCAACCGCCTGCTGGGGTTTGCCATAATGCCTGTGAGGTTTTCACCCTCGGTCTCGTCCCCGACAGCCCCGCAGGTGCCCCGGTTACTCACGAAGTAATGCTTAGCCGAACAGACTAGGTCTGAGGGGATTAACTATGCGAATGCGACGAGTTTTCCGAGCTGTTTCATCATTCCTAACCCAGTTGTGTGCCGCTCTCCTGAAAGCTGTAGTCACGAGCCTGGTTCTTGGTCTTTTTCTGGTCACTGTCATGCACCACATGGGCGTTCCGGTACCCAGCGTAACCGAGTTGTTGAGAGGGGTTTCGAAACTGGCGCACGCCCTATCATAGAGGAAGAAAATTGAGCCCAGAGCTGAGTAAGGCCTACGACCTGCTGGGAGTGAAGCCCGGCGTTTCAAACAGGGAACTGAAGGCAGCGCATCGAGACCTTGCGAAGGTTTGGCACCCGGATAGGTTTCTGCACGACCCGCGTCTTCAGGAAAAGGCGCAGGAGAAGCTGAAAGAGATCAACGAAGCTTACGAGCTCTTGATCTCAGGCAAGATTCCGAGACCATCGAGATCTGCCGAGACTGTTTACTCTCAGCCGCAGCGGCGACGCACGAACAGTTCGCAATGGACCGCGATTCCGTTGCTCATCTTCATCGCTGTCTTCGCGGTTACCATCACGCTTTTACTGCAACGCCGTAAGCCCGTGCCGTTGCCGGTTGAAGAGACACAGACAGCAGCTCTGCCTCAAGCACCACCGGATCAGTCAAACTCACGCACCAGACCAGCTTCAAAGCCCAACTCACCAGAGAGCGAAGCGCCCGAGGCCACTTCCACAGAAACTTCAGCACCGACAGCGGCACTCGAAACCGTCACCGTAACCATCGATCCGGAGAGCGGCCTGCTCGCAAAGCAGGATTGTCCTGTGCGCAGCCGCATGACTTACCCCACCGGCAGCCAACCGACCGGTTACTGCAACCTCACCCACACTCCACTACCAAAAGAATCACGCATCAAATCGCTCGCCAAGAGCGTGGGCCGCGCCCTCGACTGACAAATCTCAGTATCTCCGGTGCCGGCGTCTATACTGCCGCTTCTTATGGTAGTGATAGACCGTGCCCGCGCCTGCTCCCGCGCCCGCGCCGATGAGTGCGCCTTTCTTACCGCCAATCAACGCGCCCGCACCCGCGCCGATGGCTGTGCCAATACCGATACGCTTCGCAGCCTTCTTTTTTCCGGCTTGTGGGTTTCGATAACGCCTGCGTTGGCCACTCGCAACGGGAACCGCCACTGCGAAGGAAAACATTAACAACAGGACTAATAACGTTCGTAATACGCGATTTCGATACACTATCAATGCTCCTACTCCATTTAATTTTTGGTCGGGAAACGTACGGAGTAGGTGTTGAGCAACCATTATGCCAACCGCGTTAATCCGCGGCTCAGAACGCGAACACTAGCTGCTGCTGCACGCGATATGTCGTCGGTGCGAAGGCGCCGACCGGGACGAAGAAGTTTGGATACTGTCCACTGCGCCGCAACGAATTCTGAAAGAAGAACAAGCTTTGAAAGGTCACTTTTCGAGTGATGCCATACTCGAAACGGAAATGATTTGTGCGAATGTTGACGCCGGTGTTTGTTCCGAGGTCATCGTCAGTCACTTGCGAGATCATCGCGTTCGCGCCTTTGATCGCGAAGACGTAGAGAAACGCCATGTCACCGCGTTTAGTAATGCGTCCCAACTGTAGCGCCGCCAGCATCGCATCGCGCTCATTCAAACCCGTCGCCACGTTACGCGCGAGCTGGAGATTAAATGTTACCGGGTAGACGTGATCGTCGCGCGTGAAGCCTGCGTAGTTCAAACGATACGTGAGTCGCGCAACCTTGAATCCCGGTGCGGTGTAAACGACTCCGCCCGGAGTCGTGGTGGCGTTGCCTGTTCCCGGCAGCGGCCCGGAGAGCGCGATACCTATACCGGGTTGAACGAGCAACACGAGTCCATCCGTGGCTGAGGCAAGTTGAATCTGATTCGGATGACGATAGAGTTGAATGTCGCCGCCAATCTGGCTGGACCACCTTTTGTTAAATGTTTGATTCGCGAGCACGCCCTGATGGAAGAGAGTCGCGGAGCGTCCTGCTGTTCCGACGATCTCACCGGCGCGAGCCAGAGGACTGTTGGGTTGGATCACCGCGACGTTCGGAGTTGAAAGAATGTACTGGCCGGCGCGCAATTCGAGACTCGAGAGGTAAACGCCGTTCGGTTTGAATGAGGCTGTGTATTTTTCGTTGAAGCCATTGAAGCGAAGATCGTCATCAAACAAAAAGCGTGAGTTGTCGGCAAAGATGTCCAGCACGCGGCCGGCCTGAAGTTGAACTGACTTATTCGGGCGATACTCAATCCATGCCTCACTCAACGAAAACGGAGCGCGAACCGTCATCGAGGTGAAGTCCTGGTTTGTCGAGAGTTGATTGTTCAGCGGTCCGGTGGCGAGTTGGCCGTGAAAACTGAGATTCGGATGAATGTCAGTATCGAAATTTAGCCTGACGCGATACCTGGCGCGCGCGTTTTGCACGTGTTCGAGTGGTGGATCGGGTGGCGTGGTGGAGCTACGAAAGATGCCATCGAAACGGACACGGAAGTCGCCGCTAAATCGTACCGGGCCGATTTTCAAAGCCTGGCCTTCGAGTTTGGTGAGGCGTTGTTCGACGGTCGGCGTCTGCTGTGGTTCGGGTGAGATGGCTACGGGAGTTTCAGCTTCTTTGGCGCTTACTACTGTTGCGACTGGCTGACCTGCGCCGGAGAGTTTTTCTAACAAGGCCTGGATTGTCTGTTGCTGTTCCAGCAGCGTCTTTTGTAACTGGTCCAGTTTGCTGTTCTGCCGCTCGAGTTCGCTTTCGAGAAGACGCACGCGGTCGGCGACGTTCGTCTCCGATGGCGACTTATCCAGCTCCTGAGCGCGGGCGTTGTTCGTCAGGCAGAATGATAGAAAAGCCAGGCATAGGCCGAAGCGTAGCGCGATATTCATGTTGTCAGGTCCTCGTTTGGATTGGAGCTTAAGAGACATTGCAGGATATGGCCGTTATCTTAAATCGAGCTTGCTGTGAAGTTACATTGATGTGAACAGAACGATCTTGGTGAATCGGGTACTGACCCGATCCACTAAGATCTAGACAGTCGTTGACAATAATCTTTGCCGCCCCTTACTATTTTGTGACAGATAAAATCGAATGATGCTTCTTCAAGCAGCAACCACGACCACTCAAAGTGTTGGCAGCCCGATCACAGCCTACTGGCCGGTGATGATCTTTTTCGCCGTGGCCGTAATCTTTCCGGTGCTCCCGATTATTCTCGGCAGATTCTTACGCCCGATCAAATACGAGAAGAACAAGATGCGCCCGTACGAGTGCGGCATCGACCCCACGACTGAAGCGCACGAGCGCTTTACCGTGCGTTATTACATCGTGGCCATGTTGTTTCTAATCTTCGACGTGGAAACGATTTTTCTGCTGCCCTGGGCGATAATCTTCATGGGCGACGATTTCTCGTTTACGAAGTTTGCGCTGCTCGAGATGTTTGTGTTTATCGCGATTCTGGTAGTCGGTTATTACTACGCGTGGCGCAAAGGCGCGTTGGAGTGGGCGTGATCTATGGCTGAACACGAAGAAGGATTTGTTTTAACCACCGTCGATTCGATCATGAATTCGATTCGACGCACCGTAGGTGCCAAGACGGTCGACATTGCCGCGCCGGTAGTTAACTGGGCGCGCAAGTCAGCGCTTTGGCCCATGACCTTCGGCCTGGCGTGTTGTGCCATCGAGATGATTGCTACTGGCGCGGGTCGATTCGACATCGATCGCTTTGGCGCCGGTGTCTTTCGTCCGAGTCCACGTCAAAGCGATCTGATCATCGTCGCCGGCACGGTGACATTGAAGATGGGCCCGGTGGTGCGCCGAGTTTACGATCAGATGCCCGAGCCCAAGTGGGCCATCGCTATGGGCGCGTGTGCCTCCACTGGTGGACCATTCGATTCCTACTCCACGATGCAGGGCGTCGATCGCTGCATCCCTGTCGATGTTTATATTCCCGGTTGTCCCCCGCGACCTGAAGCCCTCCTCTACGGCCTGATGCGTTTGCAAGACATAATCATGCGTGAAGCGCCTTCGGCTTACATTTTCGAGTCAGACGGCACCGTCCATCGCAAACGGCAATTCGAAGGCGAAGACGGTGTCAACGCTCTTCCCAATATCGCCATGGGCTCTGCCGATGCCATGCTTCGATAACAGTTTTTGGAGGAATGAAAATGAAATATCTTTTTCAAAACAGTTTGCGGGCTGTTCTGGTTTTAAGTGTAGTTTTAGGATTGACGACGATCAGTTTTGCACAGACAAGGCCAACGGCTAAGAGGCGCACGACCACCAGAAGAGTGGTCTCACTTATCCCTGCCGGCACTGATCTTAAAGTTCGAATCAACGATACGTTATCAAGTAAAGACTCGCGCATCGGCGATCGATTTACCGCGACGGTGATCGATCCGAGTCGCTTCGACGAAGCAAGGCTCAATGGGCACGTCAGCTCGATACAGAAGTCAGGCAAAATCAAAGGCCGGACCAGCATGAACCTCGCGTTTGATTCCGTGGAGCTGAGTGATGGACGCAGAGGTGTGCTGCACGGCTACGTGACGAGAGTTTACGGCGACGATTCCGGGAAGGCGGATAACGAAGGCGGAATCGAATCCGGGAGCCGGACCAAGCAAACGGTCAAGCGCGCCGGCATTGGCGCGACCGTCGGCGCGATCGTCGGTGGTATCGCGGGTGGCGGCAAGGGCGCTGCGATCGGATTGATCGTCGGTGGCGCCGGCGGCGCGGGCTCCCTGGCCATCAACGGCAGCAAGGAACTGAAGATCGAATCGGGCACGGAAATGCTCGTGCACGTCACTCGCTAGTTCCAGGAAGAAGTTAGCCACAGATAACACGGATGACACGGATCAGCTTTTCTGATCTGTGTCATCCGTGTTTATCTGTGGCTAACTCTTTTTGGAAGAAATTCTGCGGAAGCTCGTCTAACCTACCGATGATGGTGGCTGAACAGCTTATCGATGGACGGATCATTGAAGCCTGCCAGCAGGGCGACCGCGCTGCCTTTCAGCTTCTCTTCGAGACGTACAAAGACAAGGTGTTCTCCATCGCTGTTTACTCCAGCGGCGACAGAGCGTTGGCGGACGACATCACGCAACAGATCTTTCTGAAGTTGTTTACCGCCATTCGCCAGTTTCGAGGTGAGTCGGAGTTTACCACCTGGCTCTACCGGCTGGTCGTCAATGCCTGTCTTGATGAAAGGCGTCGTCGCCGGAGATTGTTGCCGTGGGGAGAGACTGTGGCCATGAGAAAGGCCGGCGAAAGGAAACCGCAGGAGAAGCAGTACGCGCGTCGCGAAGTTTCTGAAGCCGTGCAGGCGGCCATCGGCGAGCTGAAGCCGAAGTTTCGTTTGCCGATTTTGTTGAAGTACATCGAGGGACTGTCATACGAAGAGATCGCAAGCGTGATGGGTTGTTCGAAGGGCACGGTGGCTTCGCGTCTCAACCGCGGGCACAGCCAGCTAGCGAAGCGGCTTTCGCATTTGAACAATCCCGCCGTTTGGGGAGAGTAATTGATGTTGTCGAGGCACGTAACAAAAGATATTTCAGCTTATTGTCATGGAGAGCTGTCGAGCGAGGAGTCGAAGCAGTTTGCGGAACATCTGATTTCGTGTGCGAAGTGTCGAACGAAATTCGAAGAAGTTAAGTTAGGTATCAAACTCGCGGAACAACTGCCGCAACTTTCGGCGCCCGATTATCTTTGGCGTGACCTCGAGCCTTTACTCGCGAAACAAACTACGGCTGGTTCGATCTCCTGGTCCTGGCAGCTCAAAGCCGCCGCGGCAGTAGTTCTGCTGCTGCTCTCAGCCGCAACAGCGTTGTTGGTCTACAACACCCGCAGACCTCCTGAAATCGCCTCTGTAAAACCTTCCTGGCTAGTGAAGCGACTCGACGGCACGCCGAAGATCGGCTCCGAACAGATCGCAAACAACGGACAATTAAGGGTTGGTGAGTGGTTGGAGACAGACGGAAGCTCGCGCGCACAGATCGCGGTCGGCTCGATCGGCAACGTGGATATCGACGAGAACACGCGCGTGCGGTTGTTGCAAACAGAGCCTACCGAGCATCGTCTTGAGCTGGCGCGCGGGAAGATGAGTGCGCGAATCTGGGCGCCGCCACGTCTCTTCTTTGTTGATACTCCTTCCGCCGTCGCAGCGGATCTCGGTTGTGCTTACACGCTTGAAGTTGACGATCATGGTGGCAGCCTCTTGCGCGTGACGTCAGGTTGGGTGGCGTTAGAGTTGAAAGATCGCGAATCGATAGTCCCGACCGGAGCAGCCTGCGAAACGCAGCCCGGCATCGGCCCCGGCACTCCTTACTTCGAAGACGCGCCCGCCGCATTCCGTGAAGCGCTGAGAAAGTTCGATTTCGAGCACGACACAACCGCCCTGCCTGCCATATTGGACCAGGCACGGCCACGCGACACCCTCACGCTGTGGCATCTGTTGGCGCGCGTGAACGGCGACGATCGAGTTCACGTTTACGAGAAGATGGCGGTTCTCGTTCCGCCTCCCTCAGGCGTTACGCGTGAAGGTGTTTTGCAGTTGGACCAGCAGATGCTCGATGCGTGGAAAAACGAGCTCGAATCAACATGGAACGGCGGCAGGCCCGGTGTCCCTAAGACCGTTAAGGATGCGTATTGGAAAGTCAGGAGCGGACTGAGCCGCCGTCTGAAAGAGATGGCCCCGAAGTAGGAGGTAAGGAAATGAGCAAACAAAGTGTTCTCGATCGAAGGTCCTTTTTGCGTTGCGCCTCGTCAACTGTGCTAACGCTACCGCTCATCGGAATGAGCGTGATGGAGCTCACGAGCTGCGCGCGCGCGACAGGCAGCAGTGGCGGCGGCGTGTGGCGAACCTCGATTTGCCCGGACAACGAACCTGGTGAGCCTTTGATCGTTTCCGGCACGATCTACACTCCGGACGGCCGCACGCCATTGGAAGGAATCAATCTCTTCGTCTATCAAACCGACGCCACCGGCGTTTACACAACAAGCGGTGGCAACAATCGCAACACCCGCTTGCACGGCTCGATGCGTACAAACAAGGAAGGTCGCTACGAATTTCGGACCATCAAACCCGGCTCATATCCGGGCCGCACAATCCCAGCACACATTCACGCCTACGTCTCCGGCCCCGGTTATCCCGAATACTGGATCGACGAATTTCTCTTTGACGACGATCGTTTTGTTAAGGACGACGTCCGTCAAAAGGCCCTGGCCCAGGGCTCCTTCTCACCCGTACTGAAGCTGACACGCGGCAGCGACGGCATTCTACACGGCGTGCGCAACATCAAAGTCGAGCGCTGTTCACGCAACTGCACGGGCCAGTAACACTAAACACCCGAAAGGTGGCTTGTGTCGTTAACGCAGAGAACCCTCACGAAACCATCGTCGCGAAGCTCGAACCGTGTAATACCGCAATTGGAACTCGAGATCCATACGGGCTTGAGTTCGGGGGCGTCGAGGGCGCCCATGAGGTGGAGGGCGAGGATGCAGATGGTGCCGGTGTGGCTGAAGACTGCGATCTTGCCGCCGCGATGCTGCACGATGAGCTCGTCGAGCTTTTGCCAGGCGCGGTCGAGTAACTGGCGATAACTTTCGCCGCCGGTTAGTACGTGTTCGAAGTCACGTCTCAGGAGCGCTGCGTACTGTTCGGGGTGCTGCTGGGCGGCGTCCTCGAAAGTGAGACCTTCCATCACGCCCACGCTGCGCTCGCGAAAGGCGCTGGTGCCGTTGATTGGTAAACGAGTCAGATTCGAGAGTGGTCGCGCGGTCTCCATGGCTCGGGCGAGATCGCTCGAATAGATCGCCGTCAATGATTCGGATTTGAGAATGCGCGCGGTTAGCTCAGCCTGTTTGTGGCCGCGAGCGGACAAGGGTGTCGCGGTGTGTCCGCCAAAGCGACGTTCAGCGTTTCCCTTGGATTGACCATGACGGATCAGGAGGACGTTCGTAGCAAGGGGCATTGCGCGAAAGACCTTTGTTATTGTTTAAGCTGCGACCGCTTCAGCCTTCAACTTCTCCGCCTGGTAATGTGACACCAGTGCGTCGATGAACGGGTCGAGGTTGCCCTCCATCACGAGATCGAGCTGGTGAATCGTTAAGCCGATGCGGTGATCTGTTACGCGGTTCTCTTTGAAGTTGTAAGTGCGAATCTTTTCGGAGCGATCGCCGGAGCCAACCATCGAGCGGCGTTCGCTTGCCTGCGCGTCGTGTTGCTTCTGCTCTTCGAGCTCCTGCAAACGCGCACGCAGAACACGCATCGCTTTCTCGCGGTTCTTGATCTGCGACTTCTCGTCCTGCATCGAAACAACTGCTCCGGTAGGCAAGTGCGTGATACGCACCGCGGAGTAAGTCGTGTTGACTGACTGCCCACCAGGACCAGACGAGCAGAACGTGTCAATACGCAGATCTTTCGGATCGATCTTCACGTCAACTTCTTCCGCTTCCGGTAACACTGCCACGGTGATCGCGGACGTATGGATCCGGCCACTCGCCTCGGTCTGCGGCACACGCTGCACGCGATGAACGCCCGACTCGTGTTTCAACTTCGAATAAACCTTGTCGCCTTCAATCAACACGATCGCTTCTTTCAAGCCGCCGATGCCGGATTCCGACGCTTCCAGCACCTCGAAACGCCAGCGCTGCTTCTCAGCGTAACGCGAATACATGCGCACCATCTCGGCGGCGAACAGCGTCGCTTCGTCGCCGCCCGTTCCGGCGCGAATCTCGAGAATCACGTTCTTTTCGTCGTTTGGATCGCTCGGGACGAGCAGGAGTTTGAGCTCTCGATCGGCTTCGTCGATCTTCGCCTGGAGTGAGTCGAGCTCAAGACGCGCCATCTCGCGCATTTCGTCGTCGTCGGAAGTATCGAACAACTCGCGCGCGTCTGACAGTTCCTTTTTCAATCCCTTCCAGGCCTGGTACTTTTGCACGACTTCACCGAGCGTACGATGTTGTTTCGCTACTTTGCCGTACGCAGACGGGTTCGACAGCAACTCCGGAGACGACATCTCCTGGGTCAGCTCATCGTATCTGATAACGATCTGTTCGAGTCTGTCTAACATGCAAACCTCACGATAGCGGCGCCGGCAACGGTTCTCCGGTCTGCGGCTCCAGCTTTAACGATTCCTTCAACGCTTCGATCGCGACTTCGAGCTGTTCGTCGTCCGGCTCCTGCGTGGTGATGTTTTGCAGCCACACGCCGGGTCTCGTCATCAGCTTGAAGAACCAACTGCTCTCTTTCTTCGCCGACAAGCGAATGATCTCATACGAGAGACCAGCGACGACGGGCATCAGCGCGATGCGAATCAGGAAGTTCAACAACAACGAATCAAACTTAATCACCGAAAAGAGCACGATCGCAACGAGCATAACCACCATCAGGAAGCTCGTCCCGCAGCGTGGATGCTGGCGTGGCTGCGGCCGCGCGTTATCGACCGTCAGCGGCAAGCCTGCTTCCCAGGTGAACACGGTTTTGTGTTCGGCGCCGTGGTACTGAAAGACGCGGCGTATGTCCTTCAACAGCGAGAAGCTGAAGATCATGATCAAGAAGAACGTCATGCGTATCAGCCCATCGATCAGGTTGAAGGCCACTGAAGGACGCACCGGATGCAGGTAAGTGCGAACCGAGGTCCACGCGTTCGAGTACCATGCTTCTTCTTCCTGAGCGGGTTCGGCAGCGGCAGTGTTACCAGTTACAGCCGGAGCGCTTGCCACTGCCGGAGTCGTCGCCCAACCCGCCGCGATAAAGAGCGCGTTGGTGAGCAACAGCGGAGCAGCGACGAAAAGCAGCACGTTGAAGATCAACGCAAAGACGATCGATCCGGCGGCAGCGGCGGTTGTGCCTTTCTTGAGCTCATCCTTTGACTGCTGCCTCGTCGGAACAGGGAAGAGACCCGGCACCGCGCCAGTCAAACCTGCAAAATCTCCCTCGCCTTCGATCACCACCGGCGAAAGCGCGACTTTCACCTCGGCCTCTTCAGCTTCGGCAAAAGCTTCGTTCGCTGAGTAGTTCAGGGCCTTGATTCCCAAGCCCATCGACTGCACCAGAACTGCCCCACCGCGCAACACGGGCAGCTTCAACAACGGAAACTTGTCGCTCCATTTAGGCAGGCGCGCCGCTGTGTTCACGATGGTGCCGTCGGCCTTGCGCACGGCAATCGCGTAAGCGTTTGGCGTCCGCATCATCACGCCTTCAATAACGGCCTGGCCGCCAACGATGAGATCTCGTTCTGGTGTGCTCATATTTCGAAAGATCTGAGGTTACAAAAATGCCGGCGTTGGCTGTAGTTCACTTAAAAGCGACTACTAACTGACGCCGGCGCGTGGAAGCTGTTTTGGCTAATGCTGTGGAGTGGCAGCGCTCTCTGTGGCTGGTTTCTTGCCGTAGCGCTTGTTGAAGCGATCGACGCGTCCTGCGGTATCGACCAGCTTCTGTTTTCCGGTAAAGAATGGATGGCAAGCCGAACAAATTTCGACGTGCAGGTCACCTTTCTTGGTAGAGCGAGTCTTGAAGCTCTCGCCACACGCGCAGGTAACCGTAATTTCGACGTATTCTGGGTGTATTCCTGGTTTCATTTTGATCACTCTCTATAGGCGGCACCATGCCGCATTTACAAACATTATATGATAGGGGCCTCTGCGCGGGATCGTCAAGCTCACCCGCTTGATGAACTACATACACTCACGTCACAATGAGAACCATGAAACCTGCGTCGCTATTTCTCTTAATCACACTGGCTTTCCTGCTGACACCCTTAAACACCTATTCACAACAACTCGATCCGAATCTCTACTCCGGTCTGCGCTGGCGCATGATTGGCCCGTTTCGCGGTGGGCGCGTCAACGCCGTCAGCGGCGTCACCGGTCAGCCCGACACCTTTTACTTCGGCTCGGTAGGCGGCGGTGTGTGGAAATCGCTGAACTCCGGTCGCACCTGGACTCCGATCTTCGACGCAAACAATGTCGCCTCGATTGGGGCGATTGCGACTGCCAGCCCAAACACGGTCTACGTCGGCACCGGCGAACCCGACATGCGCGACTCGATCGCTTACGGCAATGGCGTTTACAAATCGACGGACGCCGGAAAGACGTGGAAGCATCTCGGCCTCGAAAATACAAAACAGATTGGCCGGATCATCATCGATCCGAAAAACCCGAACACGGTTTTTGTCGCCGCCATGGGCAATGCTTACGCGTCGAATCCCGATCGCGGTGTCTACCGCTCGCAGGATGGCGGCGCGACCTGGCAAAAGGTGCTCTTCAAAAATGAGGACGTCGGCGGGATCGATCTCGCTTTCGATCCGGTCGATTCCAAAGTAGTTTACGCGACGCTCTGGAACGTACGCCGGCCACCTTGGTTTATCTACGCTCCGGCGAATGGACCGGGCGGCGGCATCTTCAAGTCAACCGACGGCGGCTCAACCTGGAACGAGATTTCCGCCGGGATTCCTCTTGAAGGTCGCGGACACATCGGCATCGCGGTGGCGTCTTCAAATCGTAATCGACTCTACGCTGTCGTCGACGCGAAGGAAGGCGGTGTGTTTATTTCTAATGATGCGGGCGCCACCTGGGCCAGGCTCTCGAGCGACAAACGACTGTGGGACCGCGGTTGGTATTTTGAAAAAGTCACGGTAGATCCGAAGAACGCAGACGTCGTCTACGTGATGAACACTTCGATCTATCGTTCGACTGACGCGGGCAAAACGTGGACACCGATCAAAGGCGCACCCGGCGGTGACGATTATCACCAACTCTGGATCAATCCTGACGATCCGAAGCGAATGATTGTCGCCAGCGATCAGGGCTCGATCGTGACTGTCGATGGCGCGGCAACGTGGAGCTCCTGGTACAACCAACCGACAGCGCAGATCTATCACGTCGCAGCGGACTATCGTTTTCCGTACTGGGTCACGGGCGCGCAACAAGACAGTGGCGCCGTCGGCACTCCCTCGCGCAGCAATCATTCCGAGATTTCCAATCGCGATTGGGAAGGTTTGTGCGCGGGTGGCGAAGCGGGCTACACCGCGCCCGATCCGCTGCATCCCGAACTTCTCTTCGGTGGCACTGTCTCGCGTTGCAACGTCCTAACAGGTGAGACGAAAAACGTTTCGCCTGAGCGCGGCGCGGCGCCCGGGCAGTTTCGTCACGCGTGGACGCAGCCACTCGTCTTCTCGCTGGCCGATCCGCGTGCCCTCTATTACGCAAATCAATTTCTATATAAGACGACAAATGGCGGCGAGAGCTGGGCGCAGATCAGTCCGGACCTGACGCGCGAAGATCCGGGCGTGCCGGCGAATCTCAACGAGGCTGCCGCTGCTGATGCGCCCGCGGACAAGCGTCGCGGCGTCATTTACACGATCGCGCCGTCGCCTCTGCGCGCGGCGACAATCTGGATCGGCACCGACGACGGTCTGGTTCAATTGACGAAGGACGATGGCAAGACGTGGCAGAACGTGACGCCGCCCGCGCTCACCTCGTGGAGCAAAGTCGTGATGATTGAAGCTTCGCATTTTGATGTGAACGAAGCCTACGCCGCAGTCGAACGGCACCAGCTCGCTGACTACGAGCCGCACCTCTATCGCACACTCGACTCCGGAAAAACATGGACCGAAATAACTAAAGGACTGCCCGCGGGCGTCTACGTGCAAACCGTGAAAGAAGATCCGAATCGTCGCGGACTGTTATTCACCGGCACCGAACGCGCTGTCTTCGTTTCGTTTGATGACGGCGATCATTGGCAGTCGCTGCAACTGAATCTGCCCCCCGCGTCGATGCGCGACCTCGACGTTCATGGCGACGACTTGATCGTCGCAACACATGGCCGCGGCTTCTGGATGCTCGATAACATCTCGGCGTTGCGGCAGAGCAAAGCCAACGTCGGCAGCGCGCATTTGTTTCAACCCGCTGACGCGATCCTGATGATGGCCGGAAACGACAACGGCACGCCGATGCCACGCGATGAACCGTTGGCTGAGAACGCTCCCGTTGGCGCGATGATCGACTACTACTTGAAGTCGAACGCGAGTGGCCCGGTAACACTCGAGATACTCGATCCTGCGGGCGAAGTCGTTCGCAAGTATTCGAGTGAAGACAAAGGACCGCCGGTGAATCCGGAGACGCTCAACATTCCCGCGTATTGGGTGCGACCGTTTGAGCCCCTCTCGACTGCGGCAGGTATGCATCGATGGATCTGGGATCTGCGACCGACGCCACCTCCGCGGCCAACAGGCGGTGGTGGCGGTTTCGGCGGACGCGGCGCTGTTCCGATGGTCCTGCCGGGAGTCTACACGGTGAAGCTTTCCGTCGGCGGGAAGAATTATACGCAGCCGCTGGTCGTGAAAATGGATCCGCGAACTAAGTAGACTTTCGCTTCGTGTTTCGTTCCCAGAAGACGCCGTCTGCGTAGCCTTGAATACGCTGGTCGTTGGAGGCGAGATCCAGGCGCTTCTGGGCGAGGCAGCAGAAGGTCTGGTCGATCTCGACGCCCAGGTAGTGCCGTCCGAGCTTTTTGGCGACGACGGTGGTTGTGCCCGAGCCGTTGAATGGATCAAAGACGAGGTCGTTTTCACGCGAGCTTGCAAGAATGATTTTTGCCAGGAGCTTCTCGGGTTTTTGCGTCGGATGGTCGGTGTTTTCCGGCATCGACCAGTAGGGAACGGTCAAGTCAGTCCACAGATTTGATGGATGAGTGACGCGGAAGCGGCCGTTTTCGGTCTCCGTCCAGTCCTTCGGGTCGCCGTTTCGATCGGTGTACGGCGCGATCACCTGCCGCTTGAGCATCACGGCATCGACGTTGAAGTAATAATTCTCACTAACCGTAAAGAACCAGATGTCTTCCGAGCAGTTTTTCCAGTTTGACTTCGCTCCACGGCCCTTTTCCCGCTCCCATGTGATTCGATTCTGCGGAATGAAATATTTTTCGCCGAGCCGGTGAATGGCTGCTGAGCTTCTCCAGTCGCCACAGAGGTAAATAGAAGCCGCCGGCTTGAGTATTCTCACCGTCAGCGCCAGCCACGAATCGAGCCATTCGGCGTACTCGTCAATCGATGTTTTTCTGAACTTGCGATCGTTGAAACTCTTCGTGAGGTTATACGGCGGGTCAGCAAACATCAGATCAACTGACTGCTCCGGCAGCTTCGGCAGCACCTCAAAAATGTCCTGACAAAAGACTCTGTCACGTACTTCGTTTGCTGTCGCAGGCGACTCAAGCCTCTGCATTCGAGTTCGATAATCAGCCAACTCCTCGTCCGAAAGCGTCAGAGTTCTATTTAAAGGAGCCCGGGTGTTTGCCATCAGGACACTTTACCTCAGGTCGCAAACGCTATTGAGAATTCATTTTGCGCTTTTTGTGCCTTTTTGCGGCGCGCTTTGCTATAATCCGTTTTCGCTTTCTTCTCTTACTCGCTGTAACAGCAGTGTTTACGAAGCGATTGTCTTCCCGATCTCATTGTGGAGATAGTCAGCCGAATATAAGTCTAAGTGTAGACGAACTGCCGGCATAGATGTCAGAAGACACGAAGCAACCTGGTTCTGAAGAACCCACAAAGCCGGGCGTCTCAGATTCTGAGGCGTCCGGCACGCCACCACCATCAGCAATTCCGCCCGCAGGAACGCTCGCCGGAGCTGACGCTGAAAAGGCGTCGATGGTCGAGCAGGCGAAGTCGCGTGTGGCTGCGGTGAAGGAATCGCTGGCCGACCAGGCCGCCGCACCTGGCGCGCCGAAACCTCCCGTTAAGAAAAAAGAGGAAGGGCCGAAACCGACCGACGCCGCTGAGCACCCGCTGGTCAGGAAACTGAAAGCGCAATTTGGCGAGGCGATTGGCGAAGCGTCCGAGTTTATTGGTCAACTTTCGGTCAACGTCGATAGCCAGCGCATCGTCGAGGTCTGCGATTTTCTTAAAGGCGACGCGGAGACGAGTTTCAACTACCTTTCCGATTTGACGTGTGTGCACTACCCGGATCGAAGAGACGCGCCGTTTGAGATCGTCTACAACCTGTTTTCGATCGAAGCGAATGAGCGAGTCCGGTTGAAGGTCAGAACCAGGGACAGTGTTGATAGTGTGACCGGCGTTTGGCCCGCGGCGAACTGGCTCGAGCGCGAGGTTTTCGATCTGTTTGGCGTTCGTTTCGCTGGTCATCCGGATCTGCGGCGCTTGCTCTTGCCGCCGGATTGGGAAGGGCATCCGTTTCGAAAAGATTTCCCGCTGGAGTTTGTCGAGAATGCCTGGACGGCGAAACACTTGCCGGAGATGACTGAGGTCGAGATGGAGCAGTTGCAACAGCGACGTGCTTACGGTCTCGATCTTCTTTCCGTGCCCCAGGAACGAATGATGCGCGAGATATTTATTGGCGGCAAAGAAGTGATGCCGAAGGACAAATGACGCCAAAAGAGATCGCTACTCATTACGCAGCGAAAGTGTTCGATACGCCGGAGGCGGCACAAGCGGCAGGGTTTGTTTTGACTGAAACCGCGGCGCCAAGAAACGTCTGGAACAAAGCGAGCGCCGCGAGCGCGATCGTGCTGAAGTTGGTAGACAGAAGAGAAAGCGGCGAGGTGGAAGACATCGGCTTGGTGATCGAACCGTTCCGTGTGACGGGTTGTTACAAACCACACCCGGTCGAGCAACCAGCCGCCTAGCCGGAAGTTTAGAGTTCAACCTTTAGGTTGCTCTTGCGGAAAAGACAAGCTAAAGCTTGAACTCTGAACTGTGAACCTTAATTCAAGATGCATCAGGTAGAAATAGCGACAACTCAAGAGACACTGCTCGACAGCCCGGAGATGGTGCTGAATATGGGCCCGCAGCACCCGTCAACGCATGGCGTGCTGCGCGTGGTTCTCAAGCTCGACGGCGAGACCGTGATGGATCTCGATTGCGACATCGGCTATCTGCATCGCGGCATGGAGAAGATCGCCGAGAACCGCATGTATACGCAGATCGCGCCGTATTGGGACCGACTCGATTACATCGCCGCAGTCTCGAACGGCCTCGTGTGGGTGGAAACTGTCGAGCAGATGATGGGATTGCCGGTTCCGCCGCGCGCTCATTACCTGCGCACGATTCTCACCGAGCTCAATCGCATCGCTTCACACCTGCTCTGGCTGGCCACGCACGCGCTCGACATCGGCGCCGTCACCGTTTTGCTGTGGGCACTGCGCGAGCGCGAAGAAATTCTGAAGATCTTCGAACGGCAGTTTGGCGCGCGTTTGACATGTCACGCATGGCGCGTCGGCGGTATGCCGAACGATGCTTACGACGATTTCAACAAAGACGTACGGCAGTTCATCAACAACTTTCCGAAGCGACTCGATGAGTATGAAACAGTGCTCTCCGAGAATCGCATCTGGTTGAGTCGAACAGTCGGGATCGGAGTGATCTCCGCCGAAGACGCGATCGCGATCGGGTTGTCAGGTCCGGCACTGCGTGGGTCGGGCGTCGCGTGGGATGTGCGGAAGTCTCGACCGTATGCTGCTTACGCCGACATGGATTTCGACATCCCGCTCGGTGAGAACGGCGATACTTATGATCGATATCTTGTACGACTGGAAGAGATGCGACAGTCGCGCCGGATCATCGATCAAGCATTGGAAAAACTTCCCGATGGCCCCGTGAACGCGAAGTTGCCGAAGGTCGTGAAGCCGCCGGTTGGCGATTACTATCACTCGATTGAAGGACCGAAAGGCGAGATCGGGTGTTACCTCGTTTCGGATGGCACCGCGCAGCCCTGGCGCGTTCGGGTTCGCCCGCCGTCATTCATCAACCTGCAGGCGTTGCGGCAGATGTGCATCGGGCACCTCGTTGCCGACGTGGTTGCGATAATTGGTACGCTTGATATCGTTTTAGGAGAGATCGATCGCTGACATGAACGAGAGAAATTCTCCCGCAAAGGCGCAAAGGCGCAAAGAAAGAAATATTACCTTCAGAATTACTTTGCGCCTTTGCGCCTTTGCGGGAGAAATCTATTGGTAACCGGCATGCTTCTGCTAGCGCCCGTAAATGTTCTGAACGATCTTTTGCTGAGGTTAGGACTCAGCGATGAGACGATCAGGTTTTTTCTCTGGCCGCTGATCCAGATTGGGCTCGTAGTCACGCTCGTGGCGCTCTGGGTCGCTTACGCCACTTACCTGGAACGAAAGATCTCCGCGTTTATGCAGGCGAGGCTTGGTCCGATGCGCGTTGGACCATGGGGATTGCTCCAGCCGATCGCTGACGGCCTCAAGCTGCTAACTAAAGAAGATTTCATCCCGGAGAACGCGGATCGCTGGATCTTCTTCTTCGCGCCTTACATCGCCGTTGCTTCTGCGTTCATCGTCTTCTCGGTGATCCCGTTTGGTCCCGATTGGGCGGTGATTGCCGACGTCAATATCGGCTTGCTGCTGGTGCTGGCGGTTTCAAGTGTCGGCGTGTTGGCGTTGATACTCGCGGGCTGGTCGTCAAACTCAAAGTACGCATTGCTCGGAGGATTGCGATCGAGCGCGCAGATGGTCTCGTATGAAGTCGCGATGGGATTGTCGCTGATCGGTGCGTTGATGTTTGCGCGCACACTTTCGCTCTCGGGGATCGTCGCCGCACAGGCGTCAGACTCGATCTGGTTTTTCGTTTATCAACCCGCGGGCTTTATGTTGTTCTTGATCAGCGGCATCGCCGAGAACAACCGCGCGCCGTTTGATCTGCCGGAAGCGGAGTCGGAGCTCGTCGCCGGATTTCACACTGAATACTCCGGCATGCGTTGGTCGCTCTTCTTCATGGCTGAGTATGCGGCGATGGTCGTCGTTTCAGCGGTCGCGACGACGGTTTATCTCGGCGGCTGGTATTTTCCGTTTGTGAACCGGCTCGAAACGGCCGGGTTTCACAATCTCTTCGTCATCATCAGCGTGCTGGTGTTTCTGGTTAAAGCGTCGCTCATTCTGTACTTCTATTTCTGGCTGCGTTGGACGTTGCCGCGGTTCCGTTACGATCAGTTAATGGACATTGGCTGGAAGTGGCTGATCCCGTCGGCGCTGATCAATATCGTGCTGTCGGCATTTGCAATCTTTCTCGTGCAGGCCCTAAATGGTTGGAGAGGAATCACGACTATCGAGTCTCTCGACCGCGGGTTGAACCTGACGGCGACCGGCAAAGGAATAATGATCGCGATCGGAGTGCTGGGTGTGCTTGTTATGGCGGCGCTGCTCGCGCGCATCAACTGGCGCTCGCGCGATTTCAACCTGAAGGTCCAGCGCCGAAATATCAAGCTGGTCAACGTACCGAAAGGAAAGCCGGCGGTGGTGCAACCAGGGAGTTAAATATGGCCTTAGTTAAAACTCCGAAATCGACATTCGCGCAGAAGCTCAAACGCTTCTTCATGATCGACCTCGTCAAGGGGCTTGGACTGACATTGAAGTACAACCTTGGCGCGATCACTGATAAGGACGCTGTAGCGGGCAAGGGAATTTACACCGAACAGTATCCGAAGGTTCGTCCCGAAGTGGCGCCGCGTTTCCACGGCGCGCCACGCCTGAACATGGATCCCGAAACGCACGACACGCTCTGCATCGCGTGCAACCTCTGCGCGATTGCGTGTCCCGAAGACTGTATCGACGTGATCCCGATGGACGTCGAGATCATCGTCGCCGGCAAGCCGCGCAAGAAGAAAGTGCTCGACGAGTTTATCTTCGACACATCGCGTTGCATGTTCTGCGCTCTTTGCCAGGAAGCCTGCCCGACATCGTGTCTGGAGTTGACGCAGGACTTCGAGCTCGCCACCTATTCACGCGCGGGCTTCGTCTGGAACCGCGAGATGCTCGAGCAGGGACGCGAAACGGTTAAGTACACAAGCTAGTTCGCACCAACGATTTATTTGCCGCAAAAAGGCACATAAGTCACAAAAGATTAATACTGATGTTCAGGGGTCAAGAACTGATTTTGTGTTTTTTGTGCCTTTTTGTGGCTAAAACAAAATGACTCTTTCCGGTTACGAAGCGCTCTTCTTCTGGATCTTCGGGCTCGCGGCGATCTTTGCGGGATTGCTGACGGTCATGGCGCGCAATGCCGTTCATAGTGCGCTGTTTCTGATCTCGTCGCTCGTCTCGGTGGCGGCGCTGTTTGTGCTCGCGCGCGCGGAGTTTATCGCGGGTGTGCAGATACTCGTCTACGTCGGCGGCGTGATGGTGCTGTTTCTGTTTGTGATCATGCTCGTCAACGTCGGCGCTGAAGAGCGTGGGAGCGAGGAGATTTTCAATAACCAGAGACAGGTCGCGGCGAGCTTGATCTTCTGTCTGTTGCTCGTTGGCGGTGTGCTTTATTCAGTGAACCAGGGTTACCGGGGTTTGCAGGCGCTCCATCCGACGCCGCCTGAAGTCGCGGCCGCACAACAAGCGACTCGCGAACAAACGTTACCCACATCAGCTACCGGCACCAGCAAAATCACACACGACTCACAAGGTCTCGGCGCTGTTCTTTATCGCTATGCGTCGCTGCCGTTTGAAATCGCGAGCGTGTTGTTGCTGGTGGCGATTATCGGATCCGTGATGCTGGCGCGGACGCTCCGGCAGGAAGCATCGGCGGACGACGTCGATCCGAACACCTTGCAGGAAGAGATCGCGAGAGACCCGGAGTTCGCACGGCTGGAGCCGCGGTCGGAATGACTATGCTCAACTTCTTCAGTCCCATACTTGCACTGTTACTTCAGGAGGGGCCGCGTACCCGTGCCGACCTGATGCGCGAGGCGGCTGCGAATCCAGACCTCTCGAAGTTTCTGGTGATTGGCGCGCTGCTCTTCATCATCGGAGTGGCGGGCGTGTTAACGCGGCGAAACATCATCGTCATCTTCATGTCGATCGAGTTGATTCTCAACGCCGCAAATCTCAACTTCATCGCCTTTTCTCGTTATCTGTACGAGACGGGAAGCGTCAACGCCGCCGCCGGACAGGTGTTCACGGTTTTTGTGATCGTCGTGGCCGCGGCCGAGGCGGCAATCGGTTTGGGAATCGTGATCGCGCTTTACAGGAACAAGGAAACGATCTGGGTAGACGAGATTGATTTGTTGAAATGGTAATAGGGTCCTATAGGACTTATACGACCTATATTTAAATGCAAAAATACATCTGGCTAGTTCCCCTGCTACCTCTAATCGGCGCTGCGATTAATGGCCTGCTGGGCCGCAAGTTTCGTTTTTCTGAACAGCTTATTGGCGGCATTGCCGTGGGCTCGGTGGCGCTGTCTTTTCTCATCAGCGTTGCGGCGGTTTATTCGTACGGCGGGCATGAATGGCCCAGGCCATACCTCACCAGCCAGGATGGTTTTAGTTTTAACTGGATTCCCGGAGGCGCGGTCAGCGTCAATCGGGGCGCCGCAGAGCGGGCTTCAATCGGAGCGCACAAGAAAGCGGAAGAGCAATTCGCTGCGATGACGCCCGAAGAGCGAAGCCAGCACCCTGCCATTTTGGTTGGCGCTGCTGAATCGCCTCGCTTCGCATTGCTGAACATCGAGTGGAGCTATCAGCTCGATCCGCTGTCGTCGATCTTCATGCTGATCGTCACCGGCGTCGGCCTGTGCATCTTCGTCTTCGCCACCGGCTACATGCACGGCGAAAGCGGCTTCTATCGCTTCTTCGCTTACATGGGCCTGTTCATGTTTGCGATGCTTGTCCTCGTGATGGGCTCAAACTTCCTGATGATGTTTGTCGGTTGGGAAGGCGTGGGCCTCTGTTCCTATCTGCTGATCGGTTACTACTTCGATCGACAGGAAGCCGCAAACGCTTCACGCAAAGCTTTCATCACCAACCGTGTCGGCGACTTCGGATTCGCGCTCGCGATCTTCGGCGTCATCGCGACCTTCGGCAGTGCGCAGTACACGGAAGTCTTCGAACAGGCAAAGAGCTTTCCGATCGAGCTGCTCGGTCACTGGGGCGTTCTCTCGTGGATCGCTTTGGGATTGTTTGTCGGCGCCTGCGGCAAGTCAGCACAACTTCCGCTGCACGTGTGGCTGCCGGACGCGATGGCCGGCCCAACGCCCGTTTCCGCGCTGATCCATGCGGCGACGATGGTCACCGCCGGTCTTTACATGGTCACGCGCACCAACGTGATCTTCCAGCACTCGCAAACGATGCTGCTCGTCGTTGCTCTCGTCGGCGCTGCGACCGCGATCTTCGCCGCCACGATCGGCATCACGCAGAACGACATCAAGAAAGTCCTCGCTTATTCAACCGTTTCACAGCTCGGCTTCATGTTCATGGCCTGCGGTGTGGGCGCATTCGTGATCGGCATCTTTCACGTGATGACGCACGCGTTCTTCAAAGCGCTGATGTTCCTCGGCGCCGGCAGCGTGATTCACGGCATGCACCACGAGCAGGACATGCGCCGCATGGGCGGTTTGAAGAAGTACATGCCCTACACGTATTGGACCTTCTTCGCGGGCTGGCTTGCGATCTGCGGCATCATTCCGTTCAGCGGGTTCTGGTCCAAAGACGAAATCCTCTGGAAGTCAGCGTCGACGACTTACATCCCGCTCGGCTGGCTCGTTTGGCTCGTCGGCACCATCGCCGCGACGTGCACCGCGTTTTACATGACGCGACTGATGGCGATGACGTTCTGGGGCAAAGAACGATTTCTCGAAGCACCCGCCGGCGGCGAAGCAGATGAAGCGCACGCGTCTGCTTACGACAAAGGTTTGGCGCCGCACGACGCCACGCGTCCATCCGCCGGCGACCGCCCGCGACACGAGCCCGGCGAACACGTTGGACCAGTACACGAAGACGTCGCGCATCACGTCGCATCGCACGGACACGGCGACCATCAGCACGGCGCGCATGTTCCGCATGAGTCGCCACCGTCGATGTGGGTGCCGCTCGCAGTGCTGGCAGTGTTAGCGACGATCGGCGGTCTTATCGGAATTGGACCAGCCTTCAGAACGATTACGGGAAGCGAGCATCCCGGCGGCCGTTTGCACATCAGCAACTGGCTCAACCCGATTATCTGGAATCCTGTGACGCATGAGTTCAATGCCGCCGAGGGTGAACATGGCGCTCCGGCCACAGAAGCTGCTGAACCGGTTGCTGAAGCGGGCGGAGAGCATGGCGCGACTGTCTACGGCGACACCGGGTTCAACCTGGCCCATTCAGTCGAAAACACGACGCACAACGAGCTCCTGACTGAGTGGATCTTTATCATCATTTCGCTGGTCGTCGCCGGCATCGGCATGTTGCTCGGTGCTTTGTTCTACCTCTGGCGGCCACAGTTAGCCGGCATCTGGGCACAACGACTGCGCCCACTCTACATCGCCAGTTACAACAAATACTGGGTCGACGAGTTTTACGGCCTGGCTGTCACGCGGCGGACAATGGACCTGGCGCGAGGCGTCTTCGCATTTGATTCGAAGTTCGTTGACGGCATTGTGAATGGACTCGCAGCGCTGAGCCGGCTGTTCAGTCGCATCGTCGGCGGTTTCGACAAGTATTTCGTCGATGGCATCGTCAACACGATTGCAGCTTTCATAAAACGTTTGATGTCGCCGCTGTTCCGCGCCGCGCAAACCGGGTTCACACAGAATTACGCGCTCGTCATGGTGTTGGGGTTGATGGTTGCAGTTGTGATTTTCTTTGCGCGCGACATTCTTTCGGCATTGAGGTAACACGGATATACACGGAAAAAATACCGATTCACACGGAATAAAATGACTAACTCTTATATTCTCTCTCTAATCACCTGGCTGCCTGCCCTGGGCGCAATCCTCATTCTCGCGCTCATGAAAAAGGACCAGTCGACCCTGATCAAGAGATTTGCCACCGCGTGGTTTGCCATCGACTTCATCATTTCGCTCTGGCTGTTGAAGTACAACCGCGGCGCCGGCGGCATGCAGTTTCTCGAAGATCATCAATGGATCCCCATCATCGGCGCGCGCTACCAGATGGGTGTTGACGGCGTCGCCGTGCTGCTGATCGTTTTGACGACGCTGCTCGGCGCGATCGCGGCGTTGTCTTCGTGGGACTACATCCAGAAGAGAGAGAAAGAGTATTACGTGCTGTTGCTGCTCTTGCAGACGGCGGTGGTCGGTGTGTTTTCTTCGATGGACCTGTTTCTGTTTTACCTGTTCTTCGAAGTATCGCTCGTGCCGATGTACTTCCTGATCGGTATCTGGGGGGGCGAGAATCGTCTCTACGCGGCAATCAAGTTCTTTCTTTACACGCTCGTTGGATCGGTGGTGATGCTGCTCGGTGTTTTGAAGATGTACTTCCTGACGCAGGACACCGCCGTAACCAGCAAGATAGTTCCGGCAACGTTGAACGCGCTCGCCGGAAACCAGCAAGCCGCGCAGATGGTCGCGAGCACACTCCAGGCAGCAGTGCAAAACGGCACCGGCACATTCAACATCCTGTACATGCAGGCAATGGGGCCCTCGTTGCCGACGGGCACGCTGCAAATACTTCTCTTCGCTGCGTTCGCGCTCGGGTTTGCGATCAAAGTGCCGATGTTTCCGTTTCACACGTGGCTCCCGGACGCTCACGTCGAAGCGCCGACGGCCGGCTCGGTGATTCTTGCAGGCATCCTGCTGAAACTCGGAACTTACGGTTTCTATCGCTTCAACCTGCCGATGTTTCCGTGGGCTTCGAGAGACCAGAGCAGCTTCGGAACTTTCGGCGTGCGCAGTGTCGTCGTCTTTCTCGCGATCGTGAGCATCATTTACGGCGCGCTGGCGGCGATGTACTTCGTCGTCAAAAAAGATGGCGACGTGAAGAAGCTCGTCGCTTATTCGTCGGTGTCGTCGATGGGCATGGTGATGCTCGGATTGTTCTCGCTTAATCCGAACGGCATCAACGGCGGCGTGATGCAGATGGTCAATCACGGCATTTACTCCGGCGCCCTCTTCCTGCTCGTGGGAATCATTTACGAGCGGCGACACACGCGCAACGTGGCGGAGTTTGGCGGATTGTCGCACGTGATGCCGGGTTACGCGGCGATCTTTCTCGGCATGGTGATGACTGCGATTGGACTGCCGCTGCTGGCGGTGTTCATCTCGGAGTTTTTGGCGCTGCGCGGAGCGTTTGAGGCGAATCCGTGGTGGGCGGCTGCGGCGGCGCTCGGAATCATTCTCAACGCCGGATATTTCCTGTGGCTGTACCAGCGAATGTTCTTTGGCACGATCGACAATCCGAAGAACGAGCGCTTGCCGGATCTGAGTGGGCGCGAGTGGGCCTACATGACGCCGCTGATGATTCTCGCGTTGTGGATCGGCGTCTATCCGAAACCGTATCTCGAGTACATCCAACAGCCAGTGAACGCGGTGGTGAAACAGGTGCGACCGGATTATGTGATACCGGGACAAGCCGCGCCGGCTCAAACCGAAACAGCAGAGAGATAGGAACAAAGCCACAGATTGAACTGATCTGTGTAAATCGATTTTCACAGATCCGTCTAATCTGTGGCTGGTCTTAAATAATGTTTCTTTTACAAGCCAACACAACCTCAATCATTAACGCCTCGGATCTGCAACTGATCGCGCCCGAGTTGATCCTGACTGCCTGCGCGTGTGTGGCGCTGGTAATGGAAGTCATCCTGCCGTACCGCAAGAGCAAGCTCACCGCGTACTTCTCGCTCGTCGGCGTGGCGCTCGCATTTATCTCACTGGCGATGCAGTGGTGGTACATGGGCAACTCGCTGCCATTCGACGGCTTCTACGGCATGGTGCGAATTGACGGCTTCGCACTCCTCTTCAAAGGCATCTTTCTGATCTCCGCCGCGCTCGCGATCGGAATATCAACGCGCTTCCTCGACATCGAAGGAGAACAGCACGGCGAGTACTACGCGCTGATACTCTTCGCCACCGTCGGCATGATGTTCATTGCCTGCGGTTACGATCTGATCTCGCTTTACATCAGTCTCGAGCTGATGGCGCTCACGTTCTACGTGCTGGTTGCGTTCACGAAGCGCGAGAAGAAGTCGAACGAAGCAGCGATGAAGTACTTTCTGCTCGGCGCGTTTTCGTCGGGTGTGCTGCTTTACGGCATGTCGTTGATTTATGGCGTCGCAGGCTCGACCAATATTGCGGAAATCGCAAGCAGCTTCACGCAGTTAGTGCCGCGTATACAAAGTGCTATCGACGGCGGGGGGACCGACGCGATTGCCAGTCTGCGGCCGTTGATGTTGCTCGGCATGATCGCGCTTGCCGCGGGTCTATTCTTCAAAGTTGCCGCGGTGCCGTTTCACATGTGGGCGCCGGACGTTTACGAAGGCGCGCCGACTTCCGTCACCGCGTTTCTTTCGACCGGCTCGAAAGCCGCGAGCTTTGCGCTGTATGCACGTATCTTCAGCGAAGCACTCGGCGCGATGCGCGCTGATTGGGCGCCGCTGCTCGGTCTCGTCGCCGCGATCACGATCATGGTCGGTAACTGGGCCGCCGTCACACAGGAAAACTCCAAACGTTTACTTGCTTACTCGTCTATCTCAAACGCCGGTTACCTTTTGCTCGCGCTCATCGCCAACAACCTGTACGGCTACATTGGTCTCGTAATTTACCTGCTGGTCTACACGCTCATGAACATGGGCGCATTCGGCGTAATCATCAGTTTGCGACGGCGCGGCATCATCGGCGATAACGTCGACGACCTGACTGGTCTGGCCCAAAAGGCGCCCGTAATGGCGGCGATGATGGGCCTCTTCATGCTGTCGCTCGGCGGCCTGCCGTTCACCGGCGGCTTCATCGGCAAGTTCTTTCTGTTTTATGGTTTGTTCCAGCGCGGTGACGCAGACAAAAAGACCTGGTATTACTGGCTACTTGGTTGGGCCATTATCAACACCGTCGTTTCCTTCTACTACTACGTACGTTTCATCAAGGTGATGTATCTCGGCGACCGCATCGCCGACAGCAAACCACTGGCGCTTTCGCCGGCGCTTCAGGTGGCGTTGGCTGTCTCTGTGATCGGAATAGTTGTGATCGGCATCTATCCACAGCCATTCATTGAGCTCGCGCAAACACTGATACCATCGAAGTGATGGTTGTCTACTACTTCCTCGCGGTTGTTGCCTGCTGGATCGGTATCAAATCGTTATTGGGTGGGTTTCGTTTCGCTGCTTACGTGCGAAGTGAAACTGCGCGGCCGCTTCCGAACTTCCAGCCGTTTGTTTCAGTGATCGCGCCGGGACGGGGACTCGAGCCCGGTCTGGCCGAGAATCTTCGTCCACTGTTGACGCAGGATTATTCGCGGTATGAAGTTCTGTTTGTTTTCGATCGCGAGGATGATCCTGCTGCCAGGTTAGTTAGCCACGGATTTTCACGGATTGGCCGAACGATTATCGCTGGTCCAGCAATGGACTGTGGACAGAAGGTTCACAATTTGCGGGTCGCTGTTAACGAGGTCGATCCGGAGTCAGAGGTGCTCGTCTTCGTTGATACTGATGCGCGTCCAGCGAAAGACTGGCTCCGGAAACTGGTCGCGCCGCTCGCAGACGAAACGCTGGGCGCTTCGAGCGGGTATCGCTGGTTCGTTCCGGAACGAGGCGGCATCGCCTCTCGGCTTCGCGGCGTTTGGAATGCTTCGATTGCATCCGCGCTTGGCGCTGAAACGACGAAGAACTTTTGTTGGGGTGGTTCAACTGCGATCCGCCGCACCACCTTCGAGCAGCTCAACGTCAACGATCGCTGGCGCGGCACCGTCTCTGACGACTTCACGATCACGCGTGTGCTCAAGGAAGCTAACCTTCCCATTCACTTCACCCCAAACTGCCTCGTCGCATCTGTCGGCGACTGCGGCTGGCGCGAGTTGTTCGAATTCACCACGCGGCAGATCAAGATCACGCGCGTCTACGCCTCACATCTCTGGCTCCCGCTACTCCTCGGCTCCGCACTGTTTACGCTTGCCTTCTTCGGCGGCCTCATTCTGATCGGCGTTCATCCGCGTTCATCCGCGGCTTATATTTTCACGTTAATCATCTTCACCCTCGGCGCTGCCAAATCTTTCATTCGCTTCCGTGCGGTTTCCAGTGTCCTCCGCATATCGCGCCGCGATCTCATCGCCCACGTCCTCCTCTGGCCGTTCGCTTCTTTGCTCTATCTTTATAACGCCATCGTCGCCGGTTTCTCGCGGCGCATCGAGTGGCGCGGAATTACCTATGAATTGAAATCACCTAACGAAGCTGTCATTATCTCCCGCAAGCCGTAATGACCAACAAAGCCGTCCAACTCGTACAGTTGTTGCGATCGTCGAAACGCGAAAAGCGACTCGGCACGGTGATCCTCTTCGTCACCTCGCGTTGCAATGCGTTCTGCCAGACGTGTTTCTACCACGCGGAGTTGAACCAACCCGGCGACCTGACTTTCGCTCAGATCGAGAAAGTCTCCCGGACCATGCCGCCGATCACTGATCTATGGCTCTCCGGCGGCGAGCCGACGTTGCGTCGCGATCTCTCCGACATCATCGATCTCTTTGTTACAAACAACGGCGTCAATCGCATCATCATCCCCACTAACGGGCTCATTAAGTCGCGCATTTACGATGTCGTGGATCGCGCCCTCGGAAACAATCCTACGATCGATCTCTATCTCAACATCGCGCTCGACGGTTATGGCGAGACGCACGATCGCATCCGCGGCGTGCCCGGCAATTGGCAAAAGGCACTCGACTGCATCGAGTCGCTCTATCCGCTAAAGTCGAAATACACGGATCGTTTTCGTCTCAACGTGAACACAGTTGTTTGCGCGGAGAACTATACCGAGATCGAGATGCTCTCGGAGTTTATGTGGGACAACTATCGTCTGGACGGCCAGTACTTCAACATCATTCGCGGCGAGACGCTGGTTGGCGAACAGATCAAGCAAGTGCCGCCGGAAGCGCTGCCGGCGATGTACGCGCACGTTTCGAAGCTGACGAAGCGTTACGGCGAACGCATGTTTGCCGACGACGACCGGAGCAAGCGCTTTGTGAAGAATGCCGTTTACGCCGGCACGATCATCACTCACTACCGCACACAGCACGCTAACTTTACGCAACCGACGCCCTGGCCTTTTGCATGCACCGCAGGCGAAACCGCAGCGGTGATCGACTACAACGGCGACGTGCGCGCGTGTGAGCTGCGAGAGAAGTTCGCGTCACTCGCGGATTTCGATTACGACTTCGGCGCGCTGTGGGCGGCGAACGAGCGTCGGCAGGAGGTGGCGCTGATCGATGGCGGCAAGGCGTGTTGGTGTACGCACGTCTGCTTTATTCACGACTCGATGCGCCATTCGCGTCGCTCTTTGCTTTACGAGATTCCGCGGAATTACCTGACGCGCGAAAACTGGTAACGCATGGCCGATCAGGACGAGAACCGAAAGAGTGGCTTCGCGTATGCTGCTGCGATCGCTCTGTTTGCGGCCGTGGTCTCCTTCTGCGCCCTCGGCTGGTTCCTGGACAAGTGGTTAGAAACCCAACCCTGGCTCCTGATCGGCGGCATCATCCTCGGCTCCGCCGCCGGTCTCTTCGAGTTCGTCCGCATCAGCTCCAAGACTTATTAACCACGGATTAACACGGATTGTTTACGGATTAGATCCGTAACTCAATCCGTGTCAATCTGTGTCCTCGACAACGACCCAAAATCACAGTTAAAATCACCGGCTTCGCGCATGCACGACTCCATTCACACCCGTGTGTTTCGAACTATGGCGCTGACGACTGCTTTTAGCGTCGCGGTCTCTGCGTTCGTCGCGCCCTGGCGCGTGACGACGGGCCTGCTCGTGGGTGGTCTGCTCGCACTTTTTAGCCATAACTGGCTCAAAAACTCGGCTGCGGCTGCGATTGATCTTTCAGCCTCCGGCGGCCAGCCGCAACTGCGGCTCGCGCAGTTCGTGCTCCGTTACGTCGTGATCGGCGCCGTCATTTTTTCAGCCTACACGCTGGATCTCATTTCGCTACCCGCAGTGTTCGTTGGTTTGTCGAGTTTTGTTGTAGCGATGTTTGCCGAAGCGTTAAGAGAGTTCTACTTCGCAATTACCAAGCGAGAGGAAACTAGTTGATGTTCTTGTTCGCAGAAGCCGCGGAAGCGGCCCACCAGGCTGCCGAGCACGCCGAAGAGGCGGAGCACCATGTACCCATCATCGTGCAGTTCGTTAATCACTGGCTCGGCGAGCCCGCACTCGCATTTGAGCTGAAATACACCAAGCCGATTTGGGACAAGGTGCTTGGTTACTTCGGCACTACACCTGAATCTGCCTTTGGCCCATACACAGCCGAGAACGCGATCCCCTGGTACACGGTGATGTTCTTCATCGCGTGTATCCTGAGCATGGTCATCATCTGGATCCTGAAAGGGAAGCTTTCCGAGAGTGAGCCGGGCCACGGCCAGCAGACACTGGAAGTCAGCGTGCTCGCCGTGCGCAACATGATCCAGGACATCATCGGCCCACACGGTTTGAAGTACTTCCCGGTGGTGATGACGTTCGCGGTGTTGATTCTCGTCTCGAACCTGATGGGACTATTCCCGCTGTTCATGAGTCCGACTTCGGCGACGAGCGTCACGTTCGCGCTCGGCTTGAGCTCGTTTCTTTACTACAACTACATCGGCATCAAGGAGAACGGGCTATTCGGTCATCTTAAGCATCTTGCCGGCCCGATCTGGTGGATCGCGCCGCTGATCTTTCCGATCGAGCTGATCAGTAATTTGATCCGTCCGTTTTCACTCGGCATTCGTCTCTTCGGTAACTTGTTTGCGGACGAGAAGGTGTTGGAAACATTGTCGCAGCTTGCTCCACCGGCTACGTGGTTTGCGCCGATCCTGTTGATGCCGCTGAGCGTGTTCGTGGCGTTGATTCAGACGTTTGTTTTTGTACTGCTTTCGCAGCTTTACATCAGTGAGGTGTCACATGCACCGCACGAATCACACGCTGCGCACGGCGAAGAGCATTACGAAGGCGACGAATATATAGCTCCAGTTCTTACTTAATGGCTTTATCAAGCGTGCGGTGAGCGGTGTGGTCAAGCGTGACCGCAAACGTTGCCGCGCAAGTCCAACTCATTCGAGAGCCGGACCAATTAATAGCAAGTCAGGTCTGTTTCGCAGGAGCGCCGTTGTAAGAGGGGCGGTGGATACCGGATGCAGGCGAAATAATATCGTCCCGGTCTGCTCGAAGAAGAAGATTAGAGGAGAAAACATGAGCAGATTCAGAATGTTGCTGTTCGCCGTGGTTGGCATTCTCATGAGCGGCATGAGCGTGTTTGCGCAGACGACAGCCGAAGTCGGTGACAACGCGAGCTCGGTCAGCAAGTATCGCGCGTTGGCCGCAGGCGTTGGTTTCGCGATCGCGGTGTTTGGTGGTGCGGTGGGACAGTCGCGCATCGGCGCGGCGGCGTGTGAAGGCGCCGCGCGAAATCCGGGCGCTGCTGGACGTATCCAGACGATGATGATTCTCGGCCTGGCGCTGATCGAATCGCTGGTGCTGTTTGCGCTGCTGGTGGTCTTCGCGGTCGTCAAACCGAGCTAAGTTGTAGTAAGACAAAATAAATCCACAGATTTCACAGAATTATTCTGTGGAATCTGTGGATGTTTTTATGTGTCTCCTTTTTAGAGTAATCGCGGTGTGATAGGCTGGCATTAATGAAGAAATGTCCGAAGTGTGGAGTTGAATATCCTGAAACGACAACGCTTTGTCCGGCGGACGGCATTGCGCTCGAAAAGGAGGGCGACTCACTCATCGGCGCGACGCTCGCCGGCAAATACCGCGTCGACGCGCGCCTCAACGAAGGAGGCATGGGCACTGTCTATCGCGGCACGCACGTGCTGATGGACAAAACCGTCGCCATCAAGGTGCTGCGTCCTTCGCTCGCTGCCGACGAAAAGATTGTGGCTCGCTTCTCACGTGAAGCGCGCGCCGCTTCGCGCATCTCACATCCAAATGCTTTGAGTGTTACCGATTTTGGTGAAGACGATAGCGGGCACGTCTTCCTCGTAATGGAGTATCTTAGTGGGAAGACGCTCAAGCAACTGATACGCGAGGAAGGTCCGCTGCCGCTCGCGCGTGTGGTCGATATCACGCGCCAGATCGGCGACGCGCTCCACGCCGCGCATTCGCAGGGCGTCGTCCATCGCGATCTCAAAAGCGACAACATCATGTTGCTCGACACGATGACGGGCGATCATGCGAAAGTGCTCGACTTCGGGATCGCCAAGATCAACGAGCCCGATGGAGCCGTCGATACCAATTTGACCGCGCCGAATCTCGTCATCGGGACACCTCAATACATGTCGCCCGAGCAGTGTTCGCAGGATTCCGAGATCGATGCACGCTCCGACATCTATTCGCTGGGCGTGATTCTTTACGAGATGCTGGTGGGGCATGTGCCGTTCTCCGGCGACTCGCCGACGATGGTGATGATGAAGCACTTGCAGGAGCCGGTGCCGTCGGTGCTGGAGGAGAGAAAAGATGTGCCGGCGTCTGTTTCGCGAGTTGTAGCGCGGGCGATGGCGAAGGTTCCTGACAATCGCTATCAGAACGTTGCTGAGTTGATTGAGGATTTGACGATCGCGTCAGGCATGACGATACACCGGCTGGGGCCAGTGACAACGGCGGAGACACCGGCGACAAGAACGGACGAGGCGGACGAGGTGACGGTGGTGAGAATGAGGGAACAGCCGCCCGCGCCGCGACGTGAGCCTGTCATGGTTCCGGTGCAAGGGTCGATGCCGCCTCCGGCTGCGTCGAATTTTAATCCGCTGAAGATCGTGATTCCTTCGGCGATAGCGTTGGCGGTTGCGTTCGTGGTGATCTTTCTGTTCACGCGCAACTCGCCGGCGACGGGCGCGAACACGAATCAACAACCGACGCAGACGCTTGCGGCAGATCCGAATAGCCAGCCGGTGCAGGTGGCATCGCCGCCGACCGGGAGGGCTGAGCAAGGACTGCCGTCAGGAGGAACGATCAATCCAGCGGCGAATGTGAATGTTAATGCGAATGCTTCGCCTTCGCCGGATGAGATTGAGGACGCGAGTCCCGAGGCGAATGCGAACAGTAACAGCAACAGCAACACGAATAGCAATCGCAAGGCGCCTGCGTTGCCGGAACCGACGCGCAGCGTAGTGCCGGAGACTGTTCCGCCGCCCGTACCATCAGCTACGAAACCTCCCGAGAAACCCTCACCGACCGCGACCCCGTTAAATTAAATTTCACGCAAAGGCGCAAAGGCGCAAAGGCGCAAAGAAAGAAGGCAAAGACATATCTAACTGCTGTGCGTCCTCCCTTGCGCCTTTGCGCGAAAAAATGTTTTACCCCGCAGCCTCAACAACTAATCGCGTGAACTCTTCTGTGTTCTCGATAGTAATTTCAATCTCCAACACATAACACGGAACCGAAAATGTCAGCGCTCGCAGTTTGACTGCATCCTTCGCTGTAGTGATTAAACTCATCGCGCCGGCATCCCGTATCAGCGAATCGATCTCATCCTGCGAGTAAACATGATGATCGGGAAACGACTTCTGCAACCCGACTTCAAACCCCATCTGCTTTACATTCTCGAAAAACGAGTGCGGATTTCCGACTGCGCAGAAAGCCGCGACACGCGCTGGCGGCGCCAGAGTCTCCGAAGAATTCTTCAACGACGACACGCGGACCGGCCGCATGTATGACTGAAAGATTGGCTGACCTGTGAGTTGCAGAATCTCCTCACGAAGCCCCTCGACACTTTCAACCTGATCGCATCTCGTAATCACCACGCAATCAGCCCGGCTTAGCCCCTCAGGCTTTTCTCGCAATCTCCCGTACGGAAGCAAACTACCGCCACCCCACGGATTCGTCGCATCGATCGTAACGATGTTCAGATCGCGCGCGAGTCGCAGGTGCTGAAACCCGTCGTCCAACACAAAACACTCGGTGCCGAAATCCTTGATCGCTTCACGACCCGCCGCGATCCGATCGGCGCTGCTAATCACCGCCGCCTGTCCCGTCAGCTTCGTCGCGAGCAGGTAAGGCTCATCGCCGGCCTCAGCCGGTGAAGCCAGCACCCCATAACCATCGGAAACGATCACCTGAAGATGCGGATCCTTGCGACCGTAGCCACGCGTTAGGATGCAGACCTTTTTACCGTGCGCAGCGATGGTTCTCGCGACCCACTCGACCAGCGGAGTCTTACCCGTGCCGCCGGTGGTGATGTTGCCGATGCTGATCACTGGACGATCGAGTTTCGTAGTCTGAAAGGTTCCGCGACGATACAAGGAAAGGCGCGTGCGCGTGACGGCGCCGTACAGGATGCTCAGTGGCGGAAGAACGAAAGATTTCATGAGGTGGAAAGGAGCGGAGCGATGAGTTTCATCGTTCTCTCAGCCGCGCCCTGGTTATCGTTGACGAGTTGTTCGGCGCGACGGCCAAGCGTGTATCGCTCGTAGGGATCAGCGAGAAGTGTAGAAAAAACGTGGGTGACTTCTTCAGTCGAGACAAAAGGTGGTAGTTGCATGATGGCGCCCGCCTCCATCATCAGAGCGACAATTGCGTGAAAGTTATGCGTGTGCGCTCCCGTTACGACCGCCTTGCCCGCCGCAGCAGGTTCGAGCACATTGTGTCCACCTCGATCGATGATGCTGCCGCCCACAAAAACAATGTCGGCGAGTGAGTAGGTCGCCGGCAATTCGCCGATCGTGTCGAGTAGGACGACTGTGGCATCAGCATCTTCCGGCTGTGATGGATTCGTTTTCCTGGCCCAGCTCAAGCCTGACTTTTGAATCAGAGCGGCGACTTCGTTGAAGCGCTCGGGGCGGCGCGGCGCGAGCAGCAATCGCACCGGTTGTTTCGCTCGAAGCCGTTTGATGCTTTCGATGATCATCTCTTCTTCCGGTGCATGTGTGCTTGCTGCCAAAATCAACGGCACGCCCGACTGCAAATCGAATCGCGTATTGAGTTCTTCAGTTTTTGCGATCAACCCGCCCGCGACTTCAGCGTCAAACTTCAGATTACCCGCGGTGAAAAGCCTTTCGCGAACCATGCCCAGCGACTGTAACCTCTCAGCATCAGTCTCTGACTGCATCACAGCCATGGTCAAACACGAAAGCACGCGGCGCAGAAAAAATTTAATCAACCCATACCGGCGATAGGACTGCCGCGAGATTCTTCCATTCACGAGCGCCACTGGAATCCGTCTCGTTTTGCACTCGCGCAGGAAGTTTGGCCAGAGCTCAGTCTCCATGATCAGCACTGCCGCGGGGTTAATCGTCTTAAGTGCTCTGCGAGCAGACCAGCGCCAGTCGAAAGGAAAGTAAAAAACGGTCTGATCCCGAAAGACGTCGCGCGCCAGCTTCTGACCCGTTTGCGTGATCGTCGAGACAACAAGCGCGTGGTGCGGAAACTCTTGTTTGAGACGTTGTGCTAAAGGGCGCGCCGCCTGAGTCTCACCAACTGAAACGCAATGAAGCCAGATGACCGGCTTGCCATTCAATTGCGGAACCGCGCCAAGGCGCTGGCGAAGTCCGGCCAGGTATTTACCGTGCGCCAGCGCTTGAAAAAGGAAGTGAGGGATCAGGACGACGAAGCCGAGCGTTAGCAGGAGGCTGTAAGCCAGGTACATAAGCCCTCACTTCGCTCGCTCGATATACCGCCCTTCCGTAGGATCCACGCGAATTCGATCGCCTTCGTTGATGAATGGAGGCACCGTGATGGTCATTCCGTTCTCGAGAGTAGCAGGCTTGTTGACGTTGGAAACTGTGGCGCTCTTGAGTGTGGGCTCGGTTGACGTGACGGTCAGCTCCATCGAGGGTGGCAGATCTATGCCAATCGGTGCGCCTTCGTAAAACTCTGCCTGGATTCTCATGCCGGGCATTAGCCACTGCGCGGCGTCGCCGAGCTCGTCTTCACTCAGGGCGGTCTGTTCGTAGTTCTCGGTGTTCATGAAGTGGTGATGAGAGCCGTCTGAGTAGAGATATTCCATCTCGTGCTGTTCGAGAGACGCGCGGTCCACTGTGTCGGCGGAGCGGAAGCGATGTTCGAATGAAGCTCCCGTACGAATATTTCGTAGTTTGGTCTGAATCATTGCCCGCAGGTTGCCGGGCGTGTGGTGCCGGAATTCAAGAACTTTGCACGGCTGGCCCTCGAAAACGATAACCATACCGCGCCGAATTTGAGTAGCAGGAATAGCCATATAACTGAAGTCTCCGTTTAAATAAAAAGGTAGGTCTTAGCAAAATGCGTAGTCTAACGGGACGGGTTCGGGGTTGTCTAGTCGGGTAATAGGTCCTGTCGGTCCTATAGGACTTATATTTAATGAGCGCCCTTCCTGGAAAGATTAAGGGCGGCCTCCCTGAAAACTTCTCCAGAAAGACCGCCCTTTTTGAGGAGCCCACCTACCTCGTTTTCAATAACGCAAAGCGAACCGAATAGTTCCAATAACCTTACGCCGCACGCGCGCGCGGGACTCGACGTAGCCGCGCGAGGCGCTCGAGCCATTTCTGCGCCTGCTCGTAGTGTGGAAATCTGCGCTCATCGAGGCGGAAAGCGCTGGTGTGATAGTAGCGTCGCCCGTTGATCAAACGTGCGGGATGTTTAATGTGCAGCATCTCGTGATACAGGATGTACTCGACAAACCATTCCGGAACGTCGGTCGAATCGAGCGTCTTGCTGATCGTGATGCTGTCGTAGATATGGTCGTGATGGCCGAGGATGCTCTTGGTCCGGCGTTGTGACCACGTGATCGTCGGCTTCGGAATCTGGCCGTCAAAGTACTTGCGATTCAGTTTTGTAAACATTCGATCGAGATCGTAAACCTCGCCTTGCGCCGATGAAATCATCTTGCGTCCCCGACCTCGTCTCGCCAAATCCGACGAACGCATGACCGTAGGCGTGAATGAATAATCTCGATAGACCCGATCGTGAATCGTCGGCACGCGCTTCCCGAGCAGCCGCGCTACAAGAATCCACGCAAGCGCCCGCAACACCTCCGGAGGCGCATCCTTACAGATATCGGAGAGCCGCACGTACACTCGTCCCGACCGCAAACGAATGGTGTGGCGCAGTCCGGCGTAAGGATAAAAGCGAACTTCAATCGCAGGCACACCGCGATTGCCGCCCATATGACGAAACGCGTCGGCGAAAAATTTTCTTACTTCATTCATGGCGGTAACTCGGAGGCAAACAGCGGTTAAGGGTGACTAATCTTAAGGACGGCGGGCCGGAGCCGTCAACCTTTGGCGGGGAGGGTCGGTAAGTCGTTGATATTCAGCAGCTTAATGCCGGCCACGGATGACATGGATAACACGGATTTGACCTAATCTGTGCAATCTGTGGATAACTTTGTATACTGCCAACTCGATGCCCCGGAGAGCCTCAAATCTTCAATCGACCGAAACGGGCGCCTTAGACTCCCGCGCGGAGGTCTTGCTCGCTGCCCTGATCAAGGAACACCTCGTAACGGGCGAGGCGGTCGGCTCGCGTGTGCTCTCTGACCGTTTTTCACATGGCTACGGCTGGAGTCCGGCGACGATTCGCAACGTTATGGCCGAACTCGAAGAGGCTGGATTAGTCGAACAACCGCACACTTCCGCCGGCCGCGTGCCGACTGACAAGGGCTATCGCTATTACGTCGACAACATGCTTGGCGAGGCGCGGCTGTCGCGCACGGATCTGAAAGCGATCGACCATCTCTTCTCCGCCAGTGACATTGATGCTGGTGCGTCTCCGGATCGATTGATGGAAACTGCGTCGCACGTTCTTTCAGCGCTCTCGCAGAACGTCGGCATCGTTATTTCGCCGTCGCTCGCCGACAACCGGCTCAATCACATCGAGTTTGTAATGCTCCCCGACAAGCGAATCCTGGTGGTGTTGGTCTCGACGGCAAACATCATCCACAACAAAGTCATACGGCTCGCCGACGAGCTGACTCAGGACGACCTCGATCGCACCGCGCGCTATCTGAACACCGAGTTCAGTGGCAAAAGCCTGCTCGCGATTCGCACCGAGATCGTCGAATTGATGAAGGAAGAGAAGGCGCTCTACGACAAGCTGCTTCAGAATGCGATTTTGTTGTGCGAGCGGAGTCTTGAAGGCGAGGAGACGACGGGTGACGTTTATGTAGACGGCGCGTCAAACATTCTTACCAAGCCCGACTTTGTCGATATCGAGCGTATGCGCGAATTGTTCCGAACCTTCGAAGAGAAGTCGCGGCTGATCAAGATTCTCAACGAGTGCGTTCACAACACCGCATCCTACCCCGGCGACGTACACGTAGTAATTGGACGGGAGCATCCGATAGGTTCGATGCGAAACTGCGCGCTGATCACCGCGCCTTATCGAGTCGGATCGAACGACAACATTGGCACGCTCGGTGTGGTTGGGCCGATGAGAATAGAATATGCGCGGATTATGGCTATGGTAAACTACATGGCGCGATTGATTGAGCATCGCCTGGGCGAACAGGCTGCACGTTGAGTCCTTCCTAATGACATCAGACAGACGCGACAAGGGTTCGCACCGCATCCCAATCAAATTCACTGACGCTGACGAAGAAACCAGGTCTGCGGACGAAATGGACGATCCCGACAACCAGGGCGAAGAGCTTTTATCCGACTACGACCTCACGGCGGACTTCGCCGGCGGAGAGGCTGAGGAATCAGCCGGCGGACCCGACATGGCGGAGCTGATCGCGACCCGCGCTGAATTGAAACGAGTTGAAGCTGAAAACGCTGAGCTCAAGGATCGGCTCGCGCGTCGCCAGGCAGACTTTGAAAACTATCGCAAGCGCGTCGATAAGGAACGAAGCGAGACGTACAATCGCGTTGTTGCCGATGTCGCTGCAAAGCTCTTGCCCGTGGTGGACAATCTGAAACGAGCCCTCGAGACTGAGGCCTCGGTCGAAGCGTCAGAGTCTGACGAGTTTCGCCATTTTCTCAGCGGCGTGGATCTTATTTACAAACAACTCAACGGCGTGCTGGAGGCGTTGGGCGTCAAGCCGATTCCCGCTGTTGGTGAACCGTTCGATCCCCACGTTCACGAGGCTGTAGTAACTGAAGCCACCGACGACTACGATCCCGACACCGTGATGCAGGAGCTGGTTTCCGGCTACCGCCTCGGCGACAAACTTATTCGCCCCGCGCTCGTGAAAGTCGCCACAAAAAAGGATTAGCCACAAAAGGCACAAAGGCACATAACAGTGGAGACGGGGAAAGGCTTTAGTGGGCGCCTCACAATCAAAAATTTATTTTTGTGACTTTTGTGCCTTTTTGTGGCTGATTTAGATCGATGGGAAAGACGATTGGAATAGATTTGGGCACGACGAATTGCTGCGTCGCCGTTCTCGAGGGCGGCGCGGTGCAGATTGTGCCGAACAAAGAAGGCGGACGCACGACGCCGACAGTCGTCGGTTTCACCGAAAAGGGTGAACGACTGGTGGGCCAGATCGCGAAACGCCAGGCGGTCACGAATGCCGCCAACACCGTGTTTGCCGTGAAGCGACTGATCGGCAGAAAGTTCAGCTCTCCGGAAGTCGCCAGGATGCGCGAGACGTGTTCGTTCGAGATCGTCGATTCTCCGAATGGCGACGCGCGAGTTCGCGTTCAGGGCCGGAATTACAGCCCGCCGGAATTGTCGGGGATTGTTCTGCAACGTTTGAAGGCTGCGGCTGAAGACTTTCTGGGCGAGGCAGTGAGTGAAGCCATCATCACTGTGCCTGCTTACTTCGACGACACTCAGCGACAGGCAACGAAAGACGCCGGCAAAATTGCCGGTCTGAAAATTGAGCGCATCATTAACGAGCCGACGGCGGCCGCGCTGGCCTATGGGCAGGGCAAAGCGGACGTCGAGCGTATCGCGGTTTACGATCTCGGCGGCGGCACTTTCGACATCTCGATCCTGGAAATGAACGACGGCGTTTTCGAAGTGCTCTCGACTTCCGGCAACACGTTTCTCGGCGGCGAAGACTTCGACGAACGCATCATGAGCTGGATGGCGAGCCAGTTTAAGGCGGACACCGGAATCGATCTGAAACAGGACCGTCTGGCCTTGCAGCGACTGAAAGAAGTTGCCGAACGCGCCAAGTGCGACCTTTCAACAGCCATTGAAACCGGTATCAACCTGCCGTTCATCGCCGCGGACGCGACCGGCCCAAAGCACTTCAACAAGACGCTTACGCGCGCGCAGTTTGAAGAGCTCGTGAGCGATCTCGTCGATCAGACAATCGAGCCGTGTCAGAGCGCGTTGAAAGACGCGAAACTCCAGCCGTCGGATATTCACAAAGTGATCCTCGTCGGCGGCCAGACGCGCTCGCCGATTGTCGAGCGCACGGTTGAGAAGATCTTTGGCCGCAAACCTTCATCTGAGATCAACCCGGACGAAGTGGTAGCAATGGGCGCGGCGATCCAGGGCGGCGTGCTGAATGGTGAAGTGAAAGACATCGTGCTGCTGGACGTTTTGCCTTTGAGCCTCGGGTTGGAGACGCGTGGCGGGCTGTTTACAAAGATCATCGAGCGCAATTCCACGATACCGCTGCGCAACAGTCTGACGTTCACCACGGTCGTCGATAACCAGTCGTCGGTCGAGATTCACGTGCTCCAGGGTGAGCGTGAAGTGGCGCAGGGCAATCGTTCGCTCGGCAAGTTTGAGCTGGTCGGAATTCCGCCGAACCCGCGGGGCGTGCCGCAGATCGAGGTCTCGTTTGAAGTTGACGCAAACGGCATCGTGTCAGTCTCGGCGCAGGACAAGACCACCGGGCGCGAGCAACAGATGCGGATCACGCCGACGTCCGGCCTGATGCCGGAAGAGATCGATCGGCTTATCCGCGAGGCAGAGGAGTTTGCCGATATCGACAAGACCACCAAAGAGCTACTGGTGTTGAGAACGAAGGTCGACTCGCTGCTCAAGAATACACAGAAGTCGTTTTCGAAGTTTGGTGGTTTGCTTCCCGAGCCCGATCAGGACGCCGCGGAGAAAGTCTTCACGGAGGCGGAAGCGGCCATCAAGACAGATAAAGTCGAAGAGATTAAGATTGTGCTGAACAAGCTGGAACGCGTAGCCGGGCAACTCACATCCGCAATGTTGAACCCCACAGACGCAACAACCGAAGTGTGAACTAATATGAACAAACGTGATTATTACGAAGTCCTGGGCGTTAGCCGCACCGCGACGGACCAGGAGCTCAAGAGCGCTTATCGTCGACTGGCGGTGCAGCATCATCCGGACAAGAACCCGAACGACGCCAGCGCCGAAGAGAAGTTTAAAGAAGCGGCGGAAGCCTACAGCGTCTTGTCCGACACCGAACAGCGCAAACGTTACGACCGGTTTGGTCATGCCGGAGTTTCGAGCGGCGCCGGCGCGGGAGCCTGGGGAGCGCCGGGTTTTGGCGGCATTGAAGACATCCTCGGCGACCTGTTTGGTTTTGGTGACGTGTTCGGCGGCGGACGCGGTGGCTCACGTCGCACTTCGGCGCAACGTGGCGCCGATCTTCGTTACGATCTCGAGATCACGCTCGAAGAAGCAGCCAACGGCATGACTGCGCAACTCCGGATTCCGCGTCTCGAGACGTGCGATGCCTGTAAAGGTTCGGGCGCGGCCGCGGGAAGCCAGCCGGAGACGTGTTCGACTTGCAGTGGCACTGGTCAGGTTCGTTACCAGCAGGGATTCTTCTCGGTGGCGCGGACGTGTCATGTTTGTCGGGGCGCGGGACGAACGATCAAGAACCCCTGTCCCGACTGTAAAGGCACGGGAAGAGTCGAGCGCGAGAAACAGATGGAAGTAAAAATCCCAGCGGGGGTCGAAACCGGCTCTCGTTTACGCGTATCTGGTGAAGGGGAATCCGGGACGCAGGGGGGCGCGCCGGGCGACCTGTACGTGGTTATCCACGTATCCGAGCACGAGCAGTTTGAGCGACAAGGTAGCAACCTCTACGAGGCCGTTCCGATCACTTTCGCGCAGGCGGCGTTAGGGGCTGATATCACGGTGAAGACGCTCGACGGCGAGGAGAAGCTGAAGGTTCCGATGGGCACACAAACGGGCACGGTGTTTCGGCTCAGAGGAAAAGGCATGCCGGTTTTGGGCGGACGTGGTCGAGGCGATCTCTTTGTGTCAGCGACGGTGATCACACCAACGACGTTGACGCGAGAACAGCGTCGCCTGCTCGAGCAGTTGGCGGAAGTTGAGAACAAGGATCTGGAGAGCAAGGGGTTGGTTGATAAAGTCCGCGACATTTTCGGGTGAGGAGACTTCATGAGAAGCCTGGTCCTACTCGCACTGATCGTTTTTGCTGCTATCCCTGCCGCCGCGCAGCAGGATCCGATGGACGCGTTGAAAGCGCTCGACTTCGGTAAGAACGCGCTCAAGCAGACTCAAATTCAAAAGCTGAGTCCGGAAGATTTGAAGCTCTTGCGCGGGATTATCTTCGGGCGTCACGGGCGTGTCTTCAAAGACAACGACATCAAGGCCTATCTGGAGGAGCAGACGTGGTACAAGCCCAATCCTGATTTCACAAACTCCATGCTCAACGACGTGGAGCGCCGGAATCTCGATCTGATCCGTATCGCCGAAGCAGCCGCACACGAGTTCATTCAGCCCGGTGACATGCGTTACTGGCGCGACCGCCAGATCACGCCGAGAAAACTCGGCAAGCATAGCGGCGCGGAATGGAAAGTTTTGCTCGCCGAAGTTGAGGCGATTCACGGCAAGCGATTCAATGATGAGCCGTGGCTACAGCAGTATTTCGAAGAGCGTTACTGGTACTTCCCGAGCGACAACTACGATGCGAAAAAGCTCTCGCCAATCGAGCGCAAGAATCTCGAGATACTGAGCGGCGCGCAGAAACGTCAGCGCAAAGTCGCCCTGCTGCCGGGTGACATGCAGTTCTTTGAAGACAGAGCGATCTCCGAGCAGATGCTGCACGGTCTCAGCCTGCACGAGCTGCGCCTGCTGCGAAATGAGGTTTATGCGCGGCACGGACGCATGTTCCGCGCGGAGTGGTTGCAGCAGTACTTCTTCTTTCAACCGTGGTACGCGCCCGACGAGAACTTCAAGGACGAAGAGCTTTCGGGTAATGACAAGCTGAACGTCGAAACGATCGTCAAGTTTGAGAACAAGATTCACCAGGAGCTGAGCACGAGGCCGATCACGCGCGCGCTGCTCGAAGGCTTGTTCATCGAAGACGCGAGCCAGATGCGACAGGAGATCTACGCGCGTCACGGCAAGGTGTTCAAGGAACCGTGGCTGCAGAAGTATTTCTCCAGTTTTGATTGGTACAAGGCCGATCCGAACTTCAGTGATGCGTTGTTGAGCGAGGTCGAGAAGAAGAACATCGCCACGATTGCGGCATACGAAAAGAGCGCCGTAACGGCGATGAGTACGATAGAGGGTTGATAAGGCCCCACTTAGGTCTCGCGTGACGAGGCCAGCACCACGGATTTTCACGGAAATTAAGACACGGATGAACACGGATCGATCCGTATTCATCCGTGTTCATCTTTGGCTATAAAAACTAAGAGAGGAATCTCCCTGCTTTAGAATTCGCGTCCGCTCGAGCCCGCCAATCGCTTCAGGTAATTCCGTTTTGTGATGATGTTCGGCGATTACGAGGGTGTTGTTCCCGAGTAGTTGGAGTGTTTTCACGTAGTCCTCTTTATACGGCGGATCGAAGAAAACGATGTCCCAGCGTCGGTCCTTAAACTGCCTCAAAAACTCATTCGCTTCGGAAAAGTAGATCTCGAATTGCTCCTCCGGTATCCGGCACAACTGGACATTAGCTTCGATCAACTTGCACATCCGCCGCGAACGATCGACAAACGTGACATGACTCGCGCCACGCGAGAGCGCTTCGATACCCACCGCGCCCGAGCCCGCGCATAGATCGAGAAACCGAGCATCTTCAATCCGCGGCGCGATCACGTTGAAGAGCGTTTCGCGCAACCTGTCCGAAGTCGGCCGCACGTTCAAAGAAGGCGGGCTCTTGAGATTCCGTCCCTTGTAAGCTCCGGCAATAATCCTCATAGAGATGCTTTAACTCCATCAGCGGGGGCAAGCCACCCTTCCTGATTTGTTCTACTTGGAGGTGCTCTAAATCGTTAGAATAGAACAAGTCAGGAAGGGTGGCTTGCCCCCGCTCACCCGATTGCGGCGAGTCCAAAGCGCGGGTCCTGTTTGATGCGCTCGATGAGTTTGGCAGTCACCGCTGACTTTTCCTTGCCGAGATAGAACTCCGCTTCCTGCTTTGCTTTCTCGAGCAACGGCTGATCGCGAACGATGTTTCCGATGCGAAACTCCGGCAACCCGGATTGCTTCGTCCCCAAAAGCTCGCCCGGCCCGCGCAACTCCAGATCCTTCTCGGCGATGATGAATCCGTTGCTGGTCTGCGCCATGATGCCCAGCCGCTCCTCCGCGATCGCCGTTTTCTTGTCGCTCGTTAACAATATGCAGTAGCTCTTCTCCGCGCCGCGACCGACGCGCCCGCGCAACTGGTGAAGCTGCGACAAACCAAAGCGCTCGGCGTGCTCGACAATCATCACAGACGCATTCGGCACATCCACGCCAACCTCAATCACCGTCGTCGAAACCAGAATCTTGATCTCGCCGGCCACAAACGCGCTCATCACTTTCTCTTTCTCCGCCGGCTTCATCTTCCCGTGCAATAAGCCCACCGGGAGTCTAGGAAAGACAGTGTCGCGCAGATATTCGTAACGGCGCGTGGCGTCCTTCAAATCCATCTTCTCCGACTCTTCGACGAGGGGATACACGACGTAAACCTGCCGGCCTGCTTTGATTTCACGCGAGATCAAACGCTTCACTTCCTGCCGCTGATCTTCGCCAAAGACCTTCGTCTCGATCGGAGTGCGTCCGGGCGGCAGCTCGTCAATGATCGAAACATCAAGGTCGCCGTAAACAGTCATCGCGAGCGAGCGTGGAATCGGCGTAGCGGTCATCACCAGCACGTCCGGGTTGAGCCCGCGCGCGCGCAACTCAGCCCGTTGCATCACGCCGAAACGGTGCTGTTCGTCGATCACCACGAGGCCGAGCTTTGCGAAGCCAACGGCCTCCTGAATCAACGCCTGCGTGCCGATGGCGGCATCGATCTCGCCTTCTTTTAGCGCGGTTTGCAGGCGTCGCTTCTCGGCAGCGCGAACCGAACCCGTCAATAACTCAACGCGATAAGGCGTCTTCGCGAGCAGGCGTTTGATACCGCGCGCGTGTTGCTCCGCGAGAATTTCCGTCGGCGCCATCAAAGCAGTTTGCAAACCGTTTTCCATCGCCGCCATCATCGCGATCACGGCGACGATGGTTTTGCCGCTGCCGACGTCGCCTTGCAGCAGACGGTTCATCGGCGCTTTGGATTTCATGTCGTTGAAGATCTGCTTCGTGACGTTTCGCTGCGCTTGCGTTAACTTGAACGGCAGCACTGATGCGATTCTGTTCGTGATGGTCTTGTCGATGCGCAGCGGCATCTCTTTTTGTTCTTTGACTCGTTGTCCGCGTTTCAGACCGATCGCAAAGGTCACCCAGAAGAAGTCTTCGAAGATCATGCGCTCGTGCGCAGCGCTTTTTGACAGCTCGTAGTCGAGCATCGATACGTCCGGCGGTGGAAAGTGAATCTCGTGCAGTGCTTGCGCGCGGCCGATCAGTTTTGTGCGGTGTAGCAGGTCAGGTGGGAGTGTTTCGTCGATCGCGTTGTCGGGCAGGAGCGAGAGCACGGCGTGAATGATCTCGCGCACGCGTTTTGAGTTGAACTCGCCGAGCTTTCGATAAACCGGAACACGGCGGCCTACGTGAATCGCCGCGAGTGTCGGATCGGGAAGGTTCTCTTCAGCCTGTTCGGGATGAGGTTCTTCTTCCGCTGCTTCCGGCGCGAGAAGAACTTCGAGCTCGTCGGCGGGTTTGTTCAATCGTAGTTTGTACGTGTTGCGGCGTGCTTCCCATTCCCAGCGGCCAAACGTGATGAACTTTGTGCCGCGCACGAGCTTGGCGGTGTAGTACTTGACGATATCGTACGCGCGACGACCCGACACGAACCACCAGACAATCACTTCGCGGCCGCTCATTGGACCATCGATTCCGGCGACTTCGAAGATGTAAAGCTGTGGCCGTCCGTAACTCCGCGGGTTCCTGACGGCGTAACCGTGCGCATTGGTGACGGTGAGCTCGAGCGACGCTTCGACGCCGTCGTGAAGATCTCTAATCAGCGCGGGACGCGAGCGATCCTCGTAGCGCATCGGGAAATAAGTGAGTAGATCTTCGATTATGACTTCGGCTGAGCTCTTCTTGTGCACCTGTGATGTGAGCGCGTGGGCGAGTTTGCGGGAGAGGACCGGCCCGAGTCGTGCGACCTTGAAATTGTGAAGATCCTCAACCGGAGTGTCGAGGGAGATGGCGCTGGGCATCGCCGCGATCATAACATAGTGACCAGAGAGGGAAGGGGCATGACGAACGAGAGGGTATCTGACACTACGCGCGAGACTTTGAAAGCGTTGCGGCAGGGGTTGCTGCGGCTTCACAAGACGCTGCTCGACCTGGAGCGAAGAGACTTCGAGCGGGCGCGCGGGCGGATTGGCAACAGTTACGAGTTCTTGCAGTTAGTGCTCAAGGATCCGTGGTTTGACTGGTTACACCGTCTTTCCGAGCTCATCGTGCAGATCGACGAGACGCTCGACACACACTCGGAGACGCCGGCGACTGAGGAGGATGCCAACGCGTTGATCGAGCGAGCGAAGACGCTGCTGGCGCCGTCGGAAACGGGGACTGAGTTTCAGAAGAACTACTTCCTCGCGCTACAGCAGTCCCCGGACGTGGTGTTGCTTCATTCGGATGTTATGAAGCTGCTGGGAAGGTAAGCTTCCTACGCACAATGCTTGTCGAACGCCTGCGTGAGCTCGCCGGCGATCTGCTCCGCATTGCGGCCTTCGATCTGGTATCGCTCCAGCATGTAAACCAACTCCCCGTCCTTCAGCAGCGCAATCGACGGCGATGATGGTCCATAGCCGGTGAAGTAGCTGCGCGCTCTTTCCGTCGCTTCGATATCGGCGCCCGCGAAAACGGTCGCGACCTTGTCGGGCTTCACGCTGTGTTGAAGGGCGAGCGCCACGCCGGGCCGCGCCTTGCCGGCGGCACAACCGCAGATCGAATTCACCACGACCATCAGCGTGCCCTGGCTATTTTGGATTGTGTCATCGACGGCATCAGCCGTCCTGAGCTCCTCGACTCCGAGTCGCGTCAAGTCTTCACGCATGGGACGTATCATGATTTCCGGGTATGGCATCGATCGAATCTCCTTTGTTAGTTCTGATGATATTAGCATAGCCCATCTACTTCTTGACGCAGCGCCCAGTTGTACAGTAACTTTGTACAGATACAGAAGGAGCTTGAAATGCCAATACAAACTACTTACAGCAGTGCGCGCGCTAATCTGGCAAAGCTATGTGATGAGGTGGCGGAGAATCAGAGAATAGTTATCATCAGCCGGAGAGGCAGGCATGACGTCGCTCTAATTTCCGCAGATGAATTGTCAGGGTTGCTGGAAACCGCCCATCTCCTTCGTTCCCCCAAGAACGCCGAGCGTCTACTGACGGCACTCAACAGAGCTAGAAGTCAAAGGCCTCCAAGGGCAAAGAGCATAACCGCGTTGCGCAAGGAGCTTGGGCTTGGGCAGTCAAGATAAGAGCCGCGGCAAAGCCGATGTTGAACGCCTGGCGATTTTCCACTCTGAGTTTATTGATGACTTGCGGTACTGGGTTGAGGAGGATCGTCGAATCGCCCTAAAGGCATTTGACATAATTGAAGCGGTGATCAGAGAACCTTTCTCAGGTATCGGCAAGCCAGAGCCTCTCAAACACCTATTGGCGGGCAGTTGGTCGAGACGACTCACTCAAGAACATCGCATTGTCTATCTAGTCCTTGAGGATCAAATACATTTCCTTCAAGCGCGATATCACTATTAAGTAGTTTCTTCTGTGCTGGTGGCCGCTATAGTCACGGCTGTTCGCCGGTGAGGTCGAGGGAGAGGATGGCGTCGGGGAGGTGTTCGCGGATGTCGGAGGCGAGCATGGTGCGCATGCCGAGTTTTTTAGCGGCGAAGTCGCCTGCGAGGCCGCCGATGTAGAGGGCGGCGATGGTGGTGGAGATGGGGTCGGCGCGGTCTTCGAGGGTGGCGTAGGCTTGGGCCAGGAAGCCGGAGATTAGGCCCGTTAGGGTGTCGCCCGCGCCGGCGGTGCCGAGACCGGCATTCCCGGTCGGATTGATGAACACACGGCCGTCCGGTGTTGCGATCAATGGGCGCGAGCCTTTGAGAACCAGGATGAGCTGATGGGTGCGGGCAAACTCACGCGCCACCGCTACACGATCGTCGAGAGCCGATTTGTCCCTGGAGCCAAGCAGCCGGAGCATCTCGCCGGGGTGCGGAGTCAGTACGAGCGGGTGTTCGTTCGAACCTTTCAGGTCGTCGGGCCAGGGCGCGAGTGAGTTCAACCCGTCAGCATCGATCACACAGGGCGTCGTGCGGCGCTCGACAACACCACGAACAAACCGCCGCGTGCGCTCATCGTCAGCGGTCAACCCTGGGCCAATCGCTACGACGGTCGCTTTACCTGCCAGCTTAAGAAAATGCTCGATAGCCTCGTCACTGACAACGCCGCGATCCGTCTCAGCCAGCGCGGTGGTGATTACTTCCGGCATCGCACTACTCGCGACAAACGTCTGCGCGGAGGCGGGTGTCGCAATAGTGACGAGCCCGGCTCCGGATCGCATCGCGGCATTTCCGCTGAGTGCGGCTGCGCCGGAATAACCACGCGAGCCGGCAGCAATTAAGACGTGCCCGTGCGTGTTCTTGTACGACTCGGGCGTGTAGCGAGTACTGACGAGCCACTGCCGCGCATCGTCCGCTTCAGTCACGAACAACCACGGCCGTTGAGCTTGTATCAACGACGCCGGCGAACCAATGTCAGCAACAATCAGTTCGCCTCCAAATAAACAAGCAGGCGCAAGAACATTCGCGGGTTTGGCCGCAGTGAACGTCACCGTGAGATCTGCTTCAACCGACGGCCCAATCGGCTTTGCCTTATCTGCATTAAGACCTGACGGAATGTCCACCGACAGCACCAGTGGCCGCACGCCTGAAGCACGGTCACGCGCCTCTTTCAGCATCGACAAGTGTTCGATAACCTTCAGAAAGACACCTTCGAGCGGACGCGCCAGACCCGTTCCGAAGAGCGCGTCGACAATGACATCGTAAGCGTGACGCGGCTTCGCAATGTGTTCCCACGCCGCGACAGTTTCACATTCGATAAAGGTCAGCGGAGGGGGCGCCTCGGAAGATCCCGCCTCAAAGCTCGCCAGGCGGCTTACAGACTCGAAATTGATGCGCGCGTCGCCTGACGTTTCGGAGAGTTTGCCGAAGAGGACGACGCTACAGTGCATCCCATCGCGTGACATGGCCCGGGCCAGTGCCGCACCGTCGCCGCCGTTGTTGCCTTTGCCGCAAAGGATCAGCGCAGTTCTGCCTGCCACGTTGCCGTCCATGCGGGCGCGCAGGGCCTCCATGCAGGCGGCGCTGGCGGCTTCCATCAAGAGCAGGGAAGATGTGTGATAGTTCTCAACTGTAAGGCGGTCGATCTGGCGGATCTGTTCGGCGGAGAGTACTGGTTGCACGTTGGGGATGATATCAGAGCGCGGACAAAGAAAAAGCGGCCATGGCCTCCCCTCGCCTGCCCGCCGCTGCACCAACATTCCGTTTTTCCAGGATACTTAATCTATATTTTCAATGCATCCGGGTCTCCAGAAAACCTCAAAAAATTTTGACCCATAGCCAAAGAACAAGTCAGGAAGGGTGGCTTGCCCCCGCTCGTTGGAATGCGAAGCAGCGGGGGCAAGCCACCCTTCCTGACTTGTTCTATTTGTAGGGGCTAAACCTATATCGTTATCGCCGCCCGAACGTTGCTGTGAGCGACGGTCTGAGCTTGGTCCGTCGCGGGCGACAAGCCGGCGCCGATGATGTACATCAGGGTCTCGCATACCTCGCGGGACCCCGTGCCGACGACCTGACCCTTTTCATCCTGAAGAACGTAGATTCGGCCCGTCGACTCGAGGGGGAGAATCATTGGCCTCGTGTACATGTTTAGTTCTCCTGTTGTTTCTTCAAGCGACGGCGCATCGCGCCCGCAGCTCCTACCAGCCCGCTGCCGAGCAGGAACAAGCTCGCCGGCTCGGGAACCGGGTTTTGGGGTGCGTCACCAAATCCGCCGAGACGCCACTGATTGATTTGAGCGAAAGTAGTATTGCCAAGGGCCTGGACCGTGACGCTGTTGATAACTGCGCCCTCGGCAGCCTGAATACCGAAGAAATTCTGCCCGTTTGTGTCAACTGAGAAGACTTGATTGAAGACTTGGCCGCCGGACAGGGTGTAGTTCACCGTGAACTGGACCTGGGTCGGTGGTTGTAAACCGTTGGTGACGTCGATGTTCAGGATGAGCTTGGTAAACGTGGCGCCATTCTCGAGCTGAACAGTCACGTTTCTGAAAGGTGTATTGCCAGTTCCGCCAACGAGCACTGCCTGGCCGCCGCTGACGCCCAGGTTCCCCGTGCCGGAGGCTGACGTGAAATCCACGATATGGCCGGCTCCGGCGCCATTGAAATCGCCCTGGACCAGCAAGCCGGAATGAACGAGACTGCCGTTGTTGAATAAGACGTTATCGGTGCCCTGGTTGCCAGGGTTTCCGACGGTAATCGTAATGGGGTCCGCCCAGGTGGTGGACGATGCCATTACCATGATCGCGAACGCCGCAGAGGCGAGAATCAGGCGTTGCAGGTTAAAAATCCGGGGCATTTTAAGTTGACTCCTTGTTCTTGGGTTTCCGAACTGTAGAGGAGAAAGTGGTAATAGGCAGGGGGTTCCAAAGAAGAGGTTAGCCAGGGATTAATGTGTTCAAATAGGCAGGTCTATTATGGTATGCTCCGGGCCGAGTGGAGTTTTCACCCCATCAAGACGAAACCTCAAGCACGCAACCCGAACACGAAACGCAACCAATTGTCACGAAGAGTAAGGATGAAGGTACGGGGAAAGCGGCCTTTCTCGTTGCCACAGGAATCCTGCTCAGTCGTATCATTGGTGTGATTCGACAACGCGTGTTCGCGCATTACCTCGGCACTTCCGAAGCTGCCGGCGCCTTCAGCGCGGCCTTTCGCATTCCAAATTTTCTACAAAATGTATTTGGCGAAGGCGCCCTCTCGGCTTCATTTATCCCGGTTTACGCCAAGCTGCTGGCCCAGGGTGAAGAGGAGGAGGCCACTCATGTTTCAAATGCGGTGCTGACGCTACTGGCACTGGCAATATCGATCATTGTTGTAATTGGGGTTTTGACTGCTCCCTATTTTGTAGGCGCTTTCGCGCATAGCTTTCCACCAGCAACACGTGAGCTAACAGTTCAACTGGTCAGGATCTTTTTTCCTGGCGCCGGTCTGCTCGTCTTATCCGCATGGTGCCTGGGAGTCTTGAATAGTCATCGCCGGTTTTTTCTCTCCTATACAGCGCCGGTTGCCTGGAATCTTGCCATCATCACCACCTTGATTTGGTTTGGCCGACGCGAAGAGCAGTTTCACCTCGCAACGATTACGGCCTGGGGATCGGTCGTAGGTAGTGCTTTACAGTTCGCCGTTCAGCTTCCCACGGTATTAAAACTGACAAGACAGTTGAGACCGGCGCTGGATTTGGTAACTCCACATGTGCGACTGGTTCTGAAAAACTTCTTCCCGATATTTGTTAGTCGTGGAGTAGTGCAGATCTCAGCATTTATCGATGCGATGTTGGCAGGTTTGATTAGTTCTCAGGCAGTTGCATCCTTAACTTACGCGCAAAGTCTTTATACGTTACCCGTGAGCCTGTTCGGCATGTCCGTCTCGGCCGCTGAGCTTCCGGCGATGGCGAGTGCATTAGGAACAAGTGACGAGGTTTCATACCAGCTTCGGCGACGCCTCAATGCCGGCTTACAACGTATCGCGTTTTTCATCGTACCTTCCGCGATGGCTATGCTTGCGTTTGGCGATGTGATGACGGCTGCCTTATATCAAACCGGCGAATTCACCAGAAGTGATTCGCTGTATGTCTGGGGTATTTTGGCTGGCTCCACCGCTGGTTTGTTGGCGTCAACTCTTGGCCGGCTTTACTCGTCAACGTATTACGCGCTCCACGACACGCGTACTCCGCTGCGCTACGCAACTGTTCGCGTAATACTCACAGCAGTCCTGGGATATTTTTGTGCGATTCCATTGCCACCACTCATAGGTCTTGATCCAAAGTGGGGAGTGGCAGGACTCACACTATCGGCCGGCGTTTCAGGCTGGGTAGAGTTTGCCTTGCTGAGACGAACCTTGAACCACCGCATCGGCCCGACGGGCTTGCCGGTTGTATATACAGCAAAGCTTTGGACCGCCGCTGCGCTTGCCGCCGTTACAGCCTTCATTCTCAAATGGTTCCTGCCCAGTATGCACCCTATTCCGATCGCCGTTATCGTGCTCGGCGTCTACGGCATACTATATTTCGTTATTACCGCCGGATTCGGTTTATCTGAGGCTACTCGAGTTTTTGAAAAGGTATGGAAAATAGTTCGACTCGGACGAAGGTGATATCTCAGAGAGCGTATTCCTTGATTTTGTTGAGCAGCGTCTTGTAACTCACACCGAGATCCTCAGCGGTTTTACTCTTGTTGCCGAGATTTGCTTCCAGCGCGTCGCGAATTTTCCTGCGCTCGACGAGGCGCAGGGCGCGATGGGTTACTTCCGAAAGTGTTCCTGAAAGATCGATCTGATCGAGAGTTTCCGGTGCGTCTAATGGTCCAAGGCCCAGGTCGGACGGCTGAAGCACGAGCGAATCGGAGATGATGCAGGCGCGCTCGATCGCGTTTTCGAGCTCGCGAACGTTGCCGGGCCAGTCATGCTGTTTCAACGCTGCGATTGACTCCGGGCTCAACTCCGCTTCCCGCCCGCGCAGCTCGCGTCCTACCTCCGACGCAAAGTGCTGAGCCAGCAGTACGACATCATCGCCGCGATCTCTGAGCGGCGGCACTTCGATCGGAAACACCGCGAGACGAAAGAACAAGTCGCCACGAAACTGCCCATTATCAACCGCGGCCCTCAAGTCTTTATTTGTCGCAGCGACAACGCGAACATCGACCGCAACCGGAGCACGCCCGCCGATACGATCCACGACCTTCTCCTCGATCGCACGCAAGAGTTTTCCCTGCACTCCCAGGGGCAACTCTCCAATCTCGTCAAGAAATACGGTGCCGCCGGAAGCAAGCTCAAACTTACCCTGACGACGATCGGTCGCGCCGGTGAAAGCGCCGCGCTCGTGACCGAAGAGCTCGTTCTCGATCAGTGTTTCAGGGATGGCGGCGCAGTTGATGGCGACGAAAGCGTGATCGCGGCGAGTGGAAAGATGATGAACCGCGCGCGCAAAGAGCTCTTTGCCGGTGCCTGATTCGCCGAGCAGTAAGACTGTGGCTTCGGTTTGGGCTACACGCTGCGTTTCGCCAACGGCGCGCTTCAGTGTTTCCGACTCGCCGAGGATGCGCGGAAAGCCATAACGTCGCGACCATTCTTCGCGTAACAGAACGTTCTCGGTTCGGAGTCTGGCTTGTTCGAGCGCGCGCTCGACCAGCAGCAGGAGATGATTCGAATCGACCGGCTTTTGGAGAAAGTCGTGAGCGCCGTCTTTCATTGCCTGCACGGCTTCGTCGATGGAGCCGAAGGCCGTCATGACGATGACAGGCACGTCCATATCGGCGGCGCGCGCTGCACGCAGCACGTCCAGGCCGGAGCCGTTTGGCATGCGCAAGTCAGTGAGGACAAGGTGGTGACGGGTATTCGCGATCTCGTTGAGCGCGGCGCGCGCGTCAATCGCTTCCGTTACGCTGTATCCGGCATTCTCGAGGGTCAATCGCAGTACGCGACGCAGACTGTCTTTGTCTTCGACAAGTAGGATATCAGCCACTGGCGCCAAATTTTAGCCACGGATGACACGGATAACAAGATCAGTATAGGAAGTTGGCTTCCTAGTCGTGTCACTTAAGGTAACAACCGCCGGTGCTTCTCCAGACCAAAGCCTCGAAAAACTTAACAATCCTCGACGGAACAGTTGTTGCCCCGGATGGGGCCGGGTCGAGCTTGTCCGGAGGTAGATGCCGCAATGAACCGCAAACGAGGAGCAACTAAGGGGTTCACGACCATGCAGATGGTCGTCACCATCGCGATCATTTCTATTGTATCGGTCTTCGGGGTGCTCGGGATCACAAACGCACGCGCGGAATTCCGGCTGCAAAGCTCCGCCAGACTCTTTGCCTCCTACGTCGAGAAGGCACGCGCCGACGCCATCCGCCGCCATGCTCCCACGGGCCAGGAATCGTCAATCGAGTCCTTTGGTCCAGGTACCAGTAATTACACGGTCACCATGGACTTCGGTAGCGGCGCGCTCGAGACGCGCACCTTCTACCTCGAATCCGGAATGACCTTTTCCACCGCCGCCAAGAAAGTTTCATTTGACTGGCGCGGCAGAATCACTGAAGCGTGGGTGTTCCAGATATTCAGCTCATATCTCGCACGTGGTCTTCCGGTTGACGTTTCAGGCTCGGGCGACATCACTGTCGGCGAACAGCATTTCCCCGATCAGTTGATCCCGCCAGTTGAGGTTACTCAGGTCACAGGCGATGTTGACACCGATCCAACACCGACTCCGACCGCTGCGCCTACCCCACCGATTACAGACCCAGGCGGCGGCGGAGCAGATCCAGTAGATAGTCCAACACCATCCCCCAGTCCTACAGCAACACCGCACGGCAACGGAAATGGAAACGGAAATGGGAATGGAAACGGGAACGGAAACGGAAACTCAACGCCCACACCGACACCCACTCCCTCCCCAAGCCCGTCCCCGTCGCCTAGCCCATCGCCTAGCGTGGCTCCACAGTGCGTCGCTGCGATCAGTACCAACACTCTCTCATTAAGCCAGAGCGATTCGGCCCGGCGGTCAGGATCAGCTACGTTCACGATAACTAATGCAACCGGAACCCGGACCGTCAGCGCCTCGCAAGTGGGGAACGGAAACAGTCTGAACATCTCGATCTCACCGCAATCATTTAGTGGCAGTGGATCGAGTGTCATCTCGATCACAGCCAAGAACGGTGGTGGTAATCGTGGTGTATTCATCGTTCAAGTTTCGACCAGTCCGTCTTGCGGTTCGGCACAACAGCTTACAGTTTCAGTAAGTAACTAAGGGGCATATGGAAGTCATGCGTAACGATCGAGGCTTTACCCTACTGGAAGCCGCCATAGCGCTGGTAATACTCATGATCATCGGATTGGGCATCGCTTCTCTCTTTACCTACGCCGTCGGCGCGAACAGCAGGGCAGACGACCGCGAGCTCGCGATGGCCATTGCACAGAAGCGAATGGAGTGGCTGCGGACGATCCCGTTTACAACCCAAACACGAAGCCTGGCTTATTCATTTCCTAACGGCGGGCTTCAGGCAACCAGTGTCGCCGGCGTAACCGAGACGGTCACCAATGCCGGTCGCAGTTACACCGTGAACACTGTGATTCGGGATCTCAGCTTTGTTCCGGCTGGAGTCAACGATGCCGGCGCCCCAACGGTCAAGAGCATTAAGGTTTCAGTTACTCCGTCGTTAGCGGCAACTGCATTTGAGACAGTCACGCTCAACACGCAACGATCGACCCAGGTGACCGGCGTTTACTAGCACCAAGCGAGGACTCTATGACTTCGTTGAAAAAGAAGGACACGGACGGCGGTTTCTCTCTGCTGGAGCTTCTGGTCTCGTTAGTTATCACGATGGCGCTGATGACGGCCGCCGCCACTCTGCTCGCTAATGCGCTTCGCATGCGCACTCGTGAGAATCAAAAGTCCGATGCACTCGCCGACACGCAACGCGCTATCAACATCATGTCGCGCGAAATCGCCAACACCGGATTCAACATGACTAACAACGGCATCGTAGCGGCGGATTCCGGACTGAACGCAATTCGCATTCGTTCGAACCTCAACAAGTTCGACTACGACCCCTCGGTTACTGATGACTCGCGAAACAACGTTCAGGATGCAGGCGAAGACATAACCTACTTCATCAACGAAGCTGAGAACACGATGTACCTGGCACGTCACGATCGGTTTGGAAACGGCAGTACGGTGCTGGCCAACCGCATCGACAGCATGAACATTCATTACTTCGCCGAGAAAGTGACTTACACGGCTCCCGAAAAAGGATCGGACATCACCAATGCGTCAGCGGCGGAAGTGGCCAACAAAGCAGACGCGAGATACATCGTCATAGCTATCTCGGTCACGCTGGACCAGGTTGGAACGCCGGGTTCACCGGGTTATCAACCGCCGTACTCAGTTTTACTTTGTTCAGACGTCGCGCTGCGCAACACGAGTTTATGGGGTTACTAGGAGAGGAGTTCTTCGGGCAATGAGATCACAAAAGCCGTTATACGAAAGTCGCGCTGGTGAACGAGGCGCGGCGCTGATCACAGCGGTTCTTCTTTCTCTGTTATTGCTGGCCGCCGGCGGGACTTTGATCCTGACTGCGACTATGACTAGCATCACCGCGCGCGACTCGACCGCCGAGATGCAAGCCTACTACGCGGCCGAAGCAGGCATCGCGCGCGCTCTTGAAGTGGTGCGAGGAAACCTCCAGTCCAGTCCTGCCGGAACCAGAGCCTCCTTCCACAATATCCTCTGTTCACGTAGTCTATGGACCAACATATCGGGCAGTTCAGTTCACATCAGTGACGACGATTCGGCAAGCTTTCAAGTGACTTCAATTATCGATCCTGATAACCAGGACAGCGTCACAAACTGCGCCGTTGCCTCGTATAAACCGGGCCGCCTGAGAATTCGCGTTACGGGAATGGGTCCAAGTAATAGCAAGAAGAACATGGAGATAGTAGTTAATCGCTACACTCTGGATTACTCGGTCAATGCCGTAGTTACAATGCAGAATGGTTCAGCAGACCCAATCAATTTCGCACTTGGCAGCAGTAACCCGAATTCAACGTCGGGCGTAGATGCTGCCGGTGGCGGTGGCGGCATACTTCCGGCATTCGCTGTCAGTAACAGTGACTACACCGCCACCAATAACGTGATTGATGGCTGTGCGCCAAACGGTAGTAGCTGTAACGGCAACGGAGCTAATGTGACACCTGGCGATCCGGCGGTCCTGGTAAGCGGAAATACGCCGAGCTTTCTTCAGTCAGTTCAGAATACAAGACTGTTTTTATATGGCTCCGAAGGAATAATGAATTCAGCCATCAACCAGGGACGATACTTCACCACCGCCGCAGCCGCTACCAGCAGCACTGCCGGGCTCGGCGCCAGTAATTCTGACGGGGTCCTCACTTTTGTGGATGGCGATCTCACGCTTGGACCAGGTAATCCCTCGGGGCAGGGAACTTTGATAGTCACCGGAACTCTCACCCTCAACGGAAACTTCAACTGGAACGGCGTGATCATGGTCCTGGGCGCGGGGCGTGTGTACCGCAGTGGCGGCGGACACGGAAACATCTACGGAGCAATGTTCATCGCTAAGTTTAATAAGACCGGAGCGAGTACGGATGTATTCCAGGCGCCTACCTTTGACACGTCCGGCGGCGGCACGTCGAATATCCAATACAACTCGACTGCGGTTGACATGGCTAAGGCGGTAGGCGGCCACGCGGTCAAGGGCGTGCGCGAGTATTAAAAATTCTTCGCTGGAAACAAGAGCGCTTTACGCTTTTTATTTCCTTCGTACATCGAGAATCGTCCTCCGCTGCGGTGCCGCACGCCGTAACGCGGTTGGACGGTAAGGCGCCCCGTTCGCACTTCGGCTGGCGGGGCGCGTTTTCTTTTGGGCCACAAGAAGCACAAAAATTTTCAGCCACAAAAAGGCACAAAAATCACAAAAATGGTTCTTCAAATTGCTGATTTCTTTTTATGTGACTTATGTGCCTTTTTGTGGCTAACTCTTCTCTTGTGCCTTGTGGCTTAGTTCGAGCGTGAGGGTGGTTCGTATTCTTCGGTGCCGGCGACGGTGCTCTCCGTGTTGGAGAGTTGCATGCTCAGCATCAGGGGTTTGTAGTCGAAGGCCTTTGGACCACCGCGCGAGTTCTGGACCAGCATCACGAGGTAATCCTGGTTTTCTCTGAACCGCGAAACACTGCCTCTCTGATTCATAATCACAAACAGCAGGACCTCGCCCGTGGCGGTTCGCATCTGTCCGACTAATGAGCTCGCGCCGCCGTCTGTTCTCACAAGCGTGCCCGTTTTGGCGATGACACTGCCGCGGAACGGCAGACCTGTAAAGCGATCCTCGAGCGTGCCCGGATCGACTCCGGCTACCGGCATGATCGATGCCGGCGAGAGTCCGTGTTTCTTCAGCTCTGTGGAAAGCTCGCGATAGATCTTCATCATGACTCGCGGCGAGATCCGGTTGACGCCGAGTCCACTCAAAGAAGCAAACCTAAGCTCGTCGGGACCGAGACCGAGATCGGTTGTTAACCGCTGGCGCACAGCTTCCGGGCCGCCGAGTGCTTCACCAATGCGCTCGGCCATAAAATTGTTCGAGTAACACAAAAGCACTTTGAGAATGTCGACGAGCTTGCTCGAACGCTGCGTCAAAAGAAGTTTCGCCGTTGGCGCGACCGGCCCGACGACCACTGCGCCCATAACCGCGACGCTGGGCACCGTCTCCAGGCTGGCGCGATCGTTCAGCAGCGTTCTTTCGTAGTTCCAGGCGCGCACAGCTTCCGCGTATCGCAGCGTTGCGTCGAGCGTGTCGTAGAGTCGCTCGCCGGAGCGTTTGGCGGAGGCGCTGAAGTTCATCGTAAAGCCCGGAGCGACGATCAGGTCTCCCGTCACCTGTTTGATACCGAGCTTGTTCAGCTCGCGTGCGAGCAGCACGCCGTGTTCGTAGTGAAACGAGGGATCGCGGCCTGAGATGTAGAGATTTCCGTTTAGGGCGCCGGTTGTTTTGTCGAGCGTGCCGTCGGTCCAGATGCCGGTCGAGAAGCGATGTTCGGGACCAAGCGTGCGCAAGGCGACGAGCGAGGTTGCGAGCTTGAGTGTCGATGCTGGATTAAACTGTTCGTTCTCGTTCTGCGCCGAGACGATCTTGCCGTCGAGTGTTTCGATCAGGACGCCTTGCAGACCATAAAGTGGCCTGCCGTTCTCGGGCGTTGGCGACGCTTGCGGCGAGGGAGTCTCGACTGGAATCTGCGCAAAGCTTGTCGAGCAGAGTACGAGTGTCAGCAGTGACAATAATAATAGCTGTTTCGATCGTCTCATCATTGGAGCAACTTTGATGCAGAGGGAGTCAACGAGGATGCGCATACCCGGCGGGGCTACCGGTCACCCATCATAGCAGGAACCAGCCACGGATTTATACAGGTAAATGCGGCTGACCTTGTCGTTGACAACGCTTCTGACACGCTCATAGAATCGCGGTGTTGACAAACTACAGTGCAACGTAATCAAGAACCCGTTACAGTTGAACGAGTCGTAGCCACTCACAGAGCGCGACGCAAAGAGATTCGCAACCGGCTCCGTGAGTTTGAAGAAGTTTGGCGCAAAGGATCCGACGCACGGCTTTGGGAAGAGCTGGCCTATTGCATTTTCACTGCCGGCGCTTCGGCTCGCATGGGATTGAGTGCTGTTGCTGCCGTGCGGTCCTTGTTGCTCGACGGCGACTCTGATGCGATGACCGCCGCGCTGAAGCAAGCCGGCGCACATCGTTTTCCCGTGGCGCGGCCGCGTTACATTGTAGTCACGCGTAATTACTTTCACGCGGACTGCGGCATGGCGTTGCGAAAACGTTTGCGCAGCTTTTCAGATCCGTTTGAGCGCCGCGATTGGCTGGCCCAGGAAAAACAAGTCAAAGGCTTGGGCTACAAAGAAGCCAGCCACTTTCTGCGAAACATCGGCGTGAAAGGTCACGCGATTCTTGATAAGCACGTGATGCGATGTTTGGCCGACGTCGGAGTGATCGATTCAGCCAAACCACCTTCAACCCGAAGGAAGTATCTCGAAGTTGAGCAGCAACTGATGCGCTTTGCTCGCGATATCGGCATCGATTTCGACGAGCTCGATCTGGTGCTTTGGTCCATGAAGACAGGAGAGGTCTTGAAGTAGCAGCCCGGGCGCGAAGAAGCACTCAGAAAGTGTGAATCATGCAAGGTCATAAACAGCAGAGTCTTTACCGGATGGCGACCTTCGGTGTGGCCGCCTTCGTGCTTTGTTTCGCACTTGCCGGTATGACCAACATTGCCGCGGGCTTCACTGACAAGAAGGCTTACACCAAAGGCTATCGCGCACTGCGCAAAGGCGACTTCCAGGGAGCCGAAAAGATCTTTCGCGAGCTGCTCGGCAAAGATGCTCACGACGTCGAGGCGCGCCTGGGGTTGAGTTTTGCTTTGCTGAAGCAGAGGAGTTTGCAGGGCGCTTACGATAACGCCGCGCGAGTGATCATGCTGAACCCGCTTTCCGCGCGCGCTCACGCGCTGCTTGGCGCGGCCATTCTCGGCGCGGGTGAGTTTCGACTTTCGGTTGAAGAGTTTCGCACGGCTTTGACGCTCGATGAGAATGAAGCACTGGCGGTGGCCGGGTTGGCCATGGTCGACTTTTACGAGAATCGAATGCCCCTTGCGCTTACGGGTCTGCGCCGGGCCGTGAGCATGGATCCTGAAGAACCTGACTTTGTTTTCAACCTGGGCCAGGCGGCAGCGCGAAGTGAGAAGTACAAAGAAGCCGCCGACTCGTACGAGAGATTTTTGATGATCGCGCCGAAGACTGACACCGATCGACGCGCGCGCATTCTCGGATTGATCGACTTCCTGCGTTATCTCGGAAGACAGGGACAACTTTACATAGCCACCGGTGAATACCGCTCCACCGTTTCTTTTGAAGCAACCGATAATCGTCCCATCATCGAGGTTCGTGTGAACGGAAGCAGGCAGCCGCTTCGTTTCGTGCTCGACACTGGTTCGGGGATGTCAGTCATCTCCGACGAGACTGCCAAACGGCTCGGTATCAGGCCAGTGGCGAGAGGTGGTCTCGCGCGCGCAGTCGGTGGCGGCGGGAAGTTTGAGATCGTCTACGGGTTTGTGAATTCGATGGACATCGGGAATGCGAGAGTCGAAAATGTCCCGGTCTACATTCGCAAGTTCTTCGACGATAACATTCCCGTCGATGGCTACCTCGGGCTTTCCGTGGTCTCGAAGTTTCTCACCGCGATCGATTACGGCACGAGACGCATGTCTCTGTTGCGGCAGAACCAGACGGATCAAGTTGAGAGTTGGACCATAGTGCGACGGCCGGACACGCTTCAGGCACTGCTTCCTCTCGTGCCTAATGACGGCACCGTTGAGGTGCCGCTGCGGACGACGTCGAGCGGCTTTCTGAGTGGGGAAGTCGGGCTCGAGGGTTTTGATAAGAACGTCAACTTCATCATTGATACGGCGGCAAGCATTACGGTAGTTTCTGAAAAGCTTTCGCAGGAGGAACAACTTCTCGATCTGCTTAAGCCGTCGAAGATGCGCGTGTTTGGAGCGGCGGGCGTGACCGAAGACGTGAAGCTTTTACAGTTGCCGCGACTGAGTCTTGGTTTGAGCAAGCTTGAAAAAATTAACGCCGCGGTGCTTGATATGGAGCCGGTGAACGAGACTGCGGGATTCACGCAGAGCGGAATTCTCGGCGGTAATTTCCTGCGGCACTTTCGTGTCTATTTTGATTTTGCAAGGGGAGCAATGCGTTTGGAACCTTTGAACCAGAAACCGAAGAGCGCTGAAAACATTAATCCGGAAGTGGTGTCAACTCCATGAAGCAGGGCCTATATCTCGAAACATCGGTGATTGGCGCCTACCTCGATAATGGAGAGCCATTCCGTCGCGACTTGACGATCAGATGGTGGGAGCATGAGATGCCTGACTACCGCACGGTGATTTCACCGTTGGTAGCTTCGGAGCTTGGCCGGTTGAAAGAGCCGCATCGCAGCTCGTACCTGAAGTTGATCGCGAACCTGGAGCAGGTCGATCTCACGGAAGAGGCGGCGATTCTCGCAGAAGGGTATATCGCGCGCGGCATCTTTCATCGCAAGTACATTGCGGACGCGCTGCACGTAGCGATTGCATCGTTTCACAAGATCGATTATTTGGTGACGTGGAACTTCGGGCATCTCGCGAACGTGCGGCGGCAGGCACGCATCCGGCTCTTCAACACGGCCGCGGGTTTTTACGTGCCGATGATCGTGACGCCGGAATTTCTCGTCTCTGAAGCAACGGAGCAGGTGATATAGGTCCTATTGGACCAATAAGACTTATGTATCGTCGACCAAGATTTCTCGAAGTCCTGCACGCGATTCGCGAAGAGATGTCGCGTGAGGCTGATTATGATGTGGACCTGTTTGCCGAGATGGTGAGGTCTGGTGTGCAACCGACTCATGGCCCGCAACGCGTCATTCGTGGTTTCAGAACACGCGCGCCGCGCGCGGAAAATAGTAACGGTAAGCCTGCGAAGCATAGACAGCGCAAGCGCAGCGCGTAATAATGTCGGAAATTATGAATCTTACTTTTGAGACGATCGGTTTAGAAGTGTCGAGCGAGAAGGCATTCAACTATCTGGCCGAACAAGCAGGTGATCAAGGTGAGCCCACTCAACTCAGCCGGCGTGGCGCCGTCCTGCACGGACGCTGCTGGAAACTCGGCGAAGGACTCGAGGTATGGACCGTGCTCTACGAATCGGGCAGCGGCGATCTGTTCTACGCTGATTGTCGTCCCGGATTTCGCGCTCGCTACATTCAAAAGATCGCGCCGTGGGCGTTGACTGAATACGACGAAGAGGGCGAAGCGGTGATTCACGGTTACCGTGAAGGAACCGATTGCGAAGTTCTCTTCGAGCTACAGAACCTGACCGAAGTTGGACCAGCGGGTTTTGGCGCGCAGGAGCTGCACATCGGTCTTTGTGGTCTCGCGTATCGCGCGCGCGTGCGGCGCGGCAAAGGCAAGACGCGCTGGATGCCACTCGAAAAAGCGGCGCCCGCGAGAGCCGCGCATGAAAATGATTGGAGCTTGTCGGGACGCGTCATCGCGTTCAAGCCTTTGCGGAATCCGCTTTCCGGAGGCGAGCTCTTCTGGATTCATCTCGACCTGGAACGCATCAAACTCGAAGTTCTCGTTAACCAGCGCGCCCTGCGCGGCGACTCTCTGGCTGTCGGCGCCACGCTCGACGCTGAGGTTTGGCTGCAGGGCCACGTGCTCGACGAACACGCACTGCGCTCGCGCTACGAGGGCGTCGATCATGCCTGCTCGCGCGCGAGTTTCTGGTCCGGGCTGAGACGAAGAAACTGATCCACTAAATGAGACGTCTCATTGTCGCTATCCTGGCAATCCTCACACTGCTACTTGCCGCTTACGTTTTCAATCGTTACTGGACCCATCGCTTCGATCCGCTGATCGCCCGGCAAGCCGCCATCTATCGTGTCGATCCCGACCTCGTCTGGAGCATCATTTATGAAGAGACGTACTTCAGCCCGTGGAAGATCGGCAAGGACAACGAAATCGGTTTGATGCAGGTGACGCCGACGGTCGGCCGTGAGTGGGCCACCGAGACCGGAATGCGTGAGCTCGAACGCCAGATGGCCAGCGATCCGCAAAGCATCCTGCGCGATCCCGAGCGAAACATTCAGATCGGTTGCTGGTATCTCGAAAAGATTTACGAGCAGTTTCAGGACGCGCCCGAAGCCGAGACGCGAATGGTCGCGGCTTACAATGCTGGTCCAAGCCGCGCGGTCGAGTGGAGCCGTCCCGACCAGCCGGGCAACACGCAGTCGGGAGCGGAGTTTATAAACCGGATCGACATTCCCTCGACAAGGGCTTACGTGCTTTCGATCATGCAACGCTATCGCGAGGTCAAGAGCTCGCGGACTTCGAGCGCCGCGTTGCAGCAAACTCCTCCTGTCAAATGACAACTACTTACTCGGCGCGTTGGGTCGTTCCCGTGTCAGACCCACCGATCGAACACGGGGCTGTCGTGGTCGAAGGACAACGGATCGCCGCGGTCGGTACTCGCGCTGAGATCGTCGAGCGGTTTCCAGAGTCGAAGCTCGAGAGCTTTGGCGAGGCCGTCATCCTGCCGGGTCTCATCAATGCTCATACTCATCTCGAGCTCACTGCCCTCCGAGGTTATCTCGAAAACGAAGAGCGCGACTTTTTCGCGTGGCTGCGAAAGCTGACGATTGCGCGGCTCGAACGACTGACACCGGATGACATTCGCGTCTCCGCGACGTGGGGCGCGTGTGAGGCTGTTCGCGCAGGCATTACGTGTGTTGACGACGCCAGCGACTCGGCATTGATGAGCATGACGGCGCTGAAGGACGTCGGCCTGCGCGGTGTTGTTTATCAGGAGTCGTTTGGACCAGACGCTCGTCTCGCGGTGGAGAATTTCGAGAAGTTCAAAGTCAAGGTGCAGGAGTTGCGAGCTAATGAGACAACGCTGGTGCGCGCCGGTGTTTCACCACACGCGCCTTACACGGTGTGCGGGCCGCAGCTCGAGATGATTGCGGAACTTGCTCTCGCGGAGAGCTTTCCGCTGATGATGCACGCAGCTGAGTCGGAAGCTGAAGATCTATTTATGCGTGATGGCCGTGGCGTGTTTGCCGAAGGTTTGGCGCGGCGCTCAATTGAATGGAAGGCGCCGAAACTTTCGACGATTCAGCATCTCAACGCCATGGCATCCTGGCCACACGTCCTTTGCTGGCCCACTGCATACGTGTCGACGACGACGATATCGAGATGTTACGACAGTACCAGGCGCGTGTTGCTCACTGTCCGAAGTCGAACGCTAAGTTGGGCCACGGGCGTGCGCCGTTCGCGAAATTTATCCAGGCAGGAGTCGCAGTTGGGCTGGGTAGTGATTCAGTCGCGAGCAACAACACGTGCGACATTCTCGAAGAGGCACGCTTCGCGACGTTGTTCGCTCGTGCAGGTGGCAATGACATCAGGGCGGCAAGAGTACTTGAGACTGCAACGGGAGAATTAAAGGAAGGAACTCAAGCCGATCTTGCGATTGTGTCTTTAGCCGGCGTACATCAACTCCCGAGCTACGATCCAATCGCGACCCTAATCTTCGCTTCATCCGGACGCGACGTGATCCTAACGGTTGTTGCAGGTCGTGAAATCTATCGTGACGGGCGCGTAACGACGGTGGACGAGGACCGTCTACGCGCCCGCATTAAAGAAATCACCGAAAAACTAAGCCACGGATGAACACTGATGAATCGCCTTGTCGAAGATCTCGAGCGCGACGTCAACGTTCTCTTCCGTCAGTATCAATGCCGGTGACCAGCGAATCGTACTCGCCCCCGCCCCGAGAATGATCAACCCGCGCTCAAAGCACGCCACCTCGATCCGATCACGCAGCTCCGGTGTCGCAAACTCGACGCCGAGCATCATCCCCAAGCCACGCACGTCGACGATACACTCGTGCTTCCGCTGAAGCTTCTCCAACCCCGCTTTCAAGTAAGCTCCAACTTTAGCCGAATTCTCTACCAGACCACCTTCGAGCAACTCGATCGTCTTCAACGCCGCCGCAATGCAAACCGGATTGCCGCCAAACGTCGACGCGTGTGCGCCGGGTTTCCAGTCCATCAAATCCGCGCGCGCGACGCACGCGCCGATGGGCAAGCCCGAACCGATGCCCTTCGCAATCGTCACGATATCAGCCTGCACGTCGTAATGCTCACACGCGAACATCTTCCCGGTGCGTCCCATTCCCGACTGCACTTCATCGACAATCAAAAGAATCCCGTGCTCGTCGCAAATGCGCCGCAGCCCATTCAGAAAACCCTTCGGCGCAGGCACATAACCACCCTCGCCCTGGACTGCTTCAACCACGATCCCGGCCACTTCCTCAGGCGGCGTAGTGGTCTTGAACAAACGCTCCTCGATCCAGTTGAGCGCGCCCTGACCTGCTCCGCCATCTCCGCAGTCAGCAGCGCTGAACGGATTCCGAAACTCGTTTGGATAAGGCACGTGCACGACATCGAGCGCCTGTCGCTTGAATCCGCGCCGCTGTGCCGCCCTCGAAGACGTCAGCGAGAGCGAGCCCAAGGTGCGTCCGTGAAAGCTATTGAAGAACCCGATGAACTTCTCGCGACCCGTCGCGTGCATCGCGAGTTTTAGTGCGGTCTCGACAGCTTCAGTACCGCTGTTGGCGAAGTGTGTGCGAGTCGGGGATTTGACCGGCACAATCGCGTCGAGCTTCGCGGCGAGTTGCGGCATGTGGCGATAGTAGTAATCAGTGCCGCACATGTGGATCAGTTGTTCCGCCTGCTGCTGGATCGCTTTCACGACTTCCGGATGGCAGTGTCCGGTCGAACAGACGGCGACGCCGGCATTGCAGTCGAGAAAAATGTTGCCATCGACGTCTTCAACCCAAACTCCGCTGCCGCGCTCGGCGACGAGTTTGAAGGACGGTCGCGGGTACGAAGGATTAACAAACTGTGCATCCGCTTCGACGATCTTCTTACCGTTGGGACCTGGCAGTTCCGTCTTGATTTCAGGGCGCTTGGTTGGTGCAAGTATGCTGGTAGACATTTATCCACTCCTTATCAAAAAAAGGCCAATAAACAGCCAAAAACTGTGAAATTTCGGAGCTTAAGGAATCGATTGCAGGGACGAGAAAACTAGTCAGCGAAAAGGTTCGCGCGGGACTCGAGCGGGCGATAATGTAACGTATTGAACACTGGAGCGATTCTAGCACCGGGGCTGAAGCGTGACAATTAGATATCTTTTACGTCACATTGATCTTTGCGGTGGGGTTTATTAGAGTTAACGGTTCAAATTCCTGCCCCGGAGTACAATTATGAATAATCGAAGAAGCCTATATACGTTTCTGTTCGTGGCGGCTGTCCTGGCGCTCGCCGCTGTCGCGCCGATCCTGCAACGCACCGGCGCGCAGAGCATTGCCCCGTCCGGGAGTACCAGTGGAACAGTTCGCGCCTCCTCCGATCCGAAGATCGTCTATCCCGTCACTAAGAAAGTTGACGTTGTCGACGATTACTTCGGCACCAAGGTCGCCGATCCGTATCGCTGGCTCGAAGACGAGACTTCCGCCGAGACAAAAGCCTGGGTTGAAGACCAGAATCGACTCACTTTCGCGTACCTCGATAAGATCCCTTATCGCGAAAAACTCAAAGCGCGCTTGACGCAGCTCTTGAACTACCCGCGTATCTCCGCTCCGTTTCATCGCGGTGATACTTACTTCTATACGAAGAACGACGGGTTGCAGAACCAGAGCGTCATCTACATTCAAAAAGGTGAAAACGGCGCCGGTGAGGTTTTCCTCGATCCGAACAAGTTCTCCGCTGACGGCACCTCCGTTCTGAGCGTGTTCTCACTTTCGAAAGACGGCAAGTATGTCGCGTACGGCGCCTCGACCGGCGGCTCCGACTGGGTCACGCTCACCGTCATGGAAGTCGAAAGTCGCAAGAAGCTCGCGGATGAGATCAAATGGATGAAGGCTTCCGGCACCTCCTGGCAGGGGGATGGCTTCTACTACAGTCGTTATCCCGAACCGGAGAAGGGCAAGGAGCTGAGCAGCAAGAACGAATTCCAGGCCGTCTATTTCCACAAGGTCGGCACGCCGCAGTCAGAAGACGTCCTGGTCTACGACGACAAGGCAAATCCGCAGCGTTTCCAAACCGTCGGCACCACAGAAGACGAGCGCTTCGCACTCCTCTACGTCTCCGAACGCGGCAAAGGCAAAAAAGGTAATGCGATCTTCTACAAAGACGTATCGAAAGGCGAAGACAAGTTTTCTCCGCTCTTCCCTGAGATTACCGACGACAGCTATGGCGTGATCGATAACGTGGGCGACAAGTTTCTCGTCCGCACCGATAAAAACGCGCCGAACGGTCGCGTAGTCCTGGTCGATCCCAAAAACCCTGACGAGAAAAACTGGAAAGAGATTTTGCCGGAACGCGCCGAACCCATGCAGGGCTCGAGCATGGCCGGCGGCAAGCTCTTCGCTTCATGGCGCAAAGATGTCGCGACACGCGCGTACGTCTTTAATCTCGATGGCAAGCTGGAGAACGAAATCACGTTGCCCGGTCCGGGAACTGCCGGCGGCTTTGGTGGTCTACAGGACGACAAGCACGTGTACTATAGCTTCACGTCGTTCAACTATCCGCCGACGATCTTCAAGTACGACATCGCCAGCAAGAAGTCGACTGTCTTTCGCACCGTCGACATTCCCGGATTCAAAGCTGAGAACTACGAAACCAAACAAGTCTTCTACAACAGCAAAGACGGCACGCGCGTGCCGATGTTCCTGGTCTACAAGAAAGGCCTGAAGCTCGACGGCAACAATCCGACGCTGCTCTACGCATACGGCGGCTTCAACTCCGTCACCGCGCCGTCGTTCAGCTCACTACGCATGGCGCTGCTCGAGCAGGGCGTGGTCTACGCGTCCGCGAACATACGCGGTGGCGGTGAGTATGGCGAGAAGTGGCACGAGGCCGGAACAAAGCTGAAGAAGCAGAATGTGTTTGACGACTTCATTGCGGCAGCGGAGTGGCTGATCGCGAACAAGTACACGTCGTCGAGCAAACTCGCGATCCAGGGTGGTTCGAACGGCGGACTGCTCGTCGGGGCGGTGTCGAATCAACGGCCGGAGCTGTTCCGGGCGGTGATCGAACAGGCAGGCGTGATGGACATGCTGCGCTTCCAGAAGTTCACGATTGGTTGGAACTGGATCGCAGACTATGGCTCAGCGGAAGCGAACGAAGCTGAGTTCAAGGCGCTTTATGCTTACTCGCCGATTCACAACGTGAAACCCGGCGCAAAGTATCCGGCGACTTTGATCACGACCGCGGATCACGACGACCGCGTCGTGCCTGCGCACAACTACAAGTACGCCGCGGCATTACAGGCGGCGCAGGGTGGACCGAACCCGATTCTCATCCGCGTCGATACGAATTCAGCGCACGGCGCGAGCAACACCACGAAGGCGATCGAGCAGCAGCGAGATATTTTGGCGTTCCTGTTTGAGAACCTGGGCGTGGATTACAAATAGCATTTAGAGCTCAGGGTGCAAGGCCCACCCGACGCTACCGCGTTACGGTACTGACCCGATAATGAATACGACCGAAGTTGGATCGGGTCAGTACCGTAACGCGGTAGCGTCGGGTGGGCCTGGCGTTTAGGCCGTGAGGGGAAGGTGGATGTCGATTACGAGTCCACCTTCTCGTGCGTTATAGGCCTCGATCGTGCCGTTGTGCATTCGCACTACGCGGTCGGTGATCGCAAGACCCAGGCCGGCTCCCCCATCGTGACCATTTCGATGAAACGGCAGAAAGATTTTCTCGAGCAGCTCTACTGGAACTCCTGGTCCATAATCGCGCACCCGTAACAACGCAGAAGCTTGCTTCCGTTCGATCGTGACCTCGACGGTCGTCCCCGGCGCAGTGTGGCGCACTGCATTGCGCACGACGTTTTCGACAGCACTGCGAATCAGCTCAGCCACGCCCGTCATCACGCAACTCTCCCCCGCCAGAAAACGCACCGCTCGATTCTGTGCGCGCGCTTCGAAGTCGCCATCCGCTGCCACTTCCTGCACGAGGTTCGCAAGATCAAACGTCTCGCGCAGGTTTGCATCGACGCCGCTGTCGATGCGCGTCAACGTCTTTCCAGCACATTGGGATCCTAAGCTTAGAATTCCACGTGGACAAGTTGTCGCG
>JADMIO011116428.1_pt1 | contig 89282 bp, 69 predicted proteins | sample 8958161 | NCBI WGS metagenome assembly JADMIO01 (sample SAMN16585339, study PRJNA669376) | soil metagenome | isolation source: Crop rotation soil | place: USA: Cullars Rotation, Alabama | collected 2011
CGCGACAACTTGTCCACGTGGAATTCTAAGCTTAGGATCCCAATGTGCTGGAAAGATGCCGGCCTTGGCATGCCGGAGCTTGGGGTGGAACTCATCGGCGAAGGTGAACCCGGGACCGCCGGTGCCCTGACCGAGCGGATCGCCGCCCTGGATCATGAAGCCGTCGATCACACGGTGGAAGATGGTGCCGTTGAAGTAGGGCTGGCTGACCTTGCGGCCGCTGCGGGGATCGGTCCACTCTTTCGATCCGTCGGCCAGGCCGGTGAAATTCGCCACCGTCTTCGGCGCGTCCTGGTCGAAGAGGCGTGCGGTGAAATTGCCTTCGCTCGTCGTAAAATGCGCCAGCAACATGAGTACCTCGACTTTAGCTCTCAGCTGAGAGCTGAGAGCTGAGAGCTGAGAGCTGTTAGCTGATAGCTGAGAGCTTCACACAGCCCGACAACATGCGATCATACCGCTACCTTCATCTCGACGTCTTCACCGATCACCTCTTCGGCGGCAACCAGCTCGCCGTTTTCCTCGATGCCCGCGGCCTTTCCGCGGAGACGATGCAGGCGATCGCCAAGGAGATGAACTTCTCCGAGACGACCTTCGTGCTGCCGCCCGAGGCCGGCGGCACCGATGCGCGGATGAGGATTTTCACGCCTGGCGAGGAGCTGCCGACGGCGGGGCATCCGACCGTCGGCACGACATTCGCCCTCGCGCGCAGCGGCGTCATCGAGCGCGGCCGCCAGCGCTTCGTCTACGGCTGCAACATCGGCCCGGTGCCGGTGACGATGACGTGGAACGGCGACGATCTCGACTTCGTCTGGATGACGCAGTCGCTGCCCACTTTCGGCGCGGTGATCCCGGATCCGGCGCGCACCGCGGCGGCGCTCTCGCTCTCGCCCGCGGCGGTCGCCGCCACGGGGCAGCCGGTACAGGTGGTGTCGTGCGGCGTACCGTTCCTCCTCGTCCCGCTGACGACGCGCAGCGCCGTGGACAGCGCGGTAGTGAACCCGGGCGTGCTCGACATGCTGTTCACGCAGGTCAACACCCGGGCGCACGGGCTGATGGTGTTCACCTCGCAGCCGGGCGACGTCCGCGCCACCGTCTACAGCCGGATGTTCGCGCCCGAGATGGGGATCACCGAGGACCCGGCCACCGGCATCGCCACCGGTCCGCTCGGCTGTTATCTGGTCCGCCATAAGATCGTCCGCCCCGAGCGCGCCGGCGCGATGATCAGCTTGCAGGGGGTGAAGATGGGCCGGCCGAGCCAGCTGCACATGTCGATCGGGCTCGAGAACGGCGAGATTTCGAGCGTCCGTGTCGGCGGCGAGTCGGTATTGGCGGGCGAAGGGACGCTGTACCTGTAAACTTGGGGATCTGACATTGACGTTGGCGACGGTCGAGCCAACGCACAAAGGAGATCGACATGATTCGTAGTTTCATTGTGACCGCGCTGGCCGTTGGCGCCCTGGCGATGACGGTGTACGCCGGCCAGGCAGATGAAAAGGCCCCGGCGACATTCAAGGTGAAGTTCGATTCGAGCGCCGGACCCTTCGTGGTCGAGGTGACTCGCGCCTGGGCCCCGAACGCCGCCGATCACTTCTACACCCTGGTCAAGAACGGCTTCTACAACGAAGCGCGCTTCTTCCGCGTCGTCCCTGGCTTCATGGTGCAGTTCGGCATCAACGCCGATCCCGCGGTGCAGGCCAAGTTCAAGAACAGCATCCAGGACGATCCGGTCAAGGAGAGCAACAAGAAGGGCTACGTCACCTTCGCCCAGACCTCGGCGCCCAACTCGCGGTCGACGCAGATTTTCATCAACTACAAGGACAACGCATTCCTCGACGGCCAGCGCTTCGCGCCGTTCGGCCGCGTGACCTCCGGCATGGAAGCAGTCGAGAAGATCAACGCCGAGGCGGGAGAGAAGCCGAACCAGGGCGCGATCCAGTCGCAGGGCAACGCCTACCTGAAGAAGGAATTCCCCAAGCTGGACTACGTCAAGACGGCGACGATCGAGAAGTAAACGCGCAAGGCAGGAAGGCGGGAAGGCTGCAACGAGCCTTCCCGCCCTCCCGCCTTCCAGCCTTCCAGCCTTGCTAGGATCATCCCATGCCGTCGGCCAGTCCCAGCACACCGCTCGAGACGGCCATCGCCGCGCTGATTCGCGGCACCCACCGCGATCCGTTCGCGGTGCTCGGTCCGCACCGCGAGAACGGCGGCGTCGTGGTGCGCGCGTTTCAACCGGCGGCGCGTGCGATCGACTTGCGCCTCGTGGCCACCGGGGCTTTGCTGCCGATGGCCAGGCGCGACCCGGCGGGCCTCTACGAACTTCGCCTCGACAGTGCGGGCGATGCCGCCGGCCTGCCCGATTACCGGCTGCGCGTCACCTACCCTGGCAACCATGTCGTCGAGATTGACGATCCGTATCGCTACGGCCGCGTCCTGACCGACTACGACCTGCACCTGCTCGGCGAGGGAACCCACTATCGCTCGTTCGAGAAGCTCGGATCGCGCCGCATCACGGTCGGCACCACCAGCGGCGTGCACTTCGCGGTGTGGGCGCCGAACGCGGATCGGGTCAGCGTCATCGGCGACTTCAACGCCTGGGACGGACGCGTCCACCCGATGCGCGTCCTGGTGCCGAACGGGATCTGGGAGATCTTCCTGCCCGATCTCGCCGAGGGCGAGAAATACAAGTTCGAGATTCGCACCCGCACCGGCGCGATCCTCAAGAAGACCGATCCGTTCGCCCGCGCCTTCGAAGCGCCGCCGCAATCGGCCGCCGTCGTCCGCGACGTCTCGCGCTACGAGTGGAAGGATGCGGCGTGGCTCGATGCACGCGCCGGCGAGAACGCCTGGCTCGAACGGCCGATGAGCACCTACGAGGTGCATCTCGGGTCGTGGGCGCGCGTCCCGGAGGAGGGCAACCGGTTCCTGACCTACCGCGAGATGGCGCAGCGCCTCGTCCCCTACGTGAAGGAGATGGGCTTCACGCACATCGAGCTCCTGCCGGTGATGGAGCATCCATTCTCGGGATCCTGGGGCTACCAGGTGCTCGGCTTCTTCGCGCCGACGGCGCGCTTCGGCCCGCCCGAGGATTTCAAGCTGTTCGTCGACACCTGTCACCAGGCCGGCCTCGCCGTGATCCTCGACTGGGTGCCGGGGCACTTCCCGAAAGACGCGCACGGCCTTGCGCGCTTCGACGGCACGGCGCTCTACGAGCACGACGATCCGCGCCAGGGGGAGCACCAGGACTGGGGCACGCTGATCTTCAACTACAGTCGCAACGAGGTCCGCAATTTCCTGCTGTCCAACGCGCTGTTCTGGCTCGAGGAGTATCACATCGACGGCCTGCGCGTGGACGCGGTGGCGTCGATGCTGTATCTCGACTACTCGCGCAAGGAAGGGCAGTGGATCCCGAACCGCTACGGCGGCCGCGAGAACCTCGACGCGATCAGCCTGCTGCAGCAGTTGAACAGCCTCACCCACGGCGACCACCCGGGAACGATGACCGCGGCGGAAGAGTCGACCTCGTTTCCCGGCGTCAGCCGGCCGGTGCACCTCGGCGGCCTCGGGTTCACCTTCAAGTGGAACATGGGCTGGATGCACGACATCCTCCAGTACATGAAGGAAGACCCGGTTCACCGCCGGTGGCACCACAACCTGGTCACCTTCTCCGCGATCTACATGCACAGCGAGAACTTCATCCTGCCGTTCTCGCACGACGAGGTGGTGCACGGCAAAGGGTCGATGCTGAACAAGATGACCGGCGACCCGTGGCAGAAGTACGCGTCGCTGCGGGCGCTCTACGGCTACATGTTCGGCCACCCGGGCAAGAAGCTGCTGTTCATGGGGTCGGAGTTCGGGCAGTGGCGCGAGTGGAACCACGATCGCAGCCTCGACTGGCACCTGCTCGACGACGAGGCGCACGCGTCGCTGCGGCAATGGGTCCGCGACCTGAACGCGTTCTATCGCGCGGAGCCGGCGCTGCACCAGCTGGATTTCGAGCCGGGCGGCTTCCGCTGGATCGACTGCAACGACAACGAGAACAGCGTCGTGTCGATCGTGCGCTACGCGCGCGACCGCAGCGACGCGGTGATCGTCGTCCTGAACTTCACGCCGGTGCCGAGGCAGCAGTACCGGATCGGCGTGCCGGAAGCCGGATGGTATGCCGAGCGGCTGAACAGCGATGCCGGGTTGTACGGCGGCGGCAACGTCGGCAACGGCGGCGGCGCCGCAACCGAACCGGTGGCGGCGCATGGCTTCGAGCACTCGCTGCGCCTCACCATCCCGCCGTTGGCGTGCTTGATCCTCAGGAAGATGTAGTGTCCGGCTTCAGCCGGACCGTGACGCGGTCCGCCCAGGCAGATGTCCATCCGCAACTCCCGCGCGCTGGCGGTGGCCTTCGTCACCTTCGCAACCTTCACCGACATCACGGCGTACTCGGTGGCGGTGCCGGTGCTGCCCGACCTGAGCGCCCGCTTCGGCGCCTCGCCGACCGTGATCGGCCTGCTGTTCGCGTCGTTCGGCGTGACCCTGGTGACGGTGTCGATGCCGATGGGTGCGATCTCCGATCGGATCGGCCGCAAGCCGCCGATCATCGGCGGCCTGCTCGCGCTGGCGGCGGCATCGGTGCTGTTCGCGTACGCGGACAGCCTGCCGTGGCTGTTCGCGGCGCGGCTGGTGCAGGGCGCCTCCGACGCGGTCACCTGGGTCGTCGGCTTCGCGCTGATCGCCGACCTCTATCGCCCGGAAGAGCGGGGCCGCGTGATGGGGCTCGTGATGTCGGGCACCAACCTCGCCTTCATGGGCGGGCCGACCATTGGCGGCTGGCTCTACGAAACCGGCGGTATCCGCCTGCCGTTCCTGTTCGTGGCAACGCTGGCGCTGATTGGCGCCGCGGCGTTCGCCTGGCTCGACGTGCCCGACAAGCAAAGCGAGCGCGAGGCGGTGCCGATCAAAACCGTGCTGCGCGTGCCCGCCGTGGCCGCGTGCGTCGCCGCCGTCATCATCTCGTCGGCGACCGTCTCGATGCTCGAGCCCGTCCTGCCGCTCTACCTGACGGCGAGGCTCGGCATCGGCCCGGCCAAGGTCGGCTACCTGTTCGGCGTCGGCGCGGTGGCCTCGACCATCCTCAACCCGGTCTACGGCGGGATGGTGAACCGTGTCGGCAGTCGCCGGATGATGATGATTGGCCTCGCGCTCGTCGCCGGCTTGCTGCCGATCCTCAGCCTGGCCACCAGCTACGCCACAGCGATCGGCTATTACGTAATCTGTGCCGCGGCGATCTCGTTCATCATCACCCCGTCGCTCGCCTACATGGCCGAAGCGACCTCGAGCGCCGGCGCGAGCTCGTTCGGCGTCGGCTACGGCTTGTACAACATGGCGTGGGGCCTGGGGCTGCTCGGCGGCCCGGCGCTCAGCGGCTTCCTCTTCGAACGCATGGGCTTCGGATGGCTGATGCTCATCTGGGCGCCGCCGCTCGTCGGCGTGGCGTGGCTGCTGGGGAGAGTACAATCGCCGTTTTCACCAATCGAGGAGCACGCATGAAACCCGTACGCGCCGTAGCGCTCGCGACATTTACCGGGCTCGTCCTCTCATCAGCGGTAATCCGCGCCGACGTCCGCAGCGACGAAAAGTCCCGGGTGGAATTCGCCGGCATGCTCGGGCGGATGGTCAACCTCTTCGGCGGCAAGGCCGCGCGCGAGGGCGTCACGTCCACGGTCGCCGTCAAGGGCGACCGCAAGGCGGTGCTCGGCGACGCAGCCGGGCAGATCATCGACTTGAACGAGGAAAAGATCTACGACCTCGACCTCAAGAAAAAGACCTACACCGTCGTCACCTTCGCCGAGCTGCGGCGCCAGATGGAAGAGGCGCGCAAGAAGGCCGAGGAAGAAGCGAAGAAGGCTCCGGAAGCGGAGAAGCCGGCCGAGCGCGATCCCAACCAGAAAGAGGTCGAGGTCGACTTCGACGTCAAGGACACCGGCCAGAAGAAGGCGATCAACGGCTTCGACACGCACCAGGTGATCATGACCATCACCGTGCGCGAGAAGGGCAAGACGCTGGAGCAGAGCGGCGGCCTCGTGCTCACCTCCGACATGTGGCTGGCGCCGAAGATCGCGGCGATGCAGGAAGTCGCGGCGTTCGACCTGAAATACGCGCAGAAGCTCTACGGCCCGATGGTGAGCGGCGTCTCGGCGTCGCAGATGGCGGCGGCGCTGGCCACCTACCCGATGCTGAAGGACGCGATGGCGAAGATGCGGACCGAGGGCGCCAAGCTCGAGGGCACCGCCATCCAGACGACGGTGACGACCGAAGCCGTGAAGTCTGCGGAGCAGTTGGCACAGGAGTCGAAAACGGCGGCGGAGAGCAAGCCGTCCGGCGGCGGCGGGCTCAGCGGCCGCCTCGGCGGGATGATCGCCAAGAAGATCGGCCCGAAGACCGACGACGCGGCGAAGCCGCGGGCCACCTTCATGACGATGAACACGGAAGTGCTGAAGATCGCGACCACCGTGGCGCCCGAGGACCTGGCGATCCCCGCCGGGTTCAAAGAGAGCAAGTAGGGCGGGAGGGCCAGGTGGGGCAGGGAGGGCCGGTGAGGAAGGCGCTCATCATCGTCATGTTGGCCGCCGTGGCGCTCGAAGCGCAGCAGCCGGCGGCGCGGCCGGCGGCCGATTCGGTCGACGCGCGTGCGGCGCGCATCCACAAGGATGCGATCGTCGTCGACACCCACATCGACACGACGCTGATGCTCGACAAGCCCGGGTGGGACTTCATGGTCCGCCACGCGCCGGGTCCGGAGCCGGACGAGAACCACGTCGACCTGCCGCGGCTGCGCGAGGGCGGGCTCGACGCGGCGTTCTTCTCCATCTATATGGCCGGCACCGTCACCGGACCCGAGGCGGTGAAGCGGGCGCTCATCCTCATCGATCACGTGCGGTCGCTGGTCGAGCAGCATCCGAACGAGATGGTGCTCGCGACGACGGCGGCGGAGGTGCGCGCGGCGCACCGCGCCGGCAAATTCGCGGCGCTGATGGGGATGGAAGGCGGCCACATGATCGACGACAGCCTGGCCGTCCTGCGCGAGTACCAGCGGCTCGGCGTCCGCTACCTGACGCTGTCGCACAGCGTCAACACCCACTGGGCCGATTCATCCGGCGACAAGCCGGCGCACAACGGCCTCACCGATTTCGGCAAGGAGGTCGTCCGCGAGCTGAACCGCCTCGGCGTGATGGTGGACATCTCGCACGTCGCCGACAAGACGTTCTGGGACGCGCTCGAGACCAGCAAGGCGCCGCTGGTCGCCTCGCACTCGTCGATGCGCGCGATCTCGGGGCACGCGCGCAACATGACCGACGACATGGTCCGCGCGCTCGGCGCCAAGGGCGGCGTCGTCATGATCAACTACTCGGTCGGGTTCCTCTCCAACGAGCGCTTCGAGACACAGCAGAAGAACCTCCCCGCCGCGGAGCTGCCGCGCGTGTCGTGGGAGAAGATCGTCGAGCACATCGATCACGCGGTGAAGCTGGTCGGGGCGACCCACGTCGGGCTCGGCTCGGATTTCGACGGCACCTCGGTGCCGGACGGGATGGAGGATGTGTCGAAGCTGCCGAAGATCACCGCGGCGCTGCTGGCGAAGGGCTACTCCGAGCAGGACGTGAAGAACATCCTGGGGGAAAACATACTGAGGCTCCTCGAGCGTGTCGACGCGGTGGGAAAAGAACTGCGCGCGACACGCGCCGGGTCGCAGTAGGGCGGGAAGGCAGTAGGGCGGGAAGGCTGGAGGGCGGGAAGGCTGGAGGGCGGGAAGGCTGGAGGGCGGGAAGGGCTGGAGGCGCGGGAAGGGCTGGAGGCGTGGGAAGGCGGCAAGGGAAGGGTTCAGGGCTGGAAGGTTGAAACGGCCACGGGCTAGCGCGCCAGCGTTTCTATGCGGTCCCACTCCGCGTCACTCACGGGCATCACCGACAGCCTCGAGATTCTGACCAGCGCGAACTCCTTGAAGGCGGGGTCGGCCTTGATCTCCGCCAGCGTCACCGGCCGCGGCAGTCTCTTCACGGGCCCGACGTCGACGACTGCCGCCTTGCCGGTCTTGTCGCCGGGATCGGTGTACGCGTCGCCGAGCGCCTTGGCGATGCCGACCACCGACTTCTCGTCGCCGGTGTGGTAGTAGAAGATGCGGTCGCCCTTTTTCACCGACCGGAGATGCTTCTGCGCGAGCGGGTTCTTGACGCCGCTCCAGACCGTCTTCTTGTCCTTCGCGAGCGCGTCGTAGCTGTAGTTCGACGGCTCTTCCTTGAATAACCAGTTCATGGCCGCCATTCTACCGCCGCTGCGCGACTGCATCCGCCCGCCGCTCAAAGCGCTCTTTGTCGGCATCAACCCCGGCATCCGGTCGTCGCAGACCGGCCATCATTTCGCCGGGGCGTCGAATCGCTTCTGGAAGCTCCTGCACGCCTCGAAACTGGTGCCCGAGCCGATCGGCTATCTCGACGATCGCCGGCTGCCCGAATGGGGCTTCGGCATCACCAACCTCGTGCCGCGGCCGACGCCGGGCATCGACACGCTGCGGCCGGCCGAGTTCGCGGCTGGTGAAGACGCGCTGCGTCGCAAGATCCGGCGGGCGAAGCCGCCGGTGGTCGCGCTGGTGGGCGTGACGCTCTACCGCGCGATCTTCCGGAAGCGGCCGGGGGAGCCGGTGGCGCTCGGACTGCAGGAGGAGCGGCTGGAGGGCGCGCGCGTGTTCGTGCTGCCGAACCCCAGCGGGCGCAATGCGAATTTTTCCTACGAGGAGATGCTCGCCGCGTTCAAATCGCTGCGGCGTCATCTAAGGCATACGTAGTGTCCGGCTGTAGCCGGACCCGCGATGGTCCGCCTGAAGGCGGACACTACGTACGACCGACGCTCAGAAATTCAACTGCATCCCGAAGCGCACGTAGCGTCCATCCAGAATCGCCAGCGGCCTGAACCAGGCGTTGGTCGCGGGAACGCTGCCGTAGGTCTCGTTGATCCGGGTCACCGTGCCGGCGTTCAGCACGTTGAAGATGTCGGCGAATCCCTGGATGCGGTAGTTGGAGAACCGGAACATCCGCCCGATGCGCATGTCCAGCTGCTTGCGGTAGTCGAGGAACACCGTGTTGGGCTGAATCAGGTTGACGTTCAGCGTCGTCGCGCCGGCGGTCGACGCGATCACCGGCCGCCCGGCGATCTGCGCGTTGACCGCGTAGTTGGCATTGACCGAGTCGCCCGGGATGGCGAGGAACGTGCCGCTCAGCTGAAAGTCGTAGGGCAGCGTGTACGCACCCGACAGCTTGACGGTGGTCCGGAACGGCGGGATGGCGTCGCAGAAGCGCAGCGCGTTCGGGTTGTCGCGCGCCGAGGTGCCGGCGGTGACGTTCGGCAGCCCGTTGGTGTTCGTCGTGCCGTCGCAGGTGGTCACCGCCCGCCGATCGGTCGTGAATCCGCCGAACATCAGCAGCTTGCTGAACCGCGCGTTGGCGCTCACCTCGAAGCCGTTGTAGGTGGTGGAATTCGCGTTCGTGAACGTGTACAGGGTGTCGGTGGCGGTGCCGACCTTGTTGGCGTTCAGGTTGAACATCTGAATCGGCTGTCCCGAGGTCGGCAGCCTCGAGTCGGTCGGCGTCACGATCGTGTAGGGGTTCCACTCCGACGCGGCGACATTCTGGTTGTCGATCACCTGCAGGTTGGAGAACTGGCGCCGGTAATAGCCGGCGGTGACCGACAGGCGCGGCATCAGCTCGTGCTGCACCGAGGCGCTGTACTCCCAGTTGTAGCCGCGCTCGAGGTTCGGGTCGGGCCGGCTGGTGATCTGGCCGAAGTTGGACGTGCCGCCGATCACCTCGGCGAACTGGATGTTGCCGTTCGCATCGAAGATCGATCCGTTGCGGTCGGCATCGACCCAGCCGCGCGTCTGCGTCGAGTAGGTCATGCCGTTGAAGTTGGCGGCGAAGCCGGCGGCCTGCGAGGCGACGTACTTGCCCGCGTTCAGCTTGAGCGCGGTCTTGCCGGTGCCGAACAGGTCGTAGGCGCCGGCGAGGCGAACCGACCAGTCGTTCCAGTTCGGCACGTCCTTGATCGCCGGGAAGTTCCGCGCGGCGATCCAGGGGCCCGCCGCCGCGGCCTGCGCCGGCACCTCGGCGTTGAAGTGGTCGAAGCGGCCGCCGTAGTTGAGCGTCAGGCGCTTGCGCGTCCACGCGTCCTGGACGTAGAGGCCAAGGTCGGCGTTCACCTTCTGCCGCGCGTCCGCGGGCGTATTGGCCACCGCCACTGCGATCGGCGCACCCTGCGCGAAGACCAGCGTGTTGATCTCGGCGTGCGAGGTGAATGCCCGCGAGTTCGTGCCCCAGCCCATCGTCATGCCGGTCTTGATCGCATGCGTGCCGGTCACGTAGCTGGCCGACGCGGCGGTGCTGAAGTTCTTGGTCATGCTCGTGTAGGGCGGGATGGTGTTGCCGGCGGCGACGCTGAGGAAGTTGGTCGTCGTCTCGAGGTGCGCGAGGTCGCGCGGCCCGACCGTCTCGCGGTAGTTCTGCTCATACGGCTGGTAGTAATAGGAGATGCCGGCGTCGAGCAGCAGCTTGTTCGACTGCGCCCGCGTCCACTTGATCTGCGGCCCCAGCCGTCGCCGAAGGCATCGGTCGACGCTTCGGGCGTGGTCGTCGGCAGGGTGTTGAAGCCGTTGTAGAACTCGCCGTTGAACTGCTTCTCGATATAGAAGCGGATTTTGTCGCGGCTCGACGCCGCCCACGTCAGCCGGCCGACGGCGCTGTAGTTACCCATCAGGTTCCGGAACGCCTGGCTGCCGTCGGCGAACTTCGAGCTCGGCACATACACCTTGGCGTTCTGGTATTTGTAGGTGAAGTAGAACCAGAGCGTGTCCTTCTTCAGCGGGCCGCCGAACGACGGGTTGAACTGATAGTCGTAGGCGGTCTTGGCGGTGGTGATGAACGGCTTGACCTCGTCCGAGCGGTTGTCGGCCTGCAGCGAGCTGCCCTGTCCGTAGGCGAAGAAGCTGCCCGAGAAGGTGTTGCCGCCGTCCTTCGGGATGCTGTTGATGCGCAGGCCGCCGGCCTGCATCTCCGCCGATTCGGCGCCGGTGGTGAAGGTCACTTCCTGCACGCTGGCGTCGTTCATGTAGAAGCCGCTGAACTGACCGCTGCCGCACAGGTTGTTGACGCGCATGCCGTCGATCGCAATCTGCAGGTCGCCGGTATCCGACCCGTGTACGCGCATGTTGTATTGCCCGAGCACGTTGGGCACCACGGTCGTCCCGGGGATCAGCAGCGCGCGCGCCGGCGTGTTGCGGATCGCCACCGGGATCGTATCGAGCACCTCGCGGTTGGCGACAAACGCCGACATGTTGTTGACGACGTCGACGACCGGCGCTTCGGCGGTGATCGTCAGCGTCTCCTCGAGCAGGCCGACCTGCAGCTCGGCGTTGACCGTCGGCGTGAAGTTGCCCTCGAGCACGATGTTGCCCCGCTTGACCGTTTTGAAGCCGGCGAGCGCGAACGACACTTCATAGGTGCCCGGGCTCAAGTCGATGATCCGGTATTGACCGGCGCTGTCGGTGACCACCGACCGCGTCCTCTCGATCAGCGCCGGGCTCGAGGCCTCGACGAGCACACCGGGGATCACGGCGCCCGACGTGTCCCTGACGACTCCGGTGATTGCCGCTTGAGCGCTGCTGGTTGCGGGAACCAGGAACACCGCGGCTCCGAGCACCGCTAGACACAGCACGACACGACGCATATGGTTTCCCATTCTTGTCTCCGCTTTGGCCTGTGTGAACCTCGTCATCGGCGCGACGCTATGCAGGGCCGCACATTACGGGCGCCCCGCGGCGCTGTCAAGGCAGAACAGTTACCGACCGGCCGGTCGGTCACTGTCGGATCCAGCAAATTGGCGCGCGCGCAAAGTCGCCGCGGGCCGCGCCGCGCGGGCATTTTTTGTCAGCACCGACCGGCGTCGCATCGCCGATCGCGATCGCGTTCCTGCGTCTGCGCGTCCCTGCACTCACGCGCGCGATGAACCGCGGCGCGCTGCCAACACCGCGGGGCGGGTGCGGTTCTCTGTGCCGCTCTCCCGGTCGTGCAGATGTGTGCGCTGCGCGCGGCCGGGTCCGCCGATCGACGGGTGACGATCGCTGGGAGACTAACGACTGCTCGGGACGAGAGAAAAGTCTGCCCCGCGGCAGAACTCTCCGCCGGTAAGTCGCCGGATCGCGGCAATTTGCCGTTTGTTTGCCGGGCATATAGCTGGTAGCTTCTGTCGCTGCGTGTCATCTTCAGTCTTAGCAAAGCCGAGACGACCGGTCGCGGCGCCGGCCTTTTCTCCCGCGCCGGCCTGGGCGCTGTTCGGCGCGACCACGTCCGCGTCGTTTCGGCTCGGCGCGGGATGGGTCATCCTGCCGCTGGCCGGCAACGGGCTCGTCGGGCTGGTGCTCGGTTTGTGGTGGTCGCGGAACGAGGCGGCGCGCCGGTCGGTGCGTCCGCGGGCGGCGTCGGTCGCCGTTGTCTGCCTCGCGGCCGTCGTCGCGTCGCTGTCGCCGGCGCCGCTGGTGCAGATGACGGTCGGCACGGTGCTGCGCTTTGCGCCGTCGTGACGCTGGCGATGACGATTGCCGCGCGCTCAGGCCAGCCGATCGTGCGCGCGATTGCGAAGCTGGGTCGGCACAGCATCGCCGTCTTCATCCTGCACTGCCCGGTGATCCAGGCGTTCCAGTTCGCCATCGCGCGCGTGGAGCTGCCCGCGTCGGCGCGCTACGTGTGCCTCTATCCGGCGACGATTGGGTGCATGGTGATGATGTGCATGCATCTGTAGGGCGCCCTTTCAGCGGCGCCTCGAGGCAGCCCTGACCGCCTACGCCAGTGGCTCCGGCGAGTCTCGCCGAAGCGCTTCGCGCGAAGGCGGAAGGGCTGCCTTACGTCCGTTACGACAAGACCGCCGCGTGCGCGAAGAGCGCGGGTACGCCGCCGGTGTGCAGGAACACGATCGTCTCGTCCGGCCGCACGGCGCCCGAGCGGACGTCGGCGATGAGCGCCGCCATCGCCTTCGCCGTGTAGGTCGGATCGAGCAGGATGCCGTCACACGTCGCCAGCAGCCGGATCGCTTCGAGCCCTCCCGGTGTCGGGATGCCGTAGCCGTCGCCGATGTGATCCTGATTGGTGGATAGTTCGTCAGGCGTCACGACGACATTCGCGCCGAGCAGCCGGGCCGCTTCGGTGGCGACGCGGGCGGCGCGCACGCGCTTCTCCCCTTCGCCGCCGCTCACGGCGATGCCGTGCAGCGTGTAGGTCGGCGACAGCAGCCGCCACCCGAGCTCCAGCCCCGCCTGCGTCCCACGCGATCCGCTGGCGTAGTACAGCCGCGACGCCTTGATCGACGCGGCCGATAGCTGCTCCACGAGCTCGCGCGTGCCGGCGACGTAGCCGAGCGCGCCGACGCCGCTCGATCCGCCGACCGGAATCAGGTACGGACGTTCGCCTCGCGCGTTCAGGGTGGCGGTGACTTCCGCGACGCGCGCCTCCTCGTCAGGCGCGACCGCCAGCTTCGGATCCGGCCCTGCCGGGATCAGGTGGATGTCGGCGCCGAACAGTTGATCGAGCAGGTAGTTGCCCTGCCTCGGCGGATCGTGTTCCTGGGTGGTGAGGACGAGCGACACCCCGAGCCCGGTCGCGCGCGCGGCGGCCGCGGTCATGCGCGCGTGGTTGGACTGGACGGCGCCGGTGGTGATGACCACCGTCGCGCGCTGCTGCAGCGCATCGCCAATCAGGAATTCGAGCTTGCGCGCCTTGTTGCCGCCGAGCGCCAGGCCGGTGAGGTCGTCGCGCTTCAGCAGGATGCGCGGGCAGCGCTCCGCCCCGCCGAGCGCACGCCGGAGCCCGCGCGCCTCGGTAAGCGGCGTCGGCAGCGTGGCGAGCGGCACGCGAGGCATCGACGAGAGTTCAGTCATGACGAGCTAACAGTAACCCTGAACGCTGAGCCGCGAACCTGAACCCTGAACCCTGAACCCTGAACCCTGAACCCTGAACCCTGAACCCTGAACCTGAACCCTGAACCCAGAACCTGAACCCTGAACCGAGAACCCAGAACCCGCTCCGCGCGCCAAGCGCGCGCCACCTGAACCATTTTTGTGGTAGTGACAAAGGCGACTATTCTTTGCCATACTTTTCGGCCGTGCCGGAGCCGCCGTCGATCAATGAGGCCGAGCGTCTCGAGCTGGCCGGACGGATCGAACGGATCCGCCGCCTCTGCGAGCACCTCGACAACGTCTTGAACGGCGCCAGCGAACAGCGCGAGCTGATCGCGAAGATGAAGCTCGAAGCCGACGCGCTCCGCGCGTCGCTGCACATCCACAAGAACCGCTTCGAGAGCAGCTGAGCCGCAGCGTCACGGCGCGAGTGCCCCATCCTTCGACCTGATCTCATCCGTCGATAGTTCCGCCGTGTCGATCGGCCCCGCACGCGTTCGACTAGTCAGCGAAGACACGAGCGCACACCTGAGCTGCGCATTAATCATGGGAGGCAGGACATGGCGTTATACGTCGATGGATTCGTCATTCCGGTTCCGAAGAAGAACCTGAAGGGTTACCTGAAGATGGCGCGCATGGGCGGCCGGATCTGGAAGGAGCACGGCGCGCTGGAAGTTTTCGAGTGCTTCGGCGACGACCTCGAGCCCAGGTTCGGCGTGCCGTTCCCGCGCGCGATCAAGGTCAAGCCCGCCGAGACGGTCGTGTTCTCGTGGATCCTCTTCAAGTCGCGCGCGAGCCGCGACCGCGTCAACGCCATGGTGATGAAGGACAAGCGGATGGCCGCGGCGCCGACGCCCATGCCCTTCGACTTCAAGCGGATGATCTACGGCGGGTTCGAGGTGAAAGTGAAGGCGGGTGGCCGGTCCCCACGCTCCAAATAGAATAGGGGAATGCAGAGGCTGCTCTCGACCCGCGGCGCGCTGATCGTGTCCTTCCTGGCGTTGCTGCTATCGGCGACGGCGACGCAGACCACCCAGACACCGCCGCTGACACCCGACGTGCCGGCGAAGTTCGAGCCCCCGGCGGGCGCAGCCGACTACACCAAGCGCGTCGTCATGATCCCGATGCGCGACGGCGCGAAGCTCTACACGGTGATCGTCGTGCCGCAGGGTGCGAGCCGCGCGCCGATCCTGTTGACGCGCACTCCCTACAACGCCGCCGGCCGCGCCGAGCGCAGCCAGTCGACGCGGATGCTGGCGATGCTGCCGCAGGGCGACGAAGTGTTCGTCGCCGATCGCTACATCCGCGTCTTCCAGGACGTGCGCGGCAAGTACGGCTCCGAGGGCGACTACGTGATGACCCGCCCGCTCAGGGGACCGCTCAACAACAGCACCGTCGATCACTCCACCGATGCCTACGACACGATCGACTGGCTCGTGAAGAACGTGGCCGAATCGAATGGCAAGGTCGGCATGCTCGGCAGCTCCTACGAAGGGTTCACCGTCGTCATGGCGCTGGTGAACCCGCATCCCGCGCTGAAGGTGGCGGCGCCGATGAGCCCGATGGTCGACGGCTGGATGGGCGACGACTGGTTCCACTACGGCGCGTTCCGCCAGACGAACTTCGACTACTTCGTCGGCCAGACGGCGGCGCGCGGCTCGGGCGCCGACATCACGCGGCAGGGCTACGACGACTACGACAACTTCCGCCGCGCCGGATCCGCCGGCGACTTCGCCAAAGCGGCCGGGCTCGATCAGCTGCCGTACTGGCGCAAGACCGCCGAACACCCCGCCTACGACGGCTACTGGCGCGATCAGGCGCTCGACAGGACGATGGCCGCACAGCCGCTCACGGTGCCGACGATGTGGATCCAGGGGCTGTGGGATCAGGAAGACATGTGGGGCGCGATCCACAGCTACCTCGCGGTCGAGCCGAAGGACACGGCGAACGACAAGAACTTCCTCGTCATGGGGCCGTGGCGGCACAGCGGCGTGAACTACGAGGGCTCATCGCTCGGCCCGCTGAAGTTCGATGGTGATACGGCGCTGCAGTTCCGGCGCGACGTGCTGAAGCCGTTCTTCGATCGCTACCTGAAGGACGATGCGCCGAAGGCCGATACGCCGCCGGTGTTCATCTACAACACCGGCGAGAACCACTGGGATCGCTTCAGGACGTGGCCGCTGGCGTGCGCCAGCGGCTGCGCCGCGGCCGCGACGCCGCTCTACCTGGCCTCGAGCTTCGGTCTCTCGTTCACCGCGCCGACCGAATCCAATCGGTCGGCCGCCGGCGCGTACGACGAATACGTATCCGATCCGGCGAAGCCGGTGTCGTACCTGCCGCGGCCGGTGCGCTTCGCCGACGGCGACGCGTGGCGGACGTGGCTGCTGCGCGACCAGCGGTTCGTCGCCGATCGCCCGGACGTCCTGACCTACGAGACCGCTCCGCTCACCGAGCCGCTGCGCATCGGCGGCGCGCCGGTGGTGAACCTGGTGGCGTCGACGAGCGGCACCGACAGCGACTGGATCGTGAAGCTGATCGACGTCTATCCGGACGAGGTGCCGAGCCACCCGGAGATGGGCGGCTACCAGCTCGCGATCGCGATGGACATCTTCCGCGGCCGCTATCGCGAAAGCTTCGAAACGCCCAAGGCGATCGCGCCGAACGTGCCGTTGGCGTATCGCTTCGGGCTGCCGACCGCGAACCACGTTTTCCTGCCCGGGCACCGGGTGATGGTGCAGGTGCAGTCGACCTGGTTCCCCCTCTACGATCGGAACCCGCAGACCTTCGTGCCGAACATCTTCTTCGCGAAACCGGGAGACTACGTGAAGGCGACGCAGCGCGTGTATCACGCCGCCGGCGCGGCGAGCTTCATCGAGCTGCCGGTGGTGAAGTCGCGCGACCAGGGCACGCGCGACAACGGTGTCCGCGGTCGTTGATTCACACCCTCTGCCGGTAGGGGACGGCCTCGAGGCCGTCCCGAGGCGGGCCGGTCTGAAGACCGGCCGCTACAGATTCATGGGATGAGTCCCTAGCCGATGATTTTCTCGAACCAGTGGTGCGCGTAGGGCTCCGCGTTGAACGCCTCGACCTCGACGTAGCCTGAGCGCCGGTAGAGCGCGATCGCCTCGGTCAGCGCGCGGTTGGTTTCGAGCCGGACCATCGTCGCGCCCGCGTCGCGCGCGTGCTGTTCCAGCACCTGGAGCAGGCGCCGCCCCAGCCCGAGGCTGCGGGCCGAGGACGCGATCCACATCCGCTTCAGCTCGGCCGGCTCGCTGCCGTGAAACTTCAGCGCGCCGCAGCCGACCGGCCGTCCGCGCAGCCGCGCGATGAAGAGGGCGCCGGCCGGAGGCGTCAACTCGTGCGCGTCGGCGGGGAGGCTGCGCGCCGGGTTGAAGCCGGTCTCGAAGCGGGCCTGCAGCTCGGCGAAGTACTGCGCCATGCACCATCGCGCATCCGCCGATGCCGGATCTTCGAGCGAGAAGCGCACCATCGACGCCTGCAGCAGCCGCTCGACTTCGGCCACCGCGGCGACAAACGCCTGGCGCTGATGATCGCTGAGCGGGTCGAGCATACGCAGCGCCACCGCATCGGAGCGACGATCGAGCTCGGCGCGCTCGGTGAGGCCGCTCCTGGTCAGCACCGCGCGCCGCGTCCTGCGATCGCCGCCGGCAGGCGCGAAGCGGACGAGCCGCTGCTGCTCCAGCGAGCGCAGGATGCGCGCGAGGCTGGAGGAATCGAGTCCGAGCCGCGCGCGCAGGTCGTGGAGATCGGCGCCGGCGGTGCCGATCTCCCAGAGCACGCGTGACTCGGCCATCGGGCGCGCCCGGCCGAGAAACCGATCGTCGAGCGCGCCGATTCCCTCGGCAACCGTCCGGTTGAAGCTCCGAATCTGCTTGATGGCCACGGCGTCCATGACGCTACAGCCTATCGCACGTCGGCGGCCGCCCCTATTTCAGCTCGACGGCGATCCTGTCGGCCGCTCGATCGGAGGCATTTTCTTCCGCGTGCGTCGCCGCGCCGGACACGCGCACGTCGTCCGCCTTCGCGTTGGTCTGGTCGTTCAGGTAGACGACGACGCGGTTGAGGATGTGCTCGTGGGTGGCGCCTTTCTCGCGCGGTCCGTAGTGGACGCGGAGGACGCGCACGAACTCGTTCTCGAGCTCGACCTTGTAGTGCTTCGTGTCCACCTTCACCGGATCGAGCGCGGTGACCGGCGCCGGGCCGGCGGGTGGCCCTTTCAGGTCGATCTCGAGGATCCGAATCGGGTGGTCGCTGATGTTCTCGGCGTGTAGGCGCCGCTCGCCGGACGCCAGCGGACGTCGCCGCGGCGGAACTCGATCTTGGTCGACTGGTCGCCTTCCTTGCGCGTCATCACGCCGTCATCGAGATAGATCAGCACCCGGTTGGTGGCATGTCCGTCCTTGGCGATGGCCGGCGTCCGCGGCTGGAGCGTCGCGACGAAGACGCGCGCCTGTGCCGTGTCGAGCTTCGGCGTGATCGCCGCGGCAGCGGGTGGATTCTGCGCCCCGAGAGTGGCGGGCGCGAGCAGCGAGCACGAGACGATGAATTTTGCTATCCGCATGAGAGTTCACCCACACGCTTTCGTAGGGCGGCCCGTTCCGCCTCCGCTAAAGCTACGGCGGACCCGCCATCCCGAGCCATCCGGACGCGGTCGCGACATCCTACATGAACTATCATGCCGCCACACAGCCGCCGGCGAGCGGCGTTGCGCGAGGAGCGGCACGAATGGCGGGAGCAGCCTCGAACCTGGCGGTGGGTGTCGTCGTCGCGTCGCTCGCGGCGGCGTCGGGCGCAATCGATATCGCCGGCGCGCAAGGCGCCACCGACTGGCCGAGCACCAACTACGCCCTGAGCTCCAACCGCTACAGTCCGCTGACCCAGATCACCGCGAAGAACGTCGCCACGCTTCAGCAGGCCTGGACCTTTCACATCAAGCCCGACGGCTTTACCGGCCCGATGAAGGAAGACGAGGGCATTCCGATCGTGATCGGCGGCACGCTGTACCTCGGCTCGCCGTACGGCGACGTCTTCGCGCTCGACGCGACCACCGGCGCGCAGAAATGGAAGTTTCACCTGCCGAACAACGAGATCCCGTCGAAGCGCGGCGTGGCCTACTGGCCGGGCGGCGGCGATCTCCGCCTGCCGCCGTCGATCGTCTTCGGGTCGATGTCCGGGCGGATGTATTCGCTCAAGGCCTCGGACGGCACGCTCAACGAGTGGTTCGGCGAGAACGGCGTCGTCGCGCTGAAGACGCCCGAGGTGATGCAGACCGGCATGGACGCAGCCTACTCGCTGCTGACCGCGCCGACCATCTACCGGAACCTGATCATCACCGGCGCGGGCACCGGCGAAGGCCCCGGCGGCTCGAAGGCCGGCGCCGGCCCCGCGGGCGACACGCGCGCATGGGACGCCCGCACCGGCAAGCTGGTGTGGACCTTCCACACCGTGCCGCGCCCTGGCGAGTTCGGCTACGACACCTGGGGCGCGGACAGCGCCCGGCTCCGGTCCGGCGTCAACGTCTGGGGCTACATGTCGCTCGACGCCGAGCGCGGCATCCTCTACATGCCGCTCGGCGCGCCGAACAACGATCGCGTCGGCATCGATCGTCCCGGCAACAATCTCTTCTCGTCGTCGGTGGTGGCGGTCGACGCGAACACCGGCAAGTATCTCTGGCACTTCCAGGTCGTGCACCACGACATCTGGGACTACGACACGCAGTCGGCGCCGCTGCTCATCGACCTGAAGCGCGGCGGCGCCACCGTTCCTGCTGTCGTCATCGCCAGCAAGACCGGGATGATCTACACGCTCAACCGCGTCACCGGCAAACCGATCTTCGACATCGAAGAGCGGCCGGTGCCGAAGAGCGACGTGCCCGGCGAGCAGGCATCGCCGACGCAGCCATTCCCGGTGAAGCCGCCGCCGCTGACGCAGAACACCGTCTCGCGCAACAACCTCTACAAAGGCGAGCCGCAGCATCAGTCGTATTGCGAGCACCTGGTCGACGACAACGACATGAAGCTGGGCGGGCCGTTCATGCCGATTGCGCTCAACCGCTACAGCATCTCGCCGCCCGGCCCGGCAGGCGGCATCAACTTCTGGGGCGCGTCCTACGATCCCGAGCTGCGGCTGTTCGTGTCGAACACCAGCAATATCTTCCAGCCGATGCGCCTCGTCCTCCGGGACGACGGCAGCTACGCCAATTCCGGCCCGCTCGCCGGCACGCGCCGCTTCGGCGATCCCGATCGCAAACTGCTGTGCGGGCCGACGCCGTGGGGCGAGCTGGTGGCGGTCAACATGGATACCGGCGACATCGCCTATCGCAAGACCCTGGGCGTCTCCGACGCGCTGCCTCCCGGGATGCAGGACACCGGGCGCCCCAGCTCTGGCGGCGTGATCCTGACCGCGAGCGGGCTCACCTTCGTCGGCGGCACGGACGATTTCCGCTTCCGCGCCTTCGCGACCGCGACCGGCGAGAAGCTGTGGGAAATCAAGATGCCTTCGTCTATCGAGACGACGCCGATCACCTACCTGGGTTCCGACGGACGGCAGTTCGTCACCGTGGTCAGCACCGGCGGCGGGCTCACCGGATCGCAGGTGACCAACGACGAGATCATCGCGTTCGCATTGCCGAGGCAATGACACGCGTGGCAATGCATTCGTGCCAATGACTGGCGAGGAAGCCGCATGAACAAGCCCAAGGTTTTTGTCACACGCATCATCCCCGCCGCCGGACTCGAGCGCGTGCGCGAGCAGTGCGATGCCGATGTCTGGGCCGAACCGCTGCCGCCGTCGGCCGAGGTGCTGCGGCGGAAGGTCTCCGACTGCGAGGGATTGCTGTCGCTCTTGACCGAGCGGATCGACGGAAGCCTGCTGGACGCCGCGCCTCGCTTACGCGTGGTCAGCAACTATGCCGTCGGGTTCAACAACATCGATGTGCCGGCGGCGACCGAACGGGGAATTGCCGTCGGCAACACTCCGGGCGTGTTGACCGACGCCACCGCCGACATGGCCTTCGCCCTGTTGATTTCGGCCGGCCGGCGGATCGTCGAGTCGGAGAAGTACGCGGTCGCCGGGCAGTGGAAGACCTGGGAGCCGATGGGGCACATCGGACAGGACATGGTCGGCCGCACCGTCGGCATCGTCGGCATGGGCCGCATTGGCTTCGCCATGGCGCGCCGGTGCCACGGCGGCTGGGGCATGCGGGTGCTGTATCACGATCAGCGCGACAACGAGCAGGCCGCGCGCGAGCTGGGCGCCGAGCGAGTCTCGTTCGATCGGCTGCTGGCCGAGTCGGACTTCATCTCGGTGCACGCCGATCTGAACGACACCACCCGCGGCATGTTCAACGCCGCGGCGTTTGCGAAGATGAAGCCCACGGCCGTGTTCGTGAACACGGCGCGCGGGCCGCTCGTGGTCGAAGCCGATCTGGCGGCGGCCCTGAGCAAGGGAACCATCTTCGCTGCGGGGCTCGACGTCACGGATCCCGAACCGCCGCTGGCCGGCAATCCGCTGGTCGGGCTGCGCAACTGCATCGTCGCCCCGCACATTGCCAGCGCGACGGTCAGCAGCCGCAATGCGATGGCCGAGATCGCCGCCGACAATTTGATCGCCGGCCTCAAAGGCGAGCCGCTGCGAGCCTGGGTGAACCCGGAAGTGGCGGCGAGCCGCAGGAAGGGCTGATCAGGGCTTCCATTGCCGGAGCAGTTCGATGGCGACTGCATGCTTCGGATTTCGCTGCAGCAACTGCTCGAGCACCGCGATCCCCTCTTGCGAACGGCCGGCGCTGAAGTGGATTTTTGCCAGCGTCACGTAGGCGGCTTCGTACTCTGGTGTCCGCGTCAGCACGCCTTGTAGAAGCGTGACCGCCGTGTCCGGCTGTCTTCTCGCGACGAACACCAGCGCGAGATTGTTGACGGCCTCTCCGTAGTCCGGGCGCCGGCCGAGCGCATCCCGGAAGTAACGCTCCGCCCGATCCATGTCGCCCGCCCGGCCGTAGAGCAGACCCAGATTGTTCAGCGCTTCCGGAAAGTCCGGCTGGAGCGCCAGCGCCTGTTCATAGAGCGCGCGAGCTTCCGCATCGTGGCCGGTCAGCAGGAGGGCATAGCCCAGATTGTTCAGCGCGTCGGGATATTCAGGGGTCGATGCCAGCGCGGCACGAAACCGGCCGATCGCCTCGTCGAGATTGCCGCTGCGCGCGAGCAGCGCTCCGAGATCGTTGTTGGCCTCGGCCAGATCCGGCTGCAGGGCGAGGGCGCGCTCGAACGCGGCGCGGGCGCGAACGGCCTCTCCGCTCCTGGCGAGCAGCGTGCCGAGGCGATACAGCGTCGAGGCGCCCGGGTTGGCCTGCGCCGCGCGCTCGAAGGCGATGACGGCAGCGCGCTCGAGCCCGTCATCGAGAAGCTCACGGCCGTACGGCAGGTAGTTGCGGAGCGGCAGCCCGGAATAGAACGCTCCCCGAAAGGGCACGGCTCGAGCGAGGCGTTCGATCGGAGAGACGTCGATCGCACTCGCGTCCTTCACGATCTGGCCGCCATCCACGCGCTCGCGGTAGACCTTCACGACGTTGCCGCTCCCATCTAGGAGCAGCCACGTCGGCAGCTGCAGATCCTGCCGGTTCATGAACAGATGCCGGTTGAGGATGGCGTAGCTCAGGCTCACTTCCGGCGTCGCCATGACGACCGGCATCGCACCCGAGTGAGAGCGCCGGAGCGCTGCCTGATCCGGAGCCTCACCGATGGCGATGGCGATCGATCCCACGCCCGCCCGGGTCAGCTCCGGCGCGTCGCGGCCAAGCGCCTCGAGCGCCGCACGAGCCGCGCTCGCACTGGGCGACCAGAGCAGAACGATGGCCGGCCTTCCCCGCAGCGCCGCCAGCGAATGCGTCCCGCCTGCGGCGTCCTGGAGCGAGAAGTCAGGCGCCGGAAAGGGCTCGTACATCCAGGTGGCACGAGGCGCGGACGCCGGCGGCGACACTGAGGAGGTTGTCGTTCCTGCCGATTGCGGCTTGAAGGCCTCCGTCTCGATCCGGCCCCCTTCAACAATCCGAACGCGAGCGTTGACCGGGACGTCGGTGAACACCTGCGTTCCGCCCGAGGGCCAGTTGACGGTCAGTTTCACGACGCGCTCGCTCGCACCCAGGCCGATCAGCAGTTCCTTCGAGTGCTGCGACAGGAATCCCGAGCCGGCCTGCACGATCTTGACCTTGCGGAGCCGATCGGTCTCAACCATCACCCGGGCGCCGATCGCGTCGCGGTTGCTGGTGGTGCCGCGCAGGCGCACCGCAAGCGCTCCCGCCTTCGCCTCGAAATCGTTCCGGAAGATCCGAAGCTGCGGCGCCTGCCGATCGGCCATCACCGCAAGATCCGGATCGCCGTCGCCGTCGATGTCGAGGGCCGCAAACGATCGGCCGTCCTGATCGAGGTCGAGGCCAGCCGTCGCTGAGACCTCGTCGTAGCCGCCGTGTCCGTCGTTGCGCAGCAGGACGTTGCGCTGCCGGCTGGCGATCGAGCCGTGAATCAGCATCTGGTTCATCGCCCGCCACGCATCGTCGTAGGGTGTACCGGGCACCCGCGTGAGCGGTGACCGGGCGACGACCTGCCGCCAGAAGAATCCCTCGAGGTCGGCGCCGCTGGCGGCGTCCGCCTTGCGCGTCAGCATGCCGTTGACGATGTAGATGTCGTCCCAGCCGTCGCTGTCGAAATCGAGCGCGTCAGACGACCCCGCCCAGCGGCCCATCTCGGCGTGCGCCTCGAGCGTCCTGTCCTCGAACCGTCCATTGCCGAGATTGCGCAACAGCGAATTCCCGCGCACGTGCCGGCGATAGAGCGCGCGCACCTCCGGCGTCGCATCGCGCATGAAGGCCGGAGCCGAGGTGACGCGCCGCCCGGGCGCGCTCCACATGTTGCCGGTATAGATGTCGAGCAGGCCGTCGTTGTCGTAGTCGAGAAATGCGGCGCTCATCCCGGCGCCGTGATCGAGGACTCCCGCCGCGGCGGCGACATCCTCGAAGCTGACCGTGCCGTCCCGCCGCCCGAGGTTGTGATACAGGTTCTTGGTCCCGAAGTCGTTCGCGACCAGGAGATCCGGCCAGCCGTCGCCGTCGTAGTCCGCCCAGGCCGCGGCGAAATGATAGCGATCGTTTCCGGCGTCGAGACCCGCATCCCGTGTGGCGTCGACGAATCGCCCGCGGCCGTCGTTGCGAAACAGCACCCCTGGCGGTCCGTTGCGCGCGTCGTGGTACGGTGCCGGCGTGCCGGCTTTGTCCTCGCCGGCGCCGAAGAAAAAGGAGTAGACGCACAGATAGAGATCGAGAAAACCGTCCCGGTCGTAGTCCGCCATCGTGATCGAGGTCAGCACGCCCTGGAGCGGCCGCGCGAACCTGAAGGCGTCCTGGACCGCCGTGAAATGCCCTTTGCCGTCGTTGGTGAACAGCAGCGGGCTGGTCGAGGTGGCGACGACGAGATCCTGATCGCCGTCGTTGTCGACGTCGGCAAAGAGCGACTGCGCCGTGTCGTCGAGGACGCCGACGCCGGCTTCGTCGGTGATGTCCTCGAACGTCGAGTCGCCGCGGTTCCGGTAGAGGCGATTGGGCAGTCCGGCCGGCTGGGCGACGTACACATCGTCGAGCCCGTCGCCGTCCGCGTCGCCGGCCGAGACGCCCTGATGGCCGTTCGAGTCGCGCGTCAAAACCGAGTCGAACGTCGCCATCCACGAGTCGAGATCGATGTTGAGTTGCCGGCGGAACGAGTCGGTGTCACCGAGCGCCGCCGCCGTGATCTCGGTGAAGATTGGTCGTCGCGCGCGGCTGACCAGGTGCGATCTGGCGGTCCAGCGAGCAACCTGCCAGCCGGACGCGTTTCGTCGCCAGCCCATCTCCCATTCGCCGACGTGCTCGACGCGGTACGACTTCGTGCCGGCGCCGGCGATGTCGTAGCGGATCACGGTACGGAGGCCCGACGGCGCATCGACCGGACCGTCCGGCTCGATCGAGGTGATGAGGAGCTCGGCTACGGCGACGTCACGGACATCGTCGACCAGCCGCCGCAGTTCCGCGCCAAACGCGCGGGCGTCGAGCGTGGGATCGCGCGGCAGATCCGCCGCCCGCTTTACTTCAAGCGGCGCCGGGCTGGCCGCGGCTCCATCGATCGGGACCAGTCGCGCGCCGCGGAAGCCTGGATCGAGCAGCGCTTTGGTGACGCCCGCAGCGCGATCCCCGCCGCCACGAAGCGCATCGGACAACTCGCGGAGCCGCACGTCGAGTTCCCTGGACTGACGCTCCAGCGGGAACCCGTCGTTCCCTGGTTCGAGCTGCTTCTGAAACGGGTCGAGTGTCTCCGGCACCGACAGCCTGGGCCGATAGACGGACCCGTCGTCGACTTGTGGCGTACCGCCAATCACGGCAGACGCCGAGAGAATTCCTGCGATGAGGAGCCGCTTTGTCCCGGGTACGCACGGCGACTTCATCGGGGCATGCCGGCTTGAGGGATGCTGGCTGAATCCGAGAGCGTGAGCAGGTGGAGGCGGTCGCCCGGAAGCTGCTTCCACGCCCACCGGCGTCCGCCCGGCATGCGGATCTCGACGTCGACAGGGCCTGAGTAGTCGCCGAGCCCGAAGTACGCCCGCAGGTCGTTCTGCGACAGGAAGCTGCCGCCCGACCGGATCTCGCGCATCTGCTTTGCGCCGCCGCCGCTGATCGTCACCTTTGCGCCGATGGCGAATCGGTTCCCGGCCGCGGCGACAGCGCGCACCGCCACCCAGTGGCGCCCGGTCGACTGCCGATTCTCCAGCAACGTCGGCGCCTCGTCCGTGTTGCTGACGACGAGATCGAGATCGCCGTCGTTGTCGAGATCGCCGACGGCAAGACCGCGGCCGACCGCGGCGATCTGCAGGCCTGCGCCGGCGCGTTCCGACACGTCTCGAAACCTCGCGCCGACGTTCAAGAGCAGCTGGTTCTTCTGGCGGTAGGTTTCGCCAAGCCGGGGGAATTTGTCGATGTCCGGGAAAATGTGGCCGTTGGCGAAGAACAGGTCGAGCCTGCCATCGAGGTCGGCGTCGAAGAACGCGGCGCCCCATCCCATGCGGACGAATGTGGGGCCGGCGATGCCCGCCGGCGTGCTCGCGTCCTCGAAATGCCGGCCGTCGAGGTTGTGGTAGAGCGTGTAGCGATCGTGCGCGAATGTCGTGAGCACCAGATCCATCCGCGCGTCACCGTCGTAGTCGCCGGCGTCGGCGCCCATCCCGGCCTGGGCGCGCGCGTCGCCGTTCACCGCCACGCCCGCGGCCAGCCCGGTGCTTTCGAAGCGGCCGTTCCCGAGGTTGCGATACAGGAAGTTCGGGTTCGAGTCGTTCGCGACGAACACGTCGACGAACCCATCGTCGTCGTAGTCGGTGGTGACGACGCCGAAGCCATAAGCCCGGGACGCGTCAGCAAGGCCGTGCGCTTCGCCGGCCTCCACGAAGCGTCCGCTGCCGACGTTCTCGAAGAAGAGATCGGACGCTCCGGGAAGTCCGGCCGGCCCGACCATGATCTGTGGCCCGTCGCGCCAGACGAGCGTCCGCCGCGCGCGCACGACCGAATCCCACGTCGTCTCGACGTAGCGCGCGACGTAGAGGTCGAGGTCGCCGTCGGCGTCGGCGTCGAAGAACGCGCACCCGGTGCTCCAGCCGCCGGCGGCGACGCCGGCGCGAACGGCCATCTCCTCGAACGTTCCATCGCCGCGGTTGCGGAACAGCGCGTTCGCCCCCCAGTTGGTGACGTAGAGATCGAGCCGGCCGTCGCCGTCGGCGTCGCCGGCGCACGCGCCGCTGCCCCAGGCCGCGAGGTCCACGCCCGCCTGCCGGGACACGTCTTCGAACTTCCAGCCCCCGAGGTTGCGATAGAGAGCATTGCGATGAGCGACGCGCTCGCGAGCCGGCGTCAGTCCGGCCGCGGTCACCAGATAAAGATCGAGCAGCCCATCGCCGTCGTAGTCGAACAGCGCGACGCCGCCGCACGCCGATTCGAGCAGGTGGTCCTTGGTTGGCCCCCCGCAATATGTTTTCGTGGGCAGTCGCGCACCCACTTCAAAGGTGACCGGCACGGGGGCACCGTCTTCGGGCGTCGGGATGTTCGCCGGCGCGGGGCCCATCGCCGACGCATGTCCCCCATAGGCTGGCTCTTTAGGCTTCGTCTGGCTGTAGCTGCCTTGAAACGTGAGGCCGAGCGCGACTTCGCCTTCGAGCTGTGCCCGTGCTCGTTCGAGGAGCGCGAGGACCGGGCCGGCCGCCGCGGCGACGTTTCGGGTGTCTCCCGATGCAAGGGCGGACAACTCGGACGCGGCGCGGCGAAGCTCGAGGCGCAGCGACGGTTCGAGACGTGTTGTGGCCGGCGTTGTTGCGTTCGGGGTGTTCGGATCCGGTCCGGCACTCAATGCGTCGAGATTGCGGCTCGCATCCAGAAGCGCACGCCGCACCTCATCGGCCATCGCGCCGGGACGTGCGGCTTGCTCCAACCGGGTCACGGCGTTGCGCTGTAGTTCAAGCAGCCGGGCGCGCTCTTGCGCCTCAGTCTGTGCCGGCTGCGCTGCCGGCGCCGGCATGGATGCGCCAATCGCTCCGAGCACCGCGGACAACGCCAGCACGACCACATGCGGGTGTGCACGCGCGCTCAGCCAGCGGCGCGCGACGTCGATTGCGAATGTCAGCATCCGGCGCCGGCTCCCGCCGACGAGGTCATCGAGTTCGATCCTCGGTCGGCGCTGATTCTAGAGCGATTTTCATTTCGATGTAGTGTCCGGCTTCAGCCGGACCGGGCGTGGGTCCGCCGGATCCGGACACTACATCGATCTGGAAAACGCTCTAGCCGGAGTGAGTCGGTCGGAGCCTCCAGCCACCAGCCCCCGCTCTAGAACGTCAGGCGCGTGACGAGTTGGAGCGTGCGCGCCGGCGCGACGCCCTTGATGGTGCCGAATCCGTTCGGTTGCACCAGGGTGCCCAGCGCGTTGTAGGGCAGGTTGGTGATCGTCCGATCCGTGAGGCTCGCGAAGTTCACCGTATTGTTGACCTCGGTGAACTGGACCGTGTCCAGCAGGTTGAAGATGTCGATACGGAACTCGAACTTCATCCCGCGCGCAATCGGGAAGTTTTTCGACACCGACAGGTCGAGATTGTTGAGCGGCGGGTTGCGGGCGAAGAACCGCGGCGTTTCGTCCCCCTTGCTGCCCGGCTGCGGCGGCGCGAAGCATTCCGGGTTGCTGAACTGCCGGTACGGATCGCCGCTATAGCCTTTGCCCGGGTCGCACGTCAGGGCGACGCGCGCGTTTGGATTGCCGTCGGTGCCGGTCAGGTTCGCGGCGCCGATGCCGGGGATCGAGAAGCTGATCAGATCCGGCCGGCCGCTCGTCCACCGGTAGACGCCCGACAGGCGCCATTCGTTCAGCAGGAGGCCGAGCCCTTTGCCGCTCGCCACGCTCGGGGTTTCGTAGATGGCGTTGACGGTGAAGTTGTGCGTCCGGTCGTAGTCCAGCAGCGAATAATCGAGGTGCCGGGTCTCCGCCTCGCTGAGATTCGGCACGCCCGCGGCGAAGTCGGTGTTGTTGATCCCCTGCGCCTTGCTCCACACCCAGAAGCCGGAGACCATGAACCCGTGATCGAACCGGCGGGTCACCGACGTCTGCAGCGCCTTATAGTCCGCGTAGCCGCTGTAGTCCCACATCCGGATGTCGCCGTAGCCCCGGTACGGCCGCAGGAAGTCGTTCGGCAGCGCATTCGCCCCCGGCACCGCGCTCGGGACCCGCGTCGGATCCTGGTTCTGCGGGAGGAACGTCGCCCCGAACGGCACGGCGTTGATCTGCACCTGCCGCAGCAGGTCGGTCGACCGGGAGCCGACGTAGGCGACGTCGAGGATGACTTCCTTGAGCAGCTTGTGCTGGATGCCGACGTTCCACTGGTCGACGCGCGGCGGCTTGAAATCGAACGCGGTCGGATTGAGCGAGAGCGTCGGGTTCGGATCGCCGGCCGCCGACGACAGGTCCTGCAGCCGCCCCCAATCGAGCCGCGAATTCAAGACGCCCGGCGCGTTGGAGATCATGTCGAAGACCATGTTGCCCTGCGGCCGGTCGTAGAAGATCCCGAACCCGCCGCGGAGGATCGTCACGCCGCGGCCGCTGAGGTCGTAGACCGCGCCGACGCGCGGCGAGATCCGGAAGGCGTTGCCGTCCTGCAGCTGGTCGGTGATCCCGTTGCCCGCCTGGAAGCTGCCGTTGAAGCGATTGGAGTCGGGCGTGAGCCGGCCGATGAAGCGCTCGTCGACCGTATTGGTCAGCGTCGGCGCCGTGGTGCCGATCAGCCGCGGGTCCATCCCGCGGCGCACGCAGCCCGCGCCCGGCGCGCCGCCGACGCACACCGGCGTATAGAGCTTCGCGGCGTTCGCCTGGTCGAACCGGTCCGGCAGGAAATTCGAGGCCTGCAGCGTCGTGTCCCACTGCGGCGTCAGCGCGTAGAAGCGCACGCCGTAGTCGAGCGTCAGCCGGTCGCTGGGCTTCCAGTTGTCCTGCGCGTACCACTCGACGTTGTTGTAGTTCCACTCGGGCAGCGCGAACTTGGAGGCTTGCTGGTAGAAGTTGAACACGCCGGTCGCCGCGTTCGCGTAGCCGAACCCCGTGTCGAAGGGGTTGCTCGAGTTGTCGACGAAGTTGATCTGGCTGTTGAAGCTCGCGAAGATGCTCTGCGGCTTGAAGCTGTGCTGGAAGTAGAACCCGACTTTCGACGAATGCGCGCCCCAGACCTTGGTCAGGTTCGCGATCACGTCGTGGGTGATGTTCTCATTGGTGAACGGCCCGCGATCGGTTTGATACTGGCCGGCATTGCCCGTCCGTCCGGTGCCGTTGTCGCCGCGGAAGACGAACCACGGCACGTAGTCGGCCTGGACCGCGCCCGGGAACAACAGCGGCAAGCTCGACACCCCGGCGTTGGCGCGGAACAACTGCGGCTGCTGGAGTTGATAGTTCAGCGAGTTCGAGGCGCGACCCCAGCTCACCTCGAGCGACGTGGTGTTGTTCAGGATGCCGCTCCCCGAGAGCATGTAGTTCGACCCGGGGTGGACGAACAGCGTCGGCATCGGCAGCTGGTCGCTGCCGTTGCCGGCCCACGTCGTCCCGTACGCCTGCAGGATGTCTTCCTTGTTGTTCATGTAGCGGCCGGTGACCCGCCAGGTGTCGGTCGGCTGGAAGTCCATGCGCAGCAGTTCTTCGCGGCGCTTCGGGCTGTCCGGATCCTGGCTGGTGAAGTTCAGGCCGCTGCCGAGCGAGGCGTTCGCCTGCGGGAAGATGCTCAGGGTGGACAGGCCGGGCGCATAGAGCCGGTTCGCGGGAATCCGGCCGAGCACGCCGCCGTCCTGGAAACAGCCGCGCGTGTCGGTGGCGTTGCACGGCAGGCCGGTGGCGTAGTCACGAATGTAGGGGAACGGATTGCCGCTGCTGTCGACGCTCTGGGAGAAATCGCCGCGCCGCTCGAGCGCCGTCGGCACGCGCGTCTGATGCACGCTCGCCGGGTTGCTGCGCCGCTGGAATTCCTGGCTCCAGAAGAAGAACAGCTTCTTCTTCTCCTCGTTGAACCCCGGGAACCAGACCGGCCCGCCGACCGTGTAGCCGGAGTCGTTGCGCGCGGTCTTCGCTTTCGGGACCTCCGGCGTCTCGCGCTTGTTCAGATAGGTGTTGGCGTCCCAGTCCGAGCGCCGGCCGTACCAGTAGCCCGAGCCATGGAAGGCCTGCGACCCGCTCTTGGTGACCACTTGCAGCTGGCCGCCGACGGCGCGCCCGTACTCCGCCTGGTAGGCGTTGGTCAGGACCTTGAACTCGGCGACGGCGTCGATGTTGGTCGTCGCCATGTTGCCGCCGTTGTCGCCGGTGTCGATGTTGGCGACGCCGTCGATGGTGATGTTGTTCGAGTTCGGCCGCTGGCCATTCACGGTGAAGCCGCCGACCGAGCCGAGCTCCTTGTTGCCGGTTTCCTGCGAGAGCGCCCCGGGCACCAGCGTCGCGAAGTTGAACAGCGCCCGGCCGTTGTTGGCGATGTTCTTCAACGTTTCGCTCTGGAGCGTGAACGACCGTTCGCCGCTCACCGATTGCAGCGGGGTGACGGGACTCGACACCGTGACTTCTTCGCTCAGCGCGCCGACGTCCAGGGTCAGCACGCCGGTCGACAGCTTGTCGTTCGCGTTCACGATCAGGTTCGTCCGCTCCGCCGTCTTGAAGCCGGGCAGCGTCGCCTGGAGCGTATAGGTGTCGGGCCGGACGATCGGGAACACGAACCGGCCGCCGTTGTCGGTCACCGCCGTCAGCACGTTGGCCTGGGTGCGGCTGGTCATGGTGACCGTGACGCCGGGCAGGACCCCGCCCTGCGTGTCCTGCACCGATCCCGAAATCGATGCGCTGGTCGTTTGGGCGCCAAGAACCGTCGGATGGACCGCGAAGACGAGGGCGATCAGGGCCGGACCCAGCGCGCCGTCGAAACCTCTGACGAACCGCATAGCCCCTCCTTTGCCACGAGCAACGTCTCAACCTTCAAACTGGTTCGAAGACACCTGGAGCCGGACCAGTTGTGAGCAACACCGGGAGGACACGACGAAACGAGCGGGAAGCGCTCCAGGGGAGCGCGAGGTCAGGGCGAGTCTGGCGAGGCGGTGGCAGTCCGGCCTTGCGTCGGCGGGCGAGACGGTGGACGTTCATGACCGTTGCCTCCGAGTCGAGCAGATTTATGCAATGTAAACGGTTGCATGCTCGACCGGGCGAACCCTACCACCGCCCCGCGACACCGTCAATAGGCATCGCGTCAAAGCGTGCAGCCGCGGGCGTGGGGTTGCGCCTGCGGCGGCGACGCGCGGTGTCGAGCTATTCGTCGACCGCGAAGACGAACAGCGAAAGACCGGACACGATCGAGACGTACTGCCGCGTGCCGACACGATAGGTGATCGGCCCGCTGTTGATCGCGGCACCCAGGTTCGTTTTCCACAGCAGCGCGCCGGTGCGCGCGTCCAGCGCCTGGAAGAATCCTTCCCGCCCGCCCGTAAACAGCAGGTCCGACCCGGTCGTCAGGATGCCGCTGTCGGTGACGTCGGTCATCTTGAACTTCCACCGCTCGCGTCCCGTCGCGGGATCGAGCGCGATCACCGCGCCATGACCGGCCGTCTCGGTCCATGTATTGATCGGCGACCGGCCGAGACCCGGGGCACCAGGCACCGGCGACAAGTTCCGCGGACCGCCGCCGACGAAGTTCTTCCCTTCGTTGTACTCCGACGGCGCAGGCGCATAGATGCTGGCGTAGTCTTCCCAGGCCGAGACGTAGAAGAGCCCGGTGCGCGGGCTGAACGACGGCGAGTACCAGTTCGTCCCGCCCTGGTTGCCGGGATAAGTTGGCTGTCCGTCGGGCTGAGGCGTCTGTATCGGGCGCCCGCGCTCGTCGAATTGGCTCATCCAGTTGACTTTCACGAACGGCTGGCCCACGAGAAAACGTCCGGTCGCGCGATCGAGCGCGTAGAAGTTGCCGTTGCGGTTGGCCCAGGCGACGACGTTGACGCGGCTGCCAGCCCAGTTGTCGACGAGCACCGGGATCTGCACCGAGTCGTAGTCGTAGACGTCGTGCGGCGTGAACTGGTAGTGCCATTTCAGCTTGCCGGTGTCGACATCGAGCGCCACGACCGAGTCGGTATAGAGGTTGTCGCCGGGCCGCTGCGCCCCGTTGTAATCGGGGCCGACATTGCCGGTTCCCCAATACGTCAGGTTGAGCTCGGGATCGTAGGAGCCGGTGAGCCAGATCGAGCCGCCGCCATGTTTCCAGGCGTCGGGATCGCAGAAGCTGCTGCTCCCCTTGGGACACGCCTGCCACGTCTCCGAACCAGGCTCACCCGGAGCGGGAATCGTGTGGAAGCGCCACACCTCGCGCCCGGTCGCGGCGTCGTAGGCGGCGATGAATCCGCGGATGCCGTACTCGCCGCCGCCGACGCCCACGATCACCTTGTCCTTGACGACGAGCGGCGCGTGCGTGATCGAGTACCCCGATTTGGTGGTGGCGACTTCGGCCTTCCAGATCGGGCGCCCGCTCCGGGCATCGATGGCGATCAGCTGTGCGTCGAGCGTGCCCATGAACAGCGTGTTCCCGAGAATCGCGAGCCCGCGGTTGTTGGCGCCGCAGCAGACGACGCGATCCTGGGCCGGGGTGTAGCGATAGATCCAGAACGCACGGCCGGTGATCGCATCGAGCGCGACGACGTCGTTCAGGCGCTGCGTGAGGTACATGACGCCGTCGACCACCAGCGGCGTCGTCTGCCAGTTGCCGGCAACCGGCGCCTGGTAGGCCCATTGCAGCTTCAGGTTCTTGACGTTGGCGGGCGTGATCTGATCGAGCGGGCTGTAGCGCGTGCTGGAGTAGTTGCCGGAGTAGGTCAACCAGTTCTGCGGTTCGTTCGACGATGCGGCCAGGCGCTGCGGCGTCACTTGCGCACGCAGGCTCGAGGACAGCAGGCCGATCAGCGCGGCGAACGAACACGCGAGGAGCCGTCTTGTCCCGCTCATGGCAACTGTCCTTTCAGCGAAAGCAGATAGGCGAGCATGTCCGCAACTTCGTCGCCGGAGAGAGTGGACTTGTACGACGGCATCGGTGATGTCGTCGAGATCGTGTACTCCTTGAGGTCGGCCTTCACGAACGCGCGAAGATGCTCGTGGTCGTCCATGATCTGCAGACTGTAGGTGTCCTCATTGAGCCGCCGGCCGTTGACGATGGTGCCGTCCTTCGTCACCACGCGCACGGGACGGTTGATCGGCATCGTCTGGCTGGCCGGGTCGAGGAGCGAGCGCTGCAGAGACCCGGCGCTGCGAACCGCGCCGATGTCGCTCAAGTCCGGGGCGACGAGCGATCCGCCGGCACCGACGCGATGACACTTGGTGCAGGCGCCTTTGCCGTTGAAGACGGCGCGCCCGCGGCCTGCATCGCCGGTCTTCACCGCCGCCGTGTCGAACCCGTTCATGTTGCGAAGGTAGGCGATGATGCCGGCCATCTCCGCGTTGTCCAGGACAAACGGCGGCATGCCGGCCGGCGAACCCGCTCTGATGAAGCGTTCGAGATCGCGGTCGATGACGGCGTTTCGAAACGTGCCGCTGCGGAGGTTGACCCCGCCAATCGCGCCGCCGTCCGTGCCGTGGCAGGTGACGCACTTGGATGCGTACAGCGCCGCGCCGTACGCAATGTCAGCGTCGGCATACTGGCCGTGCATCGGCGCCTGGGCGTCGGGCGAGGCCGCCGCCAGGCCGATCCAGATCACCGCACTCACGATCGTCGCGGAGACACTGCGCATCGATCGCCTCCCTTTGGATAGCTCGGTCGCGGCCGGAGCCGACACACTATCCGACGCGGCGGTTGGAAGTGTCAATCTCCGCGAGCTCTGTGTGTGGTCCGGCGGAAGGATCTCCGTCTACCGGCGTCAGCGAACCGGGTGGGGATGCCGCGTGGCGCTCCGGCGATTGTGCCCCGATCGATCCGGGCGCGGCGGTAGAATCCAGCCAGTCATCGAGGGTCCACGGACCCCGCATCCAAATGGCAGCCGACGATATCAGCCAGCTCCTCCGCGCCTGGAGTGACGGAGACCAACTCGCCCTCGACGAGCTGACGCCAATCGTCTACGCCGAGCTCCGCCGCCTGGCGCATCGCTACATGCGAGGCGAGCGCAGCAACCACAGCCTCCAGACGACCGCGCTGGTGAACGAAGCATATATGCGCCTGGTCGACTACAAGCGGATGCAGTGGCAGAACCGGGCCCACTTCTTCGCGGTCTCCGCGCAGTTGATGCGCCGTATCCTGGTGGACCACGCACGGCGTCATAACCTCAAACGCGGACGCGGCGTCCAGCATGTCTCGCTCGATGAGGCCGTTCTCGTTGGCGGAGAGCCCGCCACCGACCTGGTCGCGCTCGACGACGCGCTGAACGCGCTTGCGCGCGTCGATCCGCGCAAAGTGCGCGTCGTCGAAATGCGGTTCTTTGCCGGCCTCAGCATCGAGGAGACCGCCTTGGTGCTCCAGGTCTCGCCCGTCACGGTGCGACGCGACTGGAGCAGCGCCAAGATCTGGCTGTATCGCGAGCTCACCGGCGAAACCGACGATGGACTTGGATCGCTGGAAACAGCTCGATAGCCTGCTCCAGTCCGTGCTCGAGCGCCCGCTCGAGGAGCGCGACGCGTTTCTCCGGCAGGCCTGCGCGGGCGACGAGCCGCTGGAGCGCCGGGTCCGCGTGCTGTTGAGCGCGGAACCGGAGGCGAGGCACTTCCTGGAGCGGCCGGCGATCGAAGCGGCCGCCGCATCGCTCGCCCACGACCATACCGACGACGCGCCAGAGCGTGCCGACACCTTGATCGACCAGACGTTCTCGCACTACCGCATCGTCGAGAAACTCGGCGGCGGCGGCATGGGCATCGTCTATAAGGCGGAGGATACCCGGCTCCATCGCTTCGTCGCGCTGAAGTTCCTGACCGACGATCTGGCTCGCGACCGCGAGGCACTGAGCCGATTCCAGCGCGAGGCTCGTACCGCTTCCGCCCTGAATCATCCCAACATCTGCACCGTTCACGACGTCGGCGAGCAGGACGGCCGCTCCTTTATCACCATGGAGTACCTGGAGGGCTCGACGCTGAAAGAGAGGATCGCCGGGCAACGCGGCCTGGAGATGGACACGGTGCTGGCGCTCGGCATCGAGATCGCCGATGCACTGGATGCCGCGCACAGCGCCGGCATCATTCACCGCGATATCAAGCCGGCGAACATTTTCATCACCCCGCGCGGCCACGCGAAGATTCTGGACTTCGGCCTGGCCAAGATGGGAAGCCTGGCCGCGCACGGCGCGGATGCACCGACCCTGACCTCCGCGGCGACGCAGGGCGGCATGGTTCTCGGGACGGCGGCCTACATGGCGCCCGAACAGGCTCGGGGCGAGATGGTCGATCGCCGCGCCGACCTCTGGGCGCTGGGTCTCGTGCTCTATGAGATGGCGACGGGCACGCGTCCGATGGCCGGAGTCCGGCTCCGCGTCGAGGCGTCAACCGATCTCGAGCGCATCGTCTCGAAATGCCTGGAGGCAGACCGCGAGCTCCGCTACCAGCACGCGTCGGACATCCGCGCCGATCTTCAGCGCCTGAAAAGGGACACCGGCCCGGTGCAGGTGACCAGCGTCGTCACCGCCGCACTCGCGACCGGGATCGTCGCGCGCTGGAAGATGATTCTTCCTGCTGCCGTGGCGGTGCTGGCGCTCTCGGCCGCCGGGTACGTGTTTCTCCACCGGGCGCCGGCGCTCACTGAGAAGGACACGATTGTCCTCGCCGATTTCGACAACAGCACGGGCGATCCGGTCTTCGACGACACGCTGCGCCAGGGACTGTCCGTGGCGCTTCGACAGTCCCCGTTCCTCAGCCTGATTTCGGACCAGCAGGTGCAGCAAACGCTGGCGCTGATGGGACAGCCGAAAGAGGGGCGGCTGACTCCGGAAATGGCGCAGCAAATCTGCGAGCGCACGGCCAGTGCCATGGTTCTGGAAGGCTCGATCGCCAGCCTTGGCAGCCAGTACGTCCTGGGGCTGCGCGCGAAGAACTGCCACACCGGAACCACGGTCGATCAGCAGCAGGCGCAGGTGGCGAGAAGAGAAGACGTCCTGAACGCTGTGAGTCAAGTCGCGCGCACGTTCAGGAGCCGAGTGGGTGAATCGCCGGCGACGGTAGAAAAGCACTCGACGCCGCTCGCCTCGGCGACGACACCTTCGCTCGAAGCCCTGAAGGCTTACAGCACCGGAATGAAGGTGAACCTCACCTCCGGGAATCCCCCAGCGATCGCGTTTTTCCGGCGCGCGGTCGAAATCGATCCCAAATTCGCGATGGCGTACGCCAATCTGGGGCTCTCATACAGCTCCATCGGAGAGTCCGTGTTGTCGGCCGAGAGCACGACCAAAGCCTGGCAACTGCGGGAACGCGTCAGCGATCGGGAGAAGTTTTTCATCGACTTCACCTACGACCGGCAGGTCACCGGAAATCTGGAAAAGGCCTACCAGACGCTCGAGCTGTGGCTTCAGACGTATCCTCGCGGCGAGTACCCAAGTCCGCAGGGTTTGCTGGGGGGCCTGTCCACACACGGCACTGGCCGATTCGAGCGAGTGATCGAGGCCGCGCAAAAACGCATCGTCAACGACCCCGACGCTATATTCGGGTATTCGAATCTTGCATCCGGCTATTTTTTCCTGGACCGTTTCGAAGACGCCGAGCGCACGCTCCAACGAGCCGCCGAGCGCAACCTGGGAGACTCTTCTCTCCTCATGATCCGATACAACATCGCGGTCTTGAAGGATGACAAGAACCAGATGGATCGCATCGTGGCTCTGGCCAGGGGCAAGCGTGGAGCGGAACACGCGGTGGCCCACCTGGAGGCTCTCACTCTGGCTCGTTCCGGCCGGCTGAAGCTGGCCCGGCAGTCATCCAGCCGCGCCATCGATGTGGCAAAGCAAGAGGGCGGACGCGAGGCGGCTGCAAGTTACCAGGCCGCCCGGGCGGTGTGGGAGGCCATGTGCGGGAATGCTGCCGAAGCGAAAAAGAACGCTCTGGCGGCGCTGGAGCTTTCGAATGGCCGGGATGTCGAATACGCCGCCGGCCTTGCATTGGCGCTGTCGGGAGATTCCTCTCGATCGCAGCCGCTTGCCGACGATCTGGAAAAGCGCTTTCCGGAAGATACGTTCGCCAGATTTACTTACGTACCCGTTCTTCGCGCCTTAGCCGCATTGGAACGCGCGGACTCCACAGAGACCGTGGAGCGTTTGCAGATCACCCAGCCCTATGAGCTGGCGGTAAACGGCCTCAACTTCAATCACTACTATCTGGGCGGACTGCACTCGGCGTATGTGCGCGGCGAGGCGTTGGCGGCCGCGCACCGGTATCCGGAAGCGGCCGCCGAGTTTCAGAAGATTCTCGACCATCGCGGGATCGTCAGCGCGGATCCGATTGGTGTGCTCGCACACCTGCAATCAGGCCGAACATTCGCGCTCGCGGGAGACCAGGTCAAGGCCAGGCGTGCCTACGAGGATTTTCTCTCCCGCTGGAAAGACGCCGACTCCGACGTTCCGATTCTGGTGCAAGCAAAGGCGGAGTACGCCCGCCTGCCATAGCGCGGGTCTCCGTACAGCCGCCCCGCTTGCATCCCATCAGCCGACGCGGATCCTCGACTAATCGTTGCGGCCTCGTGTGAACTGGCGCCTGTAAACACGGGTCTCGACAGATCCTGTACCCGTGACGATGGCTCGAAGCTCTGCTCCGTCGTCGTCGATGACAAAGTCCAGGTTCACCGTCGAGCCAAAGGGCAAGACGAACAGCGTCATCGAGCCCGTACAGTCCGGATTCACTGCATACGTGCCGTCGAAGGTCACGTGGCGGATGTTGCCGTTCGAGCTCAGCGTCGCGGTTCCGTCGGTCGTTCCTCTCCCATCGAAGGTCTGCCGGCCGATTTCACCGAAAGGCCCGGAAAAAGGAGCCGGGAGAGCGAGAAGCGTTCCTGCGCTGGTGAATCCGAAGCTGCCGCGCAGGCTGGCGTCGGAGCACTCTCTGTGCTCATCAGCCTGAGCCATGGGCACGACGCCCAGAACGACAGCCGTGGCGAACGCAAGGACGAGAGTCGTTGGGGGAATGCTGCGTTTCATACGGACCTCCTTCTTCCTCACCTCCTATAGGCGCAGACTGAGGCCCCCAGCGCTCATCGAGCCACGGTCACTGTGGGAATTCTTGTCTCGGGTTGGATCTACGACTTCGGTTGCGGCTCGAACGCGACCTGGGCGTAGTGGGTCAGGAAATCGCGCCAGATGTAGCGCAGCCCTTCAGGGCTGCCCACGCGCGGCCGTCTCGGACTTCGGCTGCGGCTGGAACGCGATCTGAGCGTAGTGCGTGAGGAAATCGCGCCAGAGAAACCAGTAATGCCGGCCGGGGATCTCGCGATAGGAGGTGTGGAACCCTTCCTGCTTCACGAGTTGCGAGAGGTTCACGGTGCGCTCGCGCGCCGTGTCGGCTGCTCCTGCGCCGAGCCAGTAGAACTTCACGCCGCCGGCCTTGACCGCTTGAATCTGCTTCCGGACCGTGTCGTCGATCGCTTGCGGGCCGGAGCTGAAGACGCCGATGTAGGCAAAGGTGCCCGGGTTGTTGTTGGTGGCGGCCAACGTGTGCCCGCCTCCCATCGACAGACCGGCAATCGCGCGATCGTCTTTCGCCGTCAGCACTCGGAACCGCTTCTCGACGAACGGAATCACGTCCTTGACGAGGCTCTCGGGATACGAGCCGGCATAGGGCTGCGGCGCACCGCCGCGGCCCGCGCCCGGCTGCCCGCCCTGGGCCGCCTGTGCAGCCTGGATCGGCGGCGGCGCCGGCGCCTGCACCGATTGCGGCGCAGGGGTCGGGCCGAAGCCGAAGCCCTGCGACACGGTCTGGGTCGCGTTGCCGTTGGGCATCACCACCACCATCGGCTTCGCCTTCCCCGCGGCGATCAGGTTGTCCATGATGATGTTCGCGCGCCCCATCGTCAGCCACGCGTCCTCGTCGCCGCCGCCGCCGTGCAGCAGGTAGAGCACCGGATACCTCTGCGAGCCGGCCTCGTAGCCGGGCGGCGTGTAGACCATCATCCGGCGGTTCGCCATCTTCAGCGTCGGCGACGGATACCAGACGGCCTGGACGGTGCCGTGCGCCACGTCCTTGAAATCCCACCATTCGGACTCCTGTCCCGAAATCATCAACAGGTTGTCGTAGCGGGATCCATCGCGTTGGGTTTCGCCGTTGCTCGGGTCGAGCGCCTTGACGCCGTCGACCGTGTACCAGTAGCCCCACAACTGCGGCGCGAGCGGGCCAATCGTCGTCGACCAGACGCCCGCTGCGTCCTTCGTCATCGGGAGGTTCGTGCCGGCGTCCCAGCTGCCGTTCAGCGTCACTTCGGTCGCCTTCGGCGCCGTGATCCGGAAGGTCACGGTGCGATCCGGATGGATTTCCGGCGACCGGGGCAATGGCGGACGGACCGCTGGCGCCGGGGCGCCGGCGGGCGGCGGCTGTTGAGCGGCGAGCGCCGCCATGCCGACGACGGCAGCGACGGAGACGGCGGCGAGGACAGGTGCGAGGCGGCTCTTCATGGATTCCCTCCCGTGCGCGCGAAACCAAATTTTCGTTGATCCCGCAGCGGACATCGCGCCGGCATGCAACAAAGACTTGCCTTCCGGCCGCCGCCAGTGTAAACGATTACCACCCAATGGATCCGGTCGAAAAAGGATGCCGGGAGAGATGACATGCATCTCAGCCAAATCGCAGCCCTGCCCCTCATACGAACCCGCTCGTCTTCATTTGATGGATGCCGGATGGCGCCCGAATCGCGTCGGCGCCTTCGGCAGGAACGCTCTCATCGCATCGCGTTGTTCCATCGCGTCCCCCCGGGGAATGGCTCCCGTCGAACGTACAAGGAGGAGAAGAGCATGGCGGCTACCAGATCGAGGATCGCAGTAGGGCTCCTCGTCGCGCTCGCGCTGATCCCGCGCGTCGCGCTCGCGCAGATCACGACCGGCACCGTGACCGGCAACGTAAAAGACCCGACCGGCGCCGTGATTCCCGGCGCGACGGTAGTCCTGACCAGCGAAGCGCGCGGCACACAGTCCGCGCCGGCCGTCACCAACGAGAATGGTGACTACGTGTTCCCGAACGTCACCGCGGACACCTACACCGTCGAAGTCACGCTCGAAGGGTTCAAGACCGTCAAGCGCAGCGGCATCGCGGTGAGCGGCGGCGACCGCGTCGGTATCCCGTCGTTAGTTCTCGAGCCGGGCGCACTGGCGGAGACGATCACCGTCGTCGCCTCATCGCCGCTGGTGCAGACGCAGAGCGGCGAGCGGTCGTACGCCGTGTCGTCGAAACAAATCGAGACGCTGCCGTTCGCCCGGAACAATTTCACCAGCTTGACCGCCTTCACGCCGGGCGTCACGCAGACCGGCGCATCGGCCGGCGGCACCCGGCTCGGCGGCGCCGGCCAGAACAACATCATGATGGACGGCATCTCGGCGATGGACACCGGGAACAACGGCCAGATGCTGAACATGAACGTCGACGCGATCGGCGAGGTCAAGATCCTCACGCAGGGCTACCAGGCCGAGTTCGGCCGGTCGAGCGGCCTGCAGATCACCGCGGTGACCAAGAGCGGGACGAACCGGTTCCGCGGTTCGGGCTACGACATCCAGACCAACTCGGACTGGGACTCGAACAGCTGGGTGAACATCAAGAACGGCGATCCGAAGGTGAAGACCAGCACCAAGACGCTCGGGTATACGATCGGCGGCCCGGTGGGGAAGCCGGGCGGCAACAACAAGGCGTTCTTCTTCTACTCGCATGAATATCGGCCGGTGACGGCGGCGATCAACTCCGGCAACCCGATCCGCATCCGCGTGCCGACCGCGCTCGAGCGCGCCGGCGACTTCTCGCAGACGCGCGACAACACCGGCGCGCTGTTCAACCTGATCAAGGATCCGCTATCGACCTTGCCGTGCGTGGCCGGCAATACCGGCGGCTGCTTCCAGGACGGCGGCGTCCTTGGGAAGATCCCAGCCAACCGTCTCTATGGAATTGGACAGACCATCCTCAGCCGCTATCCGATGCCCAACGTCAACCAGGGCCCGGGGCAGAACTACAACTACGAAGTGCCGGCGCCGACGACCGACAACCTGACGCAGCAGCCGTCGATTCGCGTCGACTACCAGCTGACGCAGAAGCTGCGCGCGACCGGCAAGTACTCCGGCCAGCGCGCGCGCAAGCTGATCACGCCGGGCACGATCCAGGGGTTCAACGACATGCAGAACCCCTATCCGTACATCACCAACTACGGCGCGACGGTCGACTATCAGATCAACAACTCGACCTTCCTCGAGGGCACCTACGGGTTCATCCGCAACCAGCTCGCCGGCGGCGGATCGATCGGGTCGCCGGGCGGTTCGCCCGCGCTGCCGGGCGGCATCTTCGTCAACGAATCGGCGAACCGGCTCACGAGTATTCCCGGCTTCCCGCTGCTCTACCCGGGTGCGGGCGACGTCGACCCGCGGTCGTATGCCTACGGCGTGCTGACGCAGCTCGGCCCCGTCTGGTTCGACGGGTCGAGGATCAACCTGCCGCCCGCGTTCGCCTGGGGCAGCCGCATCGTGCCGACGCAGACCGGCACCGGCGGCACCGGCGACCTGCCGGGCCCGCCGAACCAGCTGTATCCCGGGTTCCTGAACATCAACCGGACGCAGGACGTGGCGATCAGCATGACCAAGGTGTGGGGCTCGCACACCAGCAAGGCCGGGTTCTACAACAACCACAGCTTCAAGGCGCAGAACACCGGCGCCGGCGGCGTCCCGAACCTGGGGTTCCAGGGCTACGTGAACTTCGGCAACGACACCAACAACGCGCTTGACACCGGCTTCGGCTTCGCCAACGCGGCGGTTGGCGTCTTTACGCAATACCTCCAGCAGTCGAAGCTGATCGAAGGCAGCATGATCTACAACAACACCGAGTTCTACCTGCAGGACAACTGGAAGGTGAATCCCCGGCTGACGCTCGACTACGGCATCCGGTTCACGCACCAGCAGCCGCAGCACGATCAGTTCCTGCAGATGTCGAACTTCTTCCCCGACGAGTGGCGGCTCAGCTCGGCGCCGATGCTCTATATCGCCGGCTGCAGCAACGGCGCGACCGCGTGCTCGGGCAACGCCCGTAACGCCGTCGATCCGCGGACGGGACAGATCGTGACCGCGCCGGGCGCCGCCAACAGCGCCGCGCTCATCGGCACGGTCGTGCCGAACACCGGCAACGTGACCAACGGCGTGCACCAGGCCGGCGACGGCATCGCCGACACCTCGTACGTCTGGCCGGCGCTCGTCGCCGCGCCGCGGTTCGGCGCCGCCTACGACCTGACCGGCGACGCGCGGTTCGTGCTGCGCGGCGGCGGCGGTCTGTTCTTCGACCGTCCCGACGGCAACACGGTCTTCTCGATTCCAGGCAACCCGCCGATCTCGACCGCGCAGGATCTGCGCAACGGGCAGCTCTCGACGCTCGGCACCGGCCTCGCGAGCGTCGGCGTGCCGTCGATGATCATCTTCCAGTACGACGCCGGCATTCCCTCGTCGTGGCAGTGGCAGGGCGGCGTCCAGATGGCGCTGCCGTGGTCGTCGATGATCGACGTCTCCTACGTCGGCAACCACGGCTTCAACCGGCTGCGCGCGTTCCAGGGTGGCGCGAACGGATCGGTCGACATCAACGCGGTCGACATCGGCGCCGCCTACCTGCCGCAGAATCAGGATCCGACGCTCGGCCCGGCGACGGTTCCGGGGGCGAGCGCGTACACCGCGAACCTGCTGCGCGCCTTCCGCGGCTTCGGCAACATCAACGATCAGCAGACCCGGTACTGGGACGAGTACCACGGGCTGCAGTTCTCGCTGAACCGCCGCTTCACCAACGGCCTGGGCTTCGGCACCAACTACAACCTCGGCCTGTCGTTCAAGGGCAACACCGGGCTGCAGGTGCGCCTGCAGCACGCGGCGGACGGCACGATCTCGGTCCGCCCCGACCAGGCGCAGTACGAGCAGCTGAACGAGAACCTCGCGATGCAGCGCCACATCATCAAGAGCTTCGCAGTGTGGGACATTCCCGCCGCGCCGGCGAAATGGGGATCGGTCGTGAAGGCGATCCTCAGCGATTGGCAGCTGTCGGGCGTGCTCACCGCGGGTTCCGCCTACCGGCCGGGCGCGATTCAGGCCAACGGCGCAACGCAGACCAACCCCACGAACGCGGAGAACGGCCGCTACGACATCACCTACACGTATCAGAACGCCGGCACGAACACGAACCTGACCGGCTCGCCGGACTACGCGGCGAGGATCGTCTACCTCGGCGATCCGGGATCGGGCTGCTCGAGCGACCAGTACCGGCAGTTCAACGCGTCGGCCGTCACCGGGCCGTCCTACGGCAGCGTCGGCCTCGAGTCGGGGCGCTACCTGCTCGGCGGCTGCCCGGACCACACCATCGACATGTCGATCGCCCGGAACATCCGGCTCGGCGGCGCGCGCACGCTCCAGTTCCGGTTCGACGTGTTCAACGTGTTCAACGCCGTGATCTACAACGACCGGAACAACACCGTGATCTATCGGAGCCCGACGGACAAGACGATCGTCAACTCGCAGTTCCTGCCGGACGGCTCGCTCGATCCGAACCGCCTGACGCCGCGCAACGCCGGGTTCGGCGCCGCGACCCGGGCGCAGCCGCTGCGCAACTCGCAGCTGCAGATCCGGTTCGGGTTCTGACGGTTCATTTCACAACTGCGCGCGGCCGCGGGCCGCGCGCAGCCCTTTGGCGCGATTGTCACTTCGGTATCGTTCGTAGAGTCCGGCTCGAGTGGTGTCGTCGTAGTGTCCGGCTTTAGCCGGACCTTGTTGGGTCCGCCTGCCCGCCTCCGCCAAGGCGATGGCGGTCCGCCGTAGCTTTACGCGAGGGCGGAAAGGCGGACACTTCGTACGGTTGTGTTGAATCGCGCTCTGAGCTCGACCGCACGAAAACGCACAGGCTTTCACCTTGGCGTTTTCGTGCTTTCGTGATGATCTAAAAAGTAGCGGGGTGTGAAATAGCGGTCCTTGGTCAGATGGGCGGTTTCCGGGTGTGGGTGGTCGCCGCGGCGCTCGTCGCCGGCGCCGCGGCGGCGCCCACCTCTCAGTCGGCTCCTGCGCCGGCCGATGCGGCATTCGTCCGTACCTACTGCGTCAGCTGCCACAACGATCGAGCGAAGACCGCCGGCCTCTCGCTTCAGAACCTCGATCTCTCCGACGTGCCCGCGCACGCCGACGTCTGGGAGAAAGTCGCTCGCAAGGTCCGCTCGGGCGAGATGCCGCCCTCGACGGTGCGGACTCGGCCCGATGCGCAAGCTTCCGTGGCCTTCGCCTCGTTTCTCGAGGAGACCATCGACCGCGCCGCGGCCTCGCACCCCGACCCGGGCCGCGCGACCGTGCATCGCCTGAACCGCGCCGAGTACAGCAACGCCATCCGCGATCTGCTCGGCGTCGACGTGCGGCCCGGCGAGTGGCTGCCGGTCGACGATTCCGGCTACGGCTTCGACAACATCGCCGCCGTGCTCTCGACCTCGCCGGCGCTGCTGGACCGCTACATGTCGGCGGCGCACACGGTGAGCCGGCTGGCCGTCGGCGATCCGGCGCAGAAGCCGGTCGAGGAAATCTACGACGCCCGGCGCGATCCGGTGAAGGGCATCCGCAACGAGCGGTTGAGCGACGATCTCCCGTTCGACTCGCGCGCCGGCATCGTCGCGAGACATTACTTTCCGCTCGACGCGGAATACGTCTTCAAGGTTCGCGTGGCCGGCGTGCAGCCCGACGGCGAGCAGCCGGACGTCGATCCGTATCAGGTGCGCGTGCCGGTGAAGGCGGGACTCCACACCGTCGGCGTCACGTCGCCGCGAGAGAACCTGAAGCCCGAACGTGACGCGCCAGCCGGCGGTGGCGGCGGCGGACGCGGCGGCACGAGCGAGATCCCCTGGCCCGTCGACCTGCGGCTCGACGGCGCGCGCGTCAGGCGATTCGACGTCGTCGCGGCCACTCCGCCCGAAGTCAACAAGCTCGTCGTCGGCGGACCGTACTCGCCGTCCGGCCGCGGCGATACGCTCAGCCGGCGCCGGATCTTCGTCTGCCGCGCCTCGCAGCCGGCGCAGGAGCCGGCCTGCGCGCGGACCATCCTCACCGCGCTCACCCATCGCGCGTTCCGCCGCCCGGTGACCAAGGTGGACGTCGATCCGCTGTACGCGTTCTACCAGCAGCGGCGCGCGGGCGCCGACTTCGAGAGCGGCATCCAGGCGGCAATCGAGGCGATGCTCGTCGCGCCGGAGTTCCTCTTCCGCATCGAGCAGGATCCTCCGTCCGCAGCGCCTGGCGAGCCGCATCGCGTCACCGACGTCGAGCTCGCATCGCGGCTCTCGTTCTTCCTCTGGAGCAGCATCCCCGACGATGAACTGCTGATGCTCGCCGAGCGTGGCGGGCTGTCGGACCCCGCGGCGCTGGAGCGGCAGGTACGGCGCATGCTCGCCGATCCGCGCGCCGACGCGCTGGTGTCCAACTTCGCCGGCCAATGGCTCCAGCTGCGAAACGTCGACACCGTCAAGCCCGACCCGGTCCTGCTGCCGTTCGACGAAGCGCTGCGCCAGGCGTTCCTCACCGAAACCACCCTGATGGTCTCGAGCATCGTGCGCGAGGACCGCAGCCTGCTCGATCTGCTGTCGGCCGACTACACGTTCGTCAACCAGCGCCTCGCCGAGCACTACGGGATCCCGCGCGTCTACGGCTCGCAGTTCCGCCGCGTCGCGCTCGCCGACGCGAACCGCCGCGGCCTGCTCGGCCAGGGCAGTGTCCTCACGGTGACGTCGTACCCAAACCGCACGTCGGTCGTGCAGCGCGGCAAATGGATCCTCGAGAACCTGCTGGGCACGCCGCCGCCGCCGCCGCCGGCTGATGTGCCAGAGCTGAAGGCGGCGCCGCACGGCAAGCTGCTGACGATGCGCGAGCAGATGGAGGTGCACAGGACCAATCCCACCTGTGCCGCCTGCCACGCCCGCATGGACCCGATCGGGTTCGCGCTGGAGAACTACGACGCGGTCGGGCAGTGGCGCACCCAGGACGCCGGGACGGCGATCGACGCGCGCGGCAGGCTGCCCGACGGCACCGAGTTCGAGGGGCCGGCCGGGCTGAGCCAGCTGCTGCTGACGAAATACCGCGACGATTTCGTGCGCACCGCCACCGAAAAACTGCTGACCTATGCGCTCGGCCGCGGTGTCGAGCACTTCGACGCGCCGACGATTCGCTCGATCAGCCGCGGGGCGGCGCGCGATAATTACAGAATCTCGTCGCTCGTGCTCGCGGTCGTGAACAGCGCGCCGTTTCAAATGAGGAAGGCGTCGGACTGATGTCGATGATCAACCACCCGCTGCCCCGACGGACATTTCTCCGCGGCCTCGGCGCGACGCTGGCGCTGCCGATGCTCGACTCGATGGCGCGGCCGCTGTCGGCGGTCGGCCCGTCGACGCCGCCCATCCGTCTCGGCTACGTCTACACGCCCAACGGCATCGTCGGCGCGTGCGACAAGAGCCCGCGCCCCTTCATGTGGACGCCGAAGACCGCCGGCGCGAACTTCGAGTTCAGCCCGACGATGAAGGCGCTCGAGCCGTTCCGCGACCAGATCAACGTGTTGAGCGGCCTGGCGCAGGTGACCGGGCGCGCGCTCGGCGACGGCCCCGGCGATCACGCGCGCGCGACGGCGACGTTCCTCACCGGCGTGCATCCCTACAAGACCGGCGGCGCCGACTTCAAGCTTGGCGTCTCGGCGGACCAGATCGCGGCGCGCGAGCTCGGGAAGTACACGCAGCTGGCGTCGCTCGAGCTCGGGTTGGAGCCGCAGCCGCTCGCCGGCAGCTGCGACTCGGGATACACCTGCGCCTACATGTCGATGTCGTGGCGCGGCCCGAGCAGTCCGCTGCCGGCCGAGATCAACCCGCGCGCGGTGTTCGAGCGCCTGTTCGGCGACGGCGACAGCACCGATCCGAAAGTCCGCGCCTCCAGGCTCGAGCAGCAGAAGAGCGTGCTCGACTACGTCACCGGCAGCCTGTCGCGGCTGCAGCGGCGCCTGAGCAGCGGCGACAAGCGGAAGATCGACGAGTACTTCGAATCGGTCCGCGACGTCGAACGCCGGATCGCGCTCGCCGAGGCGCAGAACGCCTCGCTGGAGCTGCCGCACCTGGAGCGGCCGGGCGCGGTGCCCGACGATTACGTCCAGTACTCGAAGCTGATGATCGATCTCCAGGTGATCGCCTGGCAGACCGACATGACGCGCGTCGCATCGTTCATGCTCGGCCGCGACGGCAGCAACCGTTCGTACCGGGAGATTGGCATCTCCGACGGCCACCACTCGATCTCGCACCATCAGGGCGACGAGGAGCGTCTCGACAAGCTGATCAAGATCGACCAGCTGCACGTGTCGATGTTCGCCTACCTGCTGCAGCGGCTGAAGGAAACACCCGACGGCGACGGCACGCTGCTCGATCATTCGCTGGTGGCGTTCGGCAGCAGCATCAGCGAGTCGAACATCCATACTCACGACGACCTGCCGATCGTCATTGCCGGCACGGCGAACGGACAGCTGAAAGGCAATCGGCACCTGGTCTACGGCAAGGAAACGCCGCTCAACAACCTGTTCCTGAGCATGTTCGACCTCGCCGGCCTGCCGCACGTCGACGGCTTCGGCGACAGCACCGGAAGGCTGACGCACCTGTAAGCAATGTCACACCGGCTGATAAGGCGCACGCGGGCGGTGTGCAGCGTGTGCGTCGGGACACTGCTGGCACTGCTGCCCGTCTACGCGCAGCAGCGCGACGTGCGCTTGATCGAGGCGGTGAAGCGCCGCGACCAGCAGGCGTTCGCGTCGCTGCTGCGCGCCAAGGCGGACGTGAACGCCGCGCAGCCCGACGGCGCAACCGCGCTTTCGTGGGCCGTCTACCTCGGCGAGCGCAGCATGGCGGAGGCGCTGGTCAACGCCGGCGCGGCCGTGAACACGGCCGACGAATACGGCGAGACGCCCGTCACCCTCGCGGCGGCCAACGGCGATGCGGCGCTGGTGCAGCGGCTGCTGTCCGCGGGCGGCGACGCGCGGGCCGCGCGCTGGAACGGGGAGACCGCGGTGATGATCGCGGCCGGCGCCGGCAGCATGGACACCGTGCGCGCGCTGGTCAAGGGCGGCGCCGACGTGAACGCGGCAGAGCCGCGCGGCCGCCAGACCGCGCTGATGTGGGCCGCCGCCGAGGGGCACGACGACGTCGTCTCCGGCCTGATTGAGATCGGCGCGACGGTCGATGCCGCATCGCGGAGCGGCTTCACGCCGCTGGTCTTTGCGATCGTCAGGGGCGATGTGCCCGCCATCAACGCGCTGCTCCACGCAGGCGCGAATCCGAACGTCACGCTGCAGTCGGGCGCCCGGCCCGTGATCGTGGCGATGCAGTACAAGCATACGGACGCGGCGCTGGCGCTGCTCGAGGGCGGCGCCAACCTCGACGTCCGCGATCGCGCGGGGAACACCACCCTGCATCTCGCCGCGCAAATCGGCGACCTCGCGCTGGTCCGCGCGCTGGTCGGCAAAGGCGTCGATCCGAACGTGCGGACGCCGAAGACGGCGATGCCCCAGGGCGGACGCGGCGCCGGCGGCGGACGCGGCGCGCCGGCAGGGGAGCAGACGCCGTTGATGGTCGCGGCGCGCAGCGATCACGAGGACGTGATGCGGGCGCTGGTGTCGGCCGGAGCCGACCCCGCCCTGCGGGCGCAGGATGGCGCCAGCCTGCTGATGGCGGCTGCATCCGGCGCACGGCTCGCGACCTTCAAGTACGCGTTCTCGCTCGATCCGAACGTCGACGTCGTCACCAGCGCGGGCAATACCGTGATGCACACCGCGGTCGCGATCAACGGCCGGACGCAGCCCGAGGTGTGCGAGGTGATCCAGTTCCTCGCCGATCACGGCGCCAGGCTCGACGAGCTGAACGCTGCCGGGCGGACGCCGATTTCGATCGCTGACAACCTGCCAGTCGATCTCGCCGTCGATCTGCTGACCAGGCTGATCACCGCGGGCGGCGGCAAGCCGAAGATCCCCTCGAAACGATGAGACACGCCGCCGCCTACGTCCTCTTTGGCGCGACGGTCTGGCTCGGCACGCAGGCGCCCGCCGTGCCGCCGTCGAGCGGATTGCCGCCCGCCGATTATTCGCTCGGGCCCGACTCGCAGCCGCAGCCGGGAGTCCCGAAGGGCGCCATGACGCGCCACCTGCTGGCGCCGGGGAAGTTCTTCCCGGGGACGCCGCACAACTACCAGGTCTACGTGCCGGCGCAGCGCGAGCCCGGCCGTCCGGTGCCGTTCATGATCTTCCTCGACGGCGGCGGCTACGCCGGCGACAACGTGCGCGTGCCGGTCGTGCTCGACAACCTGATCGCGAAACGCGAGCTGCCGCCGATGGCCGCGATCTTCATCGATCCGGGCGTGATGCCGGCTCTGTCGGAGGCGGCGCAGAACCGCTACGAACGCATCTTCCAGTACGACTCGCTGACGCCGCGGTTCGCCAACTTCCTCGTCGAGGAGCTGATCCCCGAGGTGTCGAAGCTGTGCCCGCTGTCGAGCGATCCGAACGATCGCGGCATCGCCGGCCTGAGCACCGGCGGCGTCGGCGCGTTCGTCGCCGCGTGGAACCGGCCCGACCAGTTCCGGCGCGTGATCACCTGGATTGGCAGCTTTGGCAATTTCCGCGGCGCCGATCGCCTGCCCGGCCTCATCCGCCGCACCGAGCCGCGGCCGATCCGCGTCTTCATGCAGACCGGCCGCCAGGATCTGGTGAACTACGCCGGCAGCTGGTATCTCGAGAATCCGCGGATGGCCGCGGCGCTCGAGTTTGCCGGCAACGACGTGAAGATCGAGCTCGGCGAGGACGGCCACAGCAACCGCCACGGCGCGTCGATGCTCCCCGACACGCTGCGCTGGTTGTGGCGGGGGTATCCCCAGCCGGTCACCGTCGGCGAAGGCGCCGTGCCCGGGATGGGACGCGGAATCTTCGCGCAGCTCGTGCCGCGGCGCGAGCTCGTGCCGCCGCCGCCGAATCCGTCGGCGCCAGCGCCGGCGCAGGGCCGGGGCGCGCCACCCGCAGGCCGAGGCAGTGCTCCGCGCGGCGCGGTTTACGGGCTGATCTCTCCAGACAAGTTGTGGGAGCCCGTCGGCGGCTCGTACAAGTCCGCAACCAGTCCGGCGGTCGACAAGGACGGCAACGTCTTCTTCGCCGATCCGGAGAGCAGCAAGATCTATCGGGCTGATGCGGCCGGCACGGTCACGCTGTTCAAGGACAACACCGGCGGCGCGCGTGCGCTTCGCGCCGGCGCCGACGGACGGCTGTACGCGGCGCAGCCGGCGGCGAAGCGCCTCGTCTCCTATGGACCTGGCGGCGACGAGAAGCTGGTCGCCCGAAATCTCGAGGCAAACGATCTTGCGTTGACGAAGAGCGGCGCAATCTACTTCGTCGACACGGCACACAAGACCGTCGGCTACATCAGCCCCGCCGGCGAGCGGCGCGTCGTCTACGAGCGCGGCGAGATCATGAGCCCCGCGGCGCTCACGCTCACCCCGGATCAGGCGATGCTGCTCGTCGGCGACGCGATGGATCGCTTTCAGTGGTCGTTTCAAATCGCCGCCGACGGATCGCTGACCAACGGCGAGCCGTTTCAGCGGCTGGAGATGCCCGAAGAAGGACTGTTCAGCGGCGTCGCCGGGCTTGCGGCCGACACGCTCGGCTACATGTGGGCGACGAGCGCGGTCGGCATTCAAGTGTGCGAGCAGCCGGGCCGCTGCACGAACATCCTCAACAAGCCGCAGTTCACCGCCGCGCCAATCGGCAGCATCGCGTTCGGCGGGCCGGGGCGCGCGTGGTTGTACGTCACCCAGGGCGGGCGGCTGTTCCGCCGCGAAACCAAGCGAACCGGCGCCGCGGTGTGGGAACCGGTCAAGCCGCCGCAGCCGGGACTGTGAGCCTCGTCAACAAACGGTTCCTCGCGGCAGCACTCCTCGGCGCGTGGCTCGCGGCCGTCGTTGCCGCACAGGAGCCGACGGTCACCGTCGCTGACGGCGTCTACACCGAGGCGCAGGCCACTCGAGGCGCAGCAGCCTACGACGTTTCCTGCGCGGGCTGCCACCGCGCCGACCTGAGCGGCAACAGCGGTCCCGCGTTGAAGGCAGACCGTTTCGCGCGCGTGTACGCCGGCAAGGATCTGAAGACGCTCTACTCGAAGATCGTCGACACGATGCCGCGCAATACGCCGGGGAGCCTCACCGGGGAGGCTTATCTCGACATCGTCGCGCACGTGCTGAGGGAGAATGGCTTCAAACCCGGAGAACGCGACCTGACGATGGATGCGCTCGGCGCGATCCGCGTCGTGCCCGGACAAGCCAAGCAGGCGCCGCCGGTCGGCGATTTCTCGTACGTCGAGGTAGTCGGCTGCCTCACCCCCGGCCCGCAGCACACGTGGCGGCTCACCCACGCGAGCGAGCCGGTCGCCGCGATCCCGTCCGCACGCGCTCCTTCGCAAGTCGAAGGGCTCGGCACGCAGACGTACCAGTTGCTGGATGCGATGGCCTACGCGCCGGACCAGCACAAAGGGCAGACGATCTCCATCCGCGGGCTGCTGATCAAACAGGCAGGCGAGCCGCGGATGACAATCAGCGCGCTCACCACCGTCGCGCCGACCTGCCGCGAATAGCGGTTCCCGCACCCTTCAGGCGGACCATCGTATGTCGTGTCCGGCTTCAGCCGGACCGTCGTTCGTAGTGTCCGCCTTCAGGCGGACCGTCGTTCGTAGTGTCCGCCTTCAGGCGGACCATCCTCCCGTACCGCAGCCCTTTCCGAGTTCGCTGAAGCTACGGCGGACCCTGCGCAGGCCTGCGACACCGATCACGCCCTACGGCAACCTTGACACGAACGTCGCGATCGCCCGGTCCGCCCGCGCCGGCTGATCGTCGAGCAGCAACGCCCTCGCGTCCGGAATCGTCGTCAGCGCGACGCGTGGGTTCGGCGGGTATCCGTTCCACCCGTCGTGAAACGACGCCTTGAACCAGCTGAACCCCGGATTCGCGAGCAGCGTTTCGTTGAAGCCCGGCTTCAGCACGAGGACCGGAACGCCGATCGCGCCGAACGTGGACCGATGATCCGAGGCCATGAACTCGACGAGATAGCGGATCTTCACCGGCAGCGGAACCTTTTCGATCTCTTTCCGCACGCGCTCCGCCCGGGCAGCGTCGTTCGCAAACATCTCGGCCGGATAGTTGTTGCTCTCCCAGGTCTCGGGCGTCACGTACTTGAACCACTGCTGCGCCCAGCTGTCGTCGACGATGGCGACGCGCTGCTCGGGCGTGGCCTCTCGGCCGGCGCTGGTGGGATACGGCTGCACCGCCATGCTCGCGATTTCGATCACGCCGCCAATCAGCGGCGGATCAGTGAGCGCGAGCTCTTCCGCCGCCAGCGAGCCGGGAAACCCGTGCGCGACGATGATCGGCCGCTCGAGCCGCTCACCGGCAATCAGGTCGCGGATGTCTTTCGCGAGCCGGCGCGTCCAGGTCAGCGCGCCGTAGCTGGTGGCGGCCGCAGGCATCGGACGCGGCGGCGTGCCGGCCAGGCCGGGCGGAGTGATGAGGTGAAACGCATACCGCGAGCTGTTTCGTGAAACGAACCCGTCGAAGACGTCCTCGCCTGAATAGACACCCGGGATCAGGATCATCGCCGTGCGCCCGTGCCCGCTGAGCGCCACCCTCGGCGTCTCGGTTTCGGGAAGGACTCTGTCGCCGGCGGCAAACGTCAGGTTGTTGCGGCTGACATCGATCTCGCGCAGGCCGCGAGCCGGACGCGGCGCACGCAGGTCGATCTCGGCCGAGCGTGCGTTGGGGATGTCGTCGCTCCATCCATCGGTCGATCCAACCGCCGCGACCGCCTTCATCGTCATCGTGTCGCTGAGCTCGTCGCGCCTCACGCCGATGAGGATCGCGCCGCCCTCGACATGAACGTCGACGTTGTTCCGCCCGAGGTTCGTGAACTGCTTCCGCATCGCGCCGGCCGCATCGCTGATGCCGAGCGTGCCGGCGTAGCCGCTGCCGGTTCGGGTCACCGAAGCGGTGATCAGGCGATCGAACGCGAATGCCTTGTTGGCGCCCCACCAGTTCGCTTTCTGGCTTTCTGCCGCGCCCGTGTCGACCGCGATGTTGACGCCGAACGCATCAGCATTCAGCTCGCCAAACAGGCTGATGCGGAACCACAGGATGCCGGCCGGGTCGTCGTAACGGTAGGAGAGCTGCGCCGCGTCCGGCAAAGACTCGCGACCGTCGCCCTTCGGATCGACCGCGGCCACCGTCCACACGTTCGCGGCGGGGCGGGGCGTCGAAGCGGCCAGCAGCGCCGACGACAGCAGCACAACGGCGAATGTGATTCGTGTCATGCCCCGGGATGGTAGGAACCCGACGCCGATGCGATCCATCGGCATTCGGTGAACCGGCACAATCGGTCGGCGGGCGGTCACCAGGCGGCGTGATAGTTGGGGTACGCTCAGGCCACCATGAGCCGCGGACTGCTTCGCCAGTGCGCAATCGGCATTGCCGCGTGGCTCCCGTTCTTCGTGCTGTGGACCGCGGTCGCGATGTCGTCGGGGCTGATGACGCTGCCGGCCGCGCTGCTCAGCGCGTCGATCGCGATGGGAAGCGCCGGCGTGCTCGGCATCCTGGTCTGGCTCGCCTGCCGGCGGTGGCCGTGGCCGCTCGGATTCAGGCTGTCGTTCTACGCCCTCCAGATCGGCCTGGCAATCGTCTACGGCGTTGTCTGGACCGGGGTGGTGTTCGTGCTGGAGGGCTGGCTCGACCCCCGTGCTACGGGACGACTCTGGTCATTGGGATCGTGGGGGCGCCAGGCGCTGCTCGGCATCTGGTTCTATGCGGTGTTCGCCGGCTTGTCGCATACGGTGCAGACGCGGCAGCGGCTGCACGAAAAAGAAACCCTGGCGGCGCGCGCCGAGGCGCTGGCGGCCGCGGCCAGGCTCGAGGCACTGCGCGCGCGGCTGAACCCGCACTTCCTGTTCAACGCGCTGCACACGCTGGCGGCGGTGGTGAAGTTCCGCCCGGCGCTCGCCGAGGGCGCGATCGAGCGGCTCGGCGACATGCTTCGCTACACGTTGAAGGAAGACAGCCGCGGCCTGGTCGAGTTTTCGGAGGAGTACGAGTTCACGCGGCAGTACCTGGCGTTCGAGCAGCTGCGCTACGAAGATCGGCTGGCGGTGAACGTCGACGTCGATCCGGGCTCGTTCGACTTCGACGTCCCGCCTTTCTCGATTCAGACGCTGGCGGAGAATGCCGTCCACCACGCGATTGCCATCCGTCCCGAGGGCGGCTCGATCTGGATCACGTCGACGTGCGACAACGGCGGCCTGCGTGTCAGCGTCCGCGACGATGGGCCCGGGGTCGGTCCGGAGCTGGCCGATTCACATCAGATCGGCTTGCGATCGGTTCGCGAGCGGCTCGTCGCCGCATTCGGCGCTGCCGCCGAGCTGAGGATCGATCCGCAGCCACACGGCTTTCAAGCAAGCTTCATCGTCCCATCGCTGAACGGCGATGCGCACGCAGGCGGCACCGTAGCGAGATGAACGAAACCATTCTCGTCGCCGACGATGAGCCGCTGGCGCGGCGGACGCTGTGCGCGCAGCTGCGCGAGCTGGGCTGCCGCGGCACGATTCACGAGGCCGGCGATGGCCAGAGCGCGATCGCGGTCGCCAACCGCGAGCGGCCGGAGCTGATCTTCCTCGACATCGTGATGCCCGGCGCCACCGGACTGGAGGTGCTCGAGCGGCTCGAGTACGAGCCGAGCGTGATCTTCACCACCGCGCACGACCAGTACGCGGTGACGGCGTTCGAGCTCGGCGCGCTCGACTACGTGCTCAAGCCGTTCGGACGGGAGCGGCTCGAGCGCGTCATCAGCCGCGCCCGCAGCATCGCGCCCGGTGCGCCCGAGCGCCTGCTCGATCGGGCGCAGGCGGCGCTGCAGCCGGCGCGGCGGCTGCTGTCGAAGATCTTCGTCCGCGACGCGAACCGGATCCTGCCGCTGGCGATCTCGGCGATCGAGCGCGTCCAGGCCGCCGACGACTACGCGACCATCGTCACGCCGGGCAAGGAATATCTCGTCAGCGTCCGCTTGTCCGATCTCGAGCGTCACCTCGGCGCGGACCGTTTCCTGCGGATCCACCGCTCGCATCTCATCAACCTCGACTACGTGACGTCGATTCAACGCTGCGACGCCGCCCGTCTCGAGGTGGTGATGAAGAGCGGCGTCCGGATCATGGCCAGCCGCACCGGCTCGAAACGCCTGCGCGAGCTGGCGCTGTAAGTAGTGTCCGGCGTTCACTCACATCGACGGCGTGAGGCCGAGGCCGCTGGGTGTCAGCGGATGATCACGATCGCCTGGCCCTTCTTCGCCACCAGCTTGTCGATCGCCTCGGCCATCCGATTCCTGCGCTCGATGATCGCGTCGATCGCCTCGTCGTCGATCCAGGGTCGAAGCGCGCGGGCCAGATCCTCGCGCGTCAGCAGCTTCATGCGATCCCAGAGCTCGCCGTCGACGCGTTCGACCTTCGAGAGCAGTTTCTTGTCGGTGAGGAACGCGCGCGAATGGTCGATGAGGACCAGCTCTCCGGGCGGGCCGACCAGGATGTTTCCGGCATTCCGGTCGGGGTTGGCGATCAGGTTGTCGAACATCAGCATCTGCCGGATTGGCTTGCCCCAGATCGAACCGGTCGGCACCTTCCCGCCCATCTCCTTCACGCTGCGAATCCCCTGCAGCCACATCACTGCCGCGCCGGTGTCGGCGTCGATCTGGCGTTCGACAGCGGGCGGGACCATCTTCATCTGCAGCAGCTTGTCGAGCTCGTAGGCGGCGATCTCCGACTTGTAGCTCTCCCAGTAGCCGCCGCGCTTCCCCGGCGGCAGCACTTTCCAGGCGGCGCTCTCGACCGGCTCCGACGGCTTGAGATACGCGCGCCGCGGATGCGTGACGCCGGTGCCGATGTGTTCGATGGTGGTGACCTCGGCGCTTTTCAGCTGCGCTTCGATCTGCGCCTCGTGTCCGAGCCATGTCCTGACCGAGGCTGCGGGGGTGGCCTGCGGCGGCTGCGCCAGTGGAGCCGCTGCGAACCACAGGAGGGCGCAGATCGTGAGCGCCCGGGTCGAGACGTGCCGGCGCCTGTTGATGCCGAATTCTGCGCGATCGTTCGCAGGCATGTTGCTCTCGTGTGCCATCAGCCGACTGAAACGTGGTGAACGGAGAGGAAACCGATTCTGGCCCTGACGCAAGACTCGCGCCCGGTTCGGGCCTTGTCAAGACGCCAGTTCACAATCGGCCCAAGCCAGCGAACGAGAGAAAAGTGGGGATCGGCGCGCTGTCCACGAGCGAGGATTGATCGTGACGGCAGGCTGTGATGCGCCTCCCACCGGCCGTCATGCTGCGCCAACGCAGACTCCCGCGCCCTTCCTGGGGCAGTCCGGCCGCAGTTGATATAGAGTCGCCTCCATCAATCAGGAGAATGGGATGAACACGAAACGGTGTGCCGGCGCATTGGCGCTGGCGGCAGCGATGGTCCTGACCTCGTCGCTCTGGCGCCCGGACGTGCGCGCGCAATCCGCCCAGCCGCCGCTCAACGGCCCGCAGTTCGAGGTCGATCCCTCCTGGCCGAAGCCGCTGCCCGAGCGCTGGGTGACGGGAGAACTTGGCGGCGTTTGCGTGGATGCGAATGACCACACCTTCGTCCTGTCGCGCCCCAACCTCTATCCGGGCATCGAGGAGATCGCGCAGGCGGCGCCGCCGGTGATGGAGTTCGATCAGGCCGGCAGCGTCGTGAGCTCCTGGGGCGATCGACAGTCGATGGCGGATGCGCTGCACGGCTGTTCCTTCGATGCTCAGGGCAACATCTGGATCGCCGGCAACAACGATGGCTTCATCCAGAAGTATTCCCACGACGGCAAGCTGCTGATGCAGATCGGCGTCAAGGGCAAGGTCGATTCCGCCGACGGCAAGCTGCAATCCACCTTCCTGAACGCGAGCGCGGTCGCGTTCTATTCGCCGACGCAGGTGGCCGTGGACCCGGCCAACGGCGATCTCTACGTCGCCGACGGCTACGGCAACAAGCGCGTGGCGGTGTTCGACAAGACCGGCAGGTTCCTGCGGCAGTGGGGGCGTCAGGGAACGACCGCCGAAGCGGCCGCCGGCGTGGGCGGCGCATTCGTCAACATCGTGCACTGCGTCGTGCTGGGGAATGACGGCCTGGTGTATGTCTGCGACCGCAACGGCGATCGCATCCAGGTCTTCGACAAGACGGGCGCGTTCCGGCGAAGCATTCCCGTCCCGAGCGTGTTCCGGCCGTCGTATACCGGCAACGGTACTGTCGGAAACATCGTGTTCTCGCGCGATCCCGGCCAGAAGCACATGTTCATCGGCGATTTCAGCAACAAGCTGGTTCGGATCTTCGATCGCGTGTCGGGCAAGGAGCTCTCGCGCTTCGGCCGCCCGGGCAGCCACCAGATCGGCGGGCTCGCGAGCCCGCACGCGATCGCCATCGATTCGAAAGGCAATGTCTATGTAGGGGAGTCGCTCGACGGGCGCCGGGTGCAGCGGTTCAAGCCCATGCCCGGCGGGACGGCCCCGTCCGCGCGCTGATCCATGCGTCGTGAACTCGTCCCGATGCTGAGGCTGGCCGGGCCGGTCGTTCTCGCCGAGATCGGCTGGATGAGCATGGGCGTCGTCGACACGATCATGGTGGGCCCCCTCGGACCGGCGGCGATCGGCGTCTCCGGGATGAGCAACTCGATCTTTTTCGCGGTCGCGATCTTCGGCATGGGCGTCATGCTGGGGCTCGACGCGCTGGTGGCGAAATCGTACGGAGCGGGCCGCCTCGACGACTGCGTCCGGTGGCTGCAGCATGGCGTGCTGGTCGCGCTGGTCGTCGCGCCGACCATCATGCTGATCTTCTACGGCGCGCTGACCACGAGCGCGCACTGGGGCCTTCATCCCGACGTCCGTGCGCAGGCGCAGCCCTACATGGCGATTCTCGGGCTGGGCGCGCTGCCGTTGCTGCTCTACGCGACCTTTCGGCGGTACCTGCAGGGCGTGCACGCCGTCCGGCCGGTGATGGCCGCGCTCGTCTCAGCCAACCTCGTGAACGCGTTCGGCAACTGGGTGTTGATCTGGGGACACTTCGGCGTGCCGGCGCTCGGGATCAATGGTTCGGCGTGGGCGACGGTGGGCGCGCGCGTCTACATGGCCGTATTTCTCGGCGTGGCGATCGGACGAGAGCACCGGAAGAGGGGCGGCGCGCACACCCGCATCCCCTTCGTCTACGAGGCCGCGCGCGTGCGCCGGCTTCTGGCGCTCGGTCTGCCGGCCGCCTCACAGGTGACGCTGGAGGTGGGCGTCTTCGCGGCGGTGAGCGCGCTGGCAGGGACGCTCGATCCCGTTTCGCTGGGCGCGCACCAGATTGCGCTCAACATCGCGGCGCTGTCATTCATGGTGCCGCTGGGCCTGTCGTCGGCGGCCGCCGTTCGCGTCGGCCATGCCGTCGGTGCCGGAGACCGGCACCGCGCGGTTCAGGCCGGCTGGACCGCATTCGCCGTCGGGGCGCTCATCACCGGGGTCGTCGGCGTGTCGTTCATCGTTGCGCCCATGCCGATGCTCCGCGCCTTCACGGACGATCCGCAGCTGTTGTCGATCGGCGTCCGCCTGCTGTCGATAGCCGCAGCCTTTCAGTTGTTCGATGGCACGCAGGCCGTGGCCACGGGTGTGCTGCGCGGCGTCGGCGACACGCGCACGCCGATGGTGATCAACGTGATCGGGCACTGGGTGTTCGGATTGCCCGTTGGCTGGGCGCTCTGCTTCCGGTACGGGTGGGGCGTGCTCGGCCTGTGGGTGGGTTTGTCGATCGGACTGACGTTCGTCGCGGTCGTGCTCACGGTTGCGTGGCACCGGAAGTCGCGGAACCTGGCCGTGCCGGTGACACCTGCGCTCGTCGCGCCGTGAGGCGCCTCGTCAGTTGTTCAGCTGATAGCTCGGGTCGTTTACGAGCCGCTGGTAGAATTCCTTCGCCTTGAGCGTTGCTTTGTTGGGCACGCCTGGCCTCCGACCCGGTCCGGCGCGCCTCAACCCTCGCGTGTGCGTAAGGGCAGGTCTTCAGACCGGCCGGCATCGGGACGGCCTCAAGGCCGTCCGCTACCGGAAGATTTGTGGGATGGCTTCTAGTCCCAGTAAGGCGCCGCGTGTCAGCGGTGTCGAAAGAGCAGCACGCGCGGCCCTTTGCCGCCATCGAAGACCTGCCAGAGCGTCCACGCCGATCCGTGGAAGATTGCCTGGTAGGTCTCGCGACGATCCATGAACGGCTTCAACAGCGGATTGCCTGCCGGCGGCGGAGGCGTGACGAAGTAGCGCTCGAACGTGTCGCTGCCGACGAGCAGGTATGGCGCCTGAATGCCCGTCACCCATCCGGGTATGTACTCGAGCGGGATCAGGCGGTACGCGCGGGTTTCGTTGAGGCGCTGCTGATAGAACGCTCGGTGGTTGCCGGCCAGCAGGCGCTGCTTTTCTTCGACCGTGAAGAACCGCGGCAGGTGCGAGTGCTCGTCTTCGAGCACGATGGCCTCTCCCTCGGCAATGTGGCTCTGGATCCACTCGGCGGCAATCCACCGGCTGTCGACGCCGAGCGCCGTGTAAGCTGAACCGATCGAGTGGCCGATCGGCAGCAGCGCGGTTGCCGCGATGCCGCAGCCGAGCGCGAGCCGCGCCAGGCCCGCCGGGCGCGCCATCACCACCTCCGCAACGAACCTGCCCGCGAGCAGGCTCAGAACCGGATAGAGGAACAGGAGATAGTGCAGGTCCTGTTTCGCCCAGCTGCCGATGATCGCGAAGGCCGGCACGATCAGCGCGAACAGCAGGAGGTCCTGGCGAGTTCGTCTCCAGGCGGCGTACGCGAGCGCGGCGAGCATGACGAGAGAGAATGTCCGCTCCCATTGCCACAGCAGAGCGATCTGCTGCAGATAGGGCACACCGAAGAACCCTGGATGGCCGGTGCGCATGTGCGCCGACTCATACGCGACCGCGTGGTAGAACGCCGCCGGCCGCACCAGCCACGCCGGCGAACCGACGAGGAACGCTGCCACCGCAACCAGGCCAATCCACAGCCACCGCACGTCGAAGACGACGTGCCGGACGGTGAAGCGGCGGTCCTCGTAGAGGTGAATCAACTGCACCGCGGCCACCGGCAGCACGACCAGCGCGCCGTTGTATTTCGTCGACGCGGTCAGGCCGGCGAACGCGCTCGCGAGCAGGACGTCCCGGTTCTGTCTCGTCTGCAGCGCCGACAGTGAACAGCGCACCGAGCACAACGCAAAGAACGTCATCGTCACGTCGGGCAGAGCGTAGGCCGAGTAGGTGATATGGAGCGACGAGAAACCCAGAACCACAACCGCGACGAGTGCGACCGTTTCGGAGTAGAAGCGTCGGCCGGTGTCGAACAGGACGAGCAATGTCAGCACGCCGAACGTGCAGCTCGTCAGCCGGGCGGGAAGCGCGGCGAGCACCGAATCGACATCTAACAGAGAGCCGATGTCACTGAGCGACGGCAAAATGCCGACGGCCTTCAGGACCGCAGCGCCGATAACGGTCGGCACCGCGATCAGATAGCTGAAGAAGGTCGGGTAGGCGAAGTGGCTCGGCACCAGCGTGCGAGCGCGGAAGAACGTCAGGGCATTGCCGACAATCGGGTATTCGTCGTTGAACAGGTAGGTCGCGCAGGTCGCCATGCGGAGAACCGCGGCGACCACGACTACCGCTGAGACGGCGAGGGCGAGCGAGGTCTCGCGGCGCCGGCGGACAGCTTCGGGCGCGAGCGTGGCGGCGTGAGCGACCTGCGTCATACCGCGGCCCTCGTCTAGCTCTAGTCGACGTCAGGCTGAATATGATTCAGCGCAATCGCCTGGCGCGCGGCAATCGTGACCCATTGGAAGAACCGCACCTCCGCGGGATCGACGCGCATCGCCGGCAAATCTGCGCGCAGCATCGGATCGACGCCCGGGTCGAGCCGATAGCAGCGCGGAGCGTCGTCGCCCTGCAGCGTGTAACACGCGTGATCGTCGACCCGGAAGTGCAGCTGCTCATCCTCCGCCAGCACCCAGGGCGAGCCGGGGCCGTCGAGGGCGTTTCGACCGAGCCACGGCACCTCGCCCTGGAACCCGACGATGTCGGCGACGGTCGGCGCGACATCGATCTGATGGACCGGGTGCGAGACCACGCCGGGCTCAGGCTGATGCTTCGTGACGAAAGCAAACGGCACGCGCGACATCAGCTCCACGACCTGGTGCTGCGCGATCGGCAGATGAGGCCGGTAACGCTGGCCATGGTCACCGAGCAGGACCACCAGCGTGCGATCGGCGATCGGGCTGTCGAACAGCGAGGTGAAGAATCGATCCAGGCTGTCATCCAGATACCGCAGCCGGGACAAGTAACCAACGTAGTCCTTTTGCGCCGGCCACCTCATCGCGGCAGCGCGCAGCGCGGGCGGGACCGGTCCATCAGGAATCTCGCTCACCGGGTTGTGCGTGCTGAGGGTGAGGACATTCGCGAACACCGGCTTGCCGCCGCTCGCCTCACGCTCGAGAATGCGCACCGCTTCCTGCAGCATCGGCCCGTCCGGATAGCCGCAGTCGATGTGCGGCCCCCGGTACGGAATCCTCTCCAGATATTCCGATCCGAAGAAGCGCTCGGTGCCGTGCCGTGATTCGAACGCGCGCTTGTTGTGGAAATTCTCGAGGCCGCCGGAAATCCACACTGTCTGATAGCCCTGCTCGCGCGCCAGATCCGCGAGCGACGTCGCCCGCAGCTCGGGTCGAGAGATGTAGGTGGCCGGTCCACCGAAACCAGGCAGCAGCGAACACGTGGTCTCGAACTGCGCTTCAACGGTCTTGGCCGCACCAGGCGCGGACGAATACGCGGTTGGGAAGCGGAGGGCGTGCCGTGCGAGCAGCGCGCGGGTGTGCGGGAACACCTCCGGCCCCAACGCCGGATGCTCCATCTCGAACGCGCGAACACTCTCGAGGAAGAGGAGGACGACGTGCACGGGCCCGTCGACCGGCAGCCCCAGCCTGGCCCGCAGCGCGCGCGTGTGCTCCGAGTTGGCGGCGCGCCTGCGCACCAGCGGCCCGGCGGCAGCGAAGTCGCCAAACGCCGGCAGCCAGCGGGTTTGCGGGTCCCAGTCGCGCAGCGTCGCCAGCACGCGGCTTGGCGCCGAGGCATCCCCATTGGTCGCGTCCTGCAGCGTCCGCTCGATGGCCCGCCGTGCCGTCCCCTGGAGAGGTCGGAGGCCGAGCTCGCCTTCGATCCAGATTACGAACACCTGTTCGGCCAGGATCGAGCTGCCGTCGACGATGCGGTACTTGATGGCGGTAGCGGCCAGCCCGAGCGCAAGCGCGGCGGCCACGAGCGCCGCTGCAAATCGAGCGGTCACGCCCGGGCGGCGCGAGCGATGGCGCAGCGATGCCAGAAGCAGTACGGCGAGCAGGACCACTGGAATGGCGATCACAGCCGCGAACAGTGCCGGCGTGGCGAGCAGGCTGCGCACCGAGCCCGCGATGGCCGGCAGGTCGCGTAAATGGCTCGCAATCACCCACGGTTCGAGGCGGGCGTCGAAGTAGCCGAAATAGGCGACGTTGGCCGCCGTGAACCCCAGCACGAGAATCGCCAGCGCGGCCGCGGTGGGGTGCGCCGCTGCCGGCCACCTCGCACCGGCGCAGGCGGCGACGCCGCAGACGAGCAGCGCCATCGCCAGGTCGAGCAGCAGCCCCGACGGCAGCCCGAGCGCCAGCGCCGCCGGTAAGGCCACGCCGACTTCGGACACGAGCTGGGCACGCAGCCACCAGAGCGCCGCCGCCAGGAACAGGAGGTAAACGCCGAGGGCGCGACGTGACATGTTCAAGAACCTTTCAGGTGTGCGCCGGGGACAGGCACGTGTGCGCGCTCCAGCAGCCGCCGCCGGAGCGTGGGCAGTGCGGCCGGATTGTAGAGAAACCCGGCCTTCAGCCGGCGTGCGTCGGTGAAAAACAAGTTGCCCTTCTCGCCGCGCGATTCCACTCGCCGCGTCGTGAGCCGCGCCAGCCAGCGCTCGGGGAACAACAGCTCGCGCCAGCCGCCGGTGTAGGGTCCGTCCTGAAAATAACGGCCCGGACCGACCGGCGATCGCACGACGTCGACGCTGCCGCGCGACGCCAGCAGGGCGAGCGTGTCGGCAATCCAGGCGCCGGTGATGACGTTGATGTTGGGATAGGGCGCGGGCACGCCCCATTGAATGCGTTTCTTGTTGCCGTTGGGGTTGGCCCAGAACGGAAGCCGGGTGCGGAAGAAACAGGCGAGGCCGGCGAGCGCGCCGCGATCGTATTCGCGTTGCCGCAGGATCACCACCAGCTCACGCTTCTGTTCACGGATGCACCGCCTGACCTCGCGCACGAAGCGCGCGTCGGTGAAATGCTGGACGGCATCGGGCACATCGTCGAAGAGCATCGAGATCGCGTGAAAATGCACGGGCCCGTGCAGCAGGTTGACGGCGGGAGGCATGCGGCTCGGCACGCCGTGCGGCGCCGACGGGCGGGCGGCCGACTGCTGGACGCGGCCGCGCATGAAGTCCATCACCCGTTCGACGATCGCGACGTCCTGCTCCAGATCGATCTCGGAGGCGCGCGAGCGGTAGAGAAAATTGTCGCGCCAGACGCGACGGCCGGTGCGGGGATCGATGCCGGTGGAGAAGGGATGCGTGATGTCGATGACGCCGCCCGGCGTCGGCCGCCACCAGGTGATGACGAAGACCGTCCAGATGCCGTGGGTGTTGCTCAGGACGTGCCCCGCCCAGTGGAGAGGAGCCGCCGCAATGTGCCGGAGTTGAGCGCCTGTCATAAAGCCCCCCGCGCGGCGAACCCCGTCCAAGCACGGTTCGAGCCAGAGGGGACGAAGAAGATTCCCGGCGTTTCGTCACGCCGGATGGCGCCGCGGGCAAACGCGTCGCGCACGCGGAAACCCGCCGCCGAGATCCGGCGTCCGCTTTCTCTTTTGTGGAAACGCTCGCGAGGTCGCGCGACCGGTGCACGGGTGTCACTGCATCGGGCGGTCGCGTCGGCGAGTGCGGCGGGCTGAAGGTGGGGCTGCGCTCGCGTGTCGGACGAGCTGGTTCAGGCAGCCGAAACCGCGACGTTCCTTTTCCGCCTGCCTTCCACCATCCACTTCGCGACACCGGGAACACAGAAGCACCGTGTCCAGTCGGACATACCCGTTCAGCGGTAAGTCTCGGGCATAGGCGGGTCGCGCGCGTTTCGGCTTTTCGTCCTGCGGTGGGCTGCGAGACTGAGCTAACTTTGCACGCATGAAGATGGCCCTCGTTGGAACGGAAGGCCATTCTGCACGCCGCGGCCCGAGAGGGGAACCGAGGCGTTGCAAGAATTCGATGAAATATTCACACCCGCGTGGTGATCAGCGTCGACGTCGCGCGCCTGAGAGGCGTTCTCTCAACCCTTCAGCCACGTGGGATGCACGCGCTCATAGGCGAGCGCTTGTTTCGCGGTGCGTAGTCGAGCCTGGCGAGGCGAATGACCGGCCTCGACAAACTTGGGTGAAGACCATGCGCATATCGCCACGCAGCGCGTCCGAATCGGTGAGCGTGCAGCCGTCTGCCTCCGCCTTGGCTTTCTCCCGATCGATGGCGAACACCCACTGTTGTTCCAGTGCTACGTTGCGTGTGCGTGGCCGTCCTCGCGGTCGAGGCAGGCGGATCTCCCACCACGGTGTTGTAGGCCGCCCACGTTTCCGCGGAACAGGAGGTTGCCGTGTCGCAAGCGCTGTCAGACTGCTGACGGCGTCATCCACGAGGCCACGCTCAAAGCGGCGCCATCCGGCAGCGGACACTCCTGGTTCTGCGGCGCGAACCGGGTCAGACGTTCCTGCAGGGTGCGAATTTCCCTGAGACCAGTTCATCGGGCTCGCAGCGAACCGAAGACGATCGCGGCGAGCGCGAATAGCGCCGAACGACCCGTTGCGCGTATCGCAGCTGCTCTTCCGTCTGGCGAACGTCTTCCGCTGACGACCCTTCCGCGATGGCTCGACGTGCGATCGAGTGCCAGGTCGTCATCGTGCCCTTATCGCGATGAGGTTCCGGCAGGACGTTCGAGCAGATGATAGTGAGGGACCGACACGTCCCGACGGTGACGGCCGAAGAATGGGGGATGACCCGAGGGGCGCACGGCCGATCGCGCGAATTTGCTATCGTTTTTGAACAAAGTGGCGGAGAGAGAGGGATTCGAACCCTCGGTAGAGTTTCCCCTACACACGCTTTCCAAGCGTGCTCCTTCAACCACTCGGACATCTCTCCGTACTTGTAGAATCAACAGTTTACAGGCTAGTGGCTGAGCCGGAAAACCCGAATTGTGTAGCGAATTGTGTAAGACCCCTTAATGTGCCGCGATCACTTACGGGCCGGCAGCCACGGGGAACCGAGGACACAGCGTCGGTCGGCAGTCGGTTCCGTGCGTAGCTCCTCGCCGCCGAACGGCCCCAGTATAGAACGTGAGGATGGCCAAGAATCCGTAGACTGCGGCGAACGGACGCTAATCCCACAAGCCGTGGGACCCGATACACCCGCCACCACCCCGACGTGGCGAAATCTTCTTGAACGCGATTGTATACCCAGATGGGTATAATGCGCGCAATGGCAATCATGAGCAACGAAGTTGGGCCGCCAGCGAAGGTCACATTGGCGATGAAGGTCAACACGATCCTGGAAGCGCGAGGGCTCAGCCAGGTAGAGGCCGGAGAGATCCTCGGAATGCCTCAGCCGAAGGTTTCAGCGCTTCGGAATTACAAGTTGCGTGGCATCTCGCTGGAACGCCTACTTCAGGCGCTGACTGATCTCGGTCAGCACGTCGACATCGTCATCCAACCTTCATCCGCCGCGATTCCGGCAGGCGTCCGAGTTGCCGCGTGAAGGAGGACAAGAGGACGCGAAAGAAAAGTCGACTGGGCTCTCGCGCTTCAACCCGTTTGAGCGGTCACATCGATGCCAGCCCTGCTGATCGGCTTCGCAAGTTGACTGAAGATTGGGGCCACAGCGGGAAAGTGGCGCTCTACCTCGACCGTTGCCAGGTTGACACGCCTGATCGTGTAGTGGATAGCGTTTGGGAACACATCAGGCAGCGCCGAAGCCGCGTTCAGAAGGTTCTCGACTTCGGAGCCGGCGATGGCCGCTTCGCGAGAACCGGCAGCTACGGGCGTTATGTTGGTTACGAGATCGATGTCGCACGCTGTGGGGCTGCCGCGCTTCCACCGAAGGCGACCCTAATCAATCGTTGCGCTTTTGCGGACACCATCGAGGACGCGGATGTTTGTACGGGGAACCCGCCTTACGTTCGGAACCAGGATCTTCCAGAAGGCTGGCGGCAACGGGCTGCAAGTGTAGTACGCGAACGAACGGGCGTTGAGATTTCGGGCCTTGCAAATGCTTGGCAGTACTTTGCGCTCTTGTCCCTCGCGAGTACGAAGCCAGACGGTCTCGTAGCGCTCGTGATGCCATACGAGTGGGTCTCACGACCTTCGGCGAAAGCTTTCAGAGAGTACATTTCATCGCACAATTGGAGCGTTTCCACGTACCGGCTCCGCGATGAAACCTTCTCTCGGGTTCTGACGACGGCGTCCATCACCGTGATCGATAAACGGGATCGGTCAGGAAAGTGGCGCTTCTACTTGGAGGACGCCGACTCGCGATGCCTCGAGCTTCCCTCTCCTGCCTCGAGTAAAAGCGGCGTCTTGGACTATGCGCGACGCAGCGAGGCCGCCGGGGGCGTGCGAGTAAAGAGGGGTTTGAGTCCCGGAACGCAGGAGGTCCTGACTCTCACCGAGGGCGAGCGTGTCCGGGCGGGGCTAAAGGTCGGGACGGATGTCGTTCCATGTGTGACGTCGCTCCGTCACGTCGAGACGGGTTGCACAAATCTAAGCGCCGGGATCTTCAAGACGCGTTTTCGGGATGCTGGAGTCAAGTGCTGGTTGATCCGCACTGACACGAAGCCTTCAAGTAGATTGATGCAGTACCTCACCAGTATCCCGGCAAACAAGTACCAGACCAGTACGTGCCTAGACCGGGCGGACTGGTGGCGATTCGCGATGCCATCCGCCCCGGCGGTCCTCGTTGCCAGCTCGTTCAAGGGTTCACGACCGAAAGCCCTGGTGAATCGGATCGACGCCCGCGCTATCGGAAGCGTCTCAGGCGTGTACGGAATTGCCAAGAGGAAAAGCGCTGCGCTGGTTGCAGCACTGTCAGGGCTCAGGATTGATTCGCGCCTCGTGCCATATTCTAACGGCTTGCTCAAGATCGAGGTAGGTCAGTTCAATACTATTCTTCGCAAGTTGCTCGCTGAACGATCAGCGCCGATCCAATGACGACCAAGCTGCAAACAGCGACACTGCTCGACGAGGGGACTCTCAGTTTCACCATCGAGAGCCGCATCGTTCGCGAACTAGGCGAACGTCTCGTTAAGCAACCAGAAGTGGCGCTCGTCGAGTTGATCAAGAACTCCTACGATGCCGACGCACAGACGTGTGACGTCGCGTACAACCCCCCCGTGTCGATCGTCGTCACTGATGACGGACACGGAATGACGTTAAAGGTATTCAAGAATTCGTGGATGCGAATCGGCACGAGTGCGAAGGAAGACCAACCTCTCAGCAAGAGATTCAAGAGGGTCATCACTGGAGAGAAAGGGATCGGGCGCTTCGCGGTTCGCTTTCTCGGTCGGGCGCTCGATCTCGAGACAGTTGCTGACGATCCCGATCGCGGTTTTCGCACGCTGCTGACGGCTACGTTCGACTGGCTGACTTTCGATAAACACGAAGACCTTGGTGATGTGACCGTTCCGTATCGACTGGTTCGTGCGGACCCAACTCGGGCGACGGGCACCTCTCTGAAGATCACGAAGCTCCGACAGGCGGCTGCCCAGATCAAGGTCAAATCGGTTCGAACGGCCTCCATTGCAGTCGTATCACCATTTCGTGCGCTCATGCGTGAACACGCGGGAGTGGTGAACAAAGGCAAGAAGGACAGCGATCCGGGCTTCGCGCTGAAGATCAGTCCCAGTGATGACGAGCTTGAGACGGACGTAGCCCAGAGCGTTCTCGGTAACGCCGTTTTGCGCTCGGTGGTCGAACTTGAAGACAACCGCCTAAAGCTGAGGGTATTTCGAAAGGACTCAGACGAGCCGTCGTTATCGATCAATGACCGTTTCGAGAATCGGATAGGGATCTTGTACGCCGACATCCGTTTCTTTCCTCGACGGAAGGGCACATTCGCGGACATCGGTGTAGCGGGCGTCAAGGCGCAGGAATGGATCCGAGAAAACTCGGGCGTGGCGGTGTTCGATCGGCAGTTCCGTGTGTTGCCGTACGGACTGGCTGGTGACGATTGGCTACGGCTGGCGTCGGACACCGCGAAGCGTGAACGAGATCCCAGATCGTCTCTTGCCAAGAAACACTTCCCAATGGATGAGGCCACGCGCACGTCAACCCAGCTCAACTTCATGCTGAGGCTGCCGTACCCGGAGCAGCTCATTGGCGTCGTTCAGGTCGAAGGCCGCAGGTCTAAGCAGCAGACATCCGACGATCAAGGCCTCGTGGCAGCGGCAGATCGCGAAGGATTCGTTGACAACGAAGCCTTCCGACAGCTGGTTGACGTCGTGCGAGGAGCCGTCGAAGCGATTGCCTCTGCTGACCGGGAACTCCAGCAAGAACAGGAGAAGGCCGAACAGCATCAACTGATTCGGTCACTGAGAGCTGAGAGTCGCGCCGCCATCCGTGAAGTTGAATCAAATCCAAGCATCAGCCGCGGTGACAAATCTCGCATCGTCCGGAAGTTAGCGGAGACGTACGCGCTCGCACAGGAGCACGAAGAACGAACGAAGCAACGAGAGTCCGCCCTTGAAGTGATGAGCCTTCTGGGCGTGGTCGCCGGCTTCATGACGCACGAGTTCGGCACCGCTATGCACGAACTGGAAAAGGCCGAACGACGGCTTCGTGACCTAGGCAAGCGCGAGGAGTCGTTGAAAACAGCCGCAGACGCGATCGCAGCGAACATAACGCGCCTTCGGGATTTCGTCACATATTCTCAAGGGTACGTTCAGGGAGCCTCTTCAGGACCGGCACGTCCATACGCAGTGCGCCCGCGCCTACAGCAAGTCGTTCGTGTGTTCGGCCAGTATGCGAGCGATCGTGATATAGACGTCGGTCTCGAGGTCGAGCCAGATCTGATCGCGCCGCTGGTGCCAGTGTCGCTGTACAGCGGCATCGCACTGAATCTATTCACTAACGCGCTAAAGGCAGTTACGGCCAAAGTCGGCACAGGTGATCGTCGCATTTCCTTCAAAGCGTGGAATGAAGAGAAGTGGCATTTCCTCGAAGTGGTTGATACGGGCATCGGCATTCCGGCCGCAATGCGGGAGCGCGTGTTCGACCCCCTTTTCACCACGACTTCCAGCAATCGCGACCCCCTCGGATCTGGAATGGGGCTCGGGCTGGCACTCGTGAAAAGAGGCGCTGAGGCTTTCGGCGGACGTGCCCTCGTCGTTGATCCTCCGGCCGGGTACTCAACGAGTGTCCGCGTGCAACTTCGCCTCGACGGTGGCAACGAATGAAGTCGATATTGCTAGTCGACGATGACAGGGAACTCCTCGGCGAGCTGCAGGCGCGAATGTCCGGCCAATTGCCGCTCGACATGGAGATCCGGACCTGGGTGCCTTCAAAGACCGACACAGATGCGCGGGCAGTGTTCGAACAACACATTGATCAGGACACGACCTTCGTAGTGACGGACTACGACCTCACAAGACAAGGACCGACTGGCCTCTTCGGAACAAGCATCGTGACTTGGTGCCAGAAGCGCGGGATCCCGGTGGCTGATTTCTCTCGAGGGGACCCTGGGGCTCTTCCAAAGGCGCCGGATTTGTTCGAAATTCGGGTGCCCACGGACGATACGGACGCTGCGGCCCGTTTCGTGGTGGCAGTGGCGCAAGGCTTCAGTAGCATCGCAGAGGCAATAAGAGGAAACGACGAACTACTCGGCAAACGAAGCCCCTCAGCTGCTTTGGCGGCAATGCTCGGCGTCCCGGAAGACGACGGTCAATTCGCTCTTTATGGAGTGCGACTGGGGGCAGCAAGTGGCGCGCTCGCCGATCAGATCATAGACATTCATGACCCTTCGCACGATCGAAAAGTCCGGTTGCTCGCCTACATTACGGGTCACTTACTGCTGAACGCTGTTCTTCGATTCCCTGGTCCGATCGTGTCTGTTCGAGCGCTCAAGGGATATCTTGGAACAGACGAGGCTGATGCGGCCGATGTGACGCAACTGTTCGCAACGGCGGCCTACACGGGGCCGTTTGCGCGTCTTGACAGTTTTTTCTGGGTGACAAGAGTCGACGAAGTGCTGGACGAATTGCGAAGGAACCTGCCGGAAAATATCGAAGCTGAAACCGATGGCGAAATTCGGCGCCTGGCACTTGAGCGAGCACTGAACAGGGAGCTTCGACGGCACGGTTGCCCTCGATGCCAGGGGCGCAACGGAGGGTTCTGGTGTCCCCTGACGTCGCGCACGGTTTGTCTTCGTGATGATTGTTCCGTCGGCTCAAACAGCTGGATTCCTGCTGGCGCAACTGTGTGTCGCATCGAGCGCGAGTTCTTCGAAGAGTGGGCGCCGATTCTGGGGCTTTAGCGGAGACTCGCGAGTGATGTTCGATCGAGAGAGCGACAGCATTCTCAAGCGCCTTGTTGACCAATGGACGGAGGTGAGGGCTGGCCTACCTCGCATCCGCAACTCGGCTCAGATCCGGCCGGCGGAAACGCATGTTTTTAGACCGGTCGCCGCTCCTGACGTGGACGCAGGTCGCCAGGCGGCGTTTTTCGAACTGCAGCCGCTGGTGTTGAACTTACCGGAACAGCCTCGCTACGTCAGGAACGACTTATACGTGGTTGTCCGGGGCCTCCTATCATTTCGTCGCGCCGAGTTCCGCCAGCATAACGCATTGGTCACGAACGGATTCAGCAGCGAAGTGGCCTACTTTAGGCGAAGCGGGGGAAAGCTGGAGCATCGCTTCGGTGCTCATTACGATTTCACGCCCGATGAAACTGGGCACCCAGCCTTTCATTGCCAGATGAAAAGCTTCGCAAAGTTTTCGGAACACGTGGCCGAGCACTTTAGACTCACCGATGAAGTCAATGATTTCGTCGAGGGTGTACTAGTGCGCGTGCGAATTCCCACAGCTCAAATGGATGTGTTCTCACTGATTCTGCAGATGTGTGCCGATCATCTGTTGTACACAGGATCCTCGGATGCAAAGAGGGCCTTCAACGCGTTGCTGGCTAAGAGTAATTTTTGTCAGGGAGCAGCCTTTCAAGTGCCGCGCCTCGGCACCGACGACGCCAGAGTCTGCTATCGTGCCCGACACTGGTATCCCTCGTGACCGCCAGTAATTCTGAGAACATCACCTCGGAGCAACCCGCTCACCTCTGAGCCACCTACGGGCCTCGAAGGTACGCTATGGCCGCACGTGCTGCGGGCTGCTGCCGCGAACCACCGCATTGACGTGTGCACAGTGGGTCGTAGCGTGACGCCGTCGTCAGACGCGATATGAGCCAGGTGGCGGACAGGCCAAAGTGACGCCGAACGCGAGACCGGCGTAAAAATACGCCTCATCGGAGACCGCGCGGAGATGGTTCTCCGCTGTCTCGATGGGATTGCGCAGCTCGAACGTCTCTATGGCAGCGAGCGCCGCTCGAACTTCGCCGCGAGCCTCTTCCCAATCGAGGTGTTCCTTGGCGGCCCGCTGCACGATCAGCGACACTTCGTTGTTGTTCGGAACGAACACGCCGTGTATCGGCAGAGCCCAGAATGCCAGCCGCCCGAATTCCCGGAGTGCCCGCGCTGCACCTCTGATGTCTCGTCCTTCAGCGTCTTTTTCAGCATATTCCGCAGCTTCGATCATTCGAACCAGCAACGGCGACAGTCCCTCGGATCTCCTCACACGCTTACGAGCCATGACTCTCCTCCTGCGGCATCTCGGGCCGGCAGGTCAGCGGGTCTGGATGTGGAAGAATGCGCCCAGACCCGTCGGCCACCTTGGTTGGTTGACGGGTTTAGGCCCTCCGGCGTGTTAGCGCACGTCGGGGGGCCGCCTCACGATTGTCGCGGACGTGATTCGAACAGATTCAGTCCTCTCCGTCCGAATCGAACGGAACGCGACGAGCACCGGTTGCCAGTGAGAGCCTCGATCGAGCCGTGAAGAGCGATCCGAGTGGATCGGTCGGCGTCGATCTCGCGTGGCGTCTGCCACGCGCGCTTTGAAGAGCGGTGCGAACGACTAACTTGCCGACTATAGCGCCGGCTTCAGAACGACGCAAGTCACCACATCAGCGAGCGAGCCGACATCACACGACGTTGCGATGACAGAAAACGAGAGACAGTCGAACCACGACGAAGCGCGGCTGGCCGCCCGCCGTACGGTCGCTATGAACATCACCGAGTTGCGAGTCGCCCGTGGATGGAGCCAGGCCGAACTGGCCCATCGGTCGGGAGTTCAGCCGTCCGACGTTGCGGACGCGGAGGCAGGTATTGGCGAGATGTTCATTGACACCCTGTCCCTGCTGGCTGATGGATTGAACGTCGACATCTCGCGCTTGTTCCGAAATCGGACGGACAGCACGAATTGACCTCTGCCGTAATGGTGCGGTTACAACCTTGGGCCTTGAAACCGTTTGAGGTCAGTTGTAAAAGATCGGTGGCGCCCCTGCGAACCTGGGAAGGCAATCATGACGTGCGACCGTCTTCACTTGGTCGGCATCGTCGGTACGCTGCTCGCGTTCCTTCAGTACTCCCCTGCCGTAGCGCAAGTCTCCGACCCTCATAGACTCCTCGCCGAAGCCGATCGCCTCGCGTGGCTCCGAGTGTGGACTCGAGCGGAGCCTCTTTACGCCAAGGCACGCGAGGCATTCGTCGCGACCGGCGACGACCTAAACGCGTTATATGCGGAAGTCAGCCAACTGCGCGGCCGGCTTCCGACGTTGGCAGTTCCGGACGTGTCGGAGCAGCTGAGCGAATACCTCGACAACCCCCTTGTTCAGAGCGACGAGCGGCTTCGCCTTCGCGTACTCGTCATCAAAGGTGAGACCGACGAAGACCTCGATCCTTCTCTCTCCCAGCGCTCGTGGACCGAGGCGCTTGCCTTGGCAAAAGCGCTCAATGAGCCGGCCTGGGCAAATAGAGCGCGCGGGGAACTCGGACTCGTCGCGTTCCTGCAGGGCGACACCAATACCGCAATCGTAAATCTGGGACAGGCCATCAAGGTCGCGGAAACGAATGGCGATACGTCATCGCTGGTGCGATGGCTGACGCTCTTCGGCCATGGTTACGTCGAACTCGGGCGCCCGGAGCAGGCGTTCGACTTTTACGAGCGTGCCCTCAAGATCGCCAGAGCGGTGCCGGAGCTCCAGATGCCGTTCATGACGCTCGTCGGGAAATCGGACGCCCTGCTGAAAACTGGGCGACTTTCCGAGGCCGAAGAGCTGATCAACTCGACGCTCACGGAGGCGGCAAAGGAGGGCTCGCTCGGGTACCAGGCCGAGCTGAGGATGCGTCTCGCATTGGTGGCAGTTGCGCGCAAGCAGATTCCGCAAGCTCTCGACGAAATGGCCAGCGCCGCGGCGTTCGCACGTGCTGCCGGTGCGAGTCGCATACTCGCCGGCCTGGCGCTCGAACGCGCACGCATCCTCCGGCAGGCAAACCGAATCTCGGACGCCGAGGCGGTGCTCCGCGAAGGCATCAGCTCCTCGCGCAGCATGGGCGAACGGCTGCTCTTGCCACACCTGCTCGCGCAGCTTGCCGACGTGCAAATGTCACTTGGAAGACGTGGCGATGCTTCGCAATTGCTCCAGGAGGCCGACGATGTTCTGGAGGGTCTCCTCACGAATGCCAGCAGCCCATGGGTGCGAGGACGGATCCTCGGAGCCATGGACGAAGTCGTTTCCGCAAGGATTCGTCTCGAAGGCGAGCGTGCGGATGCGGCTCCAACGCCTCTCTTCGCCGTAATCGAGCGCGCCCGGGCGCGCTCACTCGTGGACTTGCTGCATGCGCGGCCTCTTAGCGACGTTCGCAAACCGGAGGAACTCCGGAGGGGTGAACGGAAGATAGCGGCGCTGCAAATGCAACTCCTGCGAACCACGAACAGAGCTAACCGGCAGCGCCTGCTCGACGAGATCTTCAAGGCAGAAGAAGCATTGGCACCGATGACGACCGAGCTGTTCACGCGGTCCCATCAACACGCACGTGCGACCGTCACGCTCCGCACGGTGCAATCGGCGCTGCGGCCTGACGAACTGCTGTTCGAGGTGGCACTCGGCGAACCAGGATCCTTCGGTATCGTCGTAAACCGCTCGAGCGCGCGCGTACAACGGCTGCCTGGACGTGCTGTCATTCAGGCGCAGGCCGACCGCCTCGTTTCGGCCGCTCGTGGTGGAAGGGATGTTCAGACGGAGGCAAAAGCGCTCAGCGCAACGCTGTTCGGTGGACTTCGGGAACTTGGCACACACCGGCGCCTCGTGATCAGCGTGGACGGGACACTTCAACAGGTCCCATTCGAGCTGTTGGAGCAGCCATCGACGACCGGCAAGCGCCTTCTCGAAACGCACATCGTGTCTTATGTACCATCCGCCTCAATTCTGATGATGCTGCGAACGCGCCGAGAATCCGCCGCCACCGCTCGCATCGCACTCGCAGTAGGCGCATCGCCCCAAGGCTCGACGGGGACGAGCGGCGCGCCGGCAGAGCCTGTGACGCGCGGGGTGTATGACCTCGATGCAACTCAGCTACGGCCGCTGCCCTTGGCAGCGGAAGAGGCTGAGGCCGTTGGTGCCGCTTTCGGCACGCGAGTCTCGCAGGTACTGGTGAAGGATGCGGCCACGGAGGCTGCGGTTAAGCAACTGCCGTTGGCCGACTATCGAATCGTTCATCTGGCGGCACACGGAATCATGAGCACAAAGGTTCCCGCGCGCTCAGCTCTGGTTCTGCTGCCATCGGGCGACGAGGACGGACTGCTGCAAGCGCGCGAGATCTTGAACCTCCGCTTCAATGCAGCCTTGGTGACTCTGTCGGCGTGCGACACGAGTACCGGCGCGGCACAAGGCCAGGACGGCGTCGCGAGCCTCGTTCGTCCTTTCGTTGCGGCCGGCGCGCGGGCCGTCGTCGCGAATCTGTGGGCGGCGGACGACACCTTTAGCGCCTCGCTGATGCGTGAGTTCTACCGCGAGCTCGCGGGCGGCGCCGACATTGGCGAATCACTCAGACGCGCCAAGCTACGGATGATCGAGACATTCGGGCCCCAAGCTATTCCGCGGCTCTGGAGTGGGGTCCTCGCATACGGCGATGCCGCGGCCGTGGTCATCGCGAACGGCGGCGCAACGCACGGCGGAGGCTCGAAGTGACCTTCTTGACGCAGGCTCAGCGTCGCACGGTACTCGACAAGGTGCTGACGCTCGTTGATACGAAGTTCAGTGGCAGTGACGTTGATGCGGAGCAGCTCCGTCATGCTCACGAAGCACAGGTACTGAACAGCACAACGCCTGAGGATTTCGAACAGGCGCTCGACAGCCTGTTGCGAGATCTCAAGACCAGCCACACGGGGGTGTTTCACGAAGCGCGCCCCCGGGCTGCCGGACGAATCGCGATGGCGGCGACACTCACAAAGGCCGACACCGCGGCCGACGGTCAACGCTGGGTGTTCCAGGATGTACATCCAGGTGGTGTGGCAGCGGCCGTTGGCATCACGTCGGGAGATGTTCTTCTCTCGGTCAACGATCAGGAACTCATTCCGCCGGCGGCGACGCCGTTTCGACTCGGCGAATCGTACACAGTCAGGATTCGGAAGCCTGACGGGTCAACGACCCACTCGACCCTGGCCATCCCCGGATCGAAAGAGAAGAAGCGGCCAATCGTGGTGCCGGATCAGGTGGTGAGCGCACGACGGCTCGGTGGGGACGTGGGGTACATCCGAGTGAGCATGTTCCCTGGTGTGCTGGGGATCGACGTCGCCCGAGACATCAGCGGCGCCGTTGCCGAACTCGGATGCGCTCGGTTGATTATCGATCTGCGGGGCAACACTGGGGGCGGCATCGGATGTCTGCGCCTCATGAGCCACCTCTGCGCGGACCGCCGGGGGGTGGGCTACAGCGTCGGGCGAAAACTATCGCGCACTGGGTACGACAAGAACCGCTTGCCGCAGTTCGACCGCATTCCCACATCGAAGCTTCAGGTCTTGCCGCTCATCGTCAAGTTCGGCCTCGCGGGACGTTCGGTCGCGGTGTTCACAGAGGCGCTCGGAGCCCAGCGCCATCATGGCCACGTTGCGATGCTCGTCAACGAACACTCCGCCAGCGCCGCCGAGATGGTCGCCGCCTTCGCGTCCGAGTACCGGTTGGCAACGTTAGTCGGGACGACAACGGCCGGACGGCTCGTAGCAACGAGCGCGTTCAAGGTCGGGTTCGGGTATCGGGTCGTGATGCCGGTAGCCACCTACTTCACGTGGCAAGGAACAAACCTCGAGGGACGCGGCCTCCAACCGACGATCGAAGAGCCATTTTCGTTCGAGGCCAGCGTTCAAGGTAGGGACAATCAGCTAGACCGGGCGATTGACGCTGTGCGCGAGACATCGATGGGACTGCCCTCGTGATCACGTGTCAACGCACACGCAACGGGAACATCTGCCAATCGCCACCCTCACGTCTGAGCGTGAGCTGGTAATCACCCACGTCGACGTTGCTGACGTCGATCGGTGCTTCGAGCGTCGTGATGTAGTTGCGGATCTCCGCCGAACCCCTCGCGCTCGCGCGAACGCGCAAGTCGCCGTCGAGGATCCGGACTTCGTACACACCTGGCGACGCGCCAACAGGCAGCAGTAGAGTTGCGTTGACGCGTGCGCGCGGAACTTCCAACGGCTTGATGCTCTTGGGGTCTTCGGAGCGCGTGATTGCGAGGGGGCGAAGGTCGAGACTTGCGATCTGCGCGGCCGACCCGCCTGTCGCCTGCTCGGGTGGAAGAGCTCTGTCGCTCTGCCTCAGCACGAACCATGAGCCCGCGACCATGAGCGCCAAGACAGCAGCCGCCGCAAACATCATCCGCTTCCGCGATTTCAGGCCGGCCGCCGCGGCATCGGCCTGCTGGAGTGCCCTCAGTTCCTGGTAGCAGGGCGAGCACTTCGCGAAGTGGTCGTAGGCGGGATCGTCGATGGGCAGTTCGCGCCGGGCGAGCCTTCTCAACGCATCCTGAGTCGGACAGCCCTCCCGCGTCGGATTCGGGTGCGCGCGCCCGAAGAGCAGGTCCATCTCGTTTTCAATTCGGAAACCCGGAGGGCCAGGGCGCTCACCGCCGCTCGTCATCGGCTATCTCGGTGTCGGAGCTCGTCGCTGAGGCGACGAAGTTGTGTTGATGCCGCGAACGTCTGTGGACCTGCCAGTATCTACCCCTTTGGCGGCGTCAGCGCGCGGAATTTTTGCTTCACGCGACTCATGACCTTGTCGACCGAGTTCACTGAGCTGCCACGAGCCTTTGCGATCTCCTCGCTCGAAAAACCGAGCGCTTTCAGGTGGAAGACGCGCGCCTCTTCGGGCGTCAGCGTTGCCTCGATCTCTCTCAGCAGGATGTCGCGTTCGATCTGCTCGGCAGAGCCGTCCAACGCTTGCAGCTGGGAAACGATGTCTGGGCCGGTGCGGGACTCGACACGGTTGATCCGGACTTGCATCGAGCTGCGCCTGTGGAAGGACACGCCGATGCTCTCGAGCGCCTTCCAGGCGTAGCCCCGAAGCTTCTCGATCGGTCCCGCCTGACGCTCCCGTTTCTCGATGCGTCGCACCGCCTCCTCGAAGACTTCGGCGATCTCGACTTCGTCCTGGATTGCGGGAAACCGTCTTCGGAATCGAGGCAGGAGGTCACCGAGCGCCTTGAGCAGGCGCTCATCCAGCGGCTTTCCATCGGCGTCGAGCAACCCAAACTTACGCAGGCTCTCCATACGATCCCCCTCCACGAACTTGGCCGCGTGGCATTACCGGCCAGGGGGACGACGCCAGTTCTAGGGCCGCCGGAAGAGAAGAGAACTGCGCTGTCAGGTTTCGGTCCGGACCCGCGTTCTATCGGATTAGAACGCGCAATCGCGCGCCGAAGGATTCAGTAGAAGTTCAGCGAGGCGGCATCAAGCTGGCGTGTCCTGATGCACTCACTGAGCAAATCTTCGCCGGACAAAAGTCGGTTGTCAACGAGGAAGGTGGCCCATGCGCGGACGCACTCGGCGTGATTCATCGGCACTTGGCTCAGCTGTATCGCGGGCGCGTCGCGCTTGGACGCTTCTGGTAACCACCACCCTCATCCTCCTGCCGCGCGTCGCGTTCGCGCAGTCACCGTGGGAGCGAGCCGCCGGGAATCTCGAACGGACCTTCACGGGCCCGCTCGCACGCTCGCTCGCATTGGTTGCCATCGTCATTGGGGGGCTCACCTTCATGTTCGGCGAGATGGGCGCGAAACGTCAGATCGCCGGAATTGTGTTCGGCGGAGGGCTGGCGCTGTTCGCCGCGCAGTTCTTGGTCTGGCTTTTCTAGCGAATGCCAAGGCGCAACGGTCATGGTTGAACAGCCGGTTTACCACGTCGTCCACAAGGCACTGCATAGACCCTTATTGGTGTGCGGTGTCGACAGGCGCCTGTTCTTCCTCGCTTTGCTGCTGGGTGGCGCCACTTTCAACCTGTTTTACTCGTTCTGGGCTGGCGTGCTCGTGTTCCTCGGGCTCTACGGCTTCTCGCTGTGGGCGACGACCTACGACAGCGAGATGCTCCGGATCGTTCTCGCATCCGCCGGAGCTCGCCGGCGATACGACCCAGGAAAGCACGAATCTTTCGACGTGGAGATTGCACCGTGGTGAAGTTGTCCCGAATCCTGCGCGACTACAGCGACGCCGGCGGCCTCAACACGCTGCTGTCACTCTGGGGTTTCGTGGACGGGCCCATTTTCCTCACGAAGAGCGGTCACGTGGGCATCGCCTATCGCCTCGACGGGGTCGACGTCGACGGCCTGACGCACGGCCAGCGACGTGCAATGACCCACCGGATGGAAGCCGCGCTTCGGCAATTGGACGAGCGATGCCGCGTCTACCAGTATCTAGTCAAGAAGACGGTCGACTCCTTCGTGCCGCCTCGATGCGCGGAGCCAGTGGCGCAGGAAGCTCTGAACAGGCGCGCGGAATACCTGAATCAGCGTCGTTCCGACCTCTATCGAATCTCGCAGTTCGTTGTCCTCATGTACGAACCGCCGGCGCATGCCCATACCAGTACACGGCTCGTTGGCCTGCTACAGCGACCGCGCGAGGCCGTCCGGGACTGGCTCCATCCCAGTCACGCCTTGAGGATGCTCGACACCGAGCTGGACGAAGCCCTTCGAGCGCTCCAGCATAGGGCGGAGTCGTTCGAGTCGCAGCTGACAGACTTCGGCGTTGCGCGGCTGTCCCGCTCAGACGCGTTCCGATTCTTCAGAGAACTTCTGAACTACGACACGTCGGTCCTGGCCGCAGCGGTGTCAGACACGCCCGACGTGCACCTCGACTATTTTGTGGCGGACTCCCCAGTCGATTGCCATCGGGATCATCTGCTGGTCGGCCATCAGTACGTGAAAGCGCTCTCGATGAAGGAGCCACCGACACAGACATTTGCTCACGCACTGGGCGGTCTCGTCGCGGTGCCTGGCGAGTTCATCGCATGTCTCGAGTGGCAAAGGGTCGCTCAGGACCGAATGCGTCGCGACATCAATTCGCGCCGGCGCCACTACTTCAATAAGCGCGTGTCGCTGGTCAACTACGTCTCGCCCGATGCGAAAGCCGAAGAGATGCTGGTTGACGAGTCAGCAACGGCGACCGTGAAACAGCTGAATGACGCGCTGACCGAAATGGAAGTCAACGGCCACGTCTTCGGATTGTGCTCGCTCACCCTCGTCCTGCACAGCGCGGACCGTCGCTCACTCGATCACCAGGCCGCTCAGGCGACGAAGGTGCTCGCCGCCCATGACGGTGCATTCTTCGATGAGACATACAACCTACTGAACACCTGGTTGAGCATCGTGCCTGGGAATGGGGCACGCAATCTGCGCCGCCTCGCGCTCCTCGAAACACACGCGGCGGATCTCAGCTTCATCTTCGGCATCGATCAAGGCCACGGGGGTTCAACCTTGCTCGAGTCGCCGCTCGCGACCTTTGAGACGCCGCATCACACAGCGTTCTCCTACCACCTCCATGTGCAGGACGTCGGCCATACCCTCGCCCTCGGCGCGACTGGAAGCGGCAAGAGCTTCCTTTTCAACTTCATGGTCACCAGCGCGCAGCAATACGAGCCCTTCTGCGTCGTCCTCGACCTTGGTCACAGCTATCGCAAACTCGCAACGCTGCTGCATGGCGGATACGTCGAGCTCGGGCTCCGGCACCGGCGCGTCACCATTAACCCGTTCTCGCTTGCCCCAACGCCGGAGCACCTGCACTTCCTCCACGGCTTTGTGCGTCTATTGCTCGAAGGCGAGGACGGGTATCGCTTGAGCGATCTCGAGGACCGTGAAGTCTACGACGCCGTCGAGAACCTGTACGTTCTGGAGCGGAGTCAGCGCCGGCTTTTCACTCTGGCCAACCTCTTGCCTCGGGCTCTGATGGCCAGGCTCCAGAGGTGGGTCGACGGCGGCAGATACGCCGACCTGTTCGACAACGTCGAGGACACGCTCACCTTCGAACGACTTCAGGTGTTCGACTTCGAGGAGATGCGAGCGTTCCCGGCGCTGATCGAGCCGCTTCTGTTCTACGTCCTGCATCGGGTGAACGAACGCCTTCTAGACGCTCGCGACGCCAAGACGTTGAAGCTGTGCGTGATGGACGAGGCGTGGCGCTTCATCCAGAACGGGACGCTTCGGGCGTACGTCCAAGAGGCGCTCAAGACCTGGCGAAAGAGGAATGCCGCCATGATTCTGGCGACACAGACTGTGGAGGATTTCGCTTCCGCGGACCTGCTACGGACCGTCATCGAGAGCTGCCCTACGAAGCTGCTGCTGGCAAACCCAGCTCTGGATCGCGCTCGCTATGCGGAGCTCTTTCAACTCAACGACATGGAACTGGACCTGGTCGCGTCGCTCGTGCCGCGCCACCAACTGCTGTTGAAACGGCCGGATCTCACCAAGGTATTGACGCTGGCGGTCGATCCCAAGAGCTACTGGATCTATACCAACAGTCCCATCGACAACGAACGGGTCGCCGCGATGTTCGAAGAGCACGGTTTCGAGGCGGGTTTGGACCGTCTCGCAGCTTCGGCTTGAGCGGAGGTGTGCAATGGGACGTGTTGTTGTGTCCGTCGCTGTTTTCGTCGCTTTGGTCGCGGGACCGCTCGCTCAACCCGCGGCCGGCCAAGCAGGGGTGCGCGAGGTATCCGCAACCGAACGCGGCGTCATTGCACTCCAAACCAGGCTGCGCTACACGACCATGGTGGTGCTGCCAGAGGGTGAGGAGATTCTCGATGTCCTTTGCGGCGACCGCGATTTCTGGGTGATCAGCGCGACGCACAACATCGCGCACGTCAAGCCAGCCAAGGCCGGAGCGGAGACCAACCTCAATCTCGTCGCAGCCAGCGGGTCCATCTATTCGTTCTTGTTGACAGAGAAGCCGAGTCCGCCCGATTTGAAAGTCTATGTACAGAGCGACTCCGGAGCGACTACCGGAAAGCCGAAGTACTACTCGGCGGCGCAAGTTGAGACGCTGGAGTCGCAACTCGCCGAGGCTCGATCGGCGTTGCGCGACAGCGAGCGGAAGGTCGAAGAGGCGGTCGCCGCGTATCGACAGGAGTATCCATCGCACCTGCAGTTCCCGTACGGCTCGCCCAGGTACGAGAGGCCATTCTTCGTCCGCTCCATGTGGCACGACGGTAAGTTCACTTACTTGAAGTCCGACGCGCCGGAGCTACCGGCGCTGTACGAGATCAAGGACGGCAAGCCGGCAATCGTCAACTTCCAGGTCCGTGAAGGCACCTACGTGGTGCCGAAGGTTCTCGACCGCGGATATCTGATGCTCGGCACGCAGAAGTTTCCGTTCGAACAACAGGGGCGATAGCCGTGGCTGAGCAACCTGCAGCGCCAGCACCGCCGCCCGTCGCCGATCATCGGCCGAAGCCGCGCGGAGTACTCCCGCGCAACTTCCAAACCTGGCTGATGGCGGGACTCGCGCTTGGAATCGTGTTGATCATCCTCGTGGCTGGTGAGCCGAAGCCTCCGGCGGGTCCGACGCAGGCAGCCATCGCACCAACGGCGCCAAGTCCGGACCGCCTTCGCGACTACCAGGAGCGCCTGCGTTCGATGGAAGCGCGCCAGCTGCAGGAGTCGCAGCCGGCGACCGTCGTACCACCAGCGCCAGCGCCCGCCGTAGATGCCGCTGCTGCGCCGGCTCCTCAGGATCCGATCGCGGCGGACCGGAAGCGGCGGGAGTACGAGAGCCTGTTTGCGAGCAACGTCGTTCTCAGCCGGCGTCCAGAGAACGAGCGCCCGGACATCGGTGCAGGCGCTGCGTCCACAGGCGGGCGCGGTGGAAGCTCTGATCTGCCATCACTGCAAGACGTCGCCGATGCCGTCGTTCGGGCGACTGGTCGGCAGGGCGCAGGGCCTCCGCAGAACAGCACGCCAACGTCTGTCGGAGCGGAACGAACCAATGCAGGCGAGCAGGCGACGCGCACCGAACGGACGGCGGAACGCACAGAACCGATCAGCGCGACCGGTCCGCTTCACCCGCTGCTGGAAGGCACCATCATCGACACCGTTCTGACGAACAGGCTCGACGGTAGCGGAAGCTCCCCCGTGAATTGTCTCGTTACGAACCCGGTGTACTCCCACAGCGGTCAACACGTCTTGATTCCGGCAGGAGCACGCGTCCTCGGTGAAACACGGCCGGTTCAGGCGCTGGGAGAGACCCGACTCGCGGTGTCGTTTCATCGCCTGGTCATGCCAGACGGAAGCACTCAGCGGCTCGATCAGTTCCTCGGCCTGAATCAGATCGGCGATGCGGGCCTGCGCGACAAGGTAAACCAGCACTATTGGTCCACGTTTGGCGCCGCCGCAGCAGTCGGTCTGATCTCGGGCCTGGCGCAATGGATCGGTACGGCCGGCGTCGCAGGTGGCTCCGGCGACCGGACGGTAATCATTGCAGGCGGCGCGGCCGACGGGGCGTCTCAGGCCAGCCTCCAAGTCATGAGCCGATTCCTCAATAGGCTTCCGACGGTCACGATCCGAGAGGGGCACCGCGTGAAGGTCTATCTCACGTCCGACCTGCAGTTGCCCGCATACACCGGGTCCCAGCGCTTCGGCGGGTTTTGAACGAAAGGAGCGACGGTCTTGAAACGCCTAATTCTTGGTTCCATGTTGATCGCGTTCATGGTGACGCCGTTGAGTGCGCAATTCGCGGTGATCGACCCGGCGAATCTGGCGCAGGCGATCTTGATCGTCCAGCGAACGCAACGGCAATACGAAGAACTCCAAGCGCAGTATCGCACCATCCTCCGAATGGCCCAAGGCCTTGGCCGCATGGAGCAGTACCGCACGCCGCCATTCGCCTTGAGTAGCCACGATGCATCCCGTTGGATGTACGGGAGGCCGTGGATTGCCGCGCTGAACGGCGGTGACGCTACCGGGGCCGCGTATCTCGCCTCGGCCGTCCCTCTCGCTACGCCAAACGTGCCCGCCTCGGTCTCGCCTTCGGGCCGCCGGATGTTCGAGCGCCAGTACGCGACCGCCGAGATAACCGATTCGGTGGCCATGATGGGCGGCCACCAGGTCGGCCTGATGCGCGGGTACTACGGGCAACTTCAGAACGCAGTTCAAGCGCTCGAGCGCGACGTCCTGAACAGCTCCTCGTCGTACCACGAGATGACCGCCATCTTGGATAAGGTCGCTGCCGGTGAGCTTCTCGGACGACGACAGGACATGGCTACGAACCAGTTGCTGTCGCACGCATTGGAACAGCTGCTCGCCCGCGGCAAGAGGCAGCGGGACACGGAAGCCGCCACGTTGAACATGCAGCTCGTCACGTGGCGAGACGCCGAGGCTGCGAACAGAGCGTTCAGGGCTGGCGCGGGCAACGCGCTCGCAACCTGGCGGCAGCCGTAACGCCCAAGGAGAACGAGCCATGCGCTTTCAGATGCATCGGGTCCCAGGAGCTCGGGTTGATAGCGGAACGCACCGCTTCCGACTGATATCAGTGCTCGCTGCGGGCCTCCTACTTGTGGCCGCGGTGGACGCCTCCGCCCAATTGGTCGTCTACGACGCTGCGACGAGTGCGCGGAACACCATTACGGCAACGCTGAAGCAGTACCTCAACCTCGTCCAACAACAGCAGCACACGAAAATTCGTGAGATGGCGCGACGCCTAAGCGCCCTGACGAACCTCGGGAAATACGCGCTAGCCGATGTGCCCCGCTGGAGAACACACGGAGGCGACTTCTTCTTCGCGCAGCCGTTCAACGATGCCCTGATCTTCGGCGATCCGACGGGCATAGCGTTCACGGAATTGACGCAGCCGGTGATGGGTGCCTCGGCGCTCCTGAGCCGCCTTGATCCGCGCGCCAGGCGGCTGGTCGAAGCCCGTTTGGCGACCGTCACTGTGGCAGATGCCTCGGCCATCGCCGCGACGCATAGCACCGGCCAGTTGCGGCTCTTTGGGCGGAAGAATGAAATTCAAGCGATCGACGCCCTCGAAAACGATGTGATCGACCCCTCGAACGCACAGAGCACGGCTGCGGTGCTCGACAAGATCAGTGGCGCCTCTGTCCTAGGGGCTAGGCAGCGGCAGGCCCGAATTCAGTTGCTGACGGGCGTCGTGGAACAGCTGCTGGTCGAGAGCAAGCGCGCGCGCGACAGCGACGCAGCAGCGCTCAACATGCAGCTGGTCACCTGGCGGGACGGACGCGCCGCGGACGAAGCGTTTCGGGCGGGAGCCGGCGACGCGCTGAGAACCTGGAGACAGCCCTAGCGGTCAGACTGGAGTACCGCAATGCAACTGAACCTGCTGCCGACGATACAGCAAGCGATCTCAGGACTCCTGACGACATACGAGCCGGAGTTCCTTCGCTTCGGCTACCGGCTGTTTCTTTCCTTCGCGACGATCATCATCGTTTGGCATGGGATCCAAATGATGTTCTCGCGCGACGGTCTCGGCGAATCCATGTTCGAGTTCGCCAAACTGTTGTTGGTCGTGTCGTTCGGATATTCGTTGATCGCGTTCTACGAATCTCCGTTGCCAGGGATCGGCGTGTCCTTCAGCAACCTGATCACCGACCAGGCGTTCTACTTTCAGTCGGTCCTGGAAGCCAGGTCGTTCGACAACATCTACCAGCACTTCGACGACCTCTCGAGCCGCTTCATTCAGCCCGATGCGTGGTCGATTCTGGCCAATCTCATCTACTGGATCGTCCTCCTTCTAGTCGCGTTCGCGAAGGCGATCTCGCTCGCCGTAATCGCCTTCGGCTTGATCGCCAGTGCCGTCTGCGCGCTTCTTGGACCACTCTTCGTCCCGTTCTTCATCGTGCCTAAGCTCGACTGGCTGTTCTGGGGCTGGTTCAAGGCGTTCATCCAGTATTCATTCGTCCCGGTCGTTGCGATCGCGTTTCTCATGGTATTCGAGCAGTTCGTGTTCCGGTACGTGACCACCTTGCCTCCAACGATTACACAGGCGGAATATGGGATCTACGGACTCCAGGCCGTCGCGGTCATCATCACGTTCTGCACGGGAATTGTGCTGGTGCCGTCGCTTACGACGTCGATCTTCTCTGGCCATGGCGGCCAAGCGGCGTTCCCTGGCCTGAGCCGGTTCATGAAGCGCTAAGCGCTGGGAGGTGACCATGCCGAAGCGATTCTCGAACATGCCAGACCACCTGCGGGAGCCGCACGATGTCGCCTGGTCAGACCTGCCCCCGATTTACTGGAAGGCTCTGGGCATCACGGTTCTACTTGGCCTGGTGTCCGGCCTCCTGTGGATTGGTTGGAAGTTGCTGGAGATCCACGTCCTGAACTGAGGAGGGCACATGTCCAGCGCTGTGGGCGATATCAATCCCAAGACCATGGAGAGCGCAAGGCGTCAGTACGTCGAGCTGTACGGATCAGCGTTGGTCCTGAACACGTACCTGAAGATCGCGCTTGTCCTGGTGTCGCTGGTAGCCCTCGGCTTGGTCGGACTGAATTTTCACACGGCATCGCGGTACTCCCAGGTCAAGCCGCTGGTTGTGAGGATCGACGAAGTCGGGCGAGCTGAAGCGGTGCAGTACGACGCTTCGCGATATCACCCTCAACCGCCGGAGCTGCGGTACTTCCTCACGCAGTTCGTCGTGAAGCACTTCAGCCGCATTCGCTCGACGCTCCAGCGCGAGTATCCCGATTCGCTGTTCTTCTTGGAACCCGGCCTGGCCGACGCGACCATCGCTCAGAACGAACAGAGCCGCGTGCTCGAGATGTTCGTCACAAATCCGTCGGCGGACGAAGTCGAGGTCGTCGTTCAGAACGTCAGCCTCACCGAAATCGCGACCTCCCCATTCAAGGCCGCTGTCACGTTTCAGAAGGTCTACTACTCCCCTGGAACGCGGTCCGAGCGGAACCGAGAGACGTACGTCGCGCAGGTCGATTTCACGCTGCGCGACAGCGTGCCGAACGAGTTCGTGCGCGTGAATCCGCTTGGCCTTCAGATCGCCTATTTTCGCGTGGATCAGGCGTTCAACGAGGGACGCCAATGATCGCGAATGCCGCATTTCTGGCGGCCGTGACTGTGTTTCTCTGTGCCGGTTGGCTTGCCGGCGAGCTGCGCTTCCTTGCGCCTTATAAAACGATTCTGTTCCGCGAGCACGCAGCCCTGATTGGTGGGGCTGCCCTGATTGTTTTCCTGAACCTCACCGCGACGTACTACAGCGTGGCCCGCTGGCTGTTCCTGCGCGACACCGGCCGCAAGCTGCTTCATCTGGACAGGCAGCTTGCGACGGACGATGCCGCGCTTGATGACCTGCGGTCGTACCTGAAGTAACGCGGGAGGTTCGTATGTGGAGAGACATTGAACCGCGCTCTGTCGAGCGCGACCGGCCGGAGCCCGGCCGGGGCCGAATTGGAGGATCTGCCGACGTGGAGTCGATGAGTCGTTCGAGCGACCCACGCGATGTTTTCAGCCGTGATCTAGAGCTTCCACGAGGCTCCAGCCGCGAGCGTGTCCGCGCCAACGGGAGGGACTACCGGCTATCTGGCGAGGATGTTCGTGTGCTCGCGACGGTCGGGGCCTTTCGCGTGGTCCCGGCAAGCGACCTTCGCGAGCCGAGCCCACGAACACCGACTCGGCCCGCGCGTGACCTCGAACGCCTTCGAGACCTTGGTTTGGTGAGCACGACCCCGTACGTCCTCGGCCGCACCCGCACCACCTTGGTAACCCTCACGAAGGAAGGACGCGGACTGCTCGAGCAGAACCGCAGTCGAGAGGCTGAGGGACCGCGACAGCCGTTTCATGTGGGCATCTCCAAGCCACGCGAGCTCGCACATGACGCGCGCGTTTACAGCGCATACATGCGAGCCGCGGAGAAGCACATGGAACGCGGCGAACCGATCCGGCGTGTCGTGCTCGAAGAGGAGCTCAAGCGTGACTACCAGCGGTTCCTGCATCAGGACAACCGCGCCCGGCGTGAACGAAATCGGCCGACCGAAGACAAAGCCGACGCGGTTGCCCGTTGGGCCAACGATCAGCATCTACCAGTGGACGACGGTCACGTCCAGCTGCCGGATGCAAGACTTGAATACGAGGACCGTGACGGTCGCAGAAGTTTCGACGACATCGAGGTCGTAACCCCGCACTACCGCGGCGCTCACGCAGCTGCCAAGGTTCGCGCCGGGTTCTCCTGCTACAGGGCAGTTGGGGCGCGCCTCGGAGGTCTCCGAACCACCGGCAGCAGTGGTCGTGGGATCAACCCGCGGCTCGCTGAGGAGCTCCTGCAATGACTCGGGCCGAGCAGATCCGAGCCGTTGCGGCACTCGGCTTCACTGAGCGCCAAGCGGGCTTCCTGGTCAATGTCCTGATCCATGCCGGCGTCTGCGTGTGCCGTCAGTACTGCGCGTACGCAAGCATCGTCCGCGGCCAGAAGGTTCAGGACTTTTTCGGAGTCCTGCTGAAAAAGAAGCTGGTCACCGCCTACACCTCGGCGCACGGCGGGAACCGGATTTACCACGTCCAGGGAAGGCGGCTGTATTCAGCTATCGGCGAGCGAGACAATCGCAACCGGAAGCCCGCCACCGTCGGGCGAGCAATCGAGCGGCTGATGTTGCTGGACGCAGTGCTCGCTGGCAGGGAGCTTCGTTGGCTTGGGACGGAGAAGGAAAAGGTTGAGTACTTCCAGAGCATCACGCCTCTCAGGCCCAACGAGCTCTTTCCAGCACAGTGGGATCCGAAGCTTGGAATTCACGTGACTTGAAGTCGCGGC
>JADMIO010784973.1_pt1 | contig 89250 bp, 68 predicted proteins | sample 8958161 | NCBI WGS metagenome assembly JADMIO01 (sample SAMN16585339, study PRJNA669376) | soil metagenome | isolation source: Crop rotation soil | place: USA: Cullars Rotation, Alabama | collected 2011
GCCGCGACTTCAAGTCACGTGAATTCCAAGCTTCGGATCCCACTGTGCTGGAAAGAATCTTTGAGAATAAAAAAGTTAAACGGAGCATAACGTGGATAACTCATTATCAGGGAAAACGCGTTGAAAGCAGTAAAAATCTGAATGAAAGATTTCTTTACTTTTGGTCGCTAAAGGAAAAAGCTATGAATTCAACCACACTCACAACCATTCATCTTATTGTCGTCAATATTTTCCTGCTGATTTATCTTGTTAAAACTATCCTTCTGTTTTCAGGAAGTTCAGCGCTTGCAAAATTTACCAAAGCTGTGAAAGTGCCTGAGATGATTATCAGCACACTCTTTCTTGTCACAGGCGTATGGCTGTTTGCTATTCTCGGTGCAATAAAGATGCTGCAGATTGTAAAGCTTGTTTGCATCCTGGTTGCAATTCCTGTTTCAGTGGTTGGTTTCAGGAAACAGAATAAAGGATTGGCGTTGCTCTCTTTTATACTGATCGTAGCTGCATACGGGTTAGCTGAAGCGGCAAAAGGGAAACCTTATATACCGACAAAGGTGGTGGTAAACGGGGCGAATGATGATGCATCTCAAAGCGGCATAAAAATTTATGCAGCCAATTGTGCAATGTGTCACGGACTCGATGGAAAAAAGCAATATCGCGAGGCAGCTGATTTATCGGTATCCTCTTCTGACCAAATCAGGATCGACACATTGATAAGGAAAGGAAGCAAAGGGAAGATGCCGGCTTTCAATGGAAAGTTGAGTGAGGAAGAAGTTGCTGCTTTGGAAGCATATGTGGTGACTTTGCGAGTAAAGTAATTTAACTGTCAAGTGGAGAGTGAGAAGGTGAGTAAGCTCTCATTCCAATAACATATGATTATTTAATTAATTGTACCATTCACACTTTCCCACACTCTCGGCTTCTCACTTTCTAATTGTGTTTAAATCTCATATTTCATATTTCCGTTATTTCGTTTTTAAAATTTAAAATTTCCTCAGTGTCCCACGCTCATCCCCCTCTTCCTACAAATAAAAAAAAAGAAACTGCAGTCCTCATCGGCCTCATTCACCGGGAGCAAAATGAAAACCAGCTACGGGAATTCATGGATGAACTGGAATTTCTGGCTGATACCGCCGGGGCATCAGCAGTGAAAAGATTTGTTCAGCGTCTTGATCATCCTGATTCAAAAACATTCATTGGCAGCGGAAAGCTTAATGAGATCCGTGAATTCATTAAAGCGAATCAAACCGACATTGCAATATTTGATGATGAACTGAGCGGTTCGCAGATAAGAAACATTGAAAAAGTTCTTGAATGCCGCGTCCTCGACAGGAACAATCTTATCCTCGACATTTTTGCAAAACGCGCACGATCAGCGCAGTCGAAAGCACAGGTTGAGCTGGCGCAATATCAATACCTGCTTCCACGGCTTACGCGAATGTGGACACACTTAGAGAAGCAACGTGGAGGAATCGGGATGCGTGGCCCGGGTGAAAGTGAAATCGAGACAGACAGGCGGGCGATCAACGATAAAATTGCAAAGCTGAAGGAAAAGCTTCGCAGTATCGATAAGCAAACTGCCACTCAACGCAAACGGCGCGGCGAAATGATCCGTGTGGCACTGGTTGGTTATACAAATGTCGGCAAGTCAACACTGATGAATCTCCTGAGCAAGAGCGATGTGTTTGCCGAAAACAAACTGTTCGCTACCTTAGATACTACCGTTCGAAAAATTGTTTACGAAAACATTCCGTTCTTATTATCCGACACTGTAGGGTTTATCCGGAAGCTGCCCCACGACCTGATCGAATCATTCAAGTCCACGCTGGATGAGGTTCGTGAAGCAGATGTTCTTATTCATGTGGTTGACATCTCTCACCCGAATTTTGAAGAGCAAATGAATGTGGTGAACCAGACCCTGGTAGATATTAAAGCCACTGATAAGCCCACGTTGATCGCCTTCAATAAAATGGATGCTTACCATTACATTCCAAAAGAAGAAGATGATCTTACTCCGATGAAAAAGGAAAACATTTCGCTTGAAGACCTGAAGAAATCATGGATTTCCAGAATAGAAGGAACATGCGTTTTCATTTCAGCCACGAAAAAAATAAATATTGATGAGCTGCGCGAAAAGCTGATCAGGAAGGTGAAGGAATTGCACAACCCGCGTTACCCGAATTATTTTTATAAGGAAAATCAGTCGTTGACCGATGAAAATTAAAAAACCTTCAGCAGGGTGGCTGAAGGTTTTTTCTGAAATTATTTGTTTACCTGTTCACTGAAAATTTTCCGGAATTCAGTTTGTTTCCATCTTCATCAAGGAGGTTGTACAGGTAATTCCCGTTACTGAAAGAGGAGAGATCAATTCGCTGCTTGGTATTTATGAGCGGGATGTTCTGAATCAGCCTTCCATTCATATCAAGAAAAGAAATGGATGCTTTCACCGGTTTCACCCAGCGTGTTTCAATCACCAGGAATTCTGAAGCAGGATTCGGATATGATGCCAATGATACAAGGTTCTCCGGCAATTCATTTACACCAACAGTTCCATCAAAATAAACGCTGTCGATCACCAGCTGGCTGCCTATAGTGCCTGTAACAAGCAAATCAGAGAATGTTCTGCCGCTCGACTGGAAATACACAATAGATGAATCGGGATTGTTAACGCTGTTATATATCAAAGGGATACTGAAAAATGTATAGTTAGCAGTATCATTCACTGACCAGATTGCTGAAGCTACGGTATCACGGCTGCTTCCGTTTCTTTTATATAATACACTTTCAATAGATCCATGTGCGCCACCAACGGAAGTGTATTTATAATAACCTTTCAAAAAAGCATGACGCCCGATATCAGGCTGTCCTCCTGCGGCGAGGTTGATGGTAGTTCCGCTCACTATAAAACTGCCTGTCGAAGCAGCACCGGGCAGGGAAAGGTTAGTAATAAAATTATACATTGACGATGTCAGTTTCAGGGAAATAGCCCCTGACTGCACATTCGAGATTTCTTTTTGTGCACAGGTAGAAACAAGAAAATTATCGGTCGACCAGAAGTTTAAAGAATCGTAAGAAGTGGCGGTTGTCCAATTCTCAAATTGATTGTTTGGAATTTGCGCTGACACATCAGCAACCAGGATTGAAAAGGTAATAAGGGACAGAAAGAGTATCTTTTTCATATGAATGGAAATTAGATTAATATTTTCAAATGTATAAAAAAAAATGCCATATCCCGGAAGAGTGTAATTTATCCGGACAAGTAATCATTGAAGAAATCCTTCGGGGATTATCAAAATGAAGCATTCGTTGAGTGAACCGTCATGCCGAACTTGTTTCGGCATCTGTTAAAAAAAAGTACAATTTAGAATATGTTATGCTGACATTCGTCAGCATAACAGCAAAGGTTCAAATCAACTGCCGACCGTCACTTTCAGCTTTGTGCCCGGCTTCAGATCATTTGAATTCAGGCGGTTGATAGCTTTGAGCTCGGCAACAGTTAATCCACCGTAACGTTTTGCGATGTTCCATAACGTATCACCCGGCTGAACGATGTGATAAACAATTTTTGAATTTTTAACTCCTGCATCCGAAACCACAGCGGTTGTTGAATTCCTTTCGCGTTTCATAACCGAAGAAGAAGAGTTTGAATCTTTTTTTTGTACACCCGCTTTCATGGATGCAGGTTCAGTCTTTTTACCTGGAACGAATACCAACAGTTTTTGGCCGGAATGAAGCTTCGTGCTTCTGAGTTTATTCCACCGCTTGAGATCCTGGGAAGAACAACTATAGCGGTTAGCGATTGAAGAAAGACGCTCACCTCTTTTTACTGTATGATATTTTTTCACTGTTTTGCTGGCGAGGGTTACCGGGTCAATTACAGAACCATCCTCATCAGTAATCATAGCTGTTACATCAGGCTCTGTTGATTTAAAAATATTCTCAAGATTCGTGATGTAGGTATTGATTTTGTTCGAAGGCAGTCTTAATGCATACGATTCATCCCCGTCAGGTATAATTCCTTTTTTATAAACCGGGTTCAGGTAACTAACCAGGTCTAAAGGTAAACCTGTAGCATCGGCTATCTCACGCAACGAAATTTTCTGATCCACCATTACAGTATCAGCTTCAAAATAACTGATCACCGGTGGGACAGCGGTGAGGTTATGCTCGGAAGGGTAGTTCATCAGGTAGGTAACGGCAATGAAAGCAGGCACATAACCTCTTGTCTCCTTTGGCAGATAAGAACTTATTTCCCAGAATGTAGTCTTACCGCCTGAACGGGCAATGGCTTTGTTCACATTACCTGCGCCGCAATTATAGGCTGCTATAACAAGAAGCCAGTCATGGTATATATCATACATGTCCTTAAAGTATTCACATGCTGCCAGAGTTGACTTTGCAGGGTCACGACGTTCATCAATGAATGAATTTACTTTAAGCTTGTAAAGTTTTCCTGTATTGAGCATAAACTGCCATAAGCCTGTGGCTCCAACTCTTGAAACGGCTGTTGCGTTCAGTGCCGACTCAACAATTGAAAGGTATTTGAATTCAAGAGGCAGGCCTTGCTGATCAAGGGTTTGCTCGTATAGCGGGAAATACAAGTTTGAAAGCCCCATTACCCTTTCAGTCAAAGCCCGTTTTTTAACAGCATATAAGTCAATATATTCCTTTACCTGTGAATTAAAAGTAAGAGGAATGGGGGTTTGAATTTTTTGAATGCGTTTCCTGTAAACATCATCCGCATAAGTAGGAACTTCGTAGGGTTGGAAATTATTATTCTGTTGATTTCCAGCTGAAGCGAAGCTTAACCGCTGTATATAATTCTGGTTTACCAGGCTGTCGAGCATTGCGGCAATCGGGTCGTAATTTAAGGAAACCGCCGCCTGGGGGATGTCATTTGCAGTCTGGGCTTTCGTATATCCCAAAAACAAACACATCACCGCGAAAAGCAATGATGTGTTCCTGATTTTTGTCAGCAGTTTTGTCATTTTTTATGAAAGATTTTTCTAGGCTACATTGCAGGGAATTTTCCTGTAACGGCAAATATAGAATATTTGTTGAATAATTATAAATTTAACGAAAAAGTGATCTCGAAGTTCAGCTAAAACTTTGAAATACTTACAATTATGGGGATTATGAGTTCTGACAGCTAAGGAATTTCTCGAAACGGCTCTGAAACGCGATACCCTAACACCTCTAAATTCTCTTATGTCATTCCAGCCCTTAATTTCCCCGAAATCACATTTGGTGTATGCTCTTCTTCCTTTGGATAAGATACTCCAGAAATTGGTAAAGGCTCTTATCTGCGCGACCGGATCATTTTAGAAAGTTCGTTGGCCCAATGTCAATAGCCGTTCATAGGGAAGATTGAGGGTTTTGCCGAAATTGTTGGACTTTACTGCATCCGTTCCGTTATCATTGTAATGTATTTCTCAAGATACATTACCTGCTGAAAGCCACGATCAGCAGGCTTACATTACCTCTCACACACCACGTATTAGTATTAATTGTAAAGAGCTGTTTTTGCTTAGCAATATTTAATTGCCTTAACATAACACGATGGAAACTGCATTGTTTAAATCTTCCTTGTCGGAAGTCATACGTAGGCTGAAAGAAATCCTGGTTCACCAGGGATTTATCATCGAGAACTTCGATGAACAGGAAAAGGTTGTAATGGCCTATCAAAACGGGAACTGGTACCGGCTTCCGAAACACATCCTGTTTGAACTGTCAAGTGTTGACAGTTACTTAACACGGATTGATATCACTGCATCTATAGAAGGCAAAAAGAAAAGCAGGGAAGCGGAAGAAGTGATCGAAGAAAAGATCGTCTCAATTATTTACAGCAATTTTTGATCCTGCAGCCATGAAATTTGAAGAACTTGTTCCGCACCTGAATAAAATTGCAACGTTGTATTTAAAAAACAACAAGCGCAAGGTTGGCTGGCTTTTTATCGATACGGATGATAACGAACCCGAAAAACATCTGCTCGAAGTCTATTTTGTTTCCCTTCAAAAGGGGAGAAAGCTGACCGATGAACTGGAAAAGAATGATATAAAAGCGCTGGCGCAATCGCAGCACCATGAAAAAATTCAGTTGAATGAAATTGTGAGGGTGCGGTCTACGAAATAAAAATTACTTTTTCTCGTCTTCTTTGGTTACTTCAGAACCATCTTTTGCATCTTTAAATTCCCTGATGCCTTTACCTAAACCGCGCATTAACTCAGGGATTTTTTTTCCGCCAAATAATAAAAGCACGAGTATGGCAATGATCAGAATTTCCTGTCCGCCTAAAAATCCGAGAAGAATGCTGAGGGTCATGTTGGTTTGTTTATTCAGTCCTTAAAGGACTTACGGTGCAAATGTAATAAATAGTTGGGAGTTTGCCTGCCTGCCGAAGTCAAGAGGACGAAGGCAGGGATTAATGACCAATTATCAATTATCAATTTTCAATAAGTATCTATAAGCTCGCTGGTTAATTTGAAATTGAGAATTATTTGATCAATTGATCATTGATGAATTGATCATTGCTTATTACCTCCTGGCACTTATCCAGTTTTCAGGATCCATTTTATTGCTTCCTTTCCAGATCTCCAGGTGAACTTCAGTCTTGCCTTCATCGTCTTCAGTCTGAACCAAACCCAGCGTTTGCTTTGTGGTTATCTGATCATTGGCTTTCACGTAAACTTCTTTCAGGTTTGAATACAATGTGAAATATTCACCGTGTTGAACAAGCACTGCATATTTATCAACGACCATGATTACGCGAACCACTTTTCCATCGAATATGGCGCGTGCCTTGGCGCCTTTCTGTGAATTGATGTCTACACCGTTATTATTAACAACAACGTCTTTCCATACAGGATGAGAATGCCTGCCGAATGTACTGCTGATAAATCCCTGCTCAACCGGCCACGGAAGCTTTCCTTTGTTGCTTGCGAAATCGTTGCTGAGCTTCAATGCTTCCGGGGTTGCGGTAAGCGCGGCTGATGAAGAAATTACTTCCGGTTTTTTACTCGTGCTTGCACTCATGGTGGAAGAAGATTTCTTTCTTGCAGCATGTCGTGCAGTCTCAATTTCTTTTTTTATAATATCTTCAATCGCGCGACTGAGTTTTTCTTCCTGCTTCTGTTTTTCTTTCAGGTCGCCGCGAAGCCTTTTCTCCCGTGTGGTAAGATTGTTCAGCGCATGTACCTGCTCTTTCTTTTCCTCATCCAGGCTTTTTCTTTCTTTTTCCTGGTTTGTAAGTAAATGGGTTTTGTCGGAGCGAACTCCCTGCAAATCCTGCTTACGGGCATTAAGTGAATCCTGCAATTGCTGAATCAGGTTGCGTTGCTGAACGCGGTAGTTCGTTAATTGCTGCAGGTATTTTAATCGTTTGTATGCCTGGTTAAAATCCCTGGCCGAGAAAATAAAAGATAAACGGGAATAGGATGTTTGATTTTTATAAGCGAAGTAAAGCATGGCCGCATACTGCTTTTTTAATTCAGCCATCCGCGATTCCAGCGAGTCTATGTTACGGTTGATTCCCCCGATCGAATTGTCGAGGCCATTGATCTGGTAGCTGATGGTATTGATAAGTTCGCTCCGGAATGAAATTTTTTTGTTGAGGGTGATCAGCTGGTTAAGGGATGTTGATTTGTATTTCTTGGTCTGGTTAAGAAGCTGGTTGGTATATTCAATGTCCTTGCGGATCTGTTCTTTCTTTTTCTCCAGCTCTTTTTTATTCTGGGAAAATCCATCCGGTGACATAAAAAGACAAGCAGCCAATATCAGAAATTTAATCCCCCTTCGCCAAGGCTTCGGCGGACGAGAGGCGCGAGACCCGGCTGCTTTGCGGAAAGGTAGTTCATTCCCGCTCAAAAAAAATATACTGGCTGAATGGCTCTTCATTCCTGGTAAACGAATTGGGAAACTCTTTATTGGAGGCTTGAAATCTGAACAAAGATGGCTATTTCCACCTGTTTGTTCCAAGGGTTTTTAACAGGAAATATGGGATAAGGTTTCGGGTGTACTAATACTAATGAATACGAATTTACGAATCGGGAACATTCGTAAATTCGTATTGATTAGTAAATTGTACTTATTTTCTTTCGTACTTCTCGGGAACAGAAAAAGGAAGTGTTGTTAGCTCATTGGCCGTGATCTTTGAATATTCCACCTTGATTGCAACTGGATTTAAAGAAGTAATCTTCACAAAAATTTTATTGGGAATCAGTTTCGAGCCTGCTTCAGTAAAGTTGCTGTACACAGCTTCCAGGGAACGGTTCAGCTTATCGTCTTCCATCCGTGATTTGGTAATCCTGTAATCGGAGTTGATCCAGAAATCCTGGACAATGGGCTTGTTAGGATCTTTATCTTCCATCGCCCTTCTCAGCTTGCGCTTGTTCAGCGTGCTCAATATCGTACAGGAATCTTCTTCGTAGATTGATTTAAGCTTTTCATTCTTCAGGTATGGAAAATAATTCCCGACCAGCACGGCCTGTATGATTTCAAAATTGATCCTGGTCTTCAGCAGGTCTTCCAGATAATTAAAATCATGAACCGTATAGGTCTTATGAACGCGATCGAGAATCTGCATGTTTTCGCGCGTTACCAACACCCGGATAGCTTCAATGCCCAGTAACGGTGTGATGGAAATCCATAGCGCACTGTCTTTCCTGATCCTCACGTTTACGTCAAACGATTCGGTTTCGTCCTGGCGGGAATAATCCACCGATGCTTTCAGTGTGAGCCAGTCAAAGGCAAACTCATGTTCCAGTACGGAATCAAAAACCTGGATCACATTCGCCCCTCTTAATTTCAGCGGCGCTGCGGCAACAATTTTTTTGGATGTTTTGCATGAAGAAACCAGCAAGGCTGAAAAAACAGCCACGATTACGGAAAAGAAAAAGCTCCTGCGAAAGTTTTCCAGGCAAGACAGCATTTATTCCGGTAATTTTTTTTCGAGAATTTTTCTGTCCAGCTGGTCGGAAGTGCCCTCTCCGGCGTTCTTTGCTTTTTGCCAGTACTCAAGCGCTTTTTGAATGTCACCTGTTTTATATAGAATATCCCCGTAATGTTCCAGCACAGTTGCGCTTTTGTCACTGCCATGTTCAAGGGATTTTTCAATCCATGTTTTTGCTTCGGAATATTTTCCCTGTTTGTACATGATCCACCCATAAGTGTCTTCGAACGATGACTGGTTTGGCGCAATCTCATTCGACAGCTTCGACATAGCTTCCGCTTTATCAAGCTTCTCTCCGCGAAGCGATAAGAAATAAGAGTAGTTATTTAATGCGCCTTCGTCTTTTGGATTCAGGGTGAGAACCTTTTCAAAACTTTCATCCGACTTATTAAAATCTTTCAGCTCATTGTATGCTTCTCCCAGGCTTGAGTAAAAACTTCCTTCCAGGATCTTGTCATCCACAACCATTTTCACTCCGGAATTCAGAACTTTAACGGCATCCGCATATTTCTTCTTCTGGATATTTGCAAAACCGTTGAAGAAATAAATTACCGGCTGGTCAGGGAACATGGTAATCGCTTCATCGCTTTCGATGATTAATGTATCCCAGCTGCGTAACTCGTAATCAAGCGAAAGAATTCCGCTCACTACAGAAAATTCCTTTGCGCCCAGCTTTTTTGCCTCGCGGTATTCATCACGGGCTTTTTCATATTGCTTGTCGATTTTCATAAAATCCCCGTACACGGCATGAGCACGCGGTTCGCTCGGATGCGCTTCAAGGAGCAGACGGCATAGTTCCAGCGCCTGTTCTTTAAGTTCAGGATGAAGGCCGATCAGTGAAATGTAAGAGCTCAGAATGCTGATCTTGGTATCAACGTCAAGCTCTTTGTTATTGAATGCAAGCTTCAGCTCCTGTATTGATTTTTCCTTTTCGCCGTTGCTCCTGTAAAAATCAGCGAGCGAGAGATGAATATACGGATTGTTCGGATCTACAGCAAGAACCTTGTTGTAAGTGTCAAGGGCCTTTTGCTTTTCGCCCATATTTTGATAGACTTCTGCAAGCATGCCGAATGCCTGTGCATCATTCGGATTCGAGTCGATATACTTTTGTAATTCAGCCACCGCTTTTTCATTTTTGCCAAGACGCTGGTACAACCTGGATTTCTGGATCGTCACTTCTTTTGTGACACCTATTTTTTCTTCCAGCTTATCATATGCTTTTACTGCTTCTGTTGACTTATCAGCAAGGATGAGCGCTGTTGCCCATTCAAAATAAAAATCGACGCGATCAGGGTTGTTTTTAACAAGTTGCTCGAGCACCTGTGCTGCATCATAGAATTTTTTATTCTTCTGGTAAATCTCTGCAAGCGACAATGCGTACCATGTATTTCTTGAGTCAAGCTTGTAAGCGCTTTTAATAAAGAACAATGCATCGCTGTACTTTTTCTGCTCGGCATAAATATTTGCCAGCTCATACATCGCTGCGTGGTTGCCGGCATCTTTCCTTATCACTTCCGAAAAAAGATCCGTTGCATTGTTGAGGTTGCCGAGAATTTTTTCCTTGTTTGCATTGTAAAAAAGGTTCAGAATTTCAGTCTGTTGTATTCCTGACAGTTGCTGCTGCTTACCCGAAGGGGCTGCCGCCGCTGTGGTTGGCTTCGGACTTTTACAGGCGGCTATCAGCAATAGACAGGAAAGAAATATGAGAAGTCTGGATTTCATCAGGTTGAATTAAGAATGAATGGAATAGTCGCCAAGGCTAAGTTCGCTGGCTTTGTTTTTATATGCTGTATGGTTGCCGATCATGGAGTTGTCAATTACAGCATCGGAAACAGCTGCATTCGTTTGAATGATGGTGTTGGTAATCACGGAGTTTTCAATTTTTGAATTTTCACCAATGGAAACATGAGGACCAATAACAGAATTTTTCAAGGCGACATTCTCACCGATAAAGCACGGTTGAATGATTACGGAGTTTTCACTTTTTACTGTTGATGCAATCATCTTTTCATTCCTGTGTAATTCAAGAACGCGCTTGTTGGTGTATACTGTTGCATCCTTGTTGCCGCAATCGAGCCACTCAGTCACTTTCCCGGGAACAAATTTTGTTCCTTTCTTTCTCATGTTTTCGAGTGCATTTGTCAATTGGTACTCACCTTTTTCACGAAGGTTATTATCGATAAGGTATTGCATTTCTTTGCGCAGGTATTCTCCGTCTTTGAAATAATAAATTCCGATGATGGCAAGATCTGAAACGAAGGTTTGCGGCTTCTCGACAAAATCAGTTATAATGTTTTCGTTGTTAACCTTTACCACTCCGAACATTTTGGGGTCATCAATTTTACTCACCCAGATGATTCCGTCCTTTTCTTCATCCATTGTAAAGTCAGCCCGAAACAAAGTATCAGCAAAGGCCACGATTACCTTTCCTTTCAACGTATCCCCGGCACACAATATTGCATGGGCAGTTCCGAGGGGTTCATCCTGGTAATAAATGCTTCCTTTTGCGCCCAGGTCCTTTGCAATTTTCATCAGGCTTTCTTCGTCCTCTTTCCTGAAATGCCCGATTACGAAAGCAATTTCAGTAACCTTTTCCTTACATACATTAATAAGGTCGTGAACGAGCCAGTGCACAATTGGTTTTCCTGCAACCGGTATCAATGGTTTGGGAACAGTGAGCGTATGCGGCCGCATCCGTTTTCCCGCTCCCGCCATGGGTACTATTATTCGCATGCTTTATACTTTATAAGAAAATTTTTTCGCACAGTAGGCTGGTGCCTTCTGCCAAAGCTTATTGCTACTTATTTCCGGTTGAACCAAATCCCCCGGCACCTCTCTCTGTTTCCATTAATTCTTCAGCCACAGTCCATTCCACACGCTGGTGCGAGGCGATAACCATCTGAGCGATACGTTCACCGTTTTCGATTGAAAAATTTTCATTCGACAGGTTTACCAGGATTACTTTTATCTCCCCGCGGTAATCTGCATCCACAGTTCCCGGTGAATTTAATACCGTAATTCCTTTCTTTGCGGCCAGCCCGCTTCTGGGGCGGATCTGTGCCTCATAACCTTCAGGCAGTTCAATGAATAAACCTGTAGACACCATCGCACGTTCGAGCGGCTTTATTACAATTGGTGTGTCAAGGCTGGCCCTGATATCCATTCCCGCCGAATGATTGGTTTCATATGCAGGCAACCGGTGATTTGATTTGTTGATTATACGAACTTTCATTTTTTATATACAGATTGTAAATTGTTACACCGGGTTTCGCTCTTCGCCTTTCCTCTCCGGTGCTTCTTTCAGAGGCATGCGAAGGTAAGAATTTTTGCTTCTTTCGATGATGAAAACCATCAGTAAGTATAACACAAAGATGAATGAGTTCACAAGGAGCATCCATTTTTCTGTCAACGCAAACTGTTGCCTGATATATTCACTAACTCCATACAAAAACACAGCAGAGAAAACATACAATGAAAATGATCTGACATTGTAATTAACGTGATAATATTTTTGTCCGCTTATATAAGAGATTATCATCATGGAAACGTAGCAGATAAATGTTGTCCAGGCAGCACCCATGTAACCGAGCAAAGGAATCAGCCAGAAATTAAATGCAAGCGTTATAACAGCGCCGGTAATTGAAATCCATGCGCCCCATTTAGTATGACCGGTAAGTTTATACCAGATTGACAGGTTGTAATAAACGCCGAGGCAAAGGTTTGCCAGCAGGAGAACCGGAACTATTTTAATGCCTGAACGGAATTCCGGGCCTATAAAATATTTCACCACATCGATGTACATCATGATCGCAAGAAAAATAACCGAACAGGCGAGAACAAAATAATGCATCACCCGTGCATACACTTCTTTAGCATTCTCACTGGAAGCATGAGAAAAAAAGAACGGCTCGGCTGCATAACGGAAGGTCTGGATGAACAGCGTCATCAGGATGGATAGCTTGTAGCACGCTCCGTAAATTCCGTTTTGTTCCAGAGCTGTCGACTTATCAGGCGTGAGTCGCGGCAACAGGATGCGATCGAAAGTTTCATTGATCATTCCTGCAAAGCCTGCTATCATCAGGGGGAATGCATAGAGGATCATAGTTTTCCAGAGCTTCGGATCGAATTCAAAGCGGATGGAAAATATTTCGGGAGCAAGAAGCAGAAATGTCACCACGCTGGCGACAAGGTTTGAAATAAAAACATAACCGATCGCTATGGAAGGATCGTAGATGCTGCTGATAAATTCATGCTGGCCGCTGCCCACCAGCCTCGGGCAAACAACCAGGAAAAATAAATTCAGGCTGATATTAATAATGATGTTCAGGAGTTTCAGGAAAGCAAAGCGTTTTGCTTTGTTCTCCTGTCTCAGTTTCGCAAACGGAATCGAAGTGATGGCATCGAATGCGAGTATTGCTGCAAACCATGAAATGTAATGGGGCAGCATGGCATATGAGTGGCCGGAAGAATTCATCCGTTCTGCAATGCCGGAAGAAAAAAGAAGAATAAATAAAGCAAGCAGGACAGAGCTTGTAAAAATTGAGATAAGTGTTGTGGAATATACTTTTGAGTTTCCTTTTTCAGATTGAAAAAAACGGAAGTATGCGGTCTCCATCCCGTAAGTAAAAATGATGCTGAGAAAAGAAACGTAAGCATACATCTCAGTAACAACACCATATTCACCGGCATGAAACACACGCGTGTACAGCGGAACAAGCAGGTAATTAAGCAGGCGCCCGAGAATACTGCTTAACCCGTAGATGGCAGTTTGCCCTGCAAGTTTTTTAATGACGCTCAATGGAAGGAGTTAGTTGAAATTCCCTGCGAGAAGAATGAGAAATGTGGAGATGCGTAAATGTGCAAATGTGGGACACTGTTCATTTGCACATCGTCTTCACCTTCTGATTTCAAAAGAAGTAAAATTTTTCAAAGGTGATTCAGCCACTTCCACTTTGTTAACAACAGCCTGTTCAGGGCCATGATGACACCAACTGATAAACTCAGCAAGCGGTCCGGCCGGTGCCTCCGCTTCTATTTCAACATTTCCATCTGGTGTATTTCGCACTGAGCCACAGATACCAAGCTCATTTGCTTTCTGGCGGGTAAACTTGCGGAAGAAAACTCCCTGCACAACGCCAATGACTTTAATGCTAACCGATTTTTTCATTAACCATTAACGTGTCAGCCGTCATTCTTAAAGATAACTCATCCGGAAGTCGAGCCGGTTAATGAGTTTGCGGTGGTTCTTTTTCAGATCGCGTTCAACAGCTCCCATGTCTTTATACTCCTGGAACTTCTGGAGCAAAAGCATATCGAAAACTGAACTTTCAACAAAATCAATGTCGGTTTTAAAACCGCATACGCAAAGCGCATGCGTGGTTTCAAGAAATGTGCGTATCCCTTTTGCATTTGTGTCGAGGGTGTTGCAGCTTCCGAAGTGAATGATTTTATCTACGCAGGAACCATTGAGTATCTCAGCGAGCTCGGTAAGATCTAAATACTCATTCCCGACCTGGATTTTTTCCGGCTTCCCGTGAAAAGCCAGGTAACAGATGGTATAATCCCTGTATCGCCTCTGCTTCCATAGCGAGAGGTAATACTGAAGGTTTTCTTTTGTCCCGCAGTTTTTATGTATGTACCTGATGCCGCAATTGGCTTGTAAAAAATCAAGGGCTGCACCAATGCTTGATTTATCGCGCAGATCCTGTTCCCAGTCGCCTTCGAGGCAGAAAACGTGTTTTGCTAAATGTTTGGAAATTCTCATTGTTCTTTCTCCTTCCTGTCCTGATAATTGAATACTTTAATAATTAAATTGTTGTTGTGTTAGGTTTCGTATTCGTAATTCTTATCTCAAGTATCTTCCTGTTAATATTATTTTACCTGGTAAATTCTGCTTTTCTTTTTTCTATAAATGCTGTTGTTCCTTCTTTGAAGTCATCATTGGAAAAACATTTTCCGAATTCTTCAATCTCGGCGTCAAAACCATCGATGCCATCAGTAAAGTATGCGTCTGCACAACGAATAATCCCTGCAACTGCTTTTGGAGATTGCGTTTTTATTTTCCCAAGCAGCTCTGTGCATTTTGACAGAAGCTGATCCTGCGTGGTGACATAATTAACCAGTCCGTATTGCAATGCCTGCTGAGCATCAATCATATCAGCAGTCAGCATCATCTCCATCGCCTTGCCTTTCCCGATCAACTGGATAAGCCGCTGCGTTCCGCCATAACCCGGAATGAGGCCAAGCTTTACTTCCGGCTGACCGAATTTTGCATTGTCGCTCGCCACCCGTAAATGACAGCTCATTGCCAGCTCGCAACCTCCGCCTAATGCAAAGCCGTTGACGGCAGCAATCACCGGTTTTGTGCACAACTCAATGGACTTAAACACTCTATGTCCATGTGCACTCAGTTCTTTTCCTTCACTCGAATATTTTACAAATTCTGTAATATCAGCCCCTGCAACAAATGCCTTAGTTCCCGAACCTGTTATAATGATGCCTGCAATTGAACGATCTGCTTCCGCATTTTTAATTGCATCCCCGATTTCTTCAATGGTTTGCTTACTCAACGCATTTAATTTGTCGGGACGATTAATCGTGATCGTCAGAATTGCATCGTGAACAGCAATTAATATATTGTGATAAGTCATCATTGCTTTCTAGAACTTTCTTTTTGTGGTCACTTCTTCTTTAATGTATTCAACGATTACTTTTGTATCCGTTCCGGGCGGGAATAACTTCCCGACACCCATCTGGTTTAACTTTTTCATGTCGTCATCGGGGATAATTCCTCCTCCTGTGAGAAGCACATCATCCATCTTTTTTTTTTTCATCAGGTCGATGATTTTAGGAAACACGGTCATATGCGCACCTGAAAGAATGCTCACGCCGATCACATCCACATCTTCCTGCATTGCTGAGTTCACTACCATCTCCGGAGTTTGCCGTAAACCGGTGTAGATTACTTCCATTCCTGCATCGCGCAGAAAAGAAGCAATTACTTTCGCGCCGCGATCATGTCCATCCAATCCAACTTTGGAAATTAAAACCCGAACAGGACGATTCATAAATTAATTTGTTGGCAATTGATTACCGATGAGCGAATAGTTTTTAATGATTGATCATGATGTTCAATGATCAATATTCAATTTCTAAATCTTGAATCGGGATAGGCAAAGTTAACAATTGGAGCCTGCTCTTAAAGGCTTTGAGGGTTATTTAACGAATATTTATCTCCTTGAAAATCTGATAGTTTAAAATGCTCATTTGATTTTATTGGAAAATGAAAGGTTCAGTAAATTGAATCATCAAAAGAAAATTAACTGGTCAATAAATTGGGAATAGATAATTTAAAATTGCATTTATTTTATCAAATAAATTGATTTGATAAATTGAGGAAATCAGGCGTGTTTCTTAAGCATTGGTAATGAAATATAGAAGGTAGTGCCTGTATGCTCCTTCGTTTCAAACCAGATTTTGCCTCCTGAACTTTCAACAATACTTTTAACTATTGACAATCCCAATCCCATTCCTCCTGATTTAGTGGTGAAGCTTGGTGTGAAAATCCTTCCAATCTGGTCAGGTGAAATTCCTGCGCCATTATCATTTACAGAAACAACATATTGGTCGCCAACAGTTGAAACTGAAACCGTGATAATTCCTTCTTTACCGGATGGAATCGCCTGGATTGCATTTTTAAACAGGTTGGAAAACATCCGGATGAGCTGATCTTTATCTGCGAGTACAATTTTTTCAGCGTTATCGTTTGTGAAAACAATGGAAATGCCAGGGAGCTCTTTGAAGAGGTCAATCACTGATTCAAGAGTTTTGCCAAGATCAGCAGGTTCTTTTTTAGGCTGAGGCATCTGGGCAAAGTTTGAAAATTCAGTAGCAATGTTTGAAAGCGTATCAATCTGCTGAACCAGCGTTTGAGAGATGCGTTGAAAGATATCATTCAACTGCGGGCTCTTTTCTTCCCAGGCTTTTTGCAGATGCTGTACAGACAGCTTCATCGGCGTAAGCGGATTTTTAATTTCATGAGCAACCTGTTTGGCCATTTCACGCCATGCACTTTCTCGCTCGCTCCGAGCAAGCTTTTCAGCACTTGCAGAAAGCTCTTCAATCATCCTGTTGTATTCTTTTACCAGTTCGCCGATTTCATCACTCTGCCGGTATTCAATCGGTTCGTTTTTCATTCCAAGACGGATGTTGCTTAACTTCTCCTGGATAAGCCCCAGCGGTTTTGTGATCCGTGATGAAATAAAAAGAGTTACGATAACGGCCAAAGCAAACAAGAGCACGTAGATGTTGATCAACGCAGAAAGAAAATTGGAGATTTCATTATTGAGTTCATTTTGCTTTTCGAAATATGGCAGATGCAGAAAGCCGGTTACCTTTCCAAGTCGGCTTCGGAAAGGTTCATACACTGAAATATAATTAAGCTTGCCGATGCTTTCCGTCTGGATAAACTGTGTTCTTCCTCTCTGGCTCATCTTGTGAAACGCTTCGGGGTTCATCTTTTTTGAAATGATGCCCTGCTCAAAGATTTTAGGCTGCGAAGAATACGACAGATTTCCTTCGGCATTGAACAGGTTAAAATCAGCTCCAAGCATTCCCGACAACCGGATAAGAGAAGCCTGTGTTTCATCGCTTAGCTCTGTGGTGAGAGAACCGATATCACCCAGCTCTTTTTCCACAATCGTGATCAGGAATTTAATTTTGTCGCGGATGCTTTCGTCTTTGTTCACATCGTACTTATGTGTTATGTAATAAACCGTTCCGCTGCCGATCAGGAAAAATGAAAGGATAACAAGAAGCATAACAGAGAACTGGATTCTCCTTGTAAGATTCAGATGGTAGTGAATATCCCTGTTCAGGATACGCCACAGGAGATAAACCAGGAAAAGCAATGCACTGAAAATGGTAAACAGATAAGAAAACAGTGTAACGAGCACGAGGCTGCTGTCCGTGCTTTTACTCACAAGAATAAGTGTTGATGCATTAACGCGATGAATGAGATGATTGTAACCGTCTCGGTCGGTAAAAGAATATTCCTGCTGTGAAGGATGAAAGACACCGGGAGTGAAATAATAGGCAAACGCGCCGCTTTGATTCACCAGCGAATCGTTTTCGTACCGGGCATATGAATATTTATTAAGTTCTTTATTGAAAGCAACCTTCCTGCTTACAAACAACTCCGGAAATCCTTCATCCGTTTTGAAGAGCTTGGGAGTGAGCATCACAACAATAGAACCGGCAGACAAATCCCCGGCTTTATCGGGTTGCATGTGAATGATTGAAATATATTGTTGTTGTCCTGATTCATTGCCTACAAAATAAAGCCGGGGATTTTTATAGGCAGTTCCGCTGTCTGCGATTTTGTTTAAAAGAGTATCCAATGAAAGTTCCGTGCGGAGGGTTCCAAAGGGCAAGCCATCCCGGTCGAAACAGGATATGGTGATGTTGAATTTTCCCCAATAGCCGGTGAAATAAAATTGCATCAGCCGCTTGCTTACCTGCTCGCGCACAAGGAGGGTATCTTTAAAGTAGTGCTGGATGATCGGGTCTTTGCTGATCTTTTCCCCGAGGTCTTCAAATAAGTATTCTGCAAGCTGGTCCTGCCCTGTTTCAATTTTCTGTGCAAGCAGCTTCCTGTTGTCTTTTTCTTTCCTGTCATTCAGTTTCCAGATTGAAAAGGAAGAGTACATTGAAAAAAGCAATGTAACGGTCAGCAAAAAATTCAGATTTATTTTTTCTTCATCTTTTTTCAGTACAGTAAAAATCAATACAATCATAATCAAGGCAAGCACTGACATTTCCGGGCTGAATAAGGCTGATATATCCGAATGCTGCGTAAGCAGGTATGTCAATGCAAATACAGAAACTGAAATTAACAGGAGTAGGCAGAACTTTTTATAGGGAATACCTTTGAAATACCGTTTCAGCAAAGCAAAAGCAATCATGAACCACGAGCAGAGAAGCACAGCAATCACCAGGAAACCCAGGAGGCTGTATTCATTGATTCCGAAAATATTGCTGACATCAAAAGAAATTTTTGAATTCATAACCAGGCCGCTGATGAGATTGTGAAGCAGCATTGAAAGCAGGAAAATAAAAACAAGTATTCCTGCAGCCCCGGTATCCGAAGCCGGCTTATCCCTTTTCATTGAGCGGGATGATGCAAAAGCAGAAAATAAAATTCCCGTAATAGAAAAAAGAATCATCGCGTTTAGAAACAAATCTCCAAGGGAATTGAAATAAAAAGAACTTGCATAAAACTGCGGGCTGAATAAAAGCGTTGAATAAAATTCATCAGGGATATGAAGATGAATCATCCATATTCTGGCCCCGATGAGCAAAAGCACGAGTATAAATGTAAATCCGGGATACACCTGCACCAGGATTCTGCCGGCCAGGAAAACGGCAAGCATGAACAGCAGGAAGGAGAAAATATAAAGCCAGCTCTTCGTGTCAAGGTTCAGCGATTCATTCTGAGTGTTTAAAAGCTGCACACCAAAAAGGACCTGCCCGTTTTTTGAATGGACCTTAAAAGAAGTTTCACCGGGCACATTTGTGATATCAGTGGTTGCGGGTAAATCCAGCTGTGGATTAAAACTATTTACTAAATATTGGTTTTCATAAGCATATTCTTTCCTGATCAGGATCAGTCCGATGATTTCTTTACCTGCATCTTTGCGGATAAATATTTCATACCAACCGTTGTTCAGGTGAATGAGTGTATTGCTTTCGCAGGTGTCGGCAGACAAGCTGGTGATATCGGTTTCATTGTCAGACCATCTTGTGATCGCTTCGTGCTCAATACTGAAAAAACTAAATCCAATCTGCTGAAAACCCTGGTGGATAAAATATTTATGGAAAGCGGAATCAGTTTTGAGTGTTGCAATCTCATCCAGGGACGCAGACATTTTTTGCTCGAGAACGTGCAGTTTTTTTTCTGTACGATCAGCAAGAGTTGCCGGTCTCACTATTGACGATAATTGAATAAATTCTGCAATCGCAGCGAGTAATACTGATAAAACAATCAGCAATAACGGGACTGAGAAAGGTTTTTTTAAAAATGGAATCACACAGAGATTGCTTGACTTATTAAATGGTCACAGGTTAAACATTTCGAATGGCCTTTTCCACGACAACCGGAAAATAGCTGTATTCCAGCGCGTGGATTTTCGCAGCGAGCATGCCGGCAGTATCTTCTTTATGCACGTGGCATGCTGCCTGGAAAATAATTTCGCCTTCATCAAAACGTTCATTTACGTAATGAATTGTAATGCCGGATATAAGGCTTCCTGAATCAATAACCGCCTGGTGAACATGGTTGCCATACAATCCTTTATGTGCAGGCAGCAGTGCAGGATGAATGTTCACGATTTTTTTTTCATAAGCCCGGATTACTTTTTCAGGAACCAGTAGCAGGAACCCGGCAAGCACAATGAAATCAATTTTCTTTTCAAGCAGCAGATTCAGAACATTATCTGTTTCATGCAACTCTTTCCTGCTGAACACAACGCATGGTGTATTCAATGCTTTTGCGCGCGCAATAATTCCTGCGGAAGAATTATTGGTAAGAATCAATTCTACTTTTGCTTTTTCAGACAGTGAGAAATAACGGATAAGATTTTCGGCATTGGTTCCTGCACCTGAAGCAAATACGGCAATTTTTTTTATAACATTCTTCACGGTTCAAAAGTACGGGAATCCATTCTCTTCCGAAGTTTTCAACATTAAACTTTTGCACGATTAAATTTTACTAATTTGCCGATCCTTAAATTTTTTTATCTCCTCCGGTATGTCAGCCAATTCTATCTTTCAGTACTTCGTTCCGAAGGATCGCAAGTTTTATCCTCTCTTTGAACAGGCTTCCGCGAACCTTGTTGTAATCTCAAAAATACTGTATGAAGCACTTACCACCGCTTCTGCCGAAAAGCGCAAAGCCCATATCCGCGAAATTGAAAGACTTGAGCATGTAGGCGATGAGATCACTCACCAGATCTTCCAGCATGTCGGCACCACCTTCATCACACCTTTCGATCGCGAAGATATTCAGCAGCTTGCATCCGTCCTTGATGATGTGCTCGATTACATTCATGGTTCGGCCAAGCGGATCGAGCTTTACAAAGTTGACCCGATTCATCCTTCCATGATCAAGCTCTCGGAATTAATCATGCAATGTGCCCTTGAGCTTAATACTGCGATCAACGGGCTGAGAAGCATGAAAAATGTAATGAAGATACGCGAAGCTCTTGTGCGGATAAACAGCATCGAAAATCATGCGGATGATATTTTTGACAATGCCGTGGCCCGTTTGTTTGAGGATGAGAAGAATGCAATCGAAGTTATTAAGATCAAGGAAGTTCTGTCGGCTCTTGAAACAGCTACCGATAAGGCGGAAGATGCTGCGAACGTTATTGAATCAATCATTATCAAGCAAGCATGATCGTTAAAACGCATTAAAAAAATTTTATGCAATTATTGTACGTTGTTGTTATTCTCGCCATCATTTTTGATTTCATCAACGGCTTTCATGATGCTGCAAATTCAATTGCCACGGTAGTTTCAACCAAAGTTCTTTCTCCGCTAAGCGCGGTTATCTGGGCGGCAGCATTTAATTTCCTTGCATACTGGTTTTTTGAGCTACATGTTGCCGACACAGTTTCCAAATCAGTAAAACCGGAAGGAGTAACCCTGCTCGTGGTGCTGGCAGGACTTCTTGCAGCAACAACCTGGAACCTGATCACATGGTGGTATGGAATTCCATCCAGCTCGTCACATACGCTGATCGGCGGGTTTGTAGGTGCAGCGATTGCATTTGCCGGTTTTGATGTTGTGAAGCTTGATAAAGTTCTTCCCCCGCTTTTTTTTATTGTACTTGCGCCGGTAATCGGGATGACAATTTCTTACCTGGTTTCTCTTCTCACATTGCATATCTGCAGGAGGGCTCATCCTTATAAGGTGGATAAAATATTCAGGCGCATGCAGCTTTTCTCTGCAGCGGCGTACAGCCTCGGGCATGGCGGTAATGATGCACAGAAAGTAATGGGTATCATCGGTGCAGCACTGATTGCTGCAAATGTTATCCCCGATATGAAACATCTCCCCGTTTGGGTTCCATGGGCATGTTACAGCGCGATTGCATTGGGGACAATTTTCGGCGGATGGCGCATCGTAAAAACGATGGGCCAACGTGTAACGAAGCTTACCCCATTCGAAGGGTTTGCTGCTGAAACAGCAGGAGCGATGACCCTTTTTTCAACGGGCGCACTTGGAATCCCGGTGAGCACCACGCATACAATCACGGGTGCAATTATCGGTGTTGGGGTATCCAAGCGGGTAAGTGCTGTAAGATGGGGAGTTACCGTAGAATTAATCTGGGCCTGGATACTTACCATTCCTGTTACAGCTTTGCTGGCAATGGGAATTTTTTACATCCTCAATATTTTCCAGGGCTGATTCCGGAATATCGCCTTCTAAATTTTTTAGTTGTTATTTTTAACTCCGCATTTAATTTCCGGGCGGCAATACATCCATTTAAAAAATATACGTGAGAGACATCGCGGAAAAAATATCAGAAGCGCAGAGAAAAAATCTTGACACTGCTCTTTGTGTGATCATACGCACGAAGGGGTCGACTCCCCGTGAAACAGGCGCGAAGATGCTGGTGTATGCTGATGGCAGTATTTTCGGAACCATCGGCGGGGGTGAACTCGAAAAAGAAGTGATAAAAAATGCACTTGATGTTCTCGGGAAAAAAGAGCCTTCTGTCTTTAAGCACGACCTGCTTCATCAGCACAATATGTGCTGCGGAGGAAGTGTTGAAATTTATATTGAACCCATCATGAAAAAAAACAAGCTTTATATTTTCGGCGCAGGACATACGGGGCATGCACTTGCAACCTATGCCGTTCATTTCGATTTTGAAATAATTATTATCGATGACCGTAAAGAATACCTTGATGAAATAAAACTTGAACAGGTAAACAAGCTGAATATGCATTATGGGCAGGCATTGCCAATGCTGCCGTTTGATGAGAATACATTCATAACCATCATGACGTATAGTCATCCATATGACCGTGATATTCTCGCCTACTGCCTGAAGAAGCCCAATGCTTATTTAGGGATGATCGGGAGCCAACGAAAAGTAGAGATGACAAAAAAAATGTTTGAAGAAGGAATGATTGCTTCAAAAGATGAACTTGATGCAGTTGATATGCCGATGGGAATTGAAATTGGTGCAAAAGATCCTTCAGAAATCGCTATCAGCATTTTGTCGAAGCTGATTGCGGTAAAAAACAAGGCAGTGGTGAACGTTTAACTTTCAGAATTCCGCAGAAAATTGCTGAAGTGTTTTTTCTATTGATTCGCCATGATTTAAAGCTTAGTAAAATTCTTAAAGTCCCAAATTTTCGTCAAAAAGACCCCCTTGTTTTTCTATGCAACCGGTATTCATTTGAAGCCGGTTTTTTTATGATTTGATGCGAAGCGATTTCAGTACCACCGGAAATCATGCAATGTTATCTCAAACCTTACAGATTGGTCTCTTTTCAGCCGAATGACGAAGTTCTTTTGAAACTAGGAAAACAAACAGGCGTAATAGATCAGACAAAAAAAGGTTATTACGGGAATTCCCGGTTATGAAAAGAAAATTACTGATCATAAACAGGGCGACTAATTGAAAACGATGAAAAAGCTGATACTTACTTTATGTTTTTCAGGTTTGATGATGGGGAGTGCATTCTCTCAGATCATTGTGCCTTTTGTAAAACGTTTCGAGGTTACACAACGCGGTGGATTGGTGATGGTAGCGAATTCAATGCTTACCTGTAATGGGGGCGTTGCCTGTACCAATGGCCAGAATGAAGTTCCGCCTGCAGGAAGCAGTGTATGTAACGATTTTAATTCTGCATATATAGATATAGATGGTGATGCTGCAACATTCAGCTCAAGCAGTGCAAACCTTAATCTTTCGGCATGCAGTAAAGTAACTTTTGCGGGTTTATACTGGGGAGCATATATCAATGCGGGAAATCCAAACTATGCACAACGGAACCAGATCAAGATAAAGGAACCGGGAGCATCTTCTTATACTACCCTTACTGCAGATACGATTTATGATTTCAATGTGGGTTATCCTGTTTATAATTGTTATAAGGACATAACGGATATTGTTGCCGCAGCCGGTAACGGAACCTTTACCATGGCTGACCTTGTAGCAATTACCGGAGGATCCAATCAATGGGCGGGCTGGGGTATCGTGGTAGCTTATAAGAATGATCTCATGCAGGAAAAAAACATTACTGTATATGATGGTGTAGGAAATGTAAGTAATGCAGGCTCATCTGTTACAGTTAATGTTACAGGTTTTTACACCCCTCCTTCAGGAGCAGTTAATTTTGAGCTTGGAATGATTGCGTATGATGGTGACAGGGATTATATCGGGGATTCACTTCTCTTTAAAGGAGCAGGTTCTTTTCTCCAGGTTTCAGATGCGTTGCATCCGGTAGATGATGTATTTAACAGCACTATCACAAATAATGCAGCTCCGGTTCCAACAAGAAATCCTTTTTATAGAAATACATTGGGATTTGATGCGAATATTTTCAAGCCTAATAACACTGCAAAAAATTATCTCGCAAACGGTGCTAGCAGTGCACAGATCAAGGTGACAACCGGCGGAGAGCAGATTTTTCTGCAGACTATCACATCTGTAATTGATACTTATGAGCCCGAATTGCGTGCAATGAAAACCGTTTCGGATATTAACGGGGGAACTGTGGGTCCGGGTGACACCTTATTATATACTGTATCTCTCAGCAATTCAGGAAATGACAGTTCTACTGCAACAACTATAAGTGATACGCTCCCTTTCAATGCCGAATATGTTCCGAACAGTATAAAAATAACTTCAGGCCCAAACACCGGTAACAAAACAGACGCATCCGGGGATGACCAGGCTGAATATGTTGTTGTATCCGGAAATAAAATAGTGAATGTTAATATAGGAAAAGGAGCAACAGCTGCCGGCGGAGGGGAAGTTCCCCACGTGGGAACCAACAGTACAACTTCTTTCACTTTCAGAATGACAGTAACAGATGACTGTACTAAACTATTATGTAATCCTACAATCTCGAATCGCATCTACATCGATTACAAGGGATACATTTCAGGACTGAGCAGGAAAGGATCCAGTAACCCGTTGTTGTTCGACTCGCTCGGATGCCCTATAGAAGGATTCACAAGTACTAGTGTAACTGTGCCGGTATCATGTTCTCCGCCTCCCGATTCAAGCATAGGCGGATGTCTTCCATTGTATTTCGATTCAGTTCCCATGAGGCCTAACTATGATTACTTTAATTCTTCATGGACTCCTGTGACATTTGCGGCTACATCGGGTACATATTACGGAGTACGTACTATTCCCGGAGTTACATGTAAAGATACTATCAGGTATACAGTTTACCAGCCCGTGCCATCTGTTGCAAATGCGGGACCTGATCAGAGTTTTTGTAACGGGACAGGAACCAATCTTGCAGGAAATGCTCCGGCTGTTGGAAAGGGTACATGGACACTTGTCAGTGGGCCTAACACACCGGTTATAACCACGCCAAGCTCGCCGACCTCAACCGTTACAGGAATGATTGCAGGAGTTTATGTTTTCCGCTGGACAATCAGTGTTGGATGGTGTGCATCAACAAATGATAATATACAGGTTACAAATTATGCATTGCCGACGGTATCAAATGCAGGCCCTGACCAGAGTCTCTGCAATGTTTCTTCGGTAACACTTGCAGGAAACAATCCGACAGCAGGAACAGGTGCATGGTCGCTTGTGAGCGGACCAAATACGCCGACAATTACGACGCCGGCAAGTTTTAATTCTACTGTAACCGGTATGATTGCCGGAGTTTATACTTTCCGCTGGACGATCAGCAACGGTCCCTGCACACCTTCAACAAATGATGTTCAGATCACCATCTATGCATTACCTACAGTTTCCAATGCGGGAGCCGATCAGAATCTTTGCAATGTAACCTCAACCACACTTGCAGGAAATACACCGGCAGTGGGTGCAGGTACATGGACCCGGATAAGCGGACCGAATACGCCGACCATAACATCTCCATCAAGTGCAACAACAACGCTCACGGGTATGATTGCAGGCACATATACATACCGGTGGACAATTACCAACGGAGTCTGTACATCTTCAACGGATGATGTAGTGATTACTATCTATGCATTACCGACAGCATCCAATGCGGGACCGGATCAGAACCTGTGTAATGTTACCTCAACTACCCTGGCGGCGAATACTCCTGCAACAGGGAGCGGAAGCTGGTCACTGGTGAGTGGGCCGAATACTCCGACTATAACAACTCTCTCGAATCCTGCATCTACAGTAACAGGCATGATTGCCGGTATTTACGTGTTCAGGTGGACGATCAGCAACGGCGCATGTGCCGCATCAACAAACGATGTACAGGTAACCATTTATGCACTGCCGACAACATCCAATGCGGGACCTGACCAAAGCTTATGTAATGTTTCTTCTGCCACACTTGCAGGGAATACTCCTGCAGTAGGAAGCGGCACGTGGACTTTAATAAGCGGACCAAACGTTCCGGTAATTACAACTCCGTCGAGCGGCTCATCTACCGTAACGGGAATGGTTGCAGGAGTATATGTTTTCCGCTGGACAATTGCCAATGGTGTTTGTACTTCATCCACCGATAACGTCCAGGTTACAATCTATGCAACTCCTACTGTTTCAAACGCAGGCCCTGATCAGAACCTTTGTAATGTTACAACTACATCACTTGCAGGAAATACACCAACTGCCGGAACAGGAAGCTGGACGCTTGTGAGCGGGCCAAACACTCCGACTATCACAACAGCATCATCCCCGAATACCAGTGTTACCGGCATGATTACAGGAACTTATATTTTCCGCTGGACAATTTCAAACGGAGTATGTGCTGCTTCAACGGATGATGTGCAGATTATCATCTATGCTCTTCCTACAGTATCAGATGCAGGTCCAAACCAGGACTTGTGTAATGTTTCTTCAACAACACTTGCGGGTAATACTCCTGCCATCGGAACCGGTCTCTGGACTCTTGTGAGCGGACCTAATACACCGACAATTACTACTTCATCGAATCCGGCATCAACCGTAACGGGTATGATTGCAGGCGTATATATTTTCAGATGGTCAATTACAAATGGTGTATGTGCAGCCTCAACAAATGATGTCCAGGTTACTATATATGCAATACCGACCGTTTCAAATGCCGGCCCTGATCAGAATCTTTGTAATGTTACTTCAACTACGCTTGCAGGGAACACGCCTGTGACAGGAACAGGAAGCTGGTCACTGATAAGCGGTCCTAACTCTCCGTCCATAACCACTGTTTCCAATCCCGCATCAACGGTAACGGGAATGGTTCCTGGGGTATATATATTCCGGTGGACAATCAGCAACGGTGCCTGCGCCGCATCAACCAATGATGTACAGGTTACCATTTACGATTTACCAACGGTGTCGAATGCCGGCCCCGATCAAAATCTTTGCAACGTAACAACAACCGGTCTTTCGGGAAACTCGCCGGCCATTGGCACCGGTACATGGACAATGATAAGCGGCCCCAATACTCCAGTGATAACATCTCCCGGAAGTTCAAATACTTCAGTAACCGGAATGACGGCGGGGGTATATATTTTCCGCTGGACAATTACAAGCGGCGTCTGTGCAGTTTCGACCGATGATATCCAGGTTACCATCTATGCACTTCCGACTGTTTCCAATGCGGGTGCAGATCAGAATTTATGTAATGTTACCACAACAACCTTTGCCGGGAACACGCCGGTTGCAGGAAACGGTACATGGACACTTATCAGTGGTCCGAATACTCCAACAATAACTACACCTGCAAGTGCTGCCTCCACAGTAACCGGAATGATTACAGGAGTATATGTATTCAGGTGGACGATTGCCAATGGTGTTTGTGCATCTTCAGCAGATGATGTGCAGATTACTATCTATGCACTTCCAACAGTCTCAAATGCTGGTCCCGACCAGGGTCTCTGTAATGTGACAAACACGACTCTTGCAGCGAATGCTCCTGCAACGGGAAGCGGGACCTGGACATTGGTCAGCGGGCCAAACTCACCAACCATTACTACTCCTTCCAGTCCTTCTTCAACAGTGACGGGAATGATTACAGGGATTTATACTTTCCGCTGGTCGATTGTCAACGGCGTTTGTTCACCGTCAACGGATGATGTACAGGTAACAATCTTTGCTCTTCCTACTGTTTCAAATGCAGGACCTGACCAGAATCTATGTAATGTTACTTCAGCAACATTCGCAGGTAATACACCCGCCATCGGAAGCGGAGTGTGGACACTTGTCAGCGGACCAAATACTCCAACCATAACGACAGTTTCCAGTCCTTCTTCCACAGTAACAGGCCTGGTAGCAGGTGTATATATATTCAGATGGACAGTTACCAATGGCGTATGTGCATCATCTACGGATGATGTCCAGATAACCGTTTACGCTCTGCCTACTGTCTCTAATGCCGGCCCCGACCAGGGACTATGCAATGTCGCCTCCGCAACCCTTGCAGGTAATGCTCCTGCAATCGGAACCGGTGCGTGGTCATTTATCAGCGGACCTAATATCCCTGTAATTACAACACCATCTTCCCCGACTTCAACTGTGACAGGAATGATCACCGGTGTATATGTATTCCGATGGACAACTACAAACGGAGTATGTGCGACCTCAACTGACAATGTACAGATTACGATCTATGCTCTTCCAACGGTTTCAAATGCAGGACCTGATCAGAGTTTGTGTAATGTTACCACTACAACGCTGGCAGGAAATAACCCGGCAACAGGAACAGGTACATGGACACTCGTCAGCGGACCGAACGTACCCACGATTACTGCTCCCGGAACCATTAACACTTCTGTAACCGGTATGATTGCAGGTGTATATGTGTTCAGGTGGTCGATTGCAAATGGCGTATGTACTCCATCAACCGACAATGTTCAGATAACTATTTATGCGCTTCCTACGGTTTCTGATGCAGGACCTGACCAGGAATTATGCAATGTCAACAATACAACACTGGCGGGAAATGTTCCTGTTATAGGAAGCGGCAACTGGTCATTGATCAGCGGGCCGAATGTTCCTTCCATTACAACACCTTCATCTGCGTCTTCAACTATTACAGGTATGATACCGGGAGTGTATGTACTTCGCTGGACAATCTCCAACGGTGTTTGTGCAACTTCAACCAATGATGTCCAGATCACCATTTATGATTTACCTACGATATCAGCTGCCGGACCTGACCAGGATCTTTGTGATGTAACTACGACAACTCTTGCAGGGAATGCTCCGATATTCGGTGCAGGAAACTGGACACTGGTAAGCGGGCCTAATACTCCTGTAATTACTACGCCGTCAGATTCTTCTTCAACGATAACAGGAATGACAACGGGAGTGTATGTGTTCAGGTGGACAATCAGCAATGGCGTATGTACACCATCAACAGATGATGTGCAGATAACCATCTATAACCTGCCAACTACTATTGACGCGGGCCCTGATCAATACTTATGTAATCTCGACTCTGCTACGATGGCGGGAAATATACCTGCCTTCGGAACAGGCACGTGGTCACTTATCAGCGGACCGAATTCACCTGTGATTGCTTTACCGAATGATCCTGCCGCTGTTATCACCGGGATGGTTATCGGTGTTTACCAGTTTGGCTGGACAATCAGCAATGGTGTTTGTACATCGCCGACGGATACGGTAATGGTAACTATTTATGACCTTCCTACTATTTCAAATGCAGGCCCCGACCAGGATCTGTGCAGTGTTTCTTCTGTTACTCTCGCGGGAAATGCCCCGACTGTCGGAACCGGAAACTGGACATTTGTAAGCGGTCCTAACACCCCGGTGATTACGGATACAACAAGTGAAAGCACAACAGTGACGGGAATGATAACGGGAGTTTATGTTTTCCGCTGGACAGTTACCAGCGGTGTGTGTGCTGTTTCAACGGATGATATACAGATTACAATTTATAACATCCCGTTATTTATAGATGCAGGACCAGATCAAAGTCTTTGCAATACCGATTCAACTTCCATGGCGGGAAATGTTCCTGCAATAGGAACCGGAACGTGGTCTCTTATCAGCGGGCCGAATATTCCGACAATAGTTTCTCCGACAGATCCGCAATCACCAATTACCGGAATGATTGCCGGTGTTTACGAATTTGGCTGGACGATTACCAACGGAGTTTGCGTGTCACCGACAGATACCATCCTCATTTATACTTTCGATTTACCGACTGTTGCAGATGCGGGGGTTGACCAGGACCTTTGTAATACAGACAGTACGGCAATGTCAGCCAATGTTGCGGCCACAGGTGCAGGAAACTGGACACTTATAAGCGGTCCGAACACACCCGTAATTGCAGATACCACGAGTGAAACTACTTCCATCACCGGAATGATTCCAGGAATTTATTTTTTCAACTGGACGATCAGTAACGGTGTATGTAGTTCAACCAGCGATACTGTCAGGATAATTGTTTATGATTTGCCTACAGTATCAGATGCAGGACCGGACCAGGATTTGTGTAATACAGACAGTGCATTAATGGCCGGGAATGTTCCTGTTGTCGGAAGCGGTAACTGGACTACACTCAGCGGACCGAATGTTCCAGTTATAACAGATTCAACCAGCGCCACTACAGCCATTACCGGAATGATTCCTGGGGTATATAACTTTATATGGACTATTACAAGCGGAGTATGCGCAGTTTCAACAGACACTATCCAGGTAACGATTTATGCTTTGCCTACTGTTTCAAGCGCCGGTCCCGACCAGGATCTGTGTAATGTATACGACGCAACTCTCGCAGGAAATATTGCGCTGACGGGAACAGGCCTGTGGACACAACTCAGCGGTCCCAACACGCCGACAATAGCAGTTCCGACCGACCCGGCTTCCCCGGTAAGCGGTTTCATACAAGGTGTATATCAGTTTGCATGGACCATTACGAATGGTGTATGTGCTTCAGCAATTGATACAGTTCAGATCAATGTATTTGATTTACCGACGGTTGCTGATGCAGGTGCTGATCAATTGCTATGTGCAGATACATCGGTTACGCTTGGCGGAAATATACCATCAAACGGTATAGGCATATGGACATTGACAAGCGGGCCAAATACACCAACTATCACATTGCCCGGTGATCCTGCAACAACTGTAACAGGAATGATTCCCGGAGTGTATGTATTTAACTGGGCTATCAGCAATGGTTCATGCGCGATCAGCGAGGACAGCATGCAGATCACTATCTACCAGTACCCGCCGGTTATTGATGCCGGACCCGATCAGAGCTTATGTGATGTAACAGGTGTTTCTCTTTCCGGTAACAATCCTCTTGCGGGAACAGGCTTATGGTCAACTATCAGCGGTCCGAATTCTCCATCTATATCTTCTCCGGGAAGCCCGTCGACGAGTGTAACCGGAATGATAGAAGGTACATACCTGTTTGGCTGGAGTATTTCAAACGGAGTATGTGCAACCTATACTGACACTATGCAGGTTCAGCTTTATGATTTACCTACGGTTGCGGATGCAGGTCCGGACCAGAGTCTTTGTAATGTCGACAGCATTACTCTGGCAGGAAATTCCACAGCTTCCGGAACCGGCAACTGGACATTTATCAGCGGTCCGAATGTACCCGTGATTACAGATTCAACAAACGAAACATCTACAGTTACCGGGATGATTTCCGGAACATATTTATTCAGCTGGTCAACAAGCAACGGTGTATGTGTTGTAACAACAGATACAATGCAGGTTACAATTTATACTGCACCTTTAAGTGTTGATGCAGGACCTGATCAGCATCTTTGTAACATTGACAGTGCTGTGATGGCAGGAAATGCACCATCTGCAGGAATCGGAACATGGACACTCGCAAGCGGTCCGAATTCTCCGGTGATTACATCTCCGAATGACAGTGTAACATCTATTACCGGGATGATTGCCGGTACATATGTATTCGGATGGACAATCAATAACGGGGTATGTTCAACGCCGACGGACATGGTGACTGTCAGCATCGATGATCTGCCGACTGTTGCGGATGCAGGACCTGACCAGGTACTTTGTAATGATACATCAACCCTGCTGTCAGGAAATGTTCCGGGTACAGGAAACGGGACATGGAATTTTATCAGCGGGCCAAACACACCTGTAATCGTTTCTCCTAACAGTGCTACAACCAACATTGATAACCTTGCTGCCGGTACTTATATATTCTCATGGGTAATCAGCAATGGTGTATGTGCTTCTTCAGAAGACAGTATTTCAGTTACTATCTATGCATTACCAACGGTTACAGATGCAGGGCCGGATCAAAGTCTTTGTAACTCTGATAGTACAATTCTTATGGGAAATACAGTGTTAACAGGAACAGGAAACTGGACGCTGATAAGCGGGCCGAATGTTCCTGTAATTGTTGATACAACTTCAGGCACAACACCGGTACGGGGAATGATAGCAGGTTCTTATGTATTCGTATGGACGATTTCCAATGGTGTGTGTGCCTCTACTTCAGATACAATCCAGATTGATCTGTTTGATCTGCCGACACCTGCAAATGCCGGCTCTGACCAGGACCTGTGTAACGGGGGAACAGCAGTCATGACAGGAAACGCACCGGTTACAGGAGTCGGAACATGGACGCTGGTAAGCGGGCCGAATGTTCCGTCAATCACTAATCCAAATAATCCAACTACATCTGTCACCGGGATGATGCAAGGTACTTACCTGTTCAGCTGGGATATCAGCAATGGTACATGTTCATCATCGGCCGATACGGTAAGCATTCATATGGAAGAGATTCTCACGGCTGCTTTTGCAGGAACAGACCAGCAGTTATGCAATACAACATTTACACTTGTTACTACCACACTTACCGGCAGCATTCCTTCAGCAGGTACAGGAACATGGACACTGGTAAGCGGGCCAAACACTCCATTTATCTTTTCTCCTAACAGTCCGAATACACTGGTCTCGGGTCTTGCCGATGGTACCTATGTATTCAGCTGGACGATCACCAATGGAGTCTGCACCCCGACATCCGATGATGTAAATATTTCAGTATATACTGTACCTGCAATTCCTTATGCCGGACTTGACCAGGAATTATGTAATGCAGACAGCACAACGATGGATGCTGATACAGCTCTTACAGGTATCGGTACATGGACACTGATCAGCGGACCGAATACCCCGACGATTGTTTCACCTAACAGCGCAACAACATCGGTTTCAGGAATGGTTCCCGGCATATATATCCTGGGATGGACATATACTAATAGTGTTTGTTCATCAATGACGGATTCAGTAATGATTACGAATTATGATCTTCCTTCAGCATCAGATGCAGGCGCTGACCAGGAAATCTGCCATGACACAATAACTACTCTTGCAGGAAACATTCCTGCATCCGGAAACGGTACATGGAGTATCATCAGCGGACCGTCTCTCGCGACCTTTATAAATCCAGGAGCACCAAACAGTGTTGCGGCGAATCTTGTACCGGGCGTATATATATTCAGGTGGACAATTTCAAATGGAGTATGCGACAGCACAACGGATGATGTACAGGTTACAGTTTATGATGTTCCGCTTCAGACTTTCGCCGGATCCGATCAGACTATATGCGGAGACAGCAGCGTGCTTCTCGCAGCAAACCAACCTGCAATAGGTAACGGAACCTGGAGCGTTGTAAGCGGTCCTAATACACCCGTTATATCATGTCCTACCTGTCCGAGCACACTCACAACAGGTTTGATCACGGGAGTTTATACTTTCCGCTGGACAATAAGCAGTGGTGTATGTACACCTGTAAGTGATGATGTTGATGTTACAAGACTTGATAATCCAGGCATCCCTGATGCAGGTCCTGACCAGGCAATTTGTGACGGCGATTCAGTAATGCTGTCAGCGGTTTCAGTAAGTGCCGGACCAGGCTTGTGGAGCATTGTAAGCGGTCCGGGAAATCCTGTGATCACTCACCCTGACTGGGCAAATACGTCTGTCACGCAGCTTGATTCAGGAACATATATTTTCCGGTGGACAGCATACAACGGCGTATGTGCACAGTCGGATGATATACAGGTAACTGTTAATCCTTCGCCTGTAATTACAACAAACGGAACCGTATTTGATATTTGCTATGGACAACAGGTAGGCCTGGTAGCCAGCGGTGCAAATACATACACGTGGTCACCGACGCTTCACCTGAACAATCCATCAATATATAATCCGCTTGCTTCACCTACGCGAACAACTACCTATGTTGTTACAGGTACTGATCAGAATGGTTGTCGAGGAAGAGCTTCTGTAATTGTAGAAGTATGCGATACATTGATTATCCCGGAGGGCTTCTCGCCTGATGAGGATGGAGTGAATGATAATCTTGTGATTCTCGGAATTGAAAACTTCCCGGATAATGTTCTGCACATCTATAACCGATGGGGTAACCTGATCTATGACAGGAGCAGGTATGACAACTCATGGGATGGAGTTCCGAATGTAGGCGGCCTCAGAATCGGTACCGGTAAAGTACCTGCAGGAACTTACTTCTATGTAATTGAGCTTGGCCGTGATATGGAAAACAGATCAGGGTACCTGATTATAAAATATTAAAAATAGATTTAAAGAGTTAATGACCACAGATAATCCCAATCTTAACAAATGAAATATATACTTCAGCTATTGTATAAAAACCGGAAGTGGTTATCTATAATAGTGATAACAGTACTGACTTCTGTACGGGCAAATGCTCAGTATGAGCCATTGTTCACGCAGTACATGTTCAATGAAACATTTATTAACCCTGCTTATGTCGGCTCCAGGGATCACATCGCTACTACACTCCTGTACCGTAACCAATGGGTGGGGATTAATGGTGCGCCGAAAACCCAGACATTCAGCATACACGGCCCGTTCAGTAAAGGGAGATTTGCCGCAGGGTTATCAGTGATGAATGAAACAATCGGTATATCACACCAGTTTGGTGTTTATACCAACTTTGCATACCGCATGCTTTTCCCTCATTCAGTTCTGTCATTTGGTTTACAGGGAGGATTTGTGAATGACGAAGAAAAATTTTCACAGGTGTATACAATCACTCCCGGAGATAACCAGTTTGCAACAGATGTACGGAAACTTTTTCTTCCGAACTTCGGGTTTGGTATATATTATTACAAAGACAGGTTTTATGCAGGTCTGTCAATACCAAGACTGCTTGAAAATAAAATTGAAACATCCTTCTCGAGTATCGAACCCAATGCAACGAATGTAAGTGTAAAGAATGCAGGAAAGCTGCAGCTCTGGCATTACTTCTTTGCTACAGGCTATGTTTTTGATCTGAATGAGGATGTGAAATTTAAACCATCAATTATGGTGAAGGCAGTACAGCATGCACCGCTTGAGCTGGATGTGAATGCAAATTTCCTGTTTAAAGAATTCCTGTGGCTCGGTGCTGCTTACCGTACTGGTGATGCTGTTTCTGCGCTTGTTGGCTTCCAGCTTACAAAGCAGCTAAGGTTCGGTTATTCATACGACTATACATTATCGAAACTGCAGCAATTCAATTCGGGTTCACACGAGATCACACTCGGTTATGACTTCTCTTTCGATAAGAGGAAAGTAATATCAACACGTTATTTTTAATATTCAAGATACACAGGCTGATCAAATAATTTAAGAAATGAAGAATAAGGATATTATACTGAACTGGCTGATAATGGTGGTTGTCATGTGCCTGATTAACTCATGCAAGGTAATTGAGACCGCTGACAGCCGTTATGAGCACATGGAATACTCTAAAGCCATTTCAAAATATTTAAGGGCATTGAAAAATGACAGTTCCAATACTGCAGCGTGGGCCAAATTGGGCGATTGTTACAGGCTGAATAATCAAACCTTGGAAGCCGAGTCGTGTTATAAAATGGCAATGGCGAATCCCGATCTTAAGCATGAGTATAAATTATACTATGCGCAAACGTTAATGAACAACGGTAAATACGATGAAGCGCTTACATGGATTGAGAATTACATGCTGTCTGAACCAAATGATCCGCGCGGGGCAGAGCTTGAAGCAGGAATCCGCGGGCGCGCTGATTTTAATGCCGATAAGGACAAATACAAGGTTGAGAAACTCAGCATCAATACCGAAGAAGCTGAATATGGCCCTGTGTTATACAATGACGGAATTATTTTTACTTCGTCACGCGAAAGTGAATCATGGGCGAACCGAAAACATTCGTGGACGGGCAGGAGATATTATTCACTGTATTATGCAAAGGGAAAAGAAAGGAACTTTGAAAATCCTGTTGTCTTCTTAAAAAACATCCAGACTAAATACAACAACTCTTCCGTTTGCTTCAATAAAAAAGGTGATGAGATGATCCTTACCCGTAATAATATTGAAAAAGGAAAAGTGAAGTCAAGCGGGGATCGTGTTGTAAAGCTGAAGTTATATACTTCTTTATTGAGAGATGGACAGTGGACAGAAGCCGTGCCGTTTCCATATAACAGTAATGAGTATTCTTGTGCACACCCGGCTTTAAGCCCTGATGGAAATAAATTTTATTTTGCATCCGACATGCCTGGCTCTATAGGCGGATTGGATATCTGGGTATGTACGCGTACAGCAGATAGCTGGAGTCAACCTAAAAACCTTGGCCCTTCTGTAAACACAAAAGGAAATGAGATATTCCCTACAATCGCCGAAGACGGAACAATTTATTTTTCTTCAAACGGTCATCGCGGAATGGGAGGTCTTGATATTTTTTCCACATCAGAGTCGAATGATACTTACTCACAGGCTAAAAACATGGGAGCACCGGTGAACAGCCCGGATGATGATCTCGGTCTGATATGGGATAACAAAAACAATATCGGGTACCTGAGTTCAAACCGTGAACACCACGGAGCGAATGATGATATCTACTCCCTGGTTATAAATACAGTGAGGCTGAGCGGACTTGTTTATGATGAACAATCAGGGAAGCCGCTCGACCAGTCGACTGTCAGAATCATTGAACAGGATTCTCTTGTGAGCGTAAAGCAAACAGGCGTAGAAGGAAATTTTACAGCATCGGTTCACCTGGATAAGAATTATTTTTTTATCGCAGAACACCCGGATTACAGAACTGATACGCTCAGGCTGGCATCTGAAGATATGATTGTAAAAGGAGATTCTGTGTATGTAAAAATTCCGCTTGAGAGACAGCAATTGCTGATTTCGCTGGAAGGAAAAATATATAATGAATCTTCCGGTCTCCCTGTCGACAGTGCGCAGGTTACATTGATCAACCTCACTCACAACGACACAATGAAAATGACAACCGGTCCTGACGGCCTGTATGCATTCGCCAACCTTGCTCCTGAAAGCCGCTATAAAGTTATTGCAGAAACAGAATACTGCATCCCTAACGCTGTGGATACATCAACCATCGGTATTACAGAAAGTAAAACTCTTAAGATTGATTTCGGAATCTATTGCCTGAGCGACAACCTGGTTCTGCATAATATTTATTACGACCTCGACAAGTATAACATTCGTCCTGACGCTGCAAAAGAGCTGGATAAGCTGGTCGTGTTGATGCTGAAGTACAATCATATTAAGATTGAGCTTGGTTCGCATACAGATTGCCGTGCATCGGCAGCTTACAACATGACGCTCTCCCATAACAGGGCGAAGTCTGCTGTAGCTTACCTGGTGGCGCATGGAGTTAACCGTAAACGACTCACTGCACAGGGATACGGAGAATCAAAGCTGGTAAACAGGTGTGAATGCGAAGGTGAAAGAAGAGTTGATTGTACAGAGGAAGAGCACCAGCTTAACCGCAGAACGGAAATTAAAATTCTTTCGTGGAACTGGAGCATTGCAAGCACGCAGTAATTGAATCGCCTGCAATACATTTTCATTTTTGACCCGGAAGCATTGCCGAGTATTCCTTCGACTTCTCTTCATTACCTAAAAGCCTGTAGGAAACAGCCAGGTTGGTAATGGCTTTGTAATTGGATGGATCTATTGCCAGTACCTTTTCAAAAGTTTGTATTGCCCGCGGAATGTCTTTCATTGCCGCATAGCAGTTTCCGATATTGGTCAACGCATCAGTATAGGACGGATCAATTGTCAGCGCTTTTTCATAAGATGCAATTGCCTCATTGAAATTTGAAAGTTGGGCATAAGCATTTCCTTTATTATACCATGCAGAAACATATTGAGGATCCAGTGCAATCGCTTTGTCAAGCTTAGTCATTGCTTCAGCAGGATTTCCCGCATCAGATAAGCACAATCCCCAGTTATTCCAGGCTTCTTTTACTCCAGGATCAAGGCTGACGGCGAGAGTAAAATCACTGAATGCTTTGTCAAATTGTTTTGCAAGTCCGTAAGCCAGACCTGAAGACACGAAAAACTGGGCATCATTCCATTTTTTACTTTGTTTTGCTGCATCAAAACAGCGCGCAGCATTTTGCACATCACCCTTCTCAGTATAGGCAAGCCCGAGGTGATAAAATGCTTCTGCATAGGTGGAAAGGATTGCCACACCTTTTTCAAGCTGGGCGATTGATTCATCCAGCAATCCTGATTTTTTGAACGGATCTTTTTCAACCATGGCACGCTTCAGCAGAATTTCAGTTCCGTAAGCATACCGCAGCCGTGAGCTATTGGGAGAAGTCTGCACATCTTTTTTCAGCAGCGTATAATTGTTTTTCCAGTCTGTATTCCTGCTGATTGTTTTGGCAGAATAAAGAAGCAGGATAATAATTATCACAACAGGTATCGGTTTGCCGGCCGAAAAAATTTTCTTCCAGGTATGGAAGGATATTTTTTTCAGGTCAACTTTGAAAAGTTTTGACAAAAGAACCGGCAATGCAATGCAATATGCCAGCGAAGAAGTATATAAGAACCGCTCGGCCATCGTGGATTCAATCAGGAAAAACAGATTTGATACAAGAGAAATTGTGACAAGGAAAAATAAGATGCAAAAAGAAAAAATATTTTTCCTTCGGAAAGTCCTGGCTGCATATACGATCATGGCGCCATATGCAAGAAGACTTAACAACGCAACTCCATCGGCAAAAGAAACATTGGGGACCTGGTTGTATGAATAATCAAAAGAAAGGGATAGGGGAAGAAGCAATAACCCGAGATATTTTCCCAGCACTGCAATGGCAGTAGCAATGCGATTTCCCATGCTTCCTGCAGTCACAAGCGAATTATTGATAGGTAGAATTTCAGCCTGTTGACTTAGTCCCTGCAATGCATTATACCGCAACCCGAAATAGATAACAAGCGGTATAAGAAAGGCTGATGCATACAGGATAATTTTCTTCAGCGGAAGATCGGTGAAGAAAAACAACGCCAGGGGAAAGACTGCAAGGAATGTCACTGCGCTTTCTTTGGATAACAATGCCAGTGTAAAACTCAGCAGCGACCATACCATGAGCAGGATATTCTTCTTTTCATTTTTAAAATACTTCAGCAAAAAGTAAAGAGATAAGACCAGGAATAAAAAGTTGAGGAGCTCATCGCGGCTTTTAATATTTGCGACAACTTCGGTGTGCACCGGGTGCGCCATAAACAGAAGTGTTGCAAGGAATGGAACGAGAAGCTTGTATGAACTCAACATCATACGCAGGGTAAGGAACAATATACAACCTGTGAGGGCATATATAAGAATGTTAACAAGATGACCGGTAAAAGGATTCCCCGGCGCAACCTGCCATTCAAACGCAAACATGGTAAGAGATAAAGGGCGGTACATGCCTTCCTTACGATCCCAGAATCCCTCCCGGTATGCAGTGGTAAAAATTTCAGGCACTGCACTCAGTCCTTTCGTTACAATTTTATTTTTCTGCATTACGGTGTCATCGTCAACGGTATAATTGTGACCAAGGGTGTTGACATACAGGAAAAATCCCAGTGCGGCACAGATGATGGCCATCGTTGCTGAAAGTTTTTTTACCGAGTTTCGTTCAAGAGTAAGGTCTGCTTCAGAAACAGTTTTTTTTCCGGTGACAGGCTTTGAATGTTTAGATGGCTTCATTTTTTATTTTTTCTGATTTCCTCCGCACGCTGAAAATAACTGTTCGCCGTTGCCTCGTCAGACTGGCCCTGGTAAACCTGTCCTATGAAAGCGAGCACATCAGCATTTATCGGATCATATTTTAATGCCCGCTGAAATGCCTCAAGTGCTTTATCAGGCTGTCGTAATGTTCCATAAGCGCACCCGAGATTTCTCCATCCGTCGATATAGCTTGGATAAAGCTGAACAGCCCGTTGAAATAATTCAAGCGCCTTCTGGTAATCTTTTGCCCTGTCGAAATAGATCGAGCCGAGACTGTTATATGCCGTGGCTTTTAAAGGGTCGAGCTCGATTGCTCTTTTCACACTTTCGAAAGCTTCCTTATCTGCTCCTTTATAATAGTAAGCAAGCCCGAGCTGTTCGTAAGCTTCCGCATAGCGCGGGTACAGCTCGATGGCTCTTTTATACTGTGCAATGGAGCTGTCAAGAAAATTATTTTTAAGAGCTGCGTCATCGGTAGTAAGTGCTTGTTCGGTTTTCAGGTCATTCGCATAATTATAATGAATCAGCGCACTCTTCGATGAAGTGATGACATCCTTTGAGAAAAGTGAATGTGAATTCTTCCAGTCAGTATTCCGTGAAACAGTAATAATGGAATATGGAACCAGCAGAACAGCCAATACTATAATTACATTACGGTTTTCTTTTTGAAAAACTTTATCATCATCATTTTTAGTTTCTATTGCGAACGGAACCTTAAAGATCTTTAGCAGTAGCCATGAAACTGCAATTGCAAACCCAAGCAAAGGGACATACAAAAACCGCTCGGCAATAGATGATCCGATGGTGATGACGAGATTGGAATAGATAGAAAGAGTGACCAGGAAAAAAAGAATTGCGAACGAAACGATTTTATTTGATTTGTAATACCGGACAGCAACGAAAGCAATTGCGAGGTAAAAAATAACTGATAACCATGGCAGGGGAGAGGCCCAGTGAGTGAGATCGATTTGCTTGTATGAATAGTCGCTGCTCAGCGGGTAAGGAACTACCATGAGCTTTATGTAGTGAAATAAAATCAGAAAAACAGTTGCCAGCCTCGTGGCTGCATCCGGGGCTTTGACCAAAACATTTTCAATGAACTGAAAATTTTTTCCTGCAGAAAAACTTCCGAGAGCCTGGGCGCGCAAGACAATAAAAAGAAGCGCAGCTGTGGAAAGTACAAGTGTGACCTGTATTATTTTCCCTCTGGGTGCCTTTGTAAACATGGCAAGGGCAAGCGGAATTGCTGCCAGCATCGTAATGGTTGCTTCCTTCGACATGAAAGCAAGAAGAAAAAAGATCCATGCAACAATTAAATTTTTTAAAGAAGATGTATTGACGTAAAGCAGTAAACGGTCAATAGTCAACAGCACGAAAAGAAATGAAAGAAGTTCATCCATGCTTTTAATGTTGGCAACCACTTCCGTGTGCAGCGGATGCGCAATAAAGAGAACAGAGGCGGCAAATGGCAGCAGCGGGTTTATCTGCGGAAGTAATTTTCGCAACAACTTAAATAAAACTATCCCGGTGAGAGCGTACAACAATACGTTCAGCAGGTGAAACGGAAACGGGTTATCAGGAAAAAACTGCCATACCGTGGCGAACACCATTAATGGTAATGGCCGGTATAATTCATCATCACCTTCCCAATATCCGTAACGGTACGATGTTGTTAAGATGGTAGGGAAGGAACTTGTTCCCTGCTTCACCACCCAGTTCTTTTTTATGGCTGAATAATCATCATATGCAAACTCATTCTGCAGGGAATTGACATAGAATAAAATTCCGACCAAGGCAATTATAAGTACAGGTAAAGAGATTTTATTTCCCGGAGCCTTTACTTTTTTGGAAACTGACGCGCCTGCCGGTGCTTTTCTTTGAGCCTCTGCTTTTTCTTTACGGGTAAGTTTTCTTTGATTCACAGGTGAAAATTTCCGCAATGTAAAAAAGTTCTATGAGGTCTGTATTGTGAATAATCAGGTCAGAAACCTTCATTTAACCAGGGTAAGTATAATCTTCGAATCCTGCAGTGGTAAAGAGGTGGCATAGAAATTTATTAGTAGCAGGTAATTAAACAAATTATGAAAAAAACGTTGATAACAGGCCTGTTCATCATGTATGGAATTGCAGTAATAGCGCAGGATACAGAAAAGGTGACTCTCACAACTGATCCTAAAGTCCTGAAAATGGCTGCAACCACGGATCATGCGGGAGAGTGGATGGTTGTCAAAGAGGGGAAAGTATATTCTACCTCCAATGGTAAAATGATCCTGATAACAAAGGATCTGCTGCTTGACAACGGCTCAACGTTAAAAACTAACGGCGAAGTAATCACGAAAGACGGAACAAAGATCCTTGTTAAAGAGGGCGAAAGAATTAACCGCTTAGGCGACCTGGCAAAAGTTCCCGACTCAACTGAGAAAAAAATCTCTAAAGCCCCGGAAGCCGCACCGGTTGCACCGGTTACCAAGTAATTTTCTTATTCTGATAATATCTTAAACTCGGTTCTCCGGTTTAACTGTCTTCCTTCATCCGTATCATTCGTTGCAACAGGAATTGATTTTCCGTATCCCTTTGCAACAAGCCGCTCATTACTGATTCCCTTGCTGATAAGGTAATCGACCACCGATTGTGCGCGTTCCTGTGAAAGCCTTATGTTATATTCTTCTGTTCCCCTGTTATCAGTATGGCTTGAGAGTTCGATCCTGATCGTTTTGTTATCGACCATAAGTTGTACAAGACGTTCAAGCTCTCCTTTTGATTCATCACGAAGCGTTGCCTTATCGAAATCATAAAAGATATTATTCAGCACAATGGACTTTCCAATCTTCAGTTTTTTCAATTGTACATCTTTGATAATTTCCTGGTAACCTTTTGCCTGGGGAATGTTGACATTCTCTGAGTGAAATAAGTATCCTCCTGCTTTTACGGCAATGCCATAATTTTTTCCTGATGGAAGTGATACGAGATAGTGACCTGTGATTTTATTGGAGGTGATTCTTATAAGCACTACATTTTTTTCATTGTCAGAGATTTCAAGTGTGGCCTCCAGTGAATCTTTTGTTTCTTCGTCTGTTATGGTCCCTGAAAGCAGGCTGAGCTGCGGCCCTTCTTCTTTCTTCTTCTCGGAAGGAGGGAAATGAATTTCATAAATATCTTTTTCACCGATGCCGCCGGGTTTTGCAGAACTGTAATAACCTATTCGTCCGTTTGCAGCCAATACAACATAAGCATCATCACCGTTTGTATTTACGGGCATGCCTAGATTAACGGGAGTACTCCACACACCGCTGTCAAGCTGAGTTTTGTAAATATCATACCCGCCGAATCCTGTAAATCCTTTTGAGCTGAAGTAAAGAGTTTTTCCATCGGGATGCATGAAGACTCCTTCTTCATCCTTCGGGGAATTCACAACACTGCCGGCATTTTCGGCAGCACCCCAGTTTCCCTGTTGATCTTTTTTACAAATCCAGATATCTCTTCCGCCCATTCCTCCCGTCCTGTCGCTGATAAAATAAATAGTGTGCCCGTCAGGCGATATGCTTGCTGACGATTCATGGTCATCACTGTTAATGGGATCCGGCATCATCACCGGTTCCGACCAGTCATTCCCGTTTAGCGTTGATTCATATATATCACCGTTGCCCGTGTTATCATCGCGGTAAAGCAGCATCGTTTGTCCGTCGTTGGAAAGCCCGATTGCAGAATTGTGTCTTCCGGGCTGGTTGATTAAATCACTAAGTTTTTTTGCTTCGCTCCACTTTTTTTTCTTCTCGTTGTAATAAGAAACATACACAGTTTCGAAGCCTTCCCTGTTTTTAGCAATATCTTTTTCGGTGACAGGCCGCCTGGAAGTGAATACCATCATCTTTCCATCGGCAGAGATAACAGGAGCATAATCGGAAAAAGGAGAATTAATTGTTTTCCCGACGTTAACAATATTGATGGTATTATCAGCCGGCGGAACCTGTGCAAAAACCATTGCGGAAAAAAAACAACCGGCGATCAGCAAGAAGATTCGTTGCAACATATAATTCATGAGATTAAATTCTCGGTGTGGCTTTCGAAGCGCCAAACGGATTAGGGTTCAGGAACCGCAGTGAAATTTCAAAACCGCCATGACCATTGCTTACTGTATTCAGTCCTGAGACATTCACATCATAGCTGATCCCGATTGCATAGCTTGCGATTTCAAAGAGGAGCGATGTAATCACAGCATCCTGGCTCCTGTAATGAACGCCCAATGAAAGAGCAGAAGCATGAGCGAAGCCGGTGTATTTGGATTCGTCTCGCAATACGTATCGGAACATGTTTCCTAAAATCAGTTCTGTTGTTTTGCCCTGTTGCATAAAAAGGATTCCGGGTACCATAGAAAAATTGCTGTTGCTGATACCCGCGATGGCATTTGCATAAGCAACAATTTTCATGTTCAGCTTTTCACCGCTGTCATAAAAAGAATTTTTCGGCCTGTTTACATGATGCACTGCAACGCCGCCATTGTAACGCACCTGGTCGTTTGCCGTCATGTACCGTTCTCCTTTTCCATAAGCATAATGCAATCCTGCTCCAAGATCCGGTTCTGTAAAAGCAGTAGATGCTGTAAGAGGTTCACCTGTTGGTAACGAAGGATCATAAGAGGATCCGTTATACTGATTCATCCATTGAAGTGGAGAATAATCTATGCTATGCTGTAAAAATCCTCCTGAGAAACCTGCACCGAGCGTACTGTTTTCATTCAGGAAAACATGATAGGCATAAGTAAAACTTCCATTGAATGTTTTTAGTTGGGCGTCGCCGGCTTTATCGTAATAAAGAGTAAGGCCGACAGCATGAAAACCTTTGAGACTTTTTTCTTTCCTCGGGATTTCCATGTCCCAGGAAATACCGGTTGTTACATAAGGCGAAGCGACGCTGCTCCACTGGTTGCGGTGAATGAGCACGCCGCGCATTTTACTTTCAGCACCTGCCAGAGCAGGGTTCAGAAGTAAAGGAGTCATCCATGTCTGGGAAAAATGCATGTCCTGTCCGCGAACGGTAATGTTCCGGGAAAGAAGCACAGGGATAAGCAGAAGGATGATACGGATTGCTTTCATGTCCTGTTCATTACCGGATTAAACTGATATTTCCTTTTTGTGAAATCTCTTCACCTGATGTAAGTATAGCATTGAAGTAGTAAACAAAAGAAGCCGTATTCATAAGCTCGCCTTTGTAAGTTCCGTCCCAGCAATCATTTTGGTCAGATGTTTCAAATACTTTTTCTCCCCACCGGTCGTAGATTGCAAAATGCATAGTCACGATACAATCCCCGAGCACACATTCAATGTCATTCTCCCCGTCGCTGTTAGGGGAGAAAGCAGTCGGGATAAAAATATTTCCGCATGGTGTTTCATCAACAAAAACAGTGACCTCATCCTGAAATATGCAATTGTTTGAACCTGTCCCCATAACAGTATATGTTGTCGTAACAGAAGGAGTAGCAACAGGGTCGGCAATGTTTGTTGCAGAAAGCCCTGTGGAAGGAGTCCAGGAATATGAAGTTGCAGTTCCTGTTGCATGAAGAGTAACAGAATCCCCTCCGGCAATGGTTACATCTGCGCCTGCATCCACTACAGGTGTTGGGACTACAGTAACGGTTTTAATAATTGTGTCGTTCGAAGACCCATCTGATACAATTAAGCGCACGTTAAATGTGCCTGTTGAAGGATAACAAATATTAACAGGGTTAACTGCAGAACTCGAAGAAGGAGTGGCACCTGAAAATGTCCACGCGCGTGAGGTAACAGGTCCCGTGCTTGTGTCAGTAAAATTAATGCATTGTCCCCTGCAGAAAAGCGTATCGCTGGCTGAAAAATTTGCGTTGATGGTGCTGGTGATGCACGGAATATTCGGAAAGGAAGGGTTGAAAAAACTTTGAACAAATCCAGGCAGCCCAAGCCTGGCAACTAATCCCATTCCACCCGGATCAAGATTCATCGGATTATCGACAAAGTTACAGGCACCACCGGTTAAATTCGGATTGTTGACGACGCTTATAAAAGGCTTTATATTTCTCGACACATAAATTTTATTATCGCTTGCCATCTGTAAGGCATACATGTCCTGGTCAAAAGATGTAGCAACAGTAAGTTTTGATGAATCTATGCTGCTTGCAGTCATGTTGAACTGGGCCAAACCGCTGGTGCCGCCGTTAACACCGGTTACATCATAAAATGTCACATATAATTTCGAATTATCAGGCGAGAATTCTATGCCGTAAGAATTCTGGTGATTATTCAACGTAAGTAAAACAGGATTTGAAACGATACCGGTGATGTTATTAAAATCAAAAAGGTCAACTGCTGCAATTCCAAGATATGAAGGGAAAGGTGAGATAACGGTATCCCGGGTACAGGCAATTTTATCTGCAGCATTATTAAATTTAAGCTGTCCGTGTACATCGGTATGATTTAATCCTATGGAGCTTACCACAGGGGCGCTGATCCCGGAATCTGTCACCAGGTAAGCAAGAAAATTGTTTGAAAACCATTCATGTGTCATCACCCATATGTCGTGGTTATTGCAATGATATGTAGCGGCTAATTTTTCTGTCATTGAACTATGTAAAAAACTATTCTTGATTGTTACATCGCCGTCTCCCCCCTGCAAAGACATGTCAACCACGGAATAGTTAAACCCGTCAGGACCACCTTCATCATCCAAAGTAAAAATGTAAAACAAATTACTGTTGCCGGGGTTGGGAACAATTATCGTTTGGGTGGTTGATACATCGCCAAGCAATCCAAACCCGTTTGGCATCTGCACATTATTTCTGTTATATACATTGATGCCTTCCGTATAGAAAAGCAAATTGCCCGCACTGTCGGCAATTGAAGCTACACCTTCGCTGGTATTGATGGCTCCGTTGGTTACTACAGCCGGGGAACCGCCGGTAAAATCCACTCCTGCAAGCACACCGAAGTACCAGAAATTAGTTTGGTTTTGAGAAAAGGAGAAATGAAAACAGGTAATGAAAATTATAAAAACGAACACTTTTCTTTTCATACAGAAAGAAATTTACAGTGCTGATTTACCTTTTTGAGTTTCAATATGTAAATGTAAATCTTTTTCCTGTGTGAGACAATCTTTTTATAACCCGATATGCGTATTGCGGTAGATCATACATCCGCAGCTGATCGATACATTGATCTATGCTTATCACTTATCTTATCTTAATAGTATTCGCAAATGGCATAAATTTTTAAGAATACATTTCATTATTAACTTTAAAATTTAAAATTATGGCAAAGTCATCAGGCCGCTCTGGCGGCAGCTCACGAGGTGGAAATAAAAATTCTTCATCCACTTCCAAATCATCCAACTCATCCCGCGGCTCATCATCCCGCAATGGAAATTCCAAAAATGGAAATTCAGGAATGGGAGATTCAAAACGCGGAAACTCAGGAATGGGTAAATCATCGCGCGGCATGGGTTCTTCCCGCGATCGTGACGAGTAATGCCCGGCGATGCGCAAATTATTACATGTGCAAATGTGGAGATGTGTCTACGCATTTGCACATTTTCATATTCAACCCGCTTTAACACTTTTTAAACCCTGCTAAATGATTGTTGCAAAAATTATCCGTCATCGTCACAAATACCATCACTACCTCAACGATGATTTGAAAGAGGTGAAAGAAGATACACAGTTCAAAATTATTTTCTCAGATCCTGCTGAGCTTGAGATGTTTGAAAAGTGGTGTATTGAAAACAAGGGAGAATATATTTATGACAAAGAGAAATCACTTCAAACGGGGACTTTACCTGTATTGAAGCAATTCAAAGAAGAGATTTGCTGGTGTGATATCATGACATACTATTTGTTGCATGTCGCGGGATATGTGTTTCATTCCACGATCAGTCCGTATAAAGGAGAGATTTATGTAAAGGAAGAGAAGGCGATAGTTGCGAAGTGGGAAGGTGAGCAGGGGTGATGCCTGAGCGGAGAACAGTCCCATGTGAGGATTAAAAATTGCAGTGAAGAATTATTTTCAATGTCTACGCACTCGCTATACCACTCCCCGTATCCACGATTCAATTTTTCCGTCACTATCTCATTACTACCATCTTCTTTGTCGCAATTTTTTTGTTCTCAATCCACAAACTATAAAAATAAATTCCCGGTTTTAAAAGCGTGCTGCTGAAGGTAATTTTTGCTTTTCCTTTAAGGTGCAATGGAAAAGATCCGGCGGGCATTCCATATATATCGCATACGGTGATCCTTGCATCTTTTGAATTTGTGTTGATGCTGTACTCAATATCTGTAGTGTGTATTGCGGGATTAGGACTGTTTTGAAACAACATGGTTTCAATATTGAATTCAGGATTAACACGGTAGTACCTGAAATAATCAATGTACATGAATTGCGGAAAGGGAGCTGACGGCAAAGGCTGCGGTACCACATATCCGCCCATTCCCAAATCCATTATTACTGCCAACCACGGCGACATTTTTAATGAGTGTGCAATCCCGGGATAATTGACTGTGTCGGCGGAGAAGAAAGGCTGATCATCGAAATAGAATATAATCCTGTCGGGAAGCAAAGCAACTGCATACGAATGAAAATCTTCAAAGAGCGGAACGGGGCTTCGCATGGAATCCTGCCCGACTTTGTAACCATTGCATTCTCCGTCTTCATCATGCCATCCCGCTACATTTGTGCGTGCGTCATAATATTGCACGGAGCTTGGTTCAAGAATATCAACCTCATCCTTTAGTTCGATGCAACCAATACCGGGATACTGGTAGTAAAACCAGAACGCCGGGCCCATACCATAACCTACAGGCTTATGATCAGCATCATAATATCCCGGAAGCTTCGCGCGCATTTCATAATACCCAAAAGAAAAATTTCCGGTTTCACCGATACCGGGCCCTGCATTCGTAAGCGGGCTTAGCACTCCGCCGGAATAAAACGGATGAATATGGTGATTGACACAGGGATGAAAAGGATCCAGTGAATCCGGGTTGTACTCAGCTTTTAAGACGAGCGAGCCGTTGCTTACGGAAACATTTTGCGTACGGAAAATTGTAGCCCCGCCTATGTTATATCCATGTGCAATGTCATCAGTGACAGTGCAGGGATCGATAGTCCACCATTTCCCCGTGTCGAGCGTGGATCCATTGAACTCATCGCTTTTTGCTGTATCACGAATCCAGAAACCGGGTTCAAGGTTTGGAGACACCTGCGCGTCCGCAATTTTTGTAAAGCAGGTATGAAAAATCAAAACAGTAATGTAAAGCCTGACAAGATCCATAAATGTCGAAAACGGTTTTGTAAAGTTATGTATTCATGATATGCCTTAAACGCATTGATGCATAACTTATTTCAAACTGCCACTTGATAGCCAGCATTGCCCGGGTATCCAGGTGGCACAAAAATTTAAGAAGATCCTGTTAAAAATAAAATAATGGACAGCATCAATAAAGAACAACAGGAGGATAACCATGAAAATTTATTTGGTAAAGCCGGGGCACAAAAAATAAAAGAGCTTGCAGAGATAGGAAAGTCCTGCCTGTTTTGCACCAATATGAAAACAGGAAAAGCTTTTGCCACGCGCCCGATGGCCGTGCAGGAAGTTGATTCACACGGCAACCTTTGGTTTTTAAGCGCTGATGACAGCCATAAAAATAATGAGTTAAGTGCTGACAATCATGTTCAGGTTTTATTCCAGGGATCTTCTTATTCAGATTTTCTTTCGGTGTATGGAAAAGCAGTGGTGACTAAGAATAAGAAAAAAATTAAGGAATTGTGGAAACCCATTATGAAAGACTGGTTTACCGAAGGTATTGATGATCCGCGTATAACTGTAATTAAAGTTGAACCCATCGAAGGGTATTACTGGGATACCAAACACAATATGGTTGTTGGCCTTGTTAAAAGAGTTGCCGGAGCCATCATGGGAAAAACGATGGATGATTCGGTGGAAGGAACGATTAAGGTGAAAAGATAAAAAATTATCAGAACGCTGTCTTAGTGCGCTTAGTGCCTGGTGGTTATAATGATTTAACCTATTAGACACTAAGAGCACCAGGAAGTTTCTGTTTAGCCGGTGAAAGCTTTACAAATATTAATGCCGGATGATCATTTCTGATACATACGTCTCCGCTTCTGTAGTGATACGGACGAAATAAATCCCATCAGAAAGTTCTGCCGTTCCGATTGTAAGTGAAGAGCCGGTTATTTTATTTGCAGGCGGAACTTCGATTTCCCTTCCACTGATATCAGCAATTCGAATCCTGCTTACCGTGATATTTTTTGAGAAGTTAAATGTTGCTTGATTGTCTGCAGGATTAGGAAACACCGAGAAGGAGCTCCGGTCATTTACTTCAATACCTAACGTCGAAAGAACGAAGTCATTTTCGTATGTACAGCCGGAAGAATCAATTAACGCTACGGTGTATGTGCCGTTAAGAGAGGGCGTATAAACATCAGAGGTTGCACCACTAAGTAGATTGCCATTCAGATACCATTGATATGTCCCTGAACCGGTGGTATGTAATTGAGCGCCATCAAAAGAGACATGCGGCACGTTCGACTGGTTTGCAAACTTCACAACCTGGAACATGCTGTTCGCAACGGTGGCAGCGAGCCATTTGCCATTCGCCAGCACAAGCAAATCCATCAGGCCGCTGTTATTGCTTCCATTGTTCAGATCAAATGTTCTATATCCATCCGTACCGAATGTTGAATCAATGGTTCCGTCAGGGTTGATCAATTCTCCAAAAGCTGACGAACCGTTTCCGGAGCCCATAATCATGATCTGTCCGTTTGCAAGTATTTTTATTTTCAAAACATCTGCACTTGTAATTGCTATAGAAACATGTCCGCTGCTTCCGAATGTTGTATCGATGCTGCCATCTGAATTCAGGCGCAGCATTTCAATGCCTGCTAAAGAAGGACGGTTGGCTGCAATGATCAGTTTCTCGTCAGCCTGTATTGCAGTGGACAACCCATATGTATATACATCGAGATTTGTTGTATCATTAAAAAATCCTGAAACGCCATATGTAGTATCGAGCACACCTGCAGAATCAAAACGATAAGACACGAAGTGATCGATAAAGCTGCCGTCCCAGGTTGCTCCTGCCAAAACTATTTTTCCATTGCTTAGAAGATGCCCGTACACTTCGCTGAAGGCTGAAAAATTCCCAAACGTGTGCAATGCTTTTCCATCACTATCGAATGTAGTATCAAAAGAACCGTCAGGATTAAGCCTAAGCACACCGCCACCGCCGCAATTGCATGTTCCGATTGCAACGATTCTTCCGTCCGGCATCGTATCTATTGAATAAATTGATCCGGCCGAAACACCGTCGAAGGTTGTCTTGTTTGTGCCGCTTGTAGCAAAATTCGTATCCACGCTTCCGTCTGCATTGTAACGGGCAATAAAGGGGAACTGCTGTGATCCCGCATTCGATGTAGACTGAATACCGCCGACAAGTATTTTACCGTCAGGCTGCAGGAAATAAACAAAGCCCATGTTACGCTGCTCAAAAGTGTGATGCACCATACCATTTGTGCCGAAAGCGGAATCGATATTACCACATTCATCGAACCGCACAATGTCGTTGTAAAAACCATTTACTGAAATATCATAATCATAACCGCCGTAGATAATTTTCCCATCGGGTTGCAACAGCAGGTTGGATCCCACTTCGCCCCCGGGACCCGGGTCGACGGACAGGATCGAATTAGTCCCGAACAATGAATCCGGAATGTTGTTTTGCGCATGTAATGAAGTTGCACAGCTTAGCATGCAAATCAAAAAATAAAGCAGGGTTTTTTTCATGGCGATAAATTTTTTCGTAAAAATAATAAATTCTTCAATGAGAAAAGAACGGAATAGTTGAAAAGCGGAAAAGCGTTAAACTAAATTCAAAAATTTCTTGGGGTTCAATTCAGCTATTTGCCAGTAATCTTTTTCATCCAGGTACCCGCGGACATCATAGCTGAACCTTCTTTCAGTCCTGTTTTTTTCAAGCATATAGAAATCGGAGCCGAACAGGATTTTTTTCCTTACATGATCATTTTTTAATGTTGATTTTAGCAACGGGAAAAGTTTTGAATCATATACGGTAAATGAAATATCAGTGTATACATTGTCATATTTACCACTGCCGATAATATCATCGCGGATAATGGCAAACCAGCTTTTCTCTTTTGTAACCTGTGCCATTGAATTCCAGGATTCATCGAGGTAAGAATCCCATTCAGTGTTACCTCCAAAATGGGCTATGTTGATCTTGAGTTCAGGGAACTCTTTCAGAACGTTGAGGTAATTTAAGGGATGATTAAAATAACGGGCGAACTTAAAATTAGAATTTTTTTTTGCGGCAGGATCAATAGATTTTGCCTTGGAAAGCATTTCACCCGTTATCTTGCCGGAATAATAAACTGCATTTACGGGAATACAATGAGTTGTAATAGGAATATTATTTTCTTCAGCATACTGGTAAACAGGAAACAACCGCACATCGTCAGGAAAATATCCTAAGGATGGGTATAACTTAATCCCTGAAAAATTATGCTGTTCAATATATTCCTTTGTCAGTTCCAGGATTTTATTGCGCCGGGGATCAATACAGATAAATGGGAGAATCAGCTCTTTGTATTTTTTCTTTAACCCTGCAAGCTCTTCCAGTTGTTTTAAATACGGGATGTAAGGATTACCACGCTTCATTCCTTCAAAGTCCATGCTCAGGATTGCGAAGCGGGTTTCCCTCGGATAAAATCCCTGCATGTAAGTGAAAACTTCTTCCTGCTTTTGCCTGCCTGAAATCCCGAGATAGGTTGCATAATGATTCATCGTGGCAAAATATTTCCACCGGCCAAGCCAGTGAAGAAAATGCGCCAGCGGTTTTAAAAGGTGAAATGCTCTCAGTAAGGAAATCGGGATAAACTTCAAAAACCAATTCGGTACGTGGTCGGTAACAAATGAATGCGTATGACAGTTGTGAATGATTTTTTGAACTGCTTCGTCCGCATTGTCTTTCACTTTATTCATTTCATTTTTGATTGCAGAAAAAAATTGCCACCTCTACCAGATTTTACTTAACAACGCTTTTTCAAATGTCGACCCTGCGATATCTTTATGCATTAATACCTCCATGATCTGCTTGTCATATAACCATGGTAATTTTTTTCCGGTTTTATCCGTGCTGTCTTTACTGATTTTGATTTTCAGATCGATGTGGAGACTCCACTGGTCGTACAGTTTTTCTGTCAGCAGCTGTAATTCAGTTTTTTGTTCTTTTTCTGATTCCCTGATCCTGTAATAGTCAGCGAGTAAAACATTCTGGGTTTCAGTAAATGTTCTTGTAATCTCATCGAGGAACCTGGCTTTATCGGTGGTAGTATTATAAAGAACAAGATCATCTTCACCTTCCCACTGAATCCATCGTACAAGTTGGGGCCATTTCAATGCTATTAAAAGATATTTTGCTACTCCTTTAAATTCAACAGGTTCAGTTTTTCCCATGCTTTGCCTGATAAATAGAGTCGAATTAAAAAAGCGCAGGAGGTTAATATACCTGATGATCTCCCGCGGTGACGAGCTCAGGAACGGGCTGATAAAATTCAGCTGTTCAATAATCGCAGATGAATCCTCATCTTTTAATTTTTCTTTTATCGCTTCTTTTACAGCTTCTTTTTTTACCTCACCTTTCAGTGCCGGGTTGTTTAATACTCTTTTAAGTTGTTCCTGCTTTTTATCCGCATCTTTTTCCTGCATTACATTTTTAACCTCTTCTTTAGCTTTATTCTTCAAATCATCTTCTGACTGCTGAAAGTTATTCACAGGAAGTTTATCCGGGTTAAGATAATGCTCAAGAAAATTTAATCTTTCCTCGCGCGACATGATAGGAACATTAAAAGGAAGCTGTATAAATTTATCGAGGAAATACCAGCCAACGGAGCCAAAGGCTTCTTCCTGTTGCTTTAATTTGCCGCTCATCAGCGCATATTTATTATCGAGTGCTGCGGCGACTACCTGTGCATCCATTCCGAAAATGAAATAACAGTGCCTTCCGATGATCGGATCCACCATCATCAGGTTAACCGCTTCGAACACTTCACCAATTACCGTCGGGGAACATCGGTCCAGGTCATCAATAAAAATAACAGCACGCTGATCTTCTTTCAGCACGAGAGAAAAAACTTTGTGCAGGTCATAGATTATTTCATGATAAACACCAAGCTTGCTGGAGTAATCGGGCTCATTAAAGTACACAGAAACTTTTCCGTCTATTTTTTCTTTGGATATCTTATAATAATGCAGTGCTGTAAATGCAGCTCCCGCGAAAGAAATTATTCCGGGAATTTTCCAGTTAACGTTTGTAACGAAAGCAGTAACTGCAATGGCAGACGCAACGATGACTGTAAATAATCCCGGCAATAATTTTTTTATGAGATCTGAATAAAATTCTTTCCTCATTTTTAAGATATTCACTCTTTTCAATTGGAGTTTAAACCAGAACTTTTCCTGTTCAACCACCGAGAGTCTCGATGAAAGCTGGGTTATAATAGCATGGCCAACACCGGCCCATATTTGTTCGCTGCTTTGATACCTCCATGCATTAAACCAGACCGTCGGAAAATTCTGGCTGATATTCTCTTTCTGGGAAAGACCTATACCATGCACATATTCCATGACTCTTCCATAGGTGGTTGTTTTAGAAGACGCCGACTGATCATTGTGTTTCATCTCAACTTCTTTATCCTGATCATGGAACTTATAGCCAGGGTCGAGCTCGCGCTGAATACTTTTCATCAACGTGGTTTTACCATGTCCCCACGGTGCAATAATTCCGATGTTAAAAGGCCTGCCGGATTTGTCTTCCGGTTTTGCTGCACGTGGCTTTTGCCCTGCCTGGTTCGATGAAGTACCTGGAGTAACAGGAATTTCTTTTTTCTCATCTACATTAGTTTTGATAAGCTGCGCTATCGCTGTTGAGTAAACAGAAAATTCAAGTAAATCAGTTTCGGTTGATTGGTCGCTCAAGAGGCGGCCACGGAGGGTGGTGAGGTCAATGTTTTTATGTTCCGGTTCTTTTCCTTTTTCAGCATTATTTCCTTCGTTAGGAAAATAGGTCCTGGTTATACCAGGTAACTCTTTGCCTTCCAGGATAATTTTTACCTTGTCACTTGTGCTTATGATAGTGTCTAAAAATTCTTTGACGATTTCCTGGTCTTCCTGTTTATTATACCACTTAAGTAAATTCTCCGCAGTTATCTGTACTTTCTCCAATGCATTTTGAAAGTGCTTATTCAATTCAGTGCTACTGTTTCCCGGGTAACTCAAAAGTTCTTTTGTAAGATCTAACAGTTCTCCTATTGCATTTCCAAATTCAGTTTCAAGAGAGGATTGAGTGAGACTATACCAGCTGCTGTACTTTTGCAGCAAGTTGTCAATATTGTTTCGGAGAGCTAAAGCTAAAGTTTTTGATTGTGTCACATCATTAACCGGGAGATCAATGCTTTGAGAAATAGGGGCGTTTTCATATTGTGAACTCCCCGGATATTCGTTTTTAATATCATCTATACTCGAAGCAATGCCAGGTGTCAAATCGGTTTCCGGTTCTTTTCTTCCTTCTAAAATTAATATTAATTGTGTATTTGCTTTATTGAGCATGCGAAGAAAGCTGCTGATAATCCGCTTGTCATCTTTGTTGATGTAAAACGAATCTAAATCAACAGCCAATCCCCGAGCATACTGCAATATTCTCTGGAACCTGAAATTCATTTCGGGATCAGCGTCATCTTTAAAATCTGACAGTTCGCTGGTGAAGTTCAACAGCTCGTCTATAGCATTCCCAAATTGCATTTCCTGTATGCTTGCATTTTTACTGTAAACACTGCCATGTTTTTGCAGTAATTCATTAATTCCGTCACGCAAATTTTTCGCCAGCTTTTTTGATTCTATAAGATTGTCTGATGCCCGTTTCAGGTCATATGTTTTTTCCATGATGATATGGATTAGAGATAGTAACAGCTAAGGTTGATCGAAAAATAATAGTTGTCAATACCTAAAAATACTTACGTAAAAACCCTTAGGAAAAAGGGAGACGAAAAAGTAAGAGTGTAAGAAGAAAGCTTATCCGGAAAGAAATAATAAACTTTACGATAAGGATAAATTTTCCTTATCATCTTCACTCGCAGGATGTGCATTCCTGATCAGCGTAACTTTCAGCTTACGCTTATAGTCATCCTGCAGCCACTTTACATAGCTCTCTGAAGTTTTACTCAGGCAACGCGTATACACCCTCACCCTGAATTCTATTTCTTCCTTCAGTAAATCCGCCAGCACTAAAGCCTCTTCAATTCCTGCGCTGTTTTCCATACACATCTTTATATGCTGTTCGATGGAATGTTCGATCACGACTTTCGGGCGCAGCCGTTTGCTTGCGGCAAGTGCGTGCTCTGCCTTTACGTCAAAATCGATAACAGCAGAATTAGGGAATCTTGCGCGCAATTCATCAGGCATCACATATTTGTAATTGCGTTCAATCTGTTCATCATCAAGGATGCTGTTGAGATATATTTCAGGAGTTTTAAATATGGCGGCCCAGTCGATATGGCCATCCCACAGCCCGAACCTGTTCAGGTTGTTTCCCAGGTCGATCACCATAAATTCTTTTTTGTCCGGCAGCACACGAGAACCCCGGCCGATCATTTGAAAATACAAGGTCAGTGATTTTGTTGCACGGTTTAGTATGATGCTTTCGACCGTTGGTTCATCAAAGCCTGTTGTAAGAATGCTTACCGAAGTAAGAATGGCTTCCGGTTTCTCCCTGAACCATTGAAGAATTTCTTTCCGTTCACGCGCATTGTGAGTGTGATCAAGATGTTTGATATCATATCCCGCTTCCTGGAATGTTGCATAAACATATTGTGATGTAGCGATGCCGTTATTAAATATCAATGTTTTTTTTCCGAGCGATTTTTCCCTGTAAGCGCTCAGCAACTTATCCTGCATTGCATGATTGTTATAAAGCCGTTCGGAAGAGCTCACGGTGTAATCACCGGTAATTCCTACTTTCAGGGAAGTGAGCCCGACATGGTAGTGATATGTGGTTGCGCGCGATAAAAATCCCGCTTCAATCAATGTTGATATAGATTCACCTACGATCAACTCATCATAGGTATCCTTCATACGGATATTTATATTGGAACTTAAGGGCGTAGCCGTAACGCCAAGCACCACACCTTTATCATAGAAGCGGAACAATTTGCCGAATGAGTTATAGTGAGCTTCATCAACGATCATCAGCCCGATGTTATCGAGATCCAGGATTTTATCTCTCAGGCGGTTGTTCAAGGTTTCAACCATGGCAACAAAGCACATGTAATCATTCGGGACAGGCATTTCTTTTACCGCGCCGTTGATCACCTTGTTCTTTACTCCGAATTCGTTCAGCATCTGTGATGTCTGCGCACACAGCTCAACACGGTGTGTCAGGATCAATACTTTTTTACCTGTGTCGCGGATATACCGTTTTGCTATTTCAGAAAAGATAACTGTCTTCCCGCCACCGGTAGGCAATTGATACAGGAGATTGTAGTTTGCAGGATGTTTTTCCAGCCTCCGGAGTATTTCATCAATAGCATCGTGCTGGTAAGCATACAACTGCTTCCCGCTTTTATATTCCGGCTCTGAATAATCGAATGACGACAATGATGTTTGGTTTTAAAAAGGCTGCAAAGATAAGAGGTAATTGTGGTTGGTGAACTATATTTCAGCAGGCAGGATCATTGGCAGTAAGTAGTAATTGTTGTGAGGAAGGTGAGAAAGTAAGAGAGTGAGAAAATGAGAAAGTGAAAATAAGAGAATGAGAGAATCGGTGATTGCCAGATCAAAGCGGGCCTGACAGGTCGCGCAGCACCTGCCAGGTCTGGTATTTAATCTTTGTCACAAGGAATGTAGCTAAGAAAAAAATTACTTGCTAAGATTCACAATCTCCGGGTTACCCATTTTCCCCGATTGGTAATCACTGTAACACTTTCTTATTTCATCTTCTGTATTCATCACAAACGGCCCGTAAGCGTACACCGGCTCATTGTGAGGCTTGCCGCCGAGCAATAATATTTCAGCATCGCCGGCGCTGAATAAATTCACATCGCTTTCACCGCGCTCATACAATGCCACTTCATTTGTTTTGATTTCTTTTCTTCCTTCGGTCTCAATTTTTCCTTTGATAACATATACAAAAGCGTTGTGTACTGGATTTACAGGAATGTTGAGCCGGCAGCCGGCTTTCATCGTGATGTGAAAATAAAATACGGGAAAGAGTGTTTCAATTTTTGATTTCGCTCCGTTCAGTTCCCCAAGAACAACTTTTGCAGAATAATCTTTTCCATTGATCTCAGCCATCTTATCTGTACGATAAACATCCGTGGAAGGGTCAACGAATTTATACTTTGACGGCATGTTGAGCCAGATCTGGAAACCATGATACAGCCCGCCGTTGTCATACAATTTTTTGCCGGTCTCCTCCATGTGTATGGCACCTTTGCCGGAGGTGAACATCATGAAATCTCCTTTCCCTATCTGGAAGTCATAGTTCAGGCTGTCCCTGTGGTGACCGCTGCCGGCAAGAAAATATGTCGTAGGAATTATTCCCGCATGAGGATGCGCATCCACGCGAAGAGGCTTGTCATTCGGATTCACCTTTACGGGACCAAACTCATCGAAGAATACAAACGGTGACACATAATCATTGTGGTCACCCGCAAATGCGCGAAGAACGGGCAACGTTCCCACCATTGTTTTATTTGCACTCAGCACACTGTGAACCTTTCTGCCCTTCGGTGATACCATACCTGAAGCTTCTTTAAGTAGTGTTGGTGCAATTGCGGAGGCTCCTATTATAGCTGAACCTTTAATAAATTCTCTGCGTTTCATCTTGCTGTGATTTTATTGTAAAGTTAATAAAAAGGAAAGTGAAAGTGAGAGTGAGAGGGGAGAATGGGAGAAACGGGGAATGGGAGAAACGGTGAGGCTGGATCAAAGCATTTTCTTTTAAGAAAAGTACCAAATGATATTTTCTAGCTTTGCCTGATGCAAATTGAAAACACAGGAGGGGGAAAATTAAAACGGTACTATTCAATAATAAAATCTGCTCTTCGCGGCGACGAGCATGATTATACCTCTATCAATCTTCATAAAGCAATAATTCTCCTGGCCATCCCGATGATGCTTGAACTCTCATTGGAGTCGGTGTTTGCCGTGGTGGATATTTTTTTTGTGAACCGCATCAGTGTACATGCAGTATCCGTAGTCGGACTTACAGAATCTGTAATCACCATTGTATATTCAGTTGCTATCGGGTTAAGTGCTGCGGCGACAGCCATGGTATCGCGCCGCGTCGGAGAGAAAAACAATGAAGGCGCTTCGCATGCCGGCGGACAAGCGATCGTCCTCGGTATTATTGTTTCAGTGCTGATGGGCATCCCGGGGTTTATTTTTGCCGGCGACATATTAAAACTGATGGGTGCAAGCCGGGAAGCAGTTGAAACCGGTACCACCTATGCGCGCATCATGTTTGGCGGTAATGTAGTTGTGGTGATGCTGTTTTTGATCAACGGAATTTTTCGCGGCGCAGGCAATGCGTCAATTGCAATGAAGAGCCTGTGGATCGGGAATCTTTTTAATATTGTGCTTGACCCGCTGCTGATTTTCGGCATCGGCTTTTTCCCGGAATGCGGTGTAACCGGTGCAGCAATTGCAACTACCACGGGAAGAGCGGTAGGAGTTATTTATCAAATCTACCATCTTCGGAAATCTACGCGAATACTGAAAGTAAAATCGCACCACTACAAACCTGATTTCAAAATTCTGAAAGGACTTGCCTCGATAGCATCGCCCGCAGCATTCCAGTTTATCATTGCATCCGCAAGCTGGATATTTCTGGCAGCCATGGTTGCAGAGTACGGCAGCGATGCATCTGCAGGTTACCAGACAGCTATCCGGCTGATTGTATTTTTTATTCTTCCTGCGTGGGGAATGAGTAATGCTGTAGCTACCCTCGTGGGGCAAAACCTCGGTGCACAACGCCCCGACAGGGCTGAGCAAAGTGTGAAGATCACCTCCAGGTATAATTCCGTTTTCATGGCTGCGGTTACATGCATCTTCCTGTTTTTCTCACCCGTGCTGCTCCGCATTTTCATTCCTGCTGAACAAACAGAACAGCTGCGGTATGCAATTCTCTCTCTGCAGATCATCAGCTCCGGTTATATTTTTTATGGTATAGGGATGGTGGTAACGCAGGCATTCAACGGTGCGGGAGATACACGGACTCCTACATGGATTTATTTTTTAGGCTTCTGGATTTTCCAGGTTCCGTTTGCTTACATGCTTCACAAATACACTTCTTTGGGTATCACAGGAATTTTAGTTGCAATACCTGTTGCCGAAACGCTGATGGCAGTGTGTGTGTATGTAATGTTTAAAAAAGGAAAATGGAAAAAGGTAAAAGTGTGAGAATGAGAGAGTGAGAAAGTATGAAGGTGGGGAAGTGAGAATCGGCGAATGGGAGAATCGGTGGATGGTCAGATCGAAGCGAGGTGCGTTACCAGGCAATAGCGGTTGAATTTCCCTTCTAAAGAAAAGTAACGAAGAAAAACTGGCATCTACTGAACTATAATCTTTTGTGCAAAGACACTCTCCCCAACATAAAGCTTTACAAAATAAATTCCTGCCGGTATTTCACCGGTGTTTATTTCATTTGAAGTTTGAATGCTCAGATTAGATTTGGAATACACTTTTTCAGAAAGTACATTAAAAATATCCACACTAAATTTAGTTTCACCACTTCCTTTTAGATCTATATTAAATATTCCATTACATGGATTCGGATATACCACTAACTGTTCGCTTTTTTCTGTCACGGGATTAATTCCTGTTATACTACAATTCAATAAGACAGCAACATTCCCTGAATCAATATTACTGTAAACTGTCACTGCAGCTAAATCCATTTTACCGTCATTGTTGAAATCAGCAGTGATGAGCGAGTTTGGAAACGAGTCGACGATGCAATTAAAAACAACTGAAAAATTACCGCTTCCATCTCCCGTTAAAACAGAAATATTTCCTGTGTTGGAATTCCCTGTGGCCAGATCAGCAATAGCATCACCGTCAAAATCTGCAGTAGCAATTGATGTTGGTGCGGAGCCGGCTGCAAAATGCATCGGTGCTGCAAAGCCGCCGGTATTCATTCCTGCGAGAACAGATATATCATTTGTAAAACGATTGCATGTTGCAAGATCAGGAATGGTGTCGCCGTTGAAATGCCCGCTCACAATTCCTTGTGCACCGGCTCCTGCAGCGAAACTTACCGGCGGACCGAAACTGCCATTTCCGTTTCCCCACAATACCCAAACCAGGTTCGAGCCTGTCATTGCCAGATCGGTTATTGAATCACCGTTGAAATCCGCGCTTGTAATTGACTGGTAAGAATGCCCGACTCCGTAACTAACAGGTGAACTAAATCCACCAACGCCGTTTCCCAATGCTATCAGTACGCGTGTTGAAGTTGTCACGGCGAGATCAGCATTGCCGTCTCCGTTAAAATCTGAACTGATTACTTCATTGGGAGTGTTCGCTGCAAATTCAGAATCTGCTGCGAAGCTGCCCGCTCCATCGCCGACAATTACCGTAACAGTCCATGGTCCTAGATTCGCGGTGGCCAGGTCAGGAATACTATCGTTATTAAAATCAGCGCTGCAAACCGAAACGGGAAGGAAGCCGACTGTAAATTCTGTGGCTGCCCCGAAGCCGCCGGCGCTATCGTTCAGCAATATTGAAACGCTGCCGGTTTTATTTGCTGCTGCGATATCCATTCTACCATCGCGGTTAAAGTCAGCATAACAAAGTGAAGCGGGATTAACACCAACCGGGTAATTGACATAAGGATTAAAGCATACCTGGGCGTTTGATAATTTAAGGCAGGCAAGAAAAATTATAAGAAGTAGTTTTTGCGTCATAGTTACCGATGGTATAAACAGCAGACGAGTGAGATCTTATTTTAGTTGCTTCAGCTATCCGCCCGGGGATCCTTTCCTCTCATGTGAATTACAAGCCCGTTCAGAAAGTTCCGCAGCACCTGGTCACCGCAGTTTTTGTAATTCGGATGATCTTCGCTGCGGAAGAAAGCACCCAGCTCACTTTTTGAAATATTGAAATCAACGAGCTTTAGAATTTCTATGATCTGGTCGTCGCGCAGGTGAAGCGCTACACGTAATTTTTTCAGGATGTCGTTATTTGTCATTTATAAGTAGTTTGTTAATTGTAAATGCAGGTCAGGAGTGATACACCCGCGATGAAACAATTTTATTATTTTTTATTATAAGAACTTCACCGACTCTTAAGTCTTCTTCACCAGGCGTCTGACGAATGTACTCCATAAAAACCTGGTCTGCTTCTGCAGTGAGGTGCAGAAGCTCATAATGTAAGTCCGGCAAACGTGTAAATGCATCTGTCCACCATGCGCGTAAAGCAGCTTTACCTTTAATAAATCCGTTTGTTGCAGGTTGATGAATCTTCAGCTTCGGGCTGTAATGTTCTGCATCCTCATCATATAAAGCCAGCAATGCTTCGATGTCGTGTGTGTTAAATGCATTAAACCATGCCTGGGCGATATTCTTCAAATTGTTCATGAAATCAATATTAATTGCGAAGGATTTGAGTTCCGATTTATATTCATATTTTTTTACCAGGTTCCCCCAGGTGAAAATAAAAAATCGGTTTCATTGTCAATATCGTATAGCCATTGATATCCTTTTGTTTCTTTTGTGCAAAAAGGTTCTAACAGAGAAACCATATGTTCATATCCCTTTATTGTCAAATCGCAGAAGAAATTTATTTTGTCTGATGTTACTATTCCGGTATCTTCTTCTGAAATGCGTAGCGTCAGATTGCAGTTGCGTCCCTGGATAAAATCCGTCCTTCCAAGATCAAGTTCTTTTTTTTCTATAATAATTGTTTTTAGAATAGCACTTTTGAATTTGTCTGCTTCAGATTTGTCAAAGTTATAAAGCCTTACAATGTTCTCTCCGTAAGCATTTACATTATTGATATAATCAAGCGTCATATGATTCAATTCAATTTCCTAAAGGTGGTTATATTTTATTAAACCCCATGAGCAATAAAACATTTTTTTGCTTGTTACTTTTCTTTAGAAGAAAAGTAACCAAAAGAATCGTGCGTTACCTAGGCAATTTTTTCTCTACGCACGGGCGCCGCTTCGAAAAACCGCGGCTTGAAAATACGCTTAAACGCAAAAATCGCCGCGTCGTATTTTCAACCGCTATTGCTTGGTAACGCACTGCGCTTCGATCTAACACTTCCCTGATTCCCACTTTCTCACTATCACACTTTCACCTTTAGTGAGTATCACTAACAACTACTTAACCGCCCACCGTAATTTCGCTGACCTCGCTCTCGGGTTGCTGCTGATTTCCTGTGGTGACGCACGAACCGGTTCCATCGCTATATCACTAAAAATTCCTTCACGATAAAACAATTGAAAAGCTTTTTTAACACGCCTGTCTTCGCCCGAATGAAATGAAAGCACTGCTACCCGCCCCCCGGAAGCAAGCGCATCAGGAAGCTTTCCCAGGAATTTATCCAGCACCCCGAATTCATCATTCACCTCAATCCGCAATGCCTGGAAGCAACGCTGACAACTTTTCTTAATTGTATCTGCGCTTTCATTCCGCGGAAGAAATGCCAGGGCCTCCTTGATAATTTCTTTAAGCTGTAAAGTTGTTTCGACCGCTTTACCTTTTTTGATTTCGGAAAAAATTGCTTCAGCGATAATTTCCGCATGAGGTTCATCTGCATTTTCAACGAGCAATTCTTCCAGCCGTTGCTGAGAAATAGTTTTTAAAAGTGCTGATGCAGGTTTCCCGCTTTGAGGATTCAGCCGGAGATCCAGCGGCCCCTCTGCTTTTAATGAAAAGCCTCTTTCAGGATTATCGATCTGCATCGATGAAACACCTAAATCCGCCAGCACAAAATTCAACGGGCCTGCTTCATCAGCAATCACGTCGATCTCAGAAAAATTCATTTGTCTTATATTCAGAACATCAGGGCCATAACCCAGCTTTGCAAGACGTTCTTTTGTCCGCGGAATTTCAAAGGGATCCACATCAATTGCATACAACCGTCCGCCCGGAATTAAACGCTTCAGCATCTCTGCACTATGACCGCCATAACCAAGCGTGGCATCCAGCCCCGTTTCCCCGGGAACTATCTTAAGAACTTCCATTATTTCATTCACACAAATAGAACGGTGCATGCCGGCAGGAGTGTATCCTTTCTGCATAATCTTCTCAACATCTTCAGCATATTTTTCCGGCTGAAGCTCCTTGTATTTTTCTTTAAAAGATTTCGGATGCGTGCCTTTATAGCGTACTCTGCGAGGTGGCTTTGATTCCGTCATTGGTTTATGGGTTCATTCGAATTGATTTGTTAGTTCATTGGTTCAATTGTTCAGCGGTGCTACCCAATGAACAAATTCCGGTTGTAAAGGGAGAAAAAAATCAATTAAAAGTAAACTTTATTGAATTATGCTTCTCTGATAAATAAAATTATATTTGGCATTCCTTCAATCCATCTTTCCCGCGGGCTCAATGAAAAAAAAGTTTTTTCTTCTGGTTATCCTTTTGTACGTATCGGGAGTAAAATCCTATGCACAGTTTAATTATTTCCCGTTTTATTCTGCTGATTCAACAGAATGCATCCGCTTATCGGAAGAATGCAGCAAAAAAATCAGCAGTTCGTTTTTGTTGCCGCCAAAAGTAAGCTCTGAGTATAAGAAGCAGTTTAATAAACAGAAGGAGGAAACTTCTGATTATGTAAAATCGCTGGTTAAATATACCAGCATGAATGACGGACTTATCAACCCGTTTCTGCAATCGGTTTTTTCAAAAGTTGCGGCCGGCAATCCTGAACTGAAAGATTATACCGTAGTACTGTCTAACTGGCCGGTTATGAATGCCGCATATGTAGGGGGGCACACCATTATTTTTTATGTTCCGCTGTTGTCAAGGCTGCAGAACGAGGACCAGGTTGCAGCCGTATTGTGCCACGAGCTGGCGCATGGCGAGTTGGATCATGTTCAAAAGAGCATCCGGAAAAATCTTGATCAGCTGTATAATAAGGAATTTCAAAAAGAGCTTAAGAGAACACTTAAGGAAGAGTTCAACGTCCGTGAGAAAATTAATATGCTTGCTTTGAAGTTTGCCTTTCAATCAACATATCATAGTCGAGAGCTGGAAAAGGCAGCCGATTCACTGGGATATTTTTTCCTGTTGAAATCCGGTTATGATGCCCACCAGTCAGTATCGTTACTGGAATTGTTGAAACACATTGATGAGCCTGCATTTACAGATACAATTAATTACGGGGAATTTTTTAATTGTCCTTCCTCTTCCTTTGACTTCAGCAAATTGCAGCGATACAAACCGGGCTCAATTTTTAATCGTTCCGCTGCTGATTCTGCAAAAGAAGAGGCGTTGCGCGATTCACTACGCACTCATCCTGATTGTGACAAACGCATTGGCTACATTCGCGACCTCATGATTTCAAATACTCCGAATGCAGTCAAACAAAACGACTCAACACATTTCCGGAATGTGAAATGGGCAAGTGCAATGGAGACGATCATGGCCTATTATGACTATACCTATTATGATTATTCATTATTCAATGCGCTGTTATACCTGCACCATGCAAAAGAAAATGAATTTCTGAAATTCATGGTTGCATTAAACTGGTACAGCCTGTATGAGGCAACAAAAAATCACGAGCTGTCAGACTATGTTTCAAATTACTCCGTAGCAAATCCCGCCGAACACAATAATCTTTTGTTTGTCCTGAATAATCTTCGGTTCAGTGAGCTGACGGAATTTATGAATTGCTATTACCGGCAAAACGCTTCTTCCTTCAAACAGGATGAATTCAATATTGCAATAAGTTATTGCATGTCGAAGCTGAAAGGAGACGGTAAGGAATCGACCTGGCAGGATAAATATAAAGCTGCTTACGAAGACGGAAGGTTTTCAGCCTTGATGGAACCCAAGGTAAAGCCCGGTAAGAAAAAGAAAAAATAATATAAACCAATACACAAAAACAAAACACATGAAAACTAAAAAAGTAATTTGCTTCCTGGTGTGGCTGCTTGCCGCGCCGGTTATTTACGCGCAGACAGCCGAGCTGAGCGGTTTTAAGACTCTCAGTTCACGTGCCATTTCCCCAATTTATGAAGGAAAGGAAGTGAAAGGTTATACCTTATTCTATAAGGCAGATAAAGCCGACAAGAAAAACGACAACTACCAGCTGGCTGTGTATGATGAAAACCTGGTTAAAACAAAAACCATCACCCTTCAAAAGCCAAGGAAAAAATTCCTTCTTATCGGTAACGCCTATAATGAAAATGCAATCGGATTTTATTTTTATAACTTCAAGGAAGACCAGTTCGAAATTGAAACCTATGATAAATCCCTGAATAAAATTGCAGAGAAGCCCATTGAACATAAATTGTCGATGGTTGAAAAAATGGTCATGAATCAGAAGCTGGATGCTGATGAAAAAGATCAGTTTGTTGCAGGGTACGACTTTAATATTTTTCCTGTGCCGGGTAAAGGGTTTGTGATAAACGGCCTGCTGAAAGGCGGCAAAGGATTCACACTTGAAATGTTCAATGACAAGTTAGAATCGTTATGGAAATTTTCGACACCGGAAAAATCAGACGACTACCAGGCATTGATGATTAACCAGGTAACAGATAAATACATTATAGGTAACCTGATAAAACGTCCGGGGGCCATGTCAAAGAAAATGACCTATTATATTTCTGTGATTGATGTAAGCACCGGGAAAATGACTATTGAAATACCAATTGAAAATGAGGCGGGCGACCAGCTTTCACTTAACTCCGTGACGTATGATCCTACGCTGGACCAGTTCGTTGTGCTCGGTGATTATTATGCAATGTCGGAGAAGCCGGGAGTAGCCAAAAGCAAAGGGTTCTATATAAAAACATTCGATGCGAACGGGAAAGAAGTGAAAAGGAAAATGTATTCATGGGCAAGAGATGTAAAGAAGAAGATGCCTGCAGAAGCAAATGAAAGTCTTGAAAAAGGGGCGATGAATTATACCCACAGGATTATTAAAGCGAACGATGGAAAAATCTATCTCGTGTGTGAGCAGTTTTCAAAGTCGGCCGATGCGCTCGGTATAGCGGCAAATGTTCTTGGCGGCGGATATGGAAGCAGCATGACCAAAGCTGTGGTGTGGAATATTCTTATTTATGTGCTGAATCCCGATTTTACACTGGAGGAAGTAAAATTATTCACGAAAGATAAATCAAGTGTAACATTACCGCCCGGTGCCGATTTTTATGGCTCGGGTCTTATCGGCATGGTGACTAAAATGGTTGGCGGCTTCGATTACCAGTTTACGCAACTCACCAATGACGGCAAAAGCTCCGACGTCGTCTACATCGATTATGATAAAGAAAAAGGCGAGTCGACAAAAAGAATACTTGGCAATATCATCATTTCACCTGATGGCAAATTTACCCTCGACAAAATGGATATCACTTCAAAAGCAACTTCATCCTATTTGTACCCGGCAAAACCAGGTTACCTGATGATGGTTGACTTTTTAAGAAAAGAAAAAACAGTGGGAATGAAACTGGTGAAGCTGAATTATTAATACCAGAAAGTACGAATACGAATCAATACGAATTACGAATCAGGTTGTCATTTGTAAATTCGTATTGATTCGTAATTAGTATCCTATAATTCATTGTATTTTTTGTTTGAGTTTTTACTCTTCTCCACAGGATATTTCATCCTGTTCTTTTCCAGCTTTTCTGAAATAGCTTCCGGCAAATCGATGTTGTAATGTTTACAGATGTAAATCATAAAGATTGCAATGTCAGCCAGCTCATCTTTAATTTTTTGAGGATCGATTTCAGCCTGCTGTTCACCTGTTTTCCATAAAAACAATTCCTGCAGTTCGGCAACTTCAATATTTAATCCCAGGAGTAAATCTTTTATCCCGTGAAATTGTTTCCAGTTTCTTTCGTCGCGGAATTCAATAACCTTTTGTTCGATCTCCTTAAAATCCATCGGTTCAGTATTAATCTTTTTTTAGTTTATAAAAGTGTTGTCTGGCTTCTGCTTTCAATCAGCTTTTTCAAAACGGCAGTATCCACGTCGGTGAGCTTATTAATATAGAGACATCCTTTACCGGTTTTATGCTTGCCAAGTTTTTTCAGGAGTTCGGTTTGCTTTGCGCCGAGACATCCGTAAAGTGTGATGTTTTGTTTGCGTGGGGAGAAGCCCATCTTAAACCAATCCAGCTCACGGCCGCTTTCATATTTTAAATGAACATTGCCAAAGCCGATGATGGAAGATCCCCACATCTTCGGTTTCTCACCGGTTGCTTTCTGCATCATCTGCAGGATGGTGAAGCTGTCTTTGCGCTGCTGTTTGTCCTTTATTTCATCCAGGAAATTTTCCACACTCGCTTCATTCTTCTTCGTCTTTAGTACTGCCTTTGCCATATGAATTCAATTTGATGTTTGTGCTCATATCCTACAAAGCTAAAATACTTTTTAATTTCTTTGTTGGGTAGAGGTGGGAGAGTGAGAAAATGAGAAAGTGAGAGAGTGGGAGAATAGGAAAGTAGGAATCTTCTGGCATTGCACATCGAAGCGTTGTGCGTTTCCAAGCAATAGCGGTTGAAAACACGAAGGCGCGATATGCGCATAGACGTGTTTTCAATCCGTGGTTTTTCGAAGCGCCGATAGTGCGTGGAGAAAAAATTGCCTAGGAAACGCACGATTCTTTTGGTTACTTTTCTTCTAAAGAAAAGTAACAATAAAATAAAACGCAACAATATTATTGAAGGTTGTATTTTCGCTTTATCTTATCTTTAATTCAACAAGAGCGTATGCAATCTTCAAATAAAAAATCAACAGCCAACATCATCATCATGGCTGTGCTCCTGGTAACAGCCTTAATTGTTTTCGCTTTTAAAAAGTGCAGAGAATCCGATCAGCATTACCCCGGCCGGACCATTACAACCACTGAAGGCGACTGGCGCCACCATAAAGTCATCTTTACAAGCCATGCACGGTGCAGGATGGAATGCAGGGAAATAACAGAAGATGAAGTGGAATATATTTTAGCGAACGGAATTCTCAACGAGGAAAAAAGCAAGGAAGAAGATGAAGAAGCGGAAGGCCATTGCCCGGCTTATGCATTGGAAGGAAATACAAAAGACGGACAGCATGTGCGCATTGTATTCGGTGCCTGCGAAAAAATTACAAAGGTGATTACAGCCATTGACCTGGATAAGGAGCATGAATGTAATTGCAGGTGAAGATCTTGGCGGCTACCTGTTTTTATTATTTATCTCGTAGAAACCGATAACAGGTGAAAAGTTAATCCCGGTATATTCGGATTCCAGCTAACGCGAACGATTGCTATCACATCTTCATTAACATTGTTGGCCGGGTTATTCGTGAGATAATCAAAAGTAATCTGCACGTCAAAATGATTAGGTCCCAACGGTAAAACGGATTCTACATTACAGGAATGCAGATATGTCTGATTGTTTGAATCTCTCTGGTGAAGAAGCTGGCTGACTTGTGGCTGACTACGCGCATAAGCAAGTGCCGGTAACATGTTTGCAGCAGTAGGTTTCATGTGTTTTGGAGTTTAGATTTTTGTCTGCTAAAGTGAGTTGAAAATTAATGGCTGTCAATACCTAAAAACCCTTAGAAGTGCTATACGAAGGATCCGAAGGAAAACCTAATCGTTGAAAATCTGATGCCTTTGAAGCTGGTGCCATACACTGCTTATACATGAAACTTCAACCATCCGGGGATTTTTGATTGGTTCCTGAAGCATGCTTTTATCCTTTTTATTTTTTGTTGAGGGCTTGCAGGATTTCTTCGGGTTTGAAATCGTAGTAGCGGCAGAATTCTCCAATGGTTACAAGGAGATCTTTTCTTTTTGATTGTATCCGTATTTCGCGGAGCATTCGTTGCGCATAACGAAGGCTGCGGCCGGTTAACTGTTGAACTTCTTTTGCACAGATTGTAATTTTTGAATCATTCATATGTGGGTTTTTGTGGTTATGATGCAGGCAGGGGTTTAAAATAATAACGGAGGGGTTGTTCTTTATCCGGGCTTCATGTTGGAAGTGGGGGCTGGAGGCTGGAGGTTGGAAGTTGGAAGTTGGAGGTTGGAAGTTAGAATTTGGAAGTTGGAAGTTGATTCACGCACTCACTACGCACTATCTACGCTTTAGCTAGGGAGTAACTAAGGAGTAGCTACATAGGAGCTTTTCCTGTGCTGTGCGGAGGTTGCTGTGCCTGCAAATTAATTTGCCTCACCGGCCCTCTTGAAAGGAGAGGAGCATGGCGACAAATGTGTATGAAAACGACAGATGTGTATGAATGTGTATAAATGCGACAAGATAAATTGTTTGGCAGAGTTGATGATTTACGGGCTGCGAGTTAACTCAAAAAATAAATTAATTAGTCTAACATTTTAAAAAACAAAAAAAAATGAAACAAAGAGGAATTATCAAATTAGAAGGCACCATCGAAGATGTTACCTTTTACAAAAGCAAGGATGGATTTCTTGCAAAAACAAAAAGTGGTGTAAGCAAGGACAGGATTAACAGTGATCCTAAGTTTGCGCGAACCCGTGAGAATGGCAGTGAGTTTGGATCGGCTGCGAAAGCCGGTAAGGCACTGCGTGATGCTGTAAAAACGCTGATGAAGAATGCCAAGGATTCGAGGGTGATTTCCCGCCTGCATACAATCATGAGCAAGATTCAAAAGCTTGACACTACCAGCGCCCGCGGAAGCAGGAATGTGGGAACAGCGCTCGCAGATGCTGCGGCAAAAGCAATGCTGAAAGGATTTGAGTTTAACAGCGACTCAAAGATGAGCAGCATCCTGTTTAAACCTTATACGGTTGATATGGCTACCGGTAAAATCATTATCAACGGGCTGGTACCGTTGAATGATTCGGAGCCTCCGGACGGTGCTACTCACCTGGCGTTGCGTGGTGCATTTGTTAAGGTGGATTTTGAAACCGGTGCATCGGTGATTGAATACACGAATGTTGTAAACCTGCTTATTGACTCAACATCTACAGATGTGATATTGAGCGCAGCTGTACCTGCGGGTGGCGGAACCAAACTCGGTTTACTCCTGATTGAATTTTCTCAATCGGTAAATGGTGTGCAGTATGCTTTGGGCAGCGGTGCGTTTAATGCGCTGGTGATTGCGGAGATTGCGTAAGGTTTAGAATCAAGAGTATGGAATCGAGAGTATAAACCAGTGTTTGTCTTGATTCCAGGCTCTTGATTCTTTAACTGAATTTACTAACTATTTAAAAACTAAAAAAATGCCTGATAATAAAAACAAAAAAGGCCGGGCGGACAGGATGAAGATCAGCACCGGTGAATCGTATGAAGTACAATACTGGTGCAGGAAGTGGAATATTTCTCATCAGCAGCTAACGGGTGCTATCCGTGCAACGGGAAGCCATCTTGTAAAAAAGGTTGAGAAGTATCTAAAGAGGCGATGCCTGGTATAAAGGAAAAGGGAGACGAAGGTCTCCCTTTTTGTTTTGATTTTTGAGCTGTGCATCCGTGAAAAGGCCGTAGTTGTCTCCCGCACAAGCTGGCGTTTTAAAGCTACGGCCAGCGCGGGAGTTATATTAACCAGTTTTTAATTGTGTCAATAAGTTGTGTTTCTACATATGGTTCTTTTTCCCTAAATAATCTAGTTTGAATATTGTTATACTTTTCCCCAATAGAACCATTTGAGATGTATTGCATAATTTCCTTGTTATCTAATATCCAATAGCCTTCTTTATTTTCAGTGCCTAATATCCATCGCATTTGCTTTTTAAAATAATCAGGTTGCCGCTGAAGTATTTCAGGTTGAATGCCTCCCCCTTTACCATGACCTGTTCCTAAACGACCATGAGTAATTCGATGATACTTAATTTCTATAAAATATAGAGCAGGATTTTTACCATTTTTGCAAATCAAGACATCTACAGCCTTTTTATTTTTTATCAGCATCAGATTTTCATCTAAAGGCAGAATATGTATTGTTATCAAGTGCCTGATATGTGCTTCAAATTCTTTTTCACTCAGAAATGGCATAGAATAATTTTTAAAGTGAAAAGCCTGTTGTAAGTGATAGTTGGGCTATAGTATTTATTGCAACTCTTCGCATCATCTGGATTTCAAAACCTGGACGGTGTAATGTTATTCTATAACTCTTCTTTTTCTTCGAGAACCCAAATACGTTTTAATGGAAGTTTATTCTTGAAATCGTCTGATAGTTTTTCGTAATGCTCAAACAATTGATGAATGATATCATCCGAGTTCCAAAGGCGAATTGTGAAATATTTTTCGCGGGCCTCCCTAATTAACTCATCTGAAAAACCACCCCAGGAAACTAATAAGCCGTGATCAGCTTTAAATGTTGCCATGACACCCACAAGCTCGCGTAACTCCTTAGGGGGCAATTTTCCCTCACCAGATTTAACCTGAATACAAATGCTGGGTTGATCAAAACCTAGCGGGCCTTTTGAAGCAAGAATATCTACTCCACCATCAGCTCCTTTCTTTTTCTTATTGACAATGTTTCCTATTTCTTTTGTTCTGGCAGTATTGTAACCATGTGCTTTTAATATTTCACGGATCAAATCTTCAAAGAGATATTCTTTAAAATTATCACGAATGTGTGTTTCGATTTTTGTATAAGCCAATTCTTCGGTTTGTGCAAATTGAATAAAGTCCCCTTCATCTTCAGTAGAGTCTAATATTTTATTTGATTTATATCTTTCCAGATAGCCTTCTCTACCTTCATCAATGGAAGTTAATAAGTCAAGAACCCGACTGGGTGCATCATTTCTTGAAATTCTACTTACAGTTAAAAGTGATCCAAATGAATATAATAAATCTTCATCCCAAACTACTCGAGCGACTGAAGTTCTCCATTCAACAGGAATTGTATGTAAAACTTCAGATGATATTTTTTTATACTGATAGCTGCCTTTAATTATTCCAACATGAATCTCAGGCTGCGATTTAGATGGAAGTACAACAAAATCTCCTTTTTTAATTTCATTGGCAAAACGCCAAATCTGTCCAACTTTGTTTCCTTCGGAATAAACATTTTTTTCGGTATAATGTTTTTTGTATTCTGTTTGTAATTGCTCTCGTGTTTTAAATTGCTTCAAGTCCGGCAAATCATTCCACCCGATTGTTACTATTCCTTTTTCGAGGCATATAGCTTCTGCTTCACCGTGTTTACCGGCTCTTACCATCCATAGATTCATCGGAGTTTTCATTTAATATTATTTTATATTTTGGTTTAGGACAAAAGGGCTTTTTTTACAACGCGGGTGACACAAAGAATAACAGTATATGTTTCCGAATAAATCTACGCTGAATGGAGAATTTTCCCAGTCTTTCCAATTTTATCAATTGTTAACAGGGAATGTCTATTTCGCCTTGAATTATTTTTTGACTTTTAAGTTATTAACGAATGCGCGAGGCAACCAGATCCTTCCATTGCTCAACACGTGTCAAGTCCAAATTCACTCGCTGGTTGTATTCATTAAGATATGCACTCTTGAATTCAATTACATTTTTTTTTGCAGTAGCACTCTCTTCAATGTTTGCGTCTGCAGGTGGTTGAAAGAGATCTAATATAACTAGAGTGCAGGCAATATCTGCCTCAGGAGGCCCAATGAATGAACGGCTCCAGTCTATAACTACTGGCCCTCCTGAGGTCTCAATTACATTTGCTGGATGAAAATCTCCATGAGCAAGCACATATTTTCCATTCATTAAGGACGCAAGTAAATCTGTTAATCCATTTTTTATTGCATATTTAATTAATAAATCATTCACATAAGGTAAATTACTGGGCAAATTTTCGTTATCAATGTTATGCAATCTAGAATGGAGATGACCTAGTATTGTACCAGCTCGTGCACCGTGCCCTGTTTTATAAAAATCATCTTGAAGGGTAGGGCCATGTTCATAGCTCATCTTAACACCAAATCTATTTGTATTTTTAAACAACCCGAATGACGTTGGCACAGGATATTGTTTGCCACTCAGATATTTAAGAACGGCATCTTCAATAGTGGCCGAGCTTTGCCCTTCTAATTCACTTTTGAAAAGTTTATATATTATTTCTTCCAAATAAATATCAGCTTCTTTCCCATTATCTAAAGCCCTCATCATTGTTACTTTTGCCGTCAATTGATTAAGATTAGCTTTTTGTATTTAATAAAATTTGCCATAACAAATACATTAAAGTGTTGCTTGGGTGAAATTTCTGCCGCGGTAAACACTTCCCTAAATTAATACTATTTATAGATTTACTCAGTTCATTCAAAGAGGCGGCAACCCCAATTCTTTCAAAAACTCATTATGCTTCTGAGCAGCATCCGCTGCTTTCTTTTCAATATCCACGAGCTTATCATGCACTTCCTTTAAGTCAATTATTTCTTCGTCAATTGCAGTACTCACATATCGTGAGATATTTAAGTTGAAATCATTCTTCTCAATTTCCTGCATTGACACCTTGCGGGAATAGCGGTCTATGGTATTTCTGTTTTGATAGGTAGCGACAATCTCAGAAATGTCTTCTGGTCGCAAACGGTTTTGCCGTTTGCCTTTTTCAAAATGTCCATCAGCACTTGCGTTGATGAATAATACATCATCAAACTTTTTGCACTTCTTCAATACGAGAATGCACACAGGAATACCGGTTGAGAAAAAGAGATTGGCTGGCAAGCCAATTACGGTATCAATGTTTCCATCCAATAAAAGTTTTTTGCGGATTCTTTCTTCTGCACCACCGCGGAACAATACACCGTGCGGAAGAATAATTGCCATCGTTCCTTCTTTACTTAAGAAGTGAAAGCCGTGTAACAGGAATGCAAAGTCTGCTGCTGATTTAGGTGCAAGGCCATAATTTTTGAAACGAAAATCTTTTCCCATCTCTTCACTTGCATCCCAACGATAACTGAATGGTGGATTTGCTACTACTGCATCGAACTCCATTTTTTTTGCAGGGTTCATTTCGTTGAGCAGCTCCCAATCATTTTCCAAAGTATCACCATGGTGTATTTCAAACTCGGTATCCTTCATTCCATGCAGCAACATGTTCATGCGGGCAAGGTTGTAAGTGGTGATGTTTTTTTCCTGACCGTATAACTTGCCAATGTTTCCTCCGGCATCTTTTATTTTCTTGCGCACATTGAGCAACAGCGAACCGGAGCCACAGGCAAAGTCCAGCACCTTATCGAGTTTTTTCTTTTTGCCAAGAGAAGGATCCTGGCTGTCGAGTGTTACAATTTCAGAAAGGATGGAAGAAATTTGTTGTGGCGTGTAAAACTCTCCTGCTTTTTTACCGGAACCCGCTGCGAACTTACCAATCAGGTATTCATAAGCATCGCCCAATGTATCACTGTCAACAGAAAACTTAGCAATGCCTTCAGCAATTTTTTGAATGATGGTGCAAAGCAGTTTATTACGCTCTTCATAATTTTTACCAAGCTTATCAGAACTCAGATTTATTTCTGAGAACAAGCCGGAGAAACTGCTTTCAAAAGATTGTTCTTCGATATATTTAAAACTTTTTTGAAGCGTATCTAATAACTCCTTGCTTTGTCTGCGGGCGAGGTCGGCTATGTTGCTCCACAAATATTGCGGCTCCACTACATAGTGAATCTTCCTTCGCATCTGCTTTTCAAAAACATCTATGTCGGCGGGGTTTGCTTTATACCAAAGCGATAAAGGTGTGCGCTTATCTTCCTTATCCAATACAGGATAATCTTTTCCTAATTCTGATTTGGCTGCTGTCTCGTAGTTATCCGATAAGTAACGGAGAAATAAAAATGACAGCATGTAATCCTTAAAGTCATCTGCGTCCATTGAACCGCGCAAATCATCTGCTATTTTCCAAAGAGTATTGCCTAATTGATTTTGTTCTATTGCTGTCATAATTAATTTGAGTGTACTATAAACTTGTATTTATCCATCAGCTTACTGACGACTTCCTTGAAAATATTCTTATTGTCATCAACTACTAGGTCAGATTGATAGTAATAAACTTTTTGGTGTGAAAGGGCGTTAACAATATCAGCAACTCTCGATTTTTCTGTTACACCAATTTGTTCTAAAACATAACTAAATTGACCAACGCCCAGGAACGAAGCTATATTTTCAAGAACTTGTCTTAGCAAAGAAAAATGGTATGCATAAATTTCGGTTTTATATGCATGATCTAATAATTGTAAAAGCCTCAAGTGGTAAAGAAATACGCCATTGCTCGGTAATGTTAAACGAAGCTCCTCACCATTACGTTCTAATATGTATTCCTTATATTTTTTTGAACCATCTCTGTTTCTGAATTTGCTTGCGGCTTCGCCTTTGCTTATCCAATCAGATAAAATTGAAAGAATTCCGAAATGATGAGATGCAATAATTATTTTTCTTTTTTCAAATTGATTTATTATCAATTCAAAAATGGTTGTTGCTGTAATAAAAATGTTATGGTCATCTAAACTTGAAACGGGGTCATCAATAAAGAAATGAGCATTTTGTTGATCTGCCCAACCCTCTACTTCGAATAATGCTAAAAAGAAACACCACACAAAAATTCGTTCTTCCCCTCTCGATATTTTAATAGGTACCGTTTCATCTCCATCCATGAAGAAAGTGACTGAATCAATATTTGGAGAATATGGAGGTGAATTAAAATAGAAATTATAGGTGGGTTTGTAAGGAATCAATTTTTCTTTAATCGCATCTTCATTCAATAAACTGTGAAATTGGTTAAGGCTACTTGGTCTTATGTCTAGTTTAATGTTTTGCTCACTATTCCTAGTGTCATTGTCCCAAACAAATAAGTCTTCGCTGAAAGCATTGTAATAAACCCCTGCGTGTTGTCCATTGTCAGGATTTTTTGTTATGTTTTTATATTCTACAGACAGTCTTGTTTTCCCAGTTGAGTTAAAAGCATAAATGAGAATGATATTCCTATCTATCCCTTTTAATTGCTGCGCTATTTCATTCAGTTTACTCATTCTCTTATTTCATTTGTATTTGGAAACAACCCCTGCATCAATCCTTTCTTATGTTTCTGCAGCCCCTCTATTTTTTCTGTTTGTGCAGTGATGAGTTCATCTAAAGAAGAAAGAAAATCAGCAATTTTTTTTTGTTCCTTCTTATTTATAGGGTAATGAATTATCATTCCCTTGAAATCAGAGTTATACAATCTACTAATAACTCCCCCATCAGATGTTTGCCATCTCAAAGTTGAATAACAATAAAACAAGAATCTATTCTGAATTATTTCCTCATTGTGACCTAGCCAAATAATATTTGAATCTTGAAAAAATGCAGGAGCGCCATCATAAATAACTAATCTGCCAATTGTACCAGATGCAGAAATTAATATGTCACCAATCTTTGGGAACGAATACTTACTTTTATATTCTTCATAAATTTCTTTCGAAATATAAGAATCAGGTACACGACCAAATGTTCCAATTTTATAAAATGGGATTCCGGTTTTTGGATTGTCAGTTGTTTCTTCTTTAAAGATTCTTTTGCACATTAATGGCTCACCAATTTGCCCTAAACTTTTCTCTCCCCACCCTCCACTATCCCTAAACTCCTCAAATCTCAACTTCGGCACCGTTTCACCTTCAGCAGGAAACAACTGTTGTATCAATCCTTTTTTATGTGCTTGAAGTGCTTCAAGTTTTTGGTTGTGTGATGTAATTAAATCATCTAAAGAAGAAAGACAATCGGCAATTTTTTGTTGCTCTTTTTCTGATGGTAAGAACAACTTCAATTTTGAAATATCATCTTTTGTAAATCCTTTTATAGCCATTCCTTGACTAAATGCAAAAAGCGATTTATTAAGCGACTTAAGATAATAAGCCAGAAACAATAAATCGTCTTTATCAGGAGTAAAATTTGTAAAGTCTTGGCTTGTAGAAATTGATTCTCTTGTTATAGCTAATTTACCTACGCCAACTCTTGAAACAAGTAAGATGCTATTTGCAGGAACTATTTTTGTCGCTGAATTTTTTAATGCGTCTTCACTAATAAATCTTGTTATATTAATTTGATGAACGGACTCTTCATCAATGTCTGAACTGGAAACCCAAGGAATACTTCCTTCCCAAAAAGATTCGTTGGCTTTAGACGGCGTACCGCCTCCAGTAAATTGTCCTATCAAGCCAAGTTCTTCCTCTATCCATTTCTCACTATCCTTAAACTCAAGGAATCGCAACTTCGGCACTATCTTATTTTTTGTTTCAGTGCTCATAAGCCGATAGTCCTGATATCTCGCGCCCGTGCGCAATTTTTTTTAATAGTGGTAATAACTCCTGCATTAAACCCAGCTCTTTACTAGTGCGTTCTTTCCAGCCTAACTGTAACGGTGCTAACAGGTCATTCAATTTTTCACCATCAAAAATCATCCGGCTCATGATGCCATCCACAAAATTTTTTAATGCTGTTGTTTCCAGTCCGTGGTTATGAGCAATGGTTGCAAGTTCTCCTTCGGATTTTTCTTCCATGAATTTTTGAAAGCCCTCTTCAATTTCCTGTACAGACCGTCCTCTATTCCAGTCCAAAGAGTTTATGTATGCGATGATATCATCCCGGTGTTCCATCAGGTTTGCACTGGAACAAAGAAGATTAATAACCTGCTCCTTTGTCATTTTTTGTTTAGCCGGCTTAGCCTGTGTAGACCTGGCTATCAATGCCATGATGTAATCATAATCCACCAGTGCAGACGCAAAGAGCACAAATTCAAAATCGAGCTGTTGCACATCGGGTGGGGCTTGTTCACCTTCCTTAGTTTGCTTACTCTTTAGTCTCCTGGCAGTATCGAGGTAGGCAGCTTTGAATGAGCGCAGTTGTTCTGCGGACAGCAACGCCTCCATTTTGGTTTTGCTTTCCTCATCAATATCCGTATACTGGTCGAGCTGTGTTTTCAGACGCTGCACTTCTTTAAAGCGATTAATAAATCCTGCGCGGTCGGCATCGCCCTTCAGGTTGTTTACATCTTCAGGTTTGTTTTCCAGTCCGCACGATTGCATGAATTTGTCGAGCGCAGATACTGCCTTTTCATATTGAGCGAGCACTACAGGCGCAGGTTCAACCAGCCATATCTCTTTCGCTTTGTCTTTGTCTTCGCCAGAAAACATTTCGATGGCTTCATCTACGACATCTTGGGTAGTGCGAAAAGTATGGATGTTTCCGTAAGGTTTAATTGTAGCATCCGAACCGGTAGAGTGTAACGTGCGGTTGGTACGGCTGAAGGCCTGTATCAATCCATGATACTTCAGGTTCTTATCCACATACAACGTGTTGAGGTATTTGGAATCGAAACCTGTGAGCAGCATATCCACTACAATAGTGACATCAATTTTATTCTGATGTGCATAATCTGCATTGCTGTATTTCTGATCCTTGATTCGCTGCTGCACATCCTGGTAATACAAATCGAATTCACCAATGGTGTGATTGGTTTTATACTGTTCATTGTAATCTTTGATAATGAGCTTTAGCTCCAGCTTTTTCTGTTCGGCGTTTTCTTCGTTGTCTTTTTTCTCCTGCTGTAAGTCTTCCTGCATCTGCCTGATGTCAGCAACATTTTTACCGGCGCTGCTGCCTTCTTCTGCCAATGCCTTCGGAGGCGGAGAAAAAACGCAGGCAATATTTAATGATGCATAGTTTTCATCTTTTATCTTCCGCTCATCCTGTATTGCTTTAAACAGGCGGAAATAATCAATGGCGCTATTGATGGAGTCGGTAGCCAGAATTGCGTTGAAACGCCGGGAATGAGTTGCAGCATCGTGTTTATCTAATATCGCTTCTGCAACTGCCCGTTTTGTAATTGTTTCGCCTGCCTTTGGTTTGTAGCTGCCTTCTCCTCTATAATAGTCTACATGAAAACGCAAAACATTTTTGTCTTCAATAGCATGCGTGATGGTGTATTTGTGTAGTTCCTTCTGAAAAATATCCCTCGTGGTTTTGTATGATTCTTCCTGTCCTTCAACCTGAGTATAAATAGCATTCTTTTCAAAAATGGGAGTGCCTGTAAATCCAAAGAGCTGTGCGTTTGGAAAAAATTCTTTGATGGCTTCGTGATTATCTCCGAACTGCGAGCGATGGCACTCATCAAAAATAAATACCAATCGTTTTTGGCTAAGTGGTTTCAATCGCTCCTTATAATTCTTTTCATGCTCAGGGTCGAGTGCCACGCCAAGCTTTTGAATAGTGGTGACAATTACTTTGTCGGCATAATCTTCCGAAAGCATGCGCCTCACCAATGATTCAGTGTTTGTATTTTCTTCCACGCTTCCTTCCTGGAATTTATTGAACTCATCGCGGGTTTGTTTGTCCAGATCTTTGCGGTCAACAACGAACAAACATTTTTCAATATCGTGATTGTCTTTTAATAAAGTGGATGCTTTAAATGAGGTAAGTGTTTTGCCGCTTCCGGTAGTATGCCAGATGTAACCATTGCCACGATTATCATTGATACACTCAATAATTTTTTTCACCGCATAAATCTGGTAAGGACGCATCACCATGAGCTTTTGCTCGCTCTCCACAAGTACCATGTACTTACTGATCATTTCTCCCAGCGCGCATTTAGTAAGAAACTTTTCAGTGAAATCATCGAGGTGAGTTATTTTTTTATTGTCTTCGCTTGCCCATTGGTATACAGGTAAAAATTGTTCGTCCGCATTAAAGCTGAAATGCTGGTTGCGATTGTTTGCGAAGTAATAAGTATTGGAACGGTTGGTGACAATAAAAAGCTGTATAAAACAAAGTAATGAATTCGTGTAACCGTTGCCGGGATCGTTTTTATAATCTACAATCTGCTGCATAGCCCTGCGGGGACTTATCTCCAGGGTCTTGAGTTCAATCTGTGCTACAGGTATACCATTAATAAGCAGGAGTACATCATAACGGTGACTACTGTTTTCAGTATTGATGCGCAACTGGTTGATGACTTCAAAATCATTCTTGCACCAGTCTTTGATATTTACCAGGGTATAGTTAAGAGGTGTACCGTCTTCACGTTGAAAATCGTTTCGCTGGCGTAAAGTTTTTGAAGCATTAAATACATCAGGGTTGATAATCTCATCACGCAGGCGGGAAAACTCTGCATCAGTTAAATTAACGCGATTAAGTGCTTCAAACTTTTTCCTGAAGTTGTCCTCCAGGGCTTTACGGTCACGTATATCAGACCGATAGGTATATTTGAGATCGGTTAATTTTTCGATTAGGCCGTATTCAATTTTTGATTCGTTAACCGTTGAAATCATTTTCCAATAATAGTGTTTCTCCGTTATTGTTGAACTTTAATCACGTTATTTAGTCAACATTAAATCTTTTTAGTCTTTTTAGAAAACCAACTTCACCATTAGAAGCAAATTTATAATATTTCCTATGATGATCGGAGTTTCGTGTGGAAGCATTGTGCGAGGCCAAGTTCGGCCCAATTAGATTACCAGTAAATCAAGAGGTTTGGGCGTTTTGACCAATCCGCATTTTGTGTATATTGCTATCATTCCGTGTAGATCATAAAAGCAAAGTAACTCTTTCACGAATCCAGGATCTAAAAACAATCGTATGTCTCGTTTAAAAATTGAATTGTATGACACAGTTGCTATGAGTGAAAAACCTTTTCTTGTTCTTGAGGATTCACAGCCGCAGTTTTATGATCTGAATAAGTATCATGCAGCGGATAAAGCTACACGCATCCGCGTTACGCGCGGAGACGAGTACAGGTATGGCGACCACGTGAGGTTGTATGATGATGTGCGTGAATTTAACACACCTACGATTTGCGTTGATCCGGCAATGGTCCATCATGTGAACCTGAATCAGGTATTTAACAATGGTCATTTCGCCGACAGGGCCGCAGCCATTTCTATCATCCTGAACCCGATGGAGCAGCCACATGAAACAGGCCGCTGGTACAGTAAAAGAATTGCGCTGTACGACCACGCTGACCAGGTTGCTCCAAGCCTTGTTTTTTATGATTGGCAGTTCCCGAATTCAAGAGTGGAACTCGAGAATTTTCATTTTAAAGGCCGGGCCAGCAGAATGGTATATGCCGGCGCGCCCGGGCGTGAAAATGGTATCCAGCTTTTTCACGAAAAGAGCATAAGCAGTTTCCAGGCAGGAGCATATGATTTCTCAACTGACACCTGGTCGATGCTGAACAATGTTGTTGAAGTCCTCGACTTCAGACCGCTGGTCATTAAACATCCCTGGGATTAGTTTTGTTTCTCACCTGTGCCTTGCAGAGCAAACCAGTATGTTTTATTCAAACGCACAATGCTTACAGATAGCTGGTGCGCGGGACGTCCCTTCCTACCGGCAGGCAGGCACGAACAGCGCGAACCGGCAATTGACTAGCAGCTAGCGACGCCTGTGCGAAAAAGTCAATTGCCGGTTGGTGTTCGTGGGCTGCTTTTGCTCCATCCCGACTTTTGTCGGGACAAAAAGTGGAAATAAAAAGATAGGCTGTATAATTTGTCGCTTTCCTTCTATGACAGCAAAACCGTTATGAGTGGAAACAACGAAAGCAAATTGGATTTTTAAATTGATAATGCTCCCGATTTTAAACGTTTACTATTTAATTGTTCGTGCAAACATGAACAATAGTATAAAAAATGATTTGGTAGATTTGTGAAAAGAAAGCTAAGGATTCCAAATTCTTCATAGAAGAAAATTATGACAATAGAGGAAGAACTCAATTACCTTCTTGAAAGTCTATCTAAAGAAGAATTTGATTTTATTGAACGTAACGGTGAACCAAGTAGTACTGTTCCATTTAAACTTAGAATGGAAAAGCTAGGCAAAAAATATGAGGCTGAAAATAGACCAGTCAGTTTCCTGATGGACAAATTAGAAAAAGATGGTTATGCTGTTAAAAGTACTTCTGATGGCAATAGATATAAAATTACTGTTGATGGACTGCTATTTTATGGTGACGGAGGTTATTCCGCTAAATCAAAGCACCCGATTGACATAGAACCCGAAGCTCCTAAACTGCTTAAACAAATTAAGTGGCTTCAACTTCATGGTCGTAAAAATTGGAAGTTGTTATTAGTAGCTCTTTTATTCATAACTGCTTATCCGGTTTTCAAGATTGTAAAGGACTACTATCCACCTTCACAAACACCTGAGCTACTGGGAGATTTCAAAATAAGTTTTCTTAACCATTCAACTGAACTTTTTGAACTGGACAACCCAGGTGAATTCTATTTACATGCACCTGAAGCTCCAGGAGTAAACAGGCAAATTTCCTCAGGGTTAATTGAACTGCAATTTGATTCTAACCAGTACACGTTGCAGATTAAACCTTCAACCACAGTTACCATCCCGGCAAGAATTATTAATGAATCCCGACTTATGCAATATCTTGATTCTGGTGAGTATTTTAGTCTTATTATTTTCTCTGCTTCGCCTAAACCCATTCAGACGGAAGTATTATTTGCAAGGAAAACGCTTAAAAATGGGATTGAATTCTTAATTGAAGATATAAACAAAAGTGAAGGTAAATTAAAGAATGGATATAAAAATGAATCAAGTAAAGAACTTTCGAAACAAGAAACAATAGAATATATTTTATCAACCTTCGACAAAAACATCTGCAACAAAAAAATTGTTACTAAAGCAAACTGGTTCCTTGGGCCTGATTCATTTCGGTTCAATTACTTTAATCCTTCTATTACTGATGATGGTTATTTTTCCATCAAGCTAGATGAAGATTATAAAAAAGAAAGTGAACACTCATTTGAAGACTTTTTTATACATGACATTAAAATTCCGATAAGAAATATTTCTAAAATTTATCAAGAAGAATTTGATGGCTCACTGAATTTTTCATTGAACTGTGAATGTGTTGAAATATATGACCCTGAAAAAAAGGAGACATCATATCAACAATCAATAGAAATTTTAACACGAGGTTTCAAAGAGGATAGTGTCAGGAAAATAAGCAGAGCATTTTTAAGTCTTAAAGACATTTATAGAAAATAATATTTTTAAAGCTAAGCCGGCCTATTGCAGCCTTGACTTGAAGGGCAAGTTGTACGTGAATTCCTATACCTCGGGAGAACAACCAAACCGATGGCTCAAAAAGCAAAAAAGAAAACTCTTTGTCCTTGTTTAAAATACTTCATCCCCTCGCCGGTCGTAGCTTTAAAACACTGACTTGTGCGCAAGCCAGCTACGACCTTTTGCGTTAAATCCGGCAACAACCTGTTCCATATATGCGGTTATTTATTTTAACTGCAACTGCTTTTTTTCCCTGTATGCAATTGCAACTGATTCAAAAAAAGATTTTTGAGATAAGAGGGCAGAAAGTAATGCTGGATTTTGACCTTGCTGATCTGTACGAAGTAGAAACCAGGGCTTTGAAACAGGCAGTAAAAAGAAACCGGGATCGTTTCCCGGTGATTTTTTATTTCAACTGACAAAAAGCGAATGGGTGGAGCTTATCACAATTTGTGATAACCTGCCACATACAGTAAGATTCAGCCCTGTAACACCGTTTGCATTCACAGAACAAGGCGTTGCGATGCTATCGGGAATCCTGAAAGTAAAAAAGCTGTCCAGGTAAACATTGCGGTCATAAGGGCTTTGTATTTGTTTCACCCGACTGTTAAAACACTAGACTCAACACTAAATATTTTTTGTCTTGTTACTTTTCTTTAGAAGCAAAGTACCAAACCTGCCTACCGGCAGGCAGGAAATCGTGCGTTACCTAGGCAATCCCGCAATGCTGCGGGACCGCGGCTTGAAAACACGCCGATGTTCATACCGCTGCCTCGTGTTTTCAACCGCTATTGCTTGGTAACGCACTTTGCTCCGATCTGGCTGTACGTTTTTATTTAGCTACGGGAGCTTTGCGCCTTTGCGAGACACACATTTCGTTTTGATCTCTGTGCTGTCGGGTGTTTCATCCGACTGTTAAAACACAAGACTCAACACTAAATATTTTTTGTCTTGTTACTTTTCTTTAGAAGAAAAGTAACCAAAAGAATCGTGCGTTACCTAGGCAATTTTATTTTGCTCGTTCCTCACAAAATAAACCGCGGTTTGAGAACACATTAAAGTGAGCAGATATTATTAACAGAGTCACATGTGTTCTCAACCGCTATTGCTTGGTAACGCACTTCGCTCCGATCTGGCTGTACGTTTTTAAACTTTGTGTCTTTGCGGGAAAAAATCATACATAACCTGCTGCATAAATCTCCTTATTTTAATTTGCCTATTTTTGATTTCCCGACTTCTGTTTATCTATATTAAAAATCAACAACAATGAAAATCTCAATTTTAATTACATCCATGGCTTTATGGCTGAATTTTTCTTCAGCGCAGTCTATACTGGTTACTGAACAGAAAGCTTCCTTCTCTACCGGTGAACAAAACGCATTGGTAACAACCATGTATCGCATCTCCAAAGACGCAGTAATGTCGAAATGGAAAGATTACCTGAAAGATTTTAAAAATGAAAAAGTAAAGGCTGATAAAATTGAAGTGTTTGGAGATAATATACTTTTCAAAGACTGGGGGAATAACCCTGTCGACGTGTATGCGCGTTTTGAAGAAAATAAAGAAGATCACTCCATAACCATCAAAGTTGCTTTTGATTTAGGTGGCGTCTACCTGTCGAGCGAACAGGATGCGGCTAAATATGCATTGGCAGCTTTCCAGCACATTGGGATCCTAAGCTTAGAATTCCACGTGGACAAGTTGTCGCGGCCGCTTCTATAGTGTCACCTAAATACTAGTGACTCCAGCGTAACTGGACTGGCCACAGTTAGGCCGCAAATGTAATCACACTGGCTCACCTTCGGGTGGGCCTTTCTGCGTTCGCGAGTGGACCCGATAAGCTCATGGAGCGGCGTAACCGTCGCACAGGAAGGACAGAGAAAGCGCGGATCTGGGAAGTGACGGACAGAACGGTCAGGACCTGGATTGGGGAGGCGGTTGCCGCCGCTGCTGCTGACGGTGTGACGTTCTCTGTTCCGGTCACACCACATACGTTCCGCCATTCCTATGCGATGCACATGCTGTATGCCGGTATACCGCTGAAAGTTCTGCAAAGCCTGATGGGACATAAGTCCATCAGTTCAACGGAAGTCTACACGAAGGTTTTTGCGCTGGATGTGGCTGCCCGGCACCGGGTGCAGTTTGCGATGCCGGAGTCTGATGCGGTTGCGATGCTGAAACAATTATCCTGAGAATAAATGCCTTGGCCTTTATATGGAAATGTGGAACTGAGTGGATATGCTGTTTTTGTCTGTTAAACAGAGAAGCTGGCTGTTATCCACTGAGAAGCGAACGAAACAGTCGGGAAAATCTCCCATTATCGTAGAGATCCGCATTATTAATCTCAGGAGCCTGTGTAGCGTTTATAGGAAGTAGTGTTCTGTCATGATGCCTGCAAGCGGTAACGAAAACGATTTGAATATGCCTTCAGGAACAATAGAAATCTTCGTGCGGTGTTACGTTGAAGTGGAGCGGATTATGTCAGCAATGGACAGAACAACCTAATGAACACAGAACCATGATGTGGTCTGTCCTTTTACAGCCAGTAGTGCTCGCCGCAGTCGAGCGACAGGGCGAAGCCCTCGGCTGGTTGCCCTCGCCGCTGGGCTGGCGGCCGTCTATGGCCCTGCAAACGCGCCAGAAACGCCGTCGAAGCCGTGTGCGAGACACCGCGGCCGGCCGCCGGCGTTGTGGATACCTCGCGGAAAACTTGGCCCTCACTGACAGATGAGGGGCGGACGTTGACACTTGAGGGGCCGACTCACCCGGCGCGGCGTTGACAGATGAGGGGCAGGCTCGATTTCGGCCGGCGACGTGGAGCTGGCCAGCCTCGCAAATCGGCGAAAACGCCTGATTTTACGCGAGTTTCCCACAGATGATGTGGACAAGCCTGGGGATAAGTGCCCTGCGGTATTGACACTTGAGGGGCGCGACTACTGACAGATGAGGGGCGCGATCCTTGACACTTGAGGGGCAGAGTGCTGACAGATGAGGGGCGCACCTATTGACATTTGAGGGGCTGTCCACAGGCAGAAAATCCAGCATTTGCAAGGGTTTCCGCCCGTTTTTCGGCCACCGCTAACCTGTCTTTTAACCTGCTTTTAAACCAATATTTATAAACCTTGTTTTTAACCAGGGCTGCGCCCTGTGCGCGTGACCGCGCACGCCGAAGGGGGGTGCCCCCCCTTCTCGAACCCTCCCGGTCGAGTGAGCGAGGAAGCACCAGGGAACAGCACTTATATATTCTGCTTACACACGATGCCTGAAAAAACTTCCCTTGGGGTTATCCACTTATCCACGGGGATATTTTTATAATTATTTTTTTTATAGTTTTTAGATCTTCTTTTTTAGAGCGCCTTGTAGGCCTTTATCCATGCTGGTTCTAGAGAAGGTGTTGTGACAAATTGCCCTTTCAGTGTGACAAATCACCCTCAAATGACAGTCCTGTCTGTGACAAATTGCCCTTAACCCTGTGACAAATTGCCCTCAGAAGAAGCTGTTTTTTCACAAAGTTATCCCTGCTTATTGACTCTTTTTTATTTAGTGTGACAATCTAAAAACTTGTCACACTTCACATGGATCTGTCATGGCGGAAACAGCGGTTATCAATCACAAGAAACGTAAAAATAGCCCGCGAATCGTCCAGTCAAACGACCTCACTGAGGCGGCATATAGTCTCTCCCGGGATCAAAAACGTATGCTGTATCTGTTCGTTGACCAGATCAGAAAATCTGATGGCACCCTACAGGAACATGACGGTATCTGCGAGATCCATGTTGCTAAATATGCTGAAATATTCGGATTGACCTCTGCGGAAGCCAGTAAGGATATACGGCAGGCATTGAAGAGTTTCGCGGGGAAGGAAGTGGTTTTTTATCGCCCTGAAGAGGATGCCGGCGATGAAAAAGGCTATGAATCTTTTCCTTGGTTTATCAAACGTGCGCACAGTCCATCCAGAGGGCTTTACAGTGTACATATCAACCCATATCTCATTCCCTTCTTTATCGGGTTACAGAACCGGTTTACGCAGTTTCGGCTTAGTGAAACAAAAGAAATCACCAATCCGTATGCCATGCGTTTATACGAATCCCTGTGTCAGTATCGTAAGCCGGATGGCTCAGGCATCGTCTCTCTGAAAATCGACTGGATCATAGAGCGTTACCAGCTGCCTCAAAGTTACCAGCGTATGCCTGACTTCCGCCGCCGCTTCCTGCAGGTCTGTGTTAATGAGATCAACAGCAGAACTCCAATGCGCCTCTCATACATTGAGAAAAAGAAAGGCCGCCAGACGACTCATATCGTATTTTCCTTCCGCGATATCACTTCCATGACGACAGGATAGTCTGAGGGTTATCTGTCACAGATTTGAGGGTGGTTCGTCACATTTGTTCTGACCTACTGAGGGTAATTTGTCACAGTTTTGCTGTTTCCTTCAGCCTGCATGGATTTTCTCATACTTTTTGAACTGTAATTTTTAAGGAAGCCAAATTTGAGGGCAGTTTGTCACAGTTGATTTCCTTCTCTTTCCCTTCGTCATGTGACTTGATATCGGGGGTTAGTTCGTCATCATTGATGAGGGTTGATTATCACAGTTTATTACTCTGAATTGGCTATCCGCGTGTGTACCTCTACCTGGAGTTTTTCCCACGGTGGATATTTCTTCTTGCGCTGAGCGTAAGAGCTATCTGACAGAACAGTTCTTCTTTGCTTCCTCGCCAGTTCGCTCGCTATGCTCGGTTACACGGCTGCGGCGAGCGCTAGTGATAATAAGTGACTGAGGTATGTGCTCTTCTTATCTCCTTTTGTAGTGTTGCTCTTATTTTAAACAACTTTGCGGTTTTTTGATGACTTTGCGATTTTGGGAAAG